>Ga0181537_10003308_pt1 | contig 13836 bp, 10 predicted proteins | sample PEATcosm2014_Bin_39_FD_119765 | JGI IMG/M metagenome (GOLD analysis project Ga0181537, IMG submission 119765) | Peatland microbial communities from MTU Mesocosm Facility, Houghton, MI, USA - PEATcosm2014_Bin23_10_metaG | ecosystem: Environmental > Terrestrial > Soil > Wetlands > Peat | place...
CGGATTCCAGGAGCCGCCCTCCTGCACAGAACATCCGCTCGTGCCCGGCTGCCGCGGCCCAGGTATCGCACTCCAATGCCGCACCGAACGGCGGTTCACGCTTTGGTTGAGGTCGCGGTCCGTGATCGTTTGCGGCACGAGCTGCCGCCTGGCGGCCGTGGCCGCCAGGCGGTGGAGGAGTTCCAGACCCCACGGGTTACCTGGCGGCACCCGCGACGTAGGCGGCGACGATGTAGGTCGCGTGCCGGTCCAGGCTGCCGCGGGCCCGGTCATACCGGATCGTGGTGCGCGGGTCCGCATGCGACGCCGCCTCTTGCACGTCCCGCAACGGCACCCCGGCATCCAGGGCAGCGGTAATGAAGGCGTGTCTGAGCGTGTGGGGCGTGACGGATTTGCCGATCCTGGCGCGGCGGGCAGTCTTGCGGACGATCCGCCCGGCGCCGTGCCGGTCCAGCCGCCGCCCGTCCGCGGCCAGGAACACCGGACCGCCGGTGCGCTCACCGATGGCCAGGTCGATCGCGCGGGCGGTCCGCGGCGCCAGCGGGATGGTGACGACCTTGCCGCCCTTGCGCGTGACCGTCAGGGTCCGGTGGCCGCGCTCGAGGCCCAGGTGCTCGATGTCGGCGCCAGTGGCCTCCGACACGCGCAGGCCGTTGAGCGCGAGCAGGGAGATCAGCGCGTGCTCGGCCGGCGAGCCGAGCCCGGCGGCCACCAGCAAGGCGCCGAGCTCGTTACGGTCCAGCGCGACGGCGTGGGACTCATAATCAACCCGCGGCCGGCGGACGTGCGCGGCTGGCGAGTGATCCAGGAGCTCCTCCTCGACCGCGTACCTGTAGAACCCGGCGATAGTGCACAGCCGGCGGGTGACCGTGGCGCGGGCCCGTCCCTTGGTCTCCAGGTCGCGGGCGAAGCTTTCGATGTCGGCGCGGCGGACGGCGAACAGGCCCACGGAACGAGCGCGGCACCAGGTAGTGAACTGGCGCAGGTCCAGGGCGTATGCCTCCCGGGTCAGGCCGCGGTACCCGGCGAGGGCGAGCCGTTCGGCGTCAGTGAAGGCGGGCTGGATCGTGGCGAGCGCGGTGGATGGGGCAGCAGTGATCATCGGGCACCTCCCGGCCGGGCTGGAACCGGGAAGGCCGGGCCAGTTCCGGTCCCAGCGGTGGTTAAGCGGAAACCCAACGTAAACCGCCTGGTCCGGTCACGCTATGCCACAAACGAGCGAGCGCCGGAACCCAGCAGGCCGGGCGAGAAATGCTCCGTATCGCCGACTAGGTGCGGGACGTCGGCCAGGCGGCCGGGTCGATGGTTCCGATGTTCTGGGCGGCTTGAGAGCGGGCGGCTGTCGCGCGGCGATCCGGTGTGCTCCTGCCCCTTCAGGTCGGGCGCGACCAAGGCGTCTGACTGTCCCAGGGGTGTCGAGGGGCCTGCGCGTTCTACGCTTGCAGCGGGAGGTGTGGACGAGCGATGCGCTGCGTGGCGTGCGGGGTCGATAACGCTGTTGGGGCGAGGTTCTGCGAGGGGTGCGGCCTGGCCCTCGTCCGCCGTTGCGACTCCTGCGGGGCCACACCGTCGCCGTCGGCCCGTTTCTGCTCGGAGTGCGGTAACCGGCTGGCCGCGTCCCCGGACGGTCCGGCGCCATCCACCCGTGTCCCAGCCCCGGCGGTGCCGGTGGCGGAGCGGCGGGTGTGTTCGATCCTGTTCGTGGATTTGGTGGGGTTCACGCCGTTGTCGGAGTCTCGGGATGCCGAGGAGGTCCGGGAGATCCTGTCCTGCTATTTCGAGACGGCCCGGCGGACCATTGGCCGCTACGGCGGGGCGGTGGAGAAGTTCATCGGAGACGCGGTAATGGCGGTGTGGGGCACGCCCACGGCGCAGGAGGGCGACAACGAGCGGGCGGTGCGGGCGGCGTTGGAGCTGGTGGACGCCGTGGCGGTGCTCGGCGGCGAGGTCGGAGCGGCGGGGTTGGCGGCTCGGGCGGGGGTGGTGACGGGCGAGGTGGCCGTCACTCTTGGGGCGGAGGGCGAGGGGATGGTGGCCGGCGATGCCGTGAACACGGCAGCCCGGGTGCAGTCAGTCGCCGCCCCGGGGTCGGTGCTGGTGGACGAGGCGACCCGGCGGTTGGCGGAACCAGCGATCGTGTTCGCCGACGCCGGGGTCTTCGAGTTGAAGGGCAAGACCGAACCACAACCGCTGTTCACGGCCGTCCGGGTGGTGGCTGGGGTGGGCGGGTTGCAGTGGGCGGCCGGCCTGGGAGCACCTCTGGTGGGCCGGGACGGGGAGTTGCGTGCGGTCAAGGAGTTGTTCCACGCCTGTGTGGAACGACGGACACCCCGGCTGGTGGTGGTGTCGGGGCCAGCGGGGGTGGGCAAGTCCCGGCTGGGGTGGGAGTTCGAGAAGTACCTGGACGGCCTGGCCGACACTGTCCTGTGGCACCGGGGCCGCTGCTTGTCCTACGGGGAGGGGGTGGCGTTCTGGGCGTTGGCGGAGATCGTCCGCCAACGCTTGGGCATCGCCGAGGAAGACCCGAGCGAGGTGGCGGCGGCCAAGCTGGCCGAGGGCCTGGTCCGCTTCGTGGCCGACAGCACCGAACGGGACTACGTGGGCGTGCGACTGGCCCGCCTTTGGGGGGCGGCCTACCCCTCGACGGCGCCGGCGGTGCTCGGCCCGGAGGAGCTGTACGCCGGGTGGCGCCTGTTCTTCGAGGCGCTCGCCCGGGTCGCGCCGGTGGTGCTGGTGGTCGAGGACGCCCAGCATGCCGACGCCAGCCTGCTGGGGTTTGTGGACCATCTGGTGGACTGGTCGCGAGACCTGCCCGTCTTCGTGCTGGTGCTGGCCCGGCCGGGCCATGCGACCATCGACGGCGGGTGGGGGATCGGCCGCAACCGCTCACGGCTCTCGCTCGACCCGCTCGACCCGGCGTCGATGGACCGGCTCGTGGACGGGCTGGTGCCCGGCATGCCCGAGCCGGCCCGCGCAGCGATCGTGACCCGGGCGCAGGGCATTCCGCTGTTCGCCGTCGAGACGGTCCGGTCCCTGGTGGACCAAGGGGTGGTGGCCAAGGATCCGGACGGGTCGTACCGGCTGGCCGGCGAGCTGGGCGAGTTGTCGGTGCCCGACAGCCTGCACGGCTTGCTGGCCGCGCGCCTGGACGCCCTGCCCCCGGACGTGCGTGCTCTGGTGGCGGATGCGAGCGTGCTGGGGACCAGCTTCCCGCCCGAGGCGGTGGTGGCCGTCTCCGGCCGGGACGAGCCGACGGTGGCGGCCGGGTTGGCCGAGCTGGTCCGCCGCGACGTGCTGGAGATCATCGCCGACCGGCTCTCCCCTGAACGCGGCTCGTACCGCTTCTCCCAGGAGTTGTTGCGCCAGGTCGCCTACCAGACCCTCTCGCGCCGGGACCGCAAGACCCGCCATCTGGCGGTCGCCGCCCATCTCCGCTCGGTGTTCGCCAACGATGGCGAGGAGATCGCCGACGCTGTCGCCCGCCACTACCTCGACGCCCTCGACGCCGCATCCCACGACCCCGACGCCGAGACGATCCGCGCCGAGGCCCTCAGCTCCTTGGTGCGAGCAGCGCAGCGGGCCGCCCGCTCCGGCGCCCCCGCCAGAGCCGCCCAGCTCTACGCCCAGGCGGCCGGGATCGCCCCGCCCGACGAGGTGGGAGGCCTGTGGGAACAGGCCGCCAAGGCCAGCGTCGACGCCGGCCAGTTCGAGACGGCCGTCGAACAGGCTGTGGCGGCCCGGGACGCCTGGGAGCGGCTGGGTGAGGCTCGGGCGGCCGCGCGCGCCCGCAGCCACGAAGGCAGCGCCCTGCGCGGGCTCGGACGGCACGAAGCGGCCCGCACCGTGCTCGAAGAGGGGTTGGCAGTGTTGCGCCAGTCGGCCGACGCCGACACCGTTACCGCCCTCAGCCGCCTCGCCAGCCTGGAGACCTACGCCGGCAACCTGACCGTCGGGCACCAACTGGTCAGGGAGGCCCTCGGTCTGGCCCAAGCGCTCGGCCTGGCCGCCGGCGACCTCGCCCGCCTGTTCGTCATCGCTGGCATCAACGCCGGCATCGACAGCCGGCTAGCCGAAGCCGCCGCCAACGTCCGCGAGGCTGCCCGCCTGGCTGAGCAGGCCAGCGACGACGCCACCCACGGGAGCGCGCTGCTCAACCTGGCCGACGTCCTCGCCCGCAGCGATCCTGCCGCCGCCGCCGACGCCGCCCGCAGCGCCGTCACCCTGCTGCGCCGCACCGGCCGGGCCAACGTGCTCGCAAGCGCGGTGGGCAACCTGGCCGAGGCGCTCATCCAACTCGGCCAGTGGGACCAGGCCGCCACCACCCTCGACCACGCTCTCACCGACGACCACCTCGACCGGCTCTTCGTGCACACGGCCGCCGGGTTGCTCGCCGGCCTGCGCGGCGACCCCCAACATGCCACTGCCGCCCAAGCAGCCGTCGGCGCCTGGCGGGCCAGCGAAGACCCCCAGGACCAAACCTGCCTCGCCCTGATCGACACCGCCGCCGCCCTCGCCAGCCACGACACCGCTGGCGTCCTCGGCCACGCCCTCACCGTCCTGGACCACAGCGACCACCTCGGCATCAGCCACGACACCGTCCGCTGGGCGTGGCCGCTCGCCGCCCGAGCCGCCCGCACCCTCGACGACACCCCCACGGTCAACCGGCTCCTCGCCCTCCTCGACACCCACCCCGCCGGCCACCAGCCCCCTGTCCTGCGCGCCCAACGCCAACTCCACGCCGCCCTCGCCGCCGCCGACACCACCGACGCCCCCACCGCCGACCTGATCGCCGCCGTCGCCGACGCCGTCCAGGCGGTGCGTGAAGCCGGCAACCCCTACCACCACGCCCACGCCCTCATCGACCACGCCGCCCTCCTCATCCGCGCCGCACAACCCGGCGCCCAGGACCTCCTCGACCAAGCCGCCGCCATCGCCGACCAGCTCGGCTGCCCCCCACTCCACCAACGGGCCGACGCCGCCCTAACCGTCACCATCAACAGCACACAAACCGGCTGAGAGCCCCAGCCTGTACAGATCCACGCACGGGTGTAGCCGCGACCGAACGATCCATCTGCGCCCGTACATCCGCGTGCGCAACCGGCGGTCACCGCGACCGATCGGCGGTTCCCGTGCACCTGTGTTCAGCTTTCCCGTCACGATTTGTAACCCGTGCTGGGTCATCGGCCGCCTTCGCACGTGGAACCTGCGGCCAGACTGCAGCGGGGTCGTCGCAGATGGGAAGTGCCTGGCCGGAGCATCCGCCAGTCCCGGTTACGGACCACCCTTTCGGGCGCGGCACAGACAGCCATTTCGGCGGTCAGATCATCGTCTATATCGGTTCGCGGTCACTGCTAGGTGCGCCTGGCGGTCAAGTCCGTGGCGTCCCTGATCCGGGCAGCCCGGGCCGGGGAGTATCCAGGCTGTCCTTGTCCCCGGGAGGGTCAGGGTTGGCGGGCAGCCGCGGTGATATCACGGTACGGTCGGCGGGTGGGAACCTGGGGACCCGGCGCGTTCGACAACGACGATGCCCTCGACCTGCTCGGCACGCTGGCGGAGCAAGATGCCGTCTCGCGCCGTGCGACCTTGGAGCGGATATTCCGCCGGGCCCGGGAGCACCCGGAAGACCTGAACTGGACGTTCGGCCCGGGCCAGGTCGTCGCTGCGGCCGCGGTCGTGGCGGCCGGCTTGCCGGAAGGCCAGGCTGTCGCGCGGGAGATCACCGCACATGACTACGACATGGCGGCACTCGTGATCCCCGGCGACGACCCGGAGCTGGCTGACGTCGCCCTCGCCGCGCTGCTCATCACAGTCGGCCGCGATGGCGCCTGGCACCAGTGCTGGGTCGATGCCGGGACAGCGCTGCAGGCCCGCCAGACGACTGACCAGCTAGCCTCGGTCTTCTACCGCTACGAGCATCGGCATGATCAGGAACTGCCCCTGGAACCCTGACGGCCTGCCAGCGCAGCCCATCACCTCCGGAAAGACTGCAGTAGGAGAACACGTGACTGCTTGCCGGGGGACAGCAGCCGATCGCGCAGCGTAATCCGCGCTTTGGACGGACACGCGATAGATCGCCGATTACGGGCGGGGTGCAACTGTATCGGCAGTCTTCGTTTTCCGTGAACGGATTGTCCGTTTATGTGCGCGGCATCGCTGGACCGGCAATCTTCAACAGCGGCATGAGCAGAAGCTCCCAGCGCGAGATGAGAGCGTTCGATTGCAGCGCGGAGATCTTTTGCTTCCGGCTGCCGACGCGTGAGGGATCCCCGGCCGCCGGGGGCGTTGGCGGCCGGGGATCGTCGCGCCTTGGCGCCGGAGCGGGACGCGCTGAATGGTCTGGGTGTTCAGCGGACGTAGAACTCGCCGGTGCCGTACTCGGTGAACTCGCTGTTCGCCATCATGCGCTCGGCCATACCGAACTCCTGGAATACGGGGAAGAGCTGTTCGGCTGCAAACCGTTCCTGGTGCGCCTTGGACTGCCAGACGGTCACCACGTTGAGGCCGCTCTCGTCCGTGCCGGCCGCCCAGGCGAGCAGGCCGTCGATGTCCTGAGGCGGGTTGTGCTTGGCGGAGACCGCGCGGAAGTCCTCGATGGTGACGCCCTTCGCCTTGGTGATGTGGACGAATGCCATGATCTGTCCTGCCTTTCCCTTATATGCGCGAGATTTGCGCTGGCAGGAAGGACGCTACGGGAAGGCATCAGCCCGGTCATCCGGGGAAGTACTCAGCGGAGTACTCATTCGCGGCCGGCGGAGGCATCGGTGGCCAGCCATGCGGCGATCTGGCTGCGGTTGCTGAACCGGAGTTTGACCAGGATGTGCTGGACGTGGTTCTCCGCCGTCCGCTCGGAGACGAACAGGGCCTCGCCGATCTGCTTATTGGTCAGCCCCCGCGCGACCAGGCGGGCCACCTCGAGCTCACGGGGGCTCAGCGGCGAGCCGGTCGGTGCCGTGGCCGGGAGCCGGGCCCGCAGCCGTGCGATCCGGCCGGTGAACGGCACCATGCCGAGCCGTTCGGCCTCGCCCGCCGCGGCATCCAGTGCGGCCCGCGCCCGGTCCAGGTCGCCTGGCGCCTGCCGGCGGGTCAGCGCGGCCGCCAGCTCCACGCGCGCCTGGACGGCGTACCCGCGGGCGCCGTTGGCGTCGCAGATCGAGGCCGCCGCCTCCAGGTCCCCGACCGCCGCGTCCAGGCGCCCCAGCGCCGCGGCCGACAGGCCGAGGTGCAGCTCCACCGGCCCCATGTAAACCCCGGCGCCGGCCCCGTTGGCGACGTGCTGGCCGCGGAACGGCTCGAACCGCTCGGCCAGGAACTCGATGTCCTCCGTGCGGCCCAAGCCGGTGGCGACTGCCAGCGCGTGGCCCCAGCACGACATGCGCATCGCCGCCATCGGCGCCCATGAGCGGATCGGGCCGGCCAGCGCATAGGCGGCCCCGGCACCTGCGCGGTCGTCCTGGTGCAGGCGGATCAGCGTAAGGGTCAGCGCGGGGAATACGGTGGCGGTCCCCTGGGTGGTGTCCACGGCTCCCGGCCGCAGGTGCGCCGGGATGAGGTCGAACGCCTCGACTAGGCCGGATCGCTCCAGGCCGACGTGCAGCGCCGACTGAGACAAGATCACCGCGAGCGCACCGATCGCGACCGGGTGGCCCATGTCGCTGAACACCTTCCACGCCTCACGCGCCAGCCGCGCCGCCTCGGCGAACCGCCCGGTCGCGAGCGCGAGCGTGGCCGCAGCTTCCAGGTGATGCCATCGTCCGACCGCGCCGCCGAGCCGTTCCAGGCAGGAGCCGAGGTCGGCGAGCTCACGCTGGACTCCCCGGAGCTGGCCGGTCTCCAGCAAGGTATCGATCCGCCACAGCCGACCCCACATCTCGACCCAGGCGCTGCCGAGCGGGCCGGCGGCCTCGAGCATCCGGCCCGCCAGCACGACCCGCTCGGCCAGGCCCTCGGGGCCGCTGCAGGCTAGCTGCCGGGCGCGGAGCCCGTCCACGAGCGCAACCGGGTCATCTGCCGCGTCGGCGAAGACCAGCGCGTCCCGGCTGACGTCTGCGGCGCGGTCATTCTCACCGCGGTAGACCAAGGCCTGCGCGTACCTGGCGGCCACCCGGGCCCGCAGGCCATCGGGAAGGTCTTCCCCTGCCAGGGCCTGCTCGCAGACGCGGCAGATCTCACCGTCCCATTCCGGCACGCCGGTGGCCTCCATCACCAGCGCCGTGCGAGCGAGCCAGAGCCGGTCACGTCGAGCCTCCGCGCGCCGGCCGACCTGGACCGCCATCTGCTGCGCCCCGGGCAGGTCACCGCTGCGGTGCAGTTCCGCGGCCAGCGCCAGTTCGAGGCGTGAGCGGTCATCCTCGCCGATCTCACCCTCGCCGACTGAGAGCGCCTGCCGGTACAGGCGCACGGCCTCCTCGAAGGCCAGCGACTCCGCCGCCAGATCGGCCGCCGCCTCGCACGCCGCTACCGCCCGCGCCCGGTCCCCAGGCCAGGACGCCTCGACCCGGTGCCGGGCCACCTCCGCCAGGTGAGGCCGCACCTGCCCCTCGTACAGAGCCTCGATCGCGTCCGCCGCCGCGGCGTGCAGGCGGCGCTGCTCCGCGGCGCTCAGCCGGGCGACAACCGCCGAACCGACCAGCGCGTGCGAGAACCGATGATCGCCGGGACGGTCACCAGTCACCAGGAACCCGGCGGCCCGGCACTCGTCCAGCGGGCCGAGCAGGGCAAGCACGGGCACGCCCAGCATCCGGGCCACCACGCCGACCGAGAAGTTGTTGCCCGCCACTGCGGCAGCCTGCAGCAGCTCACGGGCGGGAGCTGACAGCTGCGCGAGCCGGTACGCCGTCGCCTCGACCACCCGCCCGGGCACCGATCCCGGCCGACTGCCACTCTGGTCAACAAGCATGAGGGCCAACTCCCTGACCAGGAACGGGTTGCCTCCCGTTTCCAGGTGGACCTCGGCGGCCTGGTTACCTGAAGTCGGCAGCCCGGCGGCTCGCAGCATGTCCCCGACCGCAGCCGCAGGCAGGCCACGCAGATCCACCCGCTCGGTGCTGGCGTCCGCCGACAGGCCATCCAGGAGCCCGGCGCCCACGCCATCGGATGCCGTCGGCTCCCGGTAGGTCGCGAATATCAGGATCGGCGCCCCCCGCAGGTGACGCACGACGTCGGTGAGCAAGGCCGCCGACGCCTCGTCCGCCCACTGCAGATCATCGAGCACCAGCACAAGCCCGGCCGACCCGGCCGCCCGCGCCAGCCACCTCCGAACCTCGGCGAACAGCGCGAACCGCCGCGCGCTGCCGGAATCGGCACCCTCAGCCAGCGCCCGCCGCCCGGCGTCGCCCGCGGTGGGTGACCACAAGCCGGCGCCGGACGCTTCGTCACCGGCAGCGCGGACGGCAGGATCATCCAGCACCATCCGCCACAGGCCGTACGGCGGTGAGCCGCCCCTATCCGCCGCCCGGGCCCACGCCACAGGCGCGCCCCTGGCCTCGGCCAGCGCAGCGGCCTCCTCCGCCAGCCGGGTCTTCCCGATCCCCGCCTCGCCAGTGCACAGCACCAGCCGCCCCCGGCCCGCCAGGGCATCGTCAAGCACACGCGCGATCCGAGCCAGCTCGCGATGACGCCCTACTATCAGCGCGGACGCGCCGCCCTGCACCCCCTCCACCCGGCAACTGTAAACGCCGCAAGCCGTCAATGTCATCAACGCAATCCTTGGCCGCTGGCGACACAGATCAACCGGCTCGGCGCGGACGCAGGCACCCACAACGCTGACCGGGTTGCCGACCAGAACGGCGGTTACACGTGCGCGTGCTCGACGCAGACCAATTACGCTTCGTGATTGGCTAGGCGATCTGCTGTGGACCCGTGCGGGCGGCTGCCTGGCCTCTCTTTCTATTCGGGGCCACGTCTGCTCTCGCGTGGGCCTGGCTATGGTTTCTCTCTCGTTGGCTGAGGCCAAGGACAAGCTTTCCGCCGTCGTGAAACGATGTCACGTCGACTCATGAGCACTACACGATCACACGCAATGGTCGCCCCGTAGCGGTTGTCCTGCCTGTCGATGACCTTGAGTCCCTGGAAGAGACCGTGTTTTGGCTGGAGCGCGAGATCGCTCGGCTGCGCGCTGGCGAGCCGGGCGCGGACGGCCCTGACATCAGGTGCGTCGTTATCAAGGCACTTGCGCGTCGCGCGCTTGAGTACCAGCTCGCGCCGTCGACCGCTTTCGCGGTGTGGAAATTCATAACAGGGCCGCTACGAGTTCAACCTGGTTAGCTCCGCGCCGCGATCAGGGGACAGAACAGGACGCACAGGGTTAGCCGGCACAGGTTCCGTTGCTCCATGTTCGGCCAGGGTTCCCGAGATGTCGGCATTGGCGACCTCATCGCCGCCTGCGGCGCCGAGGACACCTGGCCGGGTGCGCACCGTCGGCGTCTGCACGGACGACCACGGACGGGCGCGCCAAGGCGTGTTCTGGTCCGACGTGCGCCGTTGAGTCGGGTTTGTGGGCGCTTCGGCGATCGTGTTGATGGCGTGGCGCTCATCGGACACCGTTTGCCCGTGCCCGTTGGAAACGCGGGCTTGATGACATCCGCCGCACCCGGCCGTCTTGGCACCGTCCCGCGCCGCATGGGGGCCATGTTGCCCCGCGCATGGCGTCCGGCGGCATCGGCCCGCGTGCGGCCACGCTCGCGCTGACTTCACCAGCCCATGTACCCCGTCAAGATGAGCTGGCGGATGGGCCCTGGGCTCATCCGCCGATGGTAAGGGAGAGGAGGGTATCGACCGCAGTTTCGAACGGGCGGGTGCTCCGTTGTACCTGGGCGAGGAGAAGCCCTCCCTGGAGCGTGGCGAGCAGGGTGACGGCGAGGTCATCCGGGTCGAGGCTGGGCGGGAGCTGCCCGCCGGCCTGAAGGGACCTGAGCCCTTCGCTGATTTCCGTTGTCCAGCGTTCGAACCCGGCGGCCATCAGGGACCGGGCCTCCGGGTCGCTCTCGGCGAGCTGGCCGCCGAGCGAGCCGAGGGGGCAGCCGCCCTTGCCTGGACGCGCTCCGCCGCCGTGATCACCATGTCCCGCCAGGCTTGGACCCCTTCCACGCTGCCGAGATCCGCGTGCCGCTGGTTAGTGACGGCCCGGCCGGTACCTGGCCGTAGCCGGAGACCTCGGATCTCTGGCAGTGTTCGGGAACTAGTCGACGCTGTGCACGAGGCCGCGCCGAAGGGACTCAACGGACTGGTAAACAACGCGGGCGCCGCGTTCTCCAGCAAGGCACTGTCACCCGACGGGTACGAGCGGACCATCGCCATCAATCACTCACGCAAGCGGTGCGGGCACTACGTGATCCTTGCGCCTGGGGTCGGTGGGGCGTTCCTGGGCCCCTCGGGGGATTCCAACGATGTGGATGCGGCGAGGCGATCATGAGCGACTGGCCCGGGCTGGATCGGTTCCTGGCCGCCGATCCCCGTGATGTCGGCTGCGAGCAGGCACTGGAGATCCTGGACGTTTACGTCGAGATGGTCCTTGAGGACGCCCCGGCTTGGCGGCCCGCCGCTTCCCTGGCGTCGCCGTGCACTTGGCGGCCTGCGGACCGTGCGACGAAGACTTTCAGGGTCTGCTCGCCGCGGCCGGAGCCACCCGGTCCCTCGCCGGATCAGGGCGACACTGGCTGGGCAGACCGTTCTCGACACGATGTCGGCGCTGTATATATGGGAGTGGTCGCACTACCCGCAGTACTACATCCCGCTAGCCGACATCGACCCCGCGGTGCTGGTCGATGAGCAGCACGAGCAGAAGCTCAGCCGCGGCACCGCCCGCCGCTACAGCCTGCAGGTCGGGGACGTGACCCGGCCCGCGGCGCTGCGGTCTACGGCGACGACGCCGTAGTCGAGGGATTGGCCGGACGGGCGCGGTTCGAGTGGGATTCCTGGACGCTTGGTCCGAGGAGGACGAGCAGGTCTTCGTCCACGCCCGTGACCCCTACACGCGCGTCGACGCGCTGCGGTCCACCCGCAGCGTCCGTGTCGAGCTCGAAGGCGTCGGGCTGGCCGAATCGAGCGCGCCGGTGATGGTGTTCGAGACCGGGCTGCCGACCCGCTACTACCTCAACCGCACTGAAGTCGACTTCACCCACCTCGCCCCGACCAACACGTTGACCGCCTGTCCCTATAAGGGCACCACCAGCGGCTACTGGACCGCGCACCTCGGTGACACGAGCTACTCCGACATCGCCTGGACCTATGACTTCCCGACCCGCCAACTGCTGCCGATCGCCGGGCTGATCGCGTTGTACAACGAGAAAGTCGACACCTTCCTCGACGGTCATCTCCTTGACCGGCTTCGAGACGTTCGTAGAACTCCAGGGCCTCGGCAGGCCAGCCGCGGAACATCTTCGCGTCCGTGCTCATCGGTTGGTGTAGACCCGGTCTGGGCGGACGAGCACGGCGGCGCGGCGTTCCTCGGCCATGGCCCGACTAAGCCCGCGTATCTCCTCGTTGTTGGCTTGAACTGCCTTCTATGTCTTCACGCCTAAACGTCGCCGTGGTACGGCTGGTGTCATGTAGCTACCCGGCCGCCGTCGACCGCAAGTGTGACGCCGTGCACGAAGCTGGCATCGTCACTGGCGAGGAAGGCGATCGCCGCAGCAAGTTCCTCGGGCTGAGCTACGCGACCTGCTGGTGCCAGCGCTGCGAGCTGCTTCACCATCTCGGCGGGGATACCTTCCATCATCGCGGTGCGCGTCGGGCCGGGGGCGACGGCGTTGACCCGGACACCACGCGGGCCGTATTCGGCGGCCCAGGCCTTCGTCAGCAGTTCGAGAGCCGCCCGGCTGGCGCCGTACAGGGCCATGCCGGCCTGTCCGAAGCTCGCGACCATCGTGGAGATGTTGACGATCGAGCCCCAGCCGCGTTCGGCCATGGCTGGCGCCAGTGACGCGACGAGGAAGAACGGGACCTTGACGTTGAGTGCGAAGGTCTCGTCGAAGTCTGCTTCGGTGGCTGCGCTGCTCGGTCCGAGCACGGCGACGCCGGCGTTGTTGACGAGGATGTCGACGTGGCCGCCGCCTGCGTCAGTGGCCCACTCGACCAGGTCCCGGGCCGATTCGAGGTCGCTCAGAGTAGTGAGCCGGAACGTTGCGCTGCCGCCGCTGCCCTCGATCTCGGCGACCACGTCCTTGGCTCGTTGTTCGTTGCGCCCGACTACCAGTACGTGTGCGCCGCGGGCGGCCAAGGCGATGGCCGTTGCCTTGCCGATCCCGCTCGTCGACCCCGTTACCAGTGCTGTCTTTCCCTTTAGGTCAGTCATGCGATGTGTCGTCCTCCCGCTCAGAGTGGGTTGTATGACTCACTTTGACAGCTCTGCACTGGGTTGTCAAACTCAAAATCCTGGTAACATTGGTGCATGGTCGACGAGACGAGTGACCGGCCGAGGCTCACCCCCAAGGGAGCCCGTACCCGGGCACGAATAGTGGAGGAGGCCGCCGCCCTGATCCATGAGCGCGGGGTGGCGGGCACCACCTTGGAAGATGTCAAGGCGGCGGCGGAAGTCAGCGGCTCTCAGATGTACCACTACTTCCCCGACAAGGACGAACTCGTGCAGGCGGTTATCGACTACCAGGCCGACACCATCGTCACTCACCAGGGGCGTGTGCTCAGCAGCGCGAACGGAGTCGAAGCCTGGCGGGACATGGTGATCACCGCAGCGAAGCTCACCAAGGCGAAGGGGGGCTGCCCACTTGGGGCGCTCGGCGGCCAGCTCGCCGAGAGTGACCCCGAGGCCCGAGCGCTCATCGCGGCAGGGTTCGATCGGTGGGCAGCCGTCATCGGCGATGCGCTCAGATCCCTTCATGC
>Ga0181537_10003309_pt1 | contig 13835 bp, 10 predicted proteins | sample PEATcosm2014_Bin_39_FD_119765 | JGI IMG/M metagenome (GOLD analysis project Ga0181537, IMG submission 119765) | Peatland microbial communities from MTU Mesocosm Facility, Houghton, MI, USA - PEATcosm2014_Bin23_10_metaG | ecosystem: Environmental > Terrestrial > Soil > Wetlands > Peat | place...
CACGTCCGCCCGCCCGGCGAAGCGCGGAATGAAACCCATGGCGTGATCGTGAACCAGACCCGCTATGGCGATACGGACCGGCGGCCTGACGTCCCGGGCGGGCAACTGAAAAATGGCGAGGCCGATTAAACTCAAAAGGGCTAAAACCAACTTCGTTATCATGGTCGGTTTCAAGGACATGTTTGTGAATTTCGACTTGAGACTAACAACTCAAAACCGCATGCGCCACCATTTCATACGAAACTTGAGCGACTTTCTCTTCGCGGGGGTGAGATATTTGTTCGCGGGCGCTGGTTTTCCAATTCAGCGAGTGGCGTTTCAGTGATTCAGATACGTCACCACGGCCCCGGTGCGGGGGTGAACATAGTTTATTATATACATTGCAAATATAGCTGTGCAGGGTCCCGCTGCTGATACCGGGGTTGTCCACGATTTCCTTGTAGCGAAACCCTTTGGCCAGCTGATCGAGCACCTCCATCTCTTGCGGTGTCAATTTTTCCAAATCCGGGGCGAATCGGGCATCTGCCGGAAGACTTCCGGAACTGTCAAACACATTTGTGGCCTTGTTTTGAACCGAAATTACGTGACATTGCCATTGACCCCTTATGGGTTGCGCCAACTTTTGAGAAGGCGTTTAATGATCCGGTATCCTATGAGCCCCGGCCCGTGCTGACGCTGAAATCAACGATGTACGTCTCGACCGGCGCTGTTGTCATGACGGGAACTGTCATTGAAAGAATATGAACCGATTCATTCCGTGCCTGATAATGCTGCTCGCGGTTACTCCCATGGGACCGCTGCGTGCGCAATCCTGGTTACATCATTTCATCACCGTCCAGGGCGACCAGTTGATGGACGGCCAGGAACCGTTTCGTTTTATTTCGTTCAATATTCCCAACCTGCTCATTGTGGAAGACAACATGCCGTTCACCGGGACCAATGCCTGGCGTCTGCCCGATGAATTTGAGATTCGCGATGGCCTGGCGACAGTGCGCCAGATGGGCGGCACCGTCGTGCGCACCTATTCCATACCGGTCTGGCGGGGCGACGATCCGCCGGCGGAAGCTTCGTATGTGCTGGGGATTGATCAGTACAACGAAAACGCCTTCCGCACGTTCGATCTGGCGCTCAAGGTGGCCAACGAAGAAGGTGTCCGCCTCATCATTCCGCTGGTGAACAATTGGAAATGGCAGGGTGGCCGCGGCGAATACGCCGCGTTCCGGGGCAAATCCCCCAACGACTTCTGGACCGATCCGCAGCTCATCGCCGATTTCGAGAGAGTCATCCGGCATGTCTTGTTGCGGACAAACACATTGACGGGAGTGCGTTATTGTGACGACAAGGCCATTCTCTGCTGGGAAACCGGGAATGAACTCTCCAGCCCGCCTTCCTGGACGCGCGAAATAACCCGCTATATCAAGAGCCTTGACCATAATCATCTGGTCATGGACGGTGTCAGCGGTGGGCGTTTGCATCCCGATTCACTCACTGATCCGAACACGGACATCGTCACCACTCATCATTATCCGAGTTTCCGGATGAGAGAATCCTTCGCCGAACTCATCCGTGAGAATTGGGCCACGGCGAAGGGCAAAAAACCCTATGTCGCCGGTGAATTTGGATTTGTCAGCACGGCGCAAATGGCGGATGCCATGAAAGCCATCATGGACAGCGGCATGTCAGGCGGTTTGCTGTGGAGCCTGCGTTTCCGTGACCGGGACGGCGGCTTTTACTGGCATAGCGAGCCGGACGGTGGTGACCTTTATAAGGCGTTCCACTGGCCGGGTTCGCCCATCGGTGCGGGGTATGACGAAATCTTCCTCATGGCCATGGTTTACAGCAATGCCTTTGTCATTCGAGGCCTGACCCCGCCTTCCATTCCGGCTCCGGCATCCCCAACCTTGTTACCGATCACCGACGCGGCGGCGATTTCCTGGCAAGGCTCCGTGGGTGCCGCCAGTTACACGGTCGAACGCGCGCCGGCGGCGGATGGCCCCTGGCGGTCGGTCGGGGACGGAATTGATGAAAGTTCGGTGCAGTACTGTCCGCTGTTTGCCGACGAATCGGCGCCGGGCGGCGAATGGTTTTATCGCGTCCTGGCCAAAAACAGCGCGGGTGTTTCCAAGCCCTCCAATGTTGTCGGACCGGTCAATGTCACGCACGACACCCTGGTGGACAACCTGGCGGATTTCTCAAAAGTCCAGGCCCGGCAGGGCGCTCTGGAGATACAATCGCACAAATGTCGTGACGCGAAGGAAGACGCGTATCGCGCCGCCGGCCGCGCCGGGGACGCGCTCGTTTATCAGCTGCCGACTGCGATTGAAGGTTTTCGCGTCTTCACATTCTTTCCCGGCGATGTCGCGGACCTGAAATTTTCCGTCTCCGATGACGGCCAGACCTACCGTTATGTTCCTGCCGGCCGGACCGACTATTTCAGCGGCGCCGGCGATTACAATTACTGGAAGCCCGTGCTGTACCACGCTGAGAACGTGAGCGGGCCGGGAAAATTCCTGAAAATTGAACTGACTGGAGAGACTCAAATCGGCCGGGTGGAAATCACCCGCGCACTCGACAACAATTAAACCATTGGTTTTGAATGGACTCGACGAATCTAAAGAACTTTTCCCAGCGCGTCAGCGATCAGCTTTTCAAGCACCTCATGCCGTTCTGGTGCGGGCCGGCCGTGGACCACGAGCAGGGTGGCTGGATGGGCTGGTTGTCCAACGACCTGAAGCCTGACCGAACCCAGCCGAAAGGGCTGATCGTCAACAGCCGGATTCTGTGGGCGTTTTCAGCGGTCCATCAGGTACGGCCGGACAAGCTCTTCCGGCAAATGGCCGATCGCGCGTTTGATTACGTGATGAACCGGTTCTGGGACACGCAACATGGCGGCGCGTTCTGGCGGTTGGATGACACCGGACGGGTTGTCCGCGACGATTCCAAAAAGACCTACGGCCAGGCGTTTTATATCTACGCGCTCTCCGAATATCACCGGGCCTTTGGCTCAACCACGGCACTGGCCCGTGCCCGGGAGCAATTTGAACTGATCGAACGGCACACGCACGATGCCAAATTCGGCGGTTATATCGAAGTATGCCGCCGCGACTGGTCGGAGGCCGATCCCGACGCCCGGCTCAGCGACAAGGACATGAACGAAAAAAAGTCCATGAACAATCAACTTCACGTTCTGGAGGCGTACACCAATCTCTACCGGGTTTGGAAGGAGCCGCGCGTTGCCCAACGCCTGCGCGAACTTATCGGGCTTTTCCAGCAACGCATTCTCGATTCGCGCACACAACATTTGAACCACTTCTTCGACGAGGAATGGCGGGTGCGCTCCGATTCCTACACCTTCGGCCACGACATCGAAGGCACCTGGCTGCTTTGTGAAGCCGCCGAGGTGCTGGGTGATGCTGGTCTGCTCAAGCAGGCCGTGGCCGTGGCGTTGCCGATGGCGGAAGTGGCGCTCAAGGAAGGGATTGATACCGACGGCGCGCTCGGTTACGAGGGCCGTGGCGGAAAAATCATCGATGCGGGCAAGGAATGCTGGCCACAGGCCGAGTCGGTCATTGGTTTCCTCAACGCCTATCAAATTTCCCGTGACGAAAAATTCCTCAAGACCGTGTTTCAGGTCTGGGATTACATTGAAAATCATCTGGTGGACCGCGTCCACGGCGAATGGTTCTGGCGCATCACGCCGGAAGGGCAGGTGGACCCGGGCCTGCCCAAGGTCAGCGAATGGAAAGGCCCGTATCACGCGACCCGGATGTGCCTGGAAACGCTCCACCGGTTGCGCGCCATCGGCGTTTGATACGTTTTTTCTCGAACGTCATTGCGGGCGGGAGCAACATAACCAAATGCAAACCCGAATTCTCTTTCCGCTTCAAAAGTGGAGTTCTTCTACTGCGACCCTGACTCTGGCGTTATTGGTTTTGCTTCTGACTGCGTTTGCTGGTTCCGCCACTGAGACGGCTGGCGTCTTCAACGTGCTTGACTACGGCGCCAAAGGCGATGGCACCAACGACGACACGGCCGCCGTTCAAAAGGCCATTGATGCCTGTGCGGGGCAGGGCGGTGGACAGGTGCTCCTGCCGGCGGGAACTTTTCTCACGGGGGCGTTGACGTTGCACAGCGGAATTGATTTTCACCTGGCCAATGGCGCGGTGCTCAAAGGCAGTGCGAACTGGCGCGATTACGGACATCCCGGCGCGTTGTTGTTCGCAAAGGACGCCACCAACCTCACGGTTTCCGGCAATGGTGTCATCGACGGCAACGACCATGCTGTGTGGCAGCAACTGGCCGATGAAGAGGCGGGTGGCAACGTGAACAAGGCAGGCTGGTGGCCGCAATCATTCACCGGAGATTGGTGGCCGTTTGGCAGGGCGCCAGACGCACCGCAGCCGGGCGGCGGCCGGCCGATGATGGTGATTTTCATCGGCTGCCAGCAGGTCCGGATGCATGATTTTACGTTGCGCCAAGCGCCGAGCTGGACGGTGCATCTGGTCGGTTGCGAGGACGTGGCGATCGATTCCATCAGCATTCGCAATGGTTGGGACGTGGCCAACAACGACGGCATTGATGTGGACCATTCCCGCGACGTGCGCATTGCCAACTGTTACATCACGGCCGGCGATGACGGCATTGTAATCAAAGACACCCCGAATTTTGCCTCTTACGGTGGTTCCGCCCGCATCACCGTGACGGGTTGTGTGATTGAGTCCCGGAGCAGCGCGTTGAAAATTGACGAGACTTACACCCTGCCGGGCGCGCGCGACATCGTGTTTGCCGATTGCGTTGTGTCACACTGCAATCGTGGGCTTTCGATTCAGAGCCTGGACGCGGGCAACATCGAGAACGTGCTGTTTGCCAACATCACGGTCGAAACCGGTTTTCAACCGCACAAATGGTGGGGCGCGGCGGAGCCGATTCATATCAGCCATTTTCCGCGTACGGCCAGCACCAAACTGGGTTATGTCCGCAACATCCGTTTCAGCAATATTCTTTGTCACGGTGAAAATGGAATCTTTCTGATGGGCTGGACCAATTCCCTGCTGGAAAACATCGTGCTGGACAACGTCCGGGTTGAAATTGCCAAGACCAGCGACGTGCCGGGCGGTTTTTACGATGAGCGGCCCGCGGGCGTGTTCACGAACGGCATTTTCGAGTACAAACTGGCGGGAATTTACGCCCGCGACATCAACGGATTGTCACTGCGTCACACCGAGGTAGTGTGGGGCAAACCCTTGGACCCGACATACGGCAAAAACCTGGACGAAAAGAACGTAAGAAATCTTCAGGGAAAATTATCCACTTTGCGGCATTGATCTTTTTTGCACTGTTTAATGAAAGACCACGGCATTAACAAAGTGGGGTACAGAAGTCGGATGCCGTCTACACGTCTTGTTGCCGGGTTGCTTGCACTCATCACCCTGGTGGTTTATCTGCCGGTCCGTTCACATAATTTTGTTTATTATGATGATCAAGATTACTTGACCAACAACCCCATGGTACAAAGCGGTCTCACATGGGCTGGGATCAAATGGGCATTTACGACGTGGCACTCCAGCAACTGGCACCCATTTACCTGGCTGTCGCATATGCTGGATTGCCAATTGTTTGGATTGAACCCCGGCCCACAGCATTTGGTCAACGTGCTATTTCACAGTGCCAATACTGTGTTGTTATTCATTCTCCTGTTGCGCTTGACGAACGATCTGTGGCCGAGCGCAGTAGTTGCCGCGTTGTTTGCGTGGCACCCCTTGCATGTGGAATCGGTTGCCTGGCTCGCGGAGCGCAAGGACGTACTGAGCACCTTTTTCGCGTTTCTGACCCTGTTGGCGTACACCCGCTTTGCGCAAAGGCGCTCAAGTGACAAGGGACGGACGAAACCATCTTTCGACTATTTATTGGCATTGATTTGGTTTGGATTGGGGCTGATGTCCAAACCAATGCTTGTCACCCTGCCGTTCGTGTTCCTCTTGCTGGACTTTTGGCCATTGCGTCGGATTTCAATTCCCGACTTTCGATTTCCAATTTTTGGCCGGCTTGTGCTTGAGAAATGGCCATTCTTGATGTTGATGGTTGTTTCCTGCGCAGTCACCGTTCTGGCACAGAACCATGGCAAGGCGATAGTGCCACTTGAAAATGTTTCGTTGGGCTGTCGTCTGGAGAACATACCCCTCGCCTACGGACTTTACCTGCTGAAAACAATCTGGCCGACAAAGCTTGCGGTATTATACCCCTTGCCGGAGGGAATCTCCGGGCTGGTCCTGGCAACCTGCGTGATAGTTTTGATTTCCCTCTCCATTACGGTTTGGTTGATGCATAAACGTAGTCCCTGTTTGCTGGTAGGCTGGTTATGGTTTTTGGGAACACTCGTACCTGTTATTGGGCTCGTTCAGGTCGGATCCCAGGCGCTGGCCGACCGCTACACTTATTTTCCGCTTATTGGCATCTTCATTGCAGTCGCATTTGGGCTGCGCGATTTGGTGAATCATCTCCAGCTTCCCCAAGGCACCATGGTGGCGATTTTTGTCCCGGTTCTTGCCGGATGCATCGTGGCCACGGAAGTACAATTAACATACTGGAGAAACACCATGACACTGTTTACTCATGCAATCGCCGTGACTAAAAACAACACCATCGCCCATCTTGGTATGGCTCATGAATTTCAAAGCGAGGGAAAATTAAACGAGGCTTTGGCCGAATATCGTGTAGCCGAGCGATTGTCACCTAACATCCTGTATACGCACTATACGGTCGGCGGATTGCTGGCAGACATGGGCAAACCGGACGAGGCATTGGCTGAGTACAACCAGGCCACGCAGATTGATCCGGAGGTTTCCGCGGTTCACGACAGCACTGGAATAGTGCTCGCGCAACTGGGTCGTTACGCTGAAGCTTTTGGTGAATTCAAAAAGGCTGCACAACTTGATCCCTCCAACCCATGGCCACATTTTTATATGGCCAAGACCTTGGCTGGACAAGGCCAGGACGTGGCGGCAGTGGCCGAATTCCGTGAAGCATTGCGCATTGCGCCAGATAATCCGGAAATTCTCACTTTTGCCTCAGCATTGCTTTCTACAAGTGTAGATTCAGAGGCGCGGGATGGACCGGTAGCGCTCGCATTTGCCCTTAGAGCAAATGATTTGACCGAACATGCTCAGGCTTCTGTTTTCGATGTGCTCGGCATGGCCTACGCAGAAACAGGACGTTTTGACGAAGCACAACAAGCGGTACAAAAAGCTATGGATCTTGCTGTCGCCACGAAGATGGATAACCTTCAATCCATGCAGCGGCGGTTGGAACTCTATAAAATTCACAATCCATGGCGCGACTCTTTCTTGTCCACCAACAACCCCGCGCAAAACATCCCGTGGCCTTAACCGCAAAGAGGTCAGTCCCGCAGATTTGGTTTTTCCGGATTGGCAACGTTGAGTACCGTGCCAAACATTTCTATTTAAGTCACAGACGTCGTGCCTGCTATTAAGTGATGGCCGCCAGTTTTTCGTTGGCCTGGGCGATGACGGCCAGCGTGCCTTTGTCGGTGTCGAACACCGAATTCAATCCCTGCGGCTCGCTGAATGGGTCGCCCATGAGCGCAGCGGCTGAATCCATTTGGCTGCCGGCACGTCCTTCGCCGGCCCAGGCCCAAAAGTTTGCCGCTTGCAGGGAGCGGCCCGCTTTGCAGGAATCCGCCACTTGATCGAACATGCGCTTGTAATATTCATCGCGCGCCAGTGTGGGACTCTCGGGGGAATACTTTTCGTGGTCGCGCGGGATGCCAAATTCCTCCAGGACCAGCGGTTTGTGCAATGTGTCAGTTGCCAGCACGGTGTGTTGTTCCACATGGTCTTTGGCCCTGGCGGCGGCGGTCTCAAAGTCAGGCCCGAGTTGCGGGTCTTTCAGCCAGCCCCAGTTCTTCAACCACATGTGCACGGTCACATAGTCAATCGCCGGACTTTTATGCGAGGTCACAAAGTCATCGGCCTTGTCCAGACAACCGTGAGTGCCTTCGGAGCCGGTGCAGACCAGATGGTTCGGGTCCTGTTCATGGATGAATCGCGCGGTTGCATCCACCCATTGGGCGTAAATGGCAATCGAATTGTTACTGCCATCGACGCCGGGACGCGGTTCATTGGCCAGCTCCCAAGTCATGACGGCCGGGTCGTCGCGATAAATCCGGCCGTTGATGGTATTGCGGCGCTGGATGATTTTTGTGACATATCCGCGATACAGGTCGTTTGCAGCCGGCGTGGTGTAGAGCCGGGCGGAGAATTTCATAAAACCACTCCAATCGCCACGCGCGATCACCGGGCGATCCGGGTCGGGAATGGTTTCATCGGTGATCCAGCGGACATATTGGGCGAAGCCCCCGGACCATTGCCAGTAGTTGGACAGAAAAAGGATTCCGCGCATGTCGCGTTTGGCCATTTCCGCCAGGGCAAAATCCAATCCGGCGAGCAAGGGCTCATCATAATCGTGCGGTGCACGGGTGATGCCGCGCGGGATGGAGCCGGCCAGCGGCGAAGTTTCCGAGCCTGCGAGCAGACGGATGTTTTTCACGCCGATGCTCTGGAGCCGGTCCAGCTCACGGACCATGCGCTCGCGTCCATCCGGCAGTCCGGCGTCGCTGAGGTAGCAGCAGCACCAGAAATTGGCGCCGACGTAAAAATACGGGCGGCCGCGCAATTCGAAACGTCCATTGCGGACAGTGACGAAATCGCCGCCGTTCTGGCGGCGGCCGGCACCGTTGGTCCGGGTGCCGGCACAGCCGGCCACGACGAGCGGCAGTGCCAGGGCTGAGGTTTTGATGAAATTTCTGCGCGAGATATGAAGGTGGCTCATAAATTGTCGGCTTCCAGATTAATCGGCACGGAGGTCTGGCACCGGCCGAAACGGTCCTCACGATCGGTTTTGTTTGCCCGGGACATGGGAGGAGATTAGCAGATGGACGGCCGGGGCGCTGTCGCCATTTTAAGTGACAAGACCGGCCCCCACCGTTATCGTACTCTTTCCGCCGAGCAACACCGCCACAACCAATGACCAAAAAGTCCTTCCAACAAAAACTGAAACAATTGCAGTTGCATCACCAGAAACTCCTGAAGCGGCCGAATCGCAAGCAGCAGCAAGGCAATGGCATTTTTGACCGTTATGAATTCCCGGTCCTGACTGCCGAACACACGCCGTTGTTCTGGCGTTATGATTTCAACCACGCCGACAATCCGCATCTGATGACCCGGTTGGGCATCAACTGCGTCTTCAACGTCGGCGCCATGGAATGGAACGGCAACATTGTGCTGATGACGCGCACGGAAGGCTGGGACCGTAAATCGTTTTTCGCCGTGGCGGAGAGCAGAAATGGCGTGGATAACTTCCGGTATTGGGATTATCCGGTGCAAATGCCGGATTACGAGCCGCAGGAAACCAACCTGTACGACATGCGCCTGGTCCGCCACGAGGACGGCTGGATTTACGGTTTGTTCTGCGCGGAGCGGCACGATGATTCAAAACCGGGCGACCTTTCCGCGGCCATCGCCCGCTGCGGCATTGCGCGCACCCGGGACCTGGTGAAGTGGCAACGGCTGGATGATTTGAAAACGGCGGGGTCGCTGCACCAGCGCAATTGCGTGCTGCATCCGGAATTTGTGAACGGCAAATACGCCTTTTACACGCGGCCGATGGCCGATTTTGCCGCCACCGGCACCGGCGACGGCATTGGTTGGGGTCTGTGCGACGACATCGAGCACGCAGTGGTTGACAAGGAACAAATCATGGACCGGCGCTTCTACCATACCCTCAAGGAAGGCAAGAACGGGCTCGGGCCGGCTCCGATTAAAACGAAGAAAGGGTGGCTGCATCTGGCGCACGGGGTGCGCAACACGGCCGCCGGGATGCGTTACGTGCTGTATATGTTCCTGTGCGATTTGAAGAACCCGGCCAAGGTCATCAAGTCGCCCGGCGGTTATTTCATGGCGCCGGAAGGCGAGGAACGCGTCGGCGATGTTTCCAATGTGGTATTTGCCAACGGCTGGGTGGCGCGTGCCAACGGCGACGTGTTCATTTATTACGGCTCGTCGGACACGCGCACGCACGTGGCGACCAGCACCGTGGACCAGCTGCTGGATTATGTGCTCAACACGCCGGAAGATGGAATGCGCTCAAAAATTTGCGTCGAGCAGCGATGCCGTTTGATCAAGAAGAACCTGTCGCTTTGATTTCTCAAGGCTGCCAGACGGCACGCCAGAATTGCTGCGGAGCACCGGGCGAAATCAGATTGGTGATGTTCAATGAGCTGCCGACGAGCGTGTTGGTGGAGACCGGCGTCCAATTGAGCAAATCCGGCGAGGTTTGAATCACGTAAGGCGCGTTGGGCTGGCCCTGAAGTTGAAACACCACCTGGCCGGGTTGAGAACTGAGGGCGGATAGCGCCGAAGGTCCCGGAGCAAACGTGAACAGCGTCAGCGACAACGGCGGGAACGACCAGGTGAAGTTCGTGCCGGCGACCGGGAAGTTCGTGGTGGCGATGTCCTGCAGGGAGGCTGCCAGGTTGTTTTCCACCGCCTGATCCTGCGGAATACCGTAGGATTGAATGGTGGCGTTGGTCCACGGCACATAATTGGTCAGCACGATTTGCGCGTTGAAACTTGTTGTCGTGTCCTTGTTGATGACAAGCACCGTGAGGGCGCCGTTGGTGCGTTGGGCGGCGTAGGCCGAAAGCAGGAGGTAATCGCTGGTGGCGCCGAGGACCGAATCGCCGCCCCGGACAAAGTACTGCATCATTTTCTCGGCGTAATAGGTCGGGTAAAGGGCGGAAGGGCCGTTAATCATGCCTTCGTCGCCATAAGTACGCCAGCCGTAGATCGTCGGGTCAAAGGAACCGAGGCTGTTGGGTCCGTTGCGCAGGTCCCACCAGAGGTAGGAATTGATTTCGGTTTTCATGAGTTGGCACGTGCTGTCAGCGAGATACAGCGCGTTCACGAGACTGGTCAGTTGTCTCCCGAAACCCGCGCCCGAATCGCTGTTATTTTCAGTCACACACAACTCAATGTTGGCGCCGGCCGGCCCGAGGTAGTCGGTGATTTGCTGGCGCAGGCTGGCGGCGGCGCTGGCCCAGTCATTCCAGCCGCCCGGGGAGGGATTGCCGGCAATCTGCAGCAACAGGGGATCGCTGTCGGGGGAGTTGGGTTCCCAATTGGTGGGGGTGTATTCAGCGTAATAGTGGTAAATCAGGAAATCAGGCAGGACACCTTGACTGGCCATGGTGGACAACACGATGGGCGTCCAGCCGTAATTCGTGGTGCCGGTCACCGGATTGACGGCAAAATGGGTTGCATTGTTGGAGTAACTGCCTTCTCCCGGGACAACAACGACACCGACTTTGATGGGCACCGTTGGGTAAGCCGCCTTCATCTGTTGAATGAAAGCAACGGCGTTGGTGGCATACGTGTAAGGGTCATGCTGAATGGCATGGGTGTCATGTTCCCAGGAGCCGTAGCATTCGTTGCCGACTTCCCAATATTGGAAATTACAATTGTTGGTTTTATTCTCCGCCAACACCCAGGCGGCGGCCTGTTGGGGTGTGCCGCTGCCATAGTTGGCAATAATGAACACCTGGGCCCCCACATTGGTGGCCAGTTTTCTGAAGTTGGCGTTCCCGGTCGGGTCGCTGGCCCAGTTATACGTGTCGGAAGTCGAGCCGCCCGGCCAGCGCAGGGTGGTGATGCCCGCCTGTTGCACGAGGGGAATGGTCTGCGAATTACCGAGGTTGGAATCCCAGGTGGCGGTGTTGACGCCAAACCACCGGGCGTCCGCCGTGCGCAGGGTCGCCGCCGCGTCCACGCCCAGATGGACCGTGGCCGGCGCTGGGGCGGCATTGAATTGGATGTCAGTCAGATAAAAAACCGGCTGGGCGCCGCCGGTGTTGCTCTGAATCCAGATGCCGGAACAGTTGCTCGTATTGGCCACGCCCAGGGTGGAAAGCGGGATGGTGTATTGCTGCCAGGTATTGGCCGTCAAGGCGGGCACGGTATAGGCAGCCTGGACGGAGTTGGCGATCGTGCCCCAGACCTTCACCCGCTGGCCGCCGCTGGAACCGCCGTTGATCCAAAACGAGAGACTCGCATAAGGCGCCGTGTTGAAGCCGGCCGGAAATTGAAGGCTCAGGGCGCCACCTCCACCGGTCACTTGAACACTGATCGAATGACTTTCCCCGGGGTAAACCACGGCGGTGTTGGTGAAATTCCGCGTTACGCTGAAACTCCAATCCTGGAAGTCGTTGACCAGATTATTGGTATAAATCGGGAGATTAGCCTGGGCCAGGACCGTCTGGACCGCTACCAGCCCGATGATGAGGGAAGCCCCCAAAAAAGCGCTTCGTATTTTCATGATTAATGATGCTTAAAAAGTCTGCGCTTTTTTCCTCCGAGGTGCTTGCATACGGCAAGCGGGAAGAAGTTTGTTACCGGCCAATCATCTTGGGGCCGAGGTGAGGGGCGCCAAATAGAAGCAATCCGGGTCGTCCGGTGTTTGAAGGCCTGGCGAGGTGCTACCTTTGCCGGCCATATTGCTTGGGGGACTATAGGTGCGCTTGTCCTGCCACTGATGAACGATGGAGTGACCGTCGGCAAAGGAGAGGCCCCCCGATCCGCCGTGCAGGCCGGTCGGCCAGTCAATCAAATAAGTAGCACCGGGGGTCGCAACTGCAGATACGGCAAAGGAACCATCGTTGATGGAGAACGGGTTCTCGTCCATGATTACCCAGGTTTTGGAAGGGCCCGGCCGCGTGAATGACGACGCCTTTCCATAGGTCAACCAATAACCGATTTCAGCTCCACTCCAACTGCTGCCCGGCAGCCATCCTTCACCGACCGCCGACCCGATCGGGCCCTCAGTTGTCGACGCACCCGGTGAGCCGCTATTGGAGGCCGACCAATACACCGTGCCGACGGCCGAATTCATGGAATAACTGCGCGCGTGAAGGGTGTGCGCGTTGGGATCAGAATAATTATCGGCGGGACAATGGTAAACGTTCGGATTGGCAAGATAAGGGGAAAGCATACTGTTGGGGTCTTGCAACTCCAACACGCCTCTGGTATAATTCGCGTCTATCGGGTTCTCCATGGTGCCCACCACCCAGTTCTTCATCTGGCTCTTATTGCCATACGTCCAATAGCAGGTTGTAAAGGGATAGTCGTTGGGCGCCAGGATATCATTGTGGTCACCGGACTCCATGGTCCAAGCGAGCAGAATTTGGTGGGTGTTGCTCATGCATTGCGCCGCCTGCGCCCGCTGTTTGGCCGCCGCCAGCGCCGGCAGCAGCAAAGCCGCCAAAATGGCGATGATGGCTATGACCACCAGCAATTCAATCAAGGTGAAACCTGCCGGCGCCGAATCGGGAACGGTTTGTCCGATGTGATTTTTTTGGTCTAAACAACCGGTCTTAATTTTCCTGCGGTAATTTGTAATCATATATGATTTTCACATCCATCTAATCGGCGGGCGCCAGATTTTCTCCTGGCGCCCGCCACACTTCAAACCAACCCTTTATAACCCTGTATCTAATGACAGCCCATTATGGGCCAACGGTGACGGCGGAACTGGTAGCCACCGGAATATTGGTCTCGCTGCTATCCCCCGCACTGACAGTCCAACTGCCCTGGGTGCCCCACACCATATCAATCACCGTGGTCCCATTGGTCAACGGAGCAGCAGGATTATAAATGGCGGCCGGATCCGATCCCGAAACGCTGTTGGTGAGATAGACCGAGTCGCCCGAGACGTTGACGATGTGGAAGGTGGAATCAACCGCGTTGATCGTCACGGGGGTATAACCC
>Ga0181537_10003310_pt1 | contig 13826 bp, 16 predicted proteins | sample PEATcosm2014_Bin_39_FD_119765 | JGI IMG/M metagenome (GOLD analysis project Ga0181537, IMG submission 119765) | Peatland microbial communities from MTU Mesocosm Facility, Houghton, MI, USA - PEATcosm2014_Bin23_10_metaG | ecosystem: Environmental > Terrestrial > Soil > Wetlands > Peat | place...
CACGGGCTTTGCGGCCCATGCGCACCGCCGGCGCAAGTTCGACGAAAGCGGTCGACGCAGCTTCATGGACGTCGGCGGCGCGGTGGGCGAGATGGAAGACTCACCGGTCAGCGAAGAGGAAAGCGCGGCGGGCTGAACCGACCGCTCTGACGCTGTCAGAAATCAGCCCCGGCGCTGCACGACATGACGGTCGTGCGCGCCGGGGTTTTCTTTTTGGAGCTCGACGATGCGTGGCGTAATGACACCGCCTCCAACCATGATTTCCGCAACGGAAATGGGAAGCTTGAATCGGCGCGGGCCGGCGCTGCCGGGATTGATGAAAAGGGTGCCGCCGCGATTTTCGACCAGGGGCCGGTGTGAGTGTCCCGAAACCACGACCTGAATCCCCGCCGCTGAGGGGTCGATATCGAGCAGCGAGAGGTCGTGAATGGCGTAGACGCGGATTCCATTGAACTCAAACAGCTCGGTTTCCGGAATCTTCTGCGCCCAGGCCGCGGTGTCGTTGTTGCCACGAACCGCTGCAACTGTCGCGATGGCCGACAGTCGCCTCAGCACTTCGGCGTTGCCAATATCGCCACCATGAACGATGCGATCGCATCCCTGCAGGAAATCCACTGCCTCCGGCCGCAGCAGCCCATGGGTATCCGAGATGATGCCGAGCCTCGCCACGGTGCTGTCTACCGGATGTAATAGCCGACTACGCGCCAATGGCCATCCGGGTCCTTCGTCGGCGTCACCGTCTCAGTCGCCTCGGCTTTGTGTTCGAAGCTGGTCGTGAAGCGGATCACGACATAGTCGCCGTCCGGAGCGCCGGGCAGCGAGTGCGTTGATTGCGAAGCTGCTACCTGCCTTGATTTTACGGCACCCAATGGTCCCCTGACCGCGCCTAACATTGACACCCATTCCGACTGAGTCAGCGCGTTCCTGAAATAGGCTGCGGCGGTATTCCAGCTGTCCGGATAGTTTCCGGCATCCACCAGGGCGAGCCACGCGAGGGCCGCGTCTTCCGCGGACTCGGGCGAGTCCGCCCCTGAGCTTTGCGGCGCAGCGCCGACCAGCACCGCGAGAGCCATGAACGCAACCAGGATTTTCATGTGAACTCCCTTCTTATTTGCCACGATGATCTAGTCAGCCAGCAGCTGCCTCAAGATGCCTTTGAGCGCATCTTCTTCGGCGGCGGTAAGCCTGCGCTGCGCTTCCTCCGGCCATATGGGGCTGCCCCAACGCGGGTCCGCTCGATAACGCGGAATGATATGCCAGTGAAGATGCGGCATCACATTGCCCAGCGATGCGACGTTGATGTGATCCGGCTGCACGGCGCGCACAACCGCCGTCTCCGCCCGGTGCAGGTCGGCACAAAAACTGGTCCATTCCGCGGCGGTCAACTGATCGGGGCGCGTGGCGTGACGTAAATCGAGAATCAGAATGCAATGTCCCCGATAGGCCTGGTTCTTCGCCAGGTAGAGCGTCGACACTTCCAGCGACGCAACCTGCTCCCAGGAATCGGTCGATGCCGCGCGTGGGGCGTCGAAAGGGCAATTCTGGCCCTGGGCCAGTTGTTCCCAGGAAGGGTGAGTCAATTTTCCGTCCTCTATTCCACCCGGGCGGCCGGGAGGTCGGATCTGGTTGCGTAGCCAGAAGTCGCAAAAGCAATCAGCACCACGGCACCCGGAAATAGTTTTGCGTCGATCACGAGCCCTCGTGGCGCGGCTCGATAAATGTAGCACGACGTGGCGTCGCGCTTCTTATGATAGCGGCATGGCAGCACGGACCGGCAGCGCGAATCTCCCTCTGCACGGCGGGCGCGTACCCGCCTGGCTCGCCTCGCGGATGGCAGCGCTGGCGCGCGTGATTGCCGAAGCGATCGTTCATCACTACGGCCGCCAGGAACTGCTGCGTCGCCTGGCCGATCCCTTCTGGTTTCAATCCTTTGGCGCCGTGATGGGTATGGACTGGCATTCCTCGGGCATCACGACCAGCGTCATCGGCGCCATGAAGCGCGGGCTGGCGCCCATAGGGCGCGAACTCGGTGTCTTCGTATGCGGTGGCCGGGGTGCGCATTCGCGTCGCACGCCCGAGGAACTGGGAGCCATCGGTGATCGCACAGGGCTCAACGCCACCCCGCTGGTCCGAACCAGCCGTCTGATCGCCAAGATCGACAGTGCACTGGTGCAGGACGGCTATGACCTGTACCTGCACGGATTCTTTGTGACGGTGGAGGGTGACTGGTGCGTGGTCCAGCAGGGGATGAATCCCGAACAACGCGAGGCACGGCGTTACCATTGGGGCTCTGACACGGTGGCCGGGTTTCTCGATTCGCCGCACCGCGCCATCGAGGGTCGCAATATGGGCCTGATCCTCAATCTCGCGGACTGCGAAGCGACGCCAAACCGCTCGGCCGGTCTGGCCCTGGTGCGCGAAGGACCCCAAACCGTGGTCTCGCTACTGCAGGACCTGCGCTCTCGCCGCGCCGGCACGCTGGATCTGTTCGGAGACAACACGCTGCCGGCCGACGGACATCTGGCTCCGCGCCCGCCCCACCTTACGATGCCCGCTCACCATGATGTGCGCGCGGCGGACGTCGACCTGAGGCGATTGCACGCAACTTTGGCGGCGGCCGCAGAGTGCGGACCGCAGGATTTCACCGAGCTGCTGCTGCTGCCCGGAATCGGAGCCCGAACTGTCGCCTCGGTCGCCTTCGTGGCGGAAGTCCTGCACGGCGCACCCTGCCGCTTCAGCGACCCCGCGCGTTTCTCGCTCGCTCATGGCGGCAAGGACGGTCACCCCTTTCCGGTGCCGCTGAAGGTCTACGATGAGACTATCGCGGTGCTGAAGCGCGCGGTGCGCAATGCCCGACTAGGCCGCAGTGAAGAACTCGATGCAATCAGGCGTCTGGACGATCAGTCCCGCCGCATCGATGTGCTGCAGGGACCTTCATTCGAGGAATACGTCGACGTCGAACGCGTGCACTCGCCAGCCTACGGCGGTCGCACGGTGTGATGAAGGTATGATCCGGGGCGCAAAGTGCCACCAGCTGGAGTGATGCATGGCTTCGTCAGTTCACCCCATATGTTCCGCGCACACGGGCAACTCCACCCAGGGGTGCTTATAGTCTTCATACACGGACCTCGACGGCGGCGGAAATGCCGGATCAGCAAATGCCCCCAGCGGGATGGCAATCACGTCTTGCTGTGATTCCATATCGAAATGAACAGTTGCTCCACACTTTCCGCAGAAATGAAACGTTGTTTGCTTTCCTGAATCGCCGATACGCACGTAAGACGAGGAGTGTCCTCGGAGCTCCACGTCTATGCGGTGAAAGCGGGCCTGCGCGGCAAATACACTCCCGGTACGGCGCTGACAGGCAAGGCAGTGGCATACCGAAACTCGGATCGGATCGCCGGTTGTCGTGGCGGTCAGCTGACCACAACTGCAGGACGCTGTTCGAACGGTCATCCGACGGCAACCTCATATTCGCTCTTGACCAGCCCGCTGGCGTACTGGTGCGTGGCTATGTGCTTGAGCACGATGTCATGCCGGATGGCGCCAAAGAGCGGAATCCCAGTTCCTATGAGCACAGGCACGCGTGTGACGGTGAGGCGCTGGACGAGGCCGGCCCGAAGAAAGCGCTGAATTGTGATCCCCCCATCCACATAGGCATGCCGCACGCCACGACTCTCCAGCTGGGCGACGATCTCCCGCGGAGGCCCTGACATTCGCTCGACAGTGGCGCCGACCGGCGCATCGGCAAGCGGTTGCGTGCTGAGCACAAAGGTCGGTTTGGTTCCATACGGCCACGCATCGAAGGCCAGCACGGTCTCGTATGTCTTGCGGCCAATGACCAGCGCGTCCACCGTTGCCATGAACTCATTGTAACCATGGGGTTCACCACCTCCCGGCGGAAGAAAGTCCAGGGCGCCGTCCGCGCGAGCGATGAAGCCGTCGAGACTTGTGCCCACGAACACGGATGCCTTCACTGCAGAGTCTCCAGATTATCGTCTACCGTTGCAGTTGGGGTCACGACATTAGAATTGGCGAGCTGGCGTGGAGTTGAACGAACGGCTGACGACGTCACGGCGATACTTTGGTACGAATCGATACGTTCGTCCAATGGATTCGTCCTCGCGCTTTCAGCAGCCTTTGCTCAGGCGGTCGTCCGCTCCAACATCGCAAGGAAGTACACATGGGCGCCACAAATGGACTGAAAGACACCGCACGCGTGACCGTTCCGGTCCCCGCAAGCAGGCTGAGTGTGAACGTATTCACCGCTCCGGGAAAGGCCATGGTCGGCGAGCGGCCAAAGGCCTTCGGCGAAGCGCTCGGCTTTGATCCGATCACGTCGACTCTGATTTTCGGCGACTACGACGCGGTGCTGGTCGACGCCATGACGACGGTGGCGGAGGCCGAAGCGCTCGCGGATTGGATTGCGCTGCACAACCGCAACCTGGAGACCATCTATATCACGCACGCCCACTTCGATCACTTTTACGTTCTGAGCATCCTGCTCGACCGTTTCCCAGACGCTCGCGCGATCGCAGCGCCCAAGACGGTGGCTGCCATGCAGATGTCTTTTACTCCCGCAGTGGAGCGGTTGGCCCGCGGTTTGTTTCCTGGGCAATTGGCCACCAAGTTGGTTGCTCCTGAGCCTTATGAGCGCGAGACATTCACTCTCGAAGGCCACGAATTGCGCATCATCGCGCAGGGTCGGACCGATAGTCCCGATTCGACCTCTCTCTACGTTCCGTCGATCGGCCTGATTGTCGCTGGCGACGTTGTGTACAACCAATGCCGCATGTATGTCGGCGACACCACCCCCGAGAGCCGACAGAATTGGATCGCGGACCTGGACCGGTTGGCAGCACTGAACCCGACGATTGTTGTCGCCGGTCACAAAAAGCCTGGCGCGCCCGATTCTCCCTCGGCGATTCAGGACACCAAGCGTTACCTCCAGGACTTCGACCGTGTGCAGAAAACCGCGAGTTCCGACCAGGACCTGTTCGATCAGATGACGGTGCTATACCCCGATTGGGTAGCCAATCAGTCGTGGTTGATGTTTGGATTCCCGGGCGCATAATTCACATGAACGGCTGATGCGCATGTTTCCTTGCGCGCGATGCGCAGTGCCTATCGCAGCTGGGGCTGTCAATGAGCGTTCAAGTCGAACAAAAGAGCTATGAGATGCCCCCCCCCCGGGAGGGCGTCACCATCACACTTTTTATTACGGTCGCCGACATCAATCGATCGGCTGAGTTTTATGAAAGGGTCTTCGGCGGCCGTATTCTGAGCAGGGGCGACAGCAAGGGTGCGTCGGGGCACATTCAGATTGAGAACACCTGGCTCATCGTGAACGTCGGGGGCGGGCCTACCCCGGACAAGCCGACGGTAACGCTGAGCGTCCTCGACGACCCGGATAGAATCAACAGCTTCATGAACATTCGCGTTGCGGATATTCAAGCGTGCTATAGGCTATGGAAAAGCCGCGGTGCGGAGTTCATCACTGAGCCGATCGCCAAGTACGGCGAAATTCGCTGCTACATCCGCGATCCTGACGGATATATCATCGAGGTCGGGCAGAGCACCGACGTCACCTAAGAGGGGGCTCGGTACATCATTCATCGCAGCCCGCTGCAATTGGGGTTATCCGACCTATCAGTCATGGCCGTCCACCATGGTCGACGAAGCACGAATCATCCACACGAAGCCGACGCCGCCAGCCCAGTAGCTGTGTTGCTGGACCAGCGGGCTGCCATCAAACACGGCACCGGCCAGCCAATCGTGGCGCACATAAGCGCCGACCCAATAGTTGGTGAATCGCTTGCTGGTCGCGAACAGCAGCTGGCTGCCGGCATACCCGCCCGAAGCGTCGTAGGCCGGTCGCGTGGCGGTGGCGAATGCAGGTGCGACTCCATAGAAGTACTCGTTATAGCGCCGCTGCGCATAGAGCGGACCGGCCATCACGCCGAAATTCCAGCCGCTGAGGTGTCCTGCGCCCAGATAGTCCAGATTCAGGCTCGGGGCGAAATCCGCGCCTACGGAGGTGGGGCGGGAGGTCACGGTAAAGGCTTCACGTAATGGGAGGTGGACATCGAGTCGCAGGCGCTCATCGCTACGCCGCCACAAATGCCAGAGCAAGGCCGGCCCCAGTTCGATCGTTGGCTCGAGATTGGGCATGCCGGCGCGGATAGCGCTGTTGCGGCTAAACACCGGCGCCGTGGCATTGGCGCTGATCTCGAGCTCCAGATAGCGGCGATTGAACAGACGGCCGTGCAGGCCGTCACGATCCGCGCGCAGGAACGTACCGCGATAGATGAAGTAGGGTACCGGGGCGGGATAGACATGACTCGTGTTGGCCCCGCGGTAGTCATTGAAGAACAATCCGCCCACGCCAAAACCGAATTCCCACAATGGCAGCGGTTCGCCATGCGCGGGCATAGCCACGGCGCCGAGCATGGTCAGGAGTGCCGTCCCTAGCGCGGTGCGCGATACTGTGGTCAATTGCCCACCGCCTCGAATTCGACCAGCACTCGCGCCGGCAGATGTTGGCCTTCAGATACGGCACGTGTGCAGCAGCGCCGATGGCATGCCGCGGATCCCGCTCGAGGGGCGCGAAGTCCTCTGGCGCCGCACGTACCTTGTAGCTCAGCGCCGCTAAGTTTTCAACGACTGCGCTGCCCAAGGGATGGCAGCTCCTTATCTGTTCTCCTCGCGCAGATCCTGACTGGACAGAATCTCATACACAGACTTGTTGTCGGCATACACCTGCCATTTGGCTATCAGATCTTGAGCTACGACTGCGCGCCACGCCGCCGGAATCCGCCACGAACGGTGCGATTGCGAGTGTGTCGCCGAGGCCCATCCGCTTAACAAGGTCAGCGTCGCAGCAGAGATCAGCGATTCGATCTCAATCCGATAGTCGGGAAACAGAGCAAAGTAGCCGGTCCAAGCCTGCTCCAGCCTGGCAGTACCCGAGAGTTGAGTACCTAAGCTGTCGATGAAAATGTGGTCCGGTGTGCAAAGCGCCACCACGCCATGTGAGTCGTGTGCATTAATCCGGTCGACGAATTTACGCACCGTCGCTTCGACGGAGATTGAGGAGTTCGACATGGCGGGGGGTGATCCCTAAGGTTGAATTTGAGCAGCCGGCCGCCGCCGCATTGGAGCGCGCGGCAGCGCCAAGACCACTCGGCAACAATGTGCAAGTGCGCTCGGCACCTTATCCCTCACGGTGCGCGACAACGAATGTCAGGCGCGTAAATTCGCCGAAAGGAACCGCGCGTCCGCGCGAACGGTAGTTAGGCGGCTTCATCGGACTGCGGCAGCTACGAAATTGGGATTCTCAATGAGGCCGAAACGGTTGCCGAACGGATCGCGCACTGCTGCCACTTTTATCCCTCCGCCCACCTCCACAATCGGATCCAAGGGGGAGGCACCCAGCGCGATCAGTCTCTGATGGACGGCCTCGATACTATCCACGCCCCATAGTGCCTGGGGGCCAATCGTCCCCGGAGTTGCGTCAGGCACGAGACCTAGTTCAAAACCACCCACTGTGAAGCCAACGTAAAAGGGTTCGTCAAAATAGGGCGCGACTCCAAGTGCCTCAGAGTACCAGCGCTTTGCGCTGCCCAGATCAGGGGCCGGATAAATGACAGTCCTTAGACCCAAAATCATAGTGCCTCCCGGCTGATGGCGCTTCCCGTGGATCTTACGTCCGGCATTCGGTCTGACGCCAAGCCGAGCGGCCGACCGCGGAGACCTGCCAGCGAGGTAGGCGCAAATTCTCGCGTGCACCTGCCGAGCCTTCCACTTTATCCATCACGGGGCGCTCGAATGATAGTTACACGGCGTACCCGAAGCGGTGGTGCTACTTATCGGCCGGCCATTCAGCGAACGCCAGCCAATAGATAAAGATGAGGTTGATCAGTGGCACGAGGATCAGCAGACTGAGCCAAGGTGAATGACCGACTCTGCTGCAGATGCGCCAGAAGGGCACAATTCCGATAAGCACAGCAAGCAACCAAATCACCCCAAATCCGGAATGGTCCATTCGAATTCTCCCTTAGTCAGTGAAACCAGATCGCGCCAAGAGTGGCTGTCGTCTAACCTCAGAGTTGAGCAGCGCGCTGATGAGCCATACACCCCGGCACCTCTATCCCACCGAGTCCGCTCCAACGCCTGGTTAGCAGGCTCATCTGTAGACATCCATTCTGTGGCCAACTTTGAAGATCGTTACGATGCTGGCCTCATCGTCAATGAGGTAGACGATCCGATAGTGACCCTGTCGCACGCGATATCGGTCGGCATAACCCGCGAGTTTCTCGGCGCCGTGAGGTCTAGGATTGCTCGCCAGTGCTTGAATGCGGCCAACGAGCCTTTGGCGATCAGACTTCGAATCAACCGCCGCGAGTTCCTTGCCTGCGGAAGTCTTGATCAGAACCTTATATGAGGCCACGACGCTTCATGCCCTGCACGAAGCTATCAAACGATTCGCTACGCTCCCGCCTTCTCTTGTCAAAGGCCGACAGGTCCGCCGCATCTTCAGCCAGGGATACGCGAACGGCTTCGTTGACTAGATCGGATATTGACCGGTCATTTGCCGCCGCACGAAGCCGAAGGGCCTTATGGATCTCAGGCTCGAAATACACCGTGGCGCGTTTGGGGGTAGTCATGGGCGCCATGATGTGCCGATGACGTCTTAACGTCAAGGCGACGTCAAGAGCCGTCTAACGTTCACATTGCGCGGCCGGCCGCCAACCCATCAGACCGCGCGGTTGAGCGACGGATGAGCTAAGACAGCAGAAACGTGCGCTCAGCAACTTATCCTCACGGTCCGCTCCAACGAATGTTAGGTTGGCTACCGCGCCTTGCTAGGTCGCTCCGCCATGCGCGTCTGCCAGCCTGGGCCTGTCGCCTTCCACCTTGCGATGACCTCTTGAGGCAGGCGTAATGAGATAAGCTTCTTTGGGCTCGCAGAGCGAGGACGACCGCCTTTCTTCATCTTGGGAGGCAACCCTTAAGGCGTATCGTTGACCATCGTATTTGGCCAGTGTTCCTGGCCAGTGCTTTTGGCGGTGGTTTTTGGCCGGTATTCTTGGCCGGCGGTTCTGACGGTATTTTGACTTTGCTCTGACGGTATAGAGATGCTTAATTTTTCCAGCGTAAGTCTGCGGCGCGGTAAGCGCGTGCTGTTCAGCGATGCCACCTTCAGCCTGTTCCGCGGGGAAAAGGTGGGCATCACGGGCGAGAATGGCAGCGGTAAATCGAGCCTGCTGTCGCTGGTTCGCGGCGAGATCACGCCCGAGGCGGGCAGCTTCGACATGCCCTCGCAGCTCGAGATCGCCTCGGTGGCACAGGAGCTGGCGGCCAGCGATCAGTCGGCCATCGAGTTCGTGCTCGATGGCGATGCCGAGCTGCGCGAGGTGGAGAGGAAGCTGGCTGAGGCGGAGGCCGCTGATGACGGGCTGAAACTCGGCGAGCTGCATGCGAGCTATGCGGCCATCGGCGGCTACGACGCACGCGCGCGGGCGGCGCAGCTGCTGCACGGTCTGGGTTTCACGAGCGCGGATGAGACGCGCACGGTGCGTATGTTCTCGGGCGGCTGGCGGGTGCGGCTCAATGTGGCGCAGGCATTGATGTGCCGCTCGGATCTGCTGCTGCTGGATGAGCCCACCAACCACCTGGACCTCGATGCCATCATCTGGCTCGAGGGCTGGCTGCGCGAGTATCCGGGCACGTTGCTGCTGATTGCGCATGACCGCGAGTTCCTCGATCGCGTCACCAACCGCATCGTCAATATCGAGCACGGCCACGCTCGCGCGTATCGCGGCAATTACTCGGCCTTCGAGACGCAGCGCGCCAGCGAACTGGCCGAGCAGTCGGCGCTGTACGTACGCCAACAGCGCGAGATACGGCACATGGAGTCGTTCGTCGAGCGCTTTCGCGCCAAGGCCAGCAAGGCGCGGCAGGCGCAGAGCCGGCTGAAAGCACTCGAGCGCATGCAGCGCATCGCGCCCGCGCACGTGGACTCACCCTTCGAGTTCACCTTTGCCGTGCCGGCGAAACTACCGCGCCCATTGCTGGCGCTCGAGGACCAGTCAGCCGGGTATGACGGACGGCAGATTATTGGGGGGTTGAATCTCACCATCGCGCCAGGCGATCGCCTGGCGCTACTCGGACGCAATGGCGCCGGCAAGTCGACGGTGATGAAACTGCTGGCGGGCGATCTGGCGGCCATAAGCGGTGCGCGTACTGAGGCGCGGGATCTGAAGCTCGGCTACTTTGCGCAGCACCAGCTCGAGCAGCTGGCGATCAAACAATCGCCGCTGCAGCAGTTGCAGGAGCTCGATGAGACACTGCGCGGTGGAGCAGGCCGCGCGCCCGAGCAGGAACTGCGGGATTTTCTCGGCGGATTCGGTTTTCGTGGCGATCGCGTGTTCGAGCCCGTTGGGCCGTTCTCGGGCGGCGAGAAGGCGCGGCTGGTGCTCGCGCTCGTGGTCTATCGCCGCCCGAACCTGTTGCTGCTCGATGAGCCGACCAATCACCTGGATCTCGAGATGCGCCAGGCATTGGCGGTGGCGCTGCAGGACTATGAGGGGGCCGTCGTGCTGGTCTCGCACGATCGGCACCTGCTGCGCACGGTCGCGGATGAGTTTCGCCTCGTCAGCGGTGGACGCGCCGAACCCTTCGATGGGGATCTCGAAGACTACGCGCGCTGGCTGATGGATGAGCCGGCGGTGACGGCGGGAGCGGCGTCCGCGGTGGTGGCGGCCGCGCCCAAGGCCGCGGCGCCAGCCGCCGAGACCGCCGAGGTGCGCAAGCAGCGCAAGCGCACCGAGGCGCAGCGTCGCGCGGCGCTCGGCCCGCTGCGGGCGGCCGTGGCTGAACAGGAGCGCAAGCTCGAGAGCCTGGGGAGTGAACGGGCGAAACTTGAGCGCGAGCTGCTGGCGGCCAGCGAGGCGGCTGATTCTGCGCGCGTGGCAACGCTGGTCAGGGATCAGGCGCGGGTGGCGAAGTCGATTGCCACGGCAGAGGCGGCGTGGTTGGCGGCCTCCGAGCAGCTCGAGGCGCGCCAGGAGTGAAACCAATCGCGCGTTGCGCGGTCGAAAACGCCGACCGCGGGTAGCATCGGCGGCGGGGAACATCGCTGCGGCACGCCAGTCGATTGACAAGCATGAATCGGTTGGTTTGAATTCGCGCTCGAAAAAGAACAGGACCATTGAATGATTACGATTTCGAACCTGACGCGCCGGTACGGAGACTTCGTCGCGGTCGATGACGTCAGCTTCACGATTCCGCGCGGCGAGGTGGTGGGACTTCTGGGTCCCAACGGCGCCGGCAAGACCACCATCATGAAAATGCTGACCGGCTTTCTGGAGCCCACCAGCGGCTCGATCCGGGTTGGCGATCTCACCATCGGCCCCGATACGGCGGCGATTCAGCGGCGCATTGGCTACCTGCCTGAGAACTGCCCGGGCTGGCCGGAGATGACCGTGATCGAATTTCTCGAGTACCAGGCCGTGCTGCACGACACGCCGGTGGGAGAGCGCGCGCAGGCGGTGGCAAAGGCGATTCGCCGCACGGATCTGCGCGATAAGGCCACGCAGCCGCTGCAGACGCTGTCGCGCGGGTACCGTCAGCGGGTCGGCGTCGCGCAGGCCATCCTGCACAGTCCCGATATCGTGATCCTCGATGAGCCCACCAACGGCCTCGATCCCACGCAGATCCTGCACATGCGCGCGCTGATCCGCGAGCTGTCCGAATCGGCCACGGTGATCGTATCGACGCACATCCTGCAGGAGGTGCAGGCCGTGTGCGAACGCGTGCTGATCCTGCGCGCCGGCCGCAAGGCAGTGGATTCGCGACTCGATGAATTGCAGCGCGACACACGCCTGCTGATCACGCTGGATCGGGACGTCGATGTCGTGCGCCCGGTGCTCGCCGCCGTCGATGGTGTGAGCGCCGTGACGGTGGTGGATGCCGCGCCGGGCGGCGCGGGCCGGTACCGCTATGCGCTGCAGGCGGCCGATGCCGCAGCGCCGGCGGTGGCCGCCGCGGTGCTTCGGGCCGGCTTTGCGCTCTATGAGCTGACGCGCGAGCAGCGCACCCTCGAGACCGTGTTCGCTGAAGTCAACGCGGTCGCGCCGGCGGCACAGGGTCACGCAGCGGAGAGTCGCGATGCTGCGTAAGGTCCTGAAGATTGCGGGCAAGGAGCTGACCGGCTTCTTTGCCTCCCCGGCCGCGTTCCTGTTTCTGGCGGCCTTCCTGGGCGCAACACTCTTTATCTTCTTCTGGGTCGCCACCTTCTTCGAGCGCAATCTGGCCGATGTGCGTCCGCTGTTTCAGTGGATGCCCATTCTGCTGATCTTCCTGGTGTCGGCGCTGACGATGCGCTCCTGGGCCGAGGAGCGGCGCGCGGGCACGCTGGAACTGCTGCTGACCTCGCCGACCGCGCCTACGGAGCTGGTGCTCGGCAAATTTCTGGGTTGCCTGGGGCTGGTGCTGCTGGCGCTGGTGCTGACGCTGGCGCTGCCCATCACGGTGGCCTGCTTAGGAGCGCTCGACTGGGGCCCGGTCATCGGCGGCTATGCCGCAGCCATCACGCTGGCCGCGGCCTACATCGCCATTGGACTCTGGGTATCGTGCCGCACGGACAATCAGATCGTCAGTCTGATCCTGACGGTGGTGGCTACTGGCGCGCTGTACCTCATCGGCTCGGAAGCGCTGACCTCGCTGGTGGGATACCGTGCGGCCGAGTGGCTGCATGCGATTGGTGCCGGATCGCGTTTCGCGTCGATCACGCGGGGTGTGCTGGACCTGCGGGATCTGTACTACTACCTCTCCATCACCGCGGCCTTCCTGGTATTCAACCGCCTGTCGCTGGAGACGCTTCGCTGGGCGGGAAATCCGTCGACCCCGGCACACCGTCGCTGGTACGGGGTTGCGGCGCTGCTGTCGCTGAATGCGCTGGCCGCGAATCTGTGGCTCGACCAGATAGGCTGGGCACGCGTGGATCTGACCCAGGGCAAGATCTACACGCTGTCCGACGCCACGCGCAATTATCTCTCGCAGCTGCAGGAGCCGCTGTTGATCCGCGGCTACTTCAGTGCCGCGACTCATCCGCTGCTGGCTCCGCTGGTGCCGCAGCTGCGCGATCTGCTGCGCGAGTACGCGGTGGCCGGCGGCAATCGTGTGCACGTGGAATTCGTCGATCCGCACGATGACCCGGCGATCGAGTCCGAGGCCAACAGCCGCTACAACATTCGACCGGTGCCGTTCCAGGTCTCGGGCAAGTACCAGGCCTCGGTGGTCAATTCCTACTTCGACATCCTCATCGCCTATGGCGATCAGTACCAGGTACTGAATTTCCGCGACCTCATCGACGTCAAGGAGCGCTCCGAGACCGACATCAACGTCGAACTGAAGAACCCCGAATATGCGACCACGAGCGCGATCCGCAAGGTACTGCTGAGCTACCAGGGCAGCGGCGGGGTGTTCGATACCTTGAAGCAGCCTGTGACCTTCACGGGGTATCTGTCGGCCGCGGCCAATCTGCCGGCGCAGTTGCAGGAGGCACGTACGGCCCTCGAAGGCGCGCTTGCCGAGATCACCAGTGATTCGGGCGGCAAGTTCAAGGTCGTGGTGAAGGATCCGGACGCCGATCCGGCGCTGGCCGCGCGCCTGCCCAAGGACTACGGCTTTCGTCCGATTGCGATCAGCCTGGCGGATCCCAAGCCGTTCTGGTTCTACATGACGATTGGCGATGAGCGCGGCGCCGAGCAGGTGCCGCTGCCGGCGAATCTCGATAAGGCCGGCTTCAAGGCAGCGATCGA
>Ga0181537_10003311_pt1 | contig 13824 bp, 16 predicted proteins | sample PEATcosm2014_Bin_39_FD_119765 | JGI IMG/M metagenome (GOLD analysis project Ga0181537, IMG submission 119765) | Peatland microbial communities from MTU Mesocosm Facility, Houghton, MI, USA - PEATcosm2014_Bin23_10_metaG | ecosystem: Environmental > Terrestrial > Soil > Wetlands > Peat | place...
AAACCGCGGATGTCATTACGCTCAGCTTTCGCAACGTGCTTTATGCGAACGATTTCGTCAAACTCAACCGTTCCATCGTGGTGAAATGAAGCTGCGACGGTAAGCCGAAAAAGGGCGATAGGAGAGTTTTGGCAAATAGCGTGGAATGGGTTATCACGGTAATTCCGTGATATCGTCGCATCACAGCCGCCGCTCGAGCGGCCAATCAGGGAGGCAGCCTAGATGAACAAGCTCATCGGATACTTGCTGGGTCCGGTTGTATGCGGCATGGGCATTTTCGCCATTGTTCATGCGAATAGCGAAGCAACCAACGTTCGCGCGCTGAACGATCACGGTGCAGTCGCGATGGCGGAAGTGACGAGGATCGGCTGGAAGCAGAAGAGAACGGGTGGCGGGCAACAGCAATTCACCGTGGATATGGAGTTTGTCACCGATTCAAAAGAGAAAATATCGGTGGAAGACTACAGCGTGCCCACGGATCTCGGGACTGAAATAAAAGCCAACAACGGCGCCACGCTCAAGGTGCGCTACCTGCCCGAGGACCCGCAAAAGGTCGATCTCGTCGATTATCCGAAAAATTGGGTTGCGACCCGGTGGGCCGGCGTTGCCATGGCGGTACTCGGCGCTATCTTCACGTGGTGGAAATTCCGCAAGATATCTGAGGACGTCTGACAGAAGTCAAGGCGAAAATCAAAAGCACCGGGCTCGGGTGTTCCCACGTCGTCGAGGGCGGGCTCGGCCCGAGTGCTTTGTCTTGAGGGCACCAAAATTGCCTCTGCCGGAACCGCGGCAGAAAATCCGGACCCGACCCATTCCTGATTTTTCAAGGGATTATTCACAGACTTGTCTGCGGAATATTCCGTTCGTCCCGTCGCTAAACGGCCGCAACATAAGACTCGCGCATCGGTAGGAGGATCGCCCCAACAACCGATCGCGTCGCTGGTCGACGCGAATGGGGGACATATCCGCCGACACTGGCGCCGGAAATCCAAAATACAGCTGCGAAGGCGATGGGAGGTAACTCATGTTAAAGATCACGCGCGCATATTCGATTGCCGCCGCGCTGGCCGCAATATGTTTGTTTTCCCTGTGGTCCCTCCCGGCAAGCGCGCAGGTCGCGCCGTGCATGACAAAGCATCCCCCGACATGCGAGCTGAAGGGACACGTACCGCTGGTCTGGTCGTTGGCCGTTATGCACGTCGTCAATATTTACTGGGGGAGCGAGAGCGACTGGACTGGCGGCGCACATCCTTCGGCATACGGCCCGGCGGATATCGACAAGGCGACGCAGGCGCTGTTGCATTCGGCCTATTTCAGCAAAACGCGGCAATATAAGGCCCCCGCATTTTTGCAATGGGCCGGCTCCACGACCACTGACACGGCGGCCGCTTCGGAATTCTCGTTCCTCATCGGAGCATGCAAGCACAAGCCGTCGTTTAACAACAATAGCGTGCTTCAGGTATTTGATTTTCTGACCTGCGTCGAGGCCGCCGGCCCATTCGCCAACGTTCGAAACTCTGTTGGCGCGCCTTCCGGCTCGTGCACAGCCTGCGCGATCACCCCTAACGGCTGCATGCTGGAACTCCTGCACTCCCTTGATCTCGGCACCGCTCTTTCCAGCGCGTGCCTGGTGACGCCGAACACCAGCGGCGATACGCTCTACAACATTTTCCTGCCTCCGGGCGCGAGTCTGTCCGATCCGGGTTTCAGTGCGTGTCGTGACTATGAGTCGTTTCACTATCAGATTCCGTCGCTGCCCATGGGCTTTCCTTTCGATGCTTTGGTAGGTACGCAAGGCCGTCCACTCTACTTTACCGTGCATGTCACGGACTGCTACAAGACCTTGAGCGACATGATGGGGAGAGGCGTTACCCACGAAATGGTGGAGACATTACTCTCTCCAATTCCGGTCATGTACTGGTACGACGAATCCGCTTCCGGCAATTCGACGGCGAACGACCCCATCAAAATCGGAAATGTGGCCGGCGAAGGCGAAGCGGCGGACCTGTGCAACGGCATGAATCCGGCGCCATTCCCCGCGCCATTCGGGACACCTCCGTTCGGCGTCGCCTTCTATTGGTCCAATTCCGACCACAACTGTGTTCCCGGCGGCCTGCCGGCTTCAACCCCCGCAGGACCGGAAGCATTTAACATGTTCGGCATCACCGTTACCACCGGGAACGACGATGCCCGAAGCGATACCGAGCTTTGGGTAAAGATATCCGGCCAGCCCGCCTTTGTCTGTCTCAAACCTTCGAATAACGCCAAGTCCGATACGGTTTGCCTCAATGGGCCCGGTACGCACGATCAGACCGGTCAACAGCAGTGGCCAAACTGGTCAAGTACCAGCCAGCAATTCCCGCTCGCTGTGCCGCAGACCAAATTAACGGGGTTCGAGACGGTGACGATTCAGATGATGTCCCATAATAGCTTTCCGGAGACTGACGACAAATGGAATATCCAGGGGATCGTGGTCGCCGCGATCGACACCAAAGGCGTCGCCACGAACCTGTTGAATATTTCCAATGCGCGCGACGGGCACAACGACAACAACTGCCTCATTCGCCTGACGACGAACAAGCCCAGTGTCACGTTCAAATTGAATTCGAGCAAGCCCACCGGGGCCAATCCGGGATTTCCTCCGGGCAACTGCTCGGATTCGTGATCCATGGGATGAAATCAAAGAGACCCGGCGCGGCTTTTCAGCCGATGAATCGGGAAACTCGAAATTCAAGGAGTCAGGATCGAACTTGGTCCATACGACCTGCGCGAGAGCAAATCGAGCCTGCCTTCATTAAATTTGGGGCGAGGCTCGAATTGTTTTCGGACGGGCAGTGCCCGAAAATATTCGACTGCGGCCGCTTTTATGCGCAGCGTTGCCTTTTCTGACTCAAAATTTCCTGATTGCTGTCGAATTCGGCCCATCCCGTTCGACTACCGGGTGAAGGCGCCGGATTAACACCGGCGAATAAACAGGGTCGGAGTCACTTCAAGTGAACGCTTCTGAAAGTTACACCGACCCAATCAATAAAGCATTGCGAGGGGGCACATACCATGCGGACAGGTAAAGGACTGTTGAATGGGCCGATAGCGTTTGGATTTGCTCTTCTGGTTTGCGCGATCGCTTCGGCCAGCGCGCAGGACAGCAAGAACCCGTACCCCGCGATGGCGCCTCTCGCGCAATACCTGATGGCGAGCCCGGCCGACGAGATTGCGCTGGCGCGCACGGCGGCGCCGCCGTCGATTTCCGGCGACGCGGAGGTGCTGACGCTTGGCAGCCACGGCTATGAAACGGCGGTGAAGGGAAAGAACGGCTTTGTCTGCCTCGTCGGACGGGGCTGGGCCGCGAGTTTCGATGACCCCGTGTTCTGGAATCCCAAGAATCGTTCGCCGATATGCGTCAATCCCGCTGCCGTGCGCTCCATCCTGCTCCCTTATTTCGAGAGAACGCAGTGGGTCCTCGCCGGGGTCAGCAAGTCCGACATGGCCGATCGCATCAAGGCCCAGCTGAAGGCGAAAACACTTGTGCTGCCGGAGCCCGGCGCGATGTCTTACATGATGTCGAAGCAGGGCTATCTGAGTGACGACGGCGGCCACTGGCATCCGCATGTGATGTTCTGGGTTGCAAACACCGACGGCGCCGCCTGGGGCGCCGATGTCAAAGGTTCCCCGGTCCTGTCCACGCAGGTCAGTCCCGAGCCCATCACGATTTTCTTCATCCCGGTGAAGAAGTGGTCCGACGGCACGCTGGACGAAATGGAGAAGCACCAGTAACGCTGCAGGAGTCCATCCCATGGGTTATTGTCACGCCTATGGGAAAAATCGAGCGCCGGCTGTTCCTTCAGGGCATGACAGCCGGGGCGGCCGGCGGGTTGACGGGCTTGATTCAGCGGGCGCTTGCGGCCGATGCAAAGTCGCCGCGGCAGGGAATCATCCGGATCAACGGCGACGTGTCGGTGAACGGCAAGCCGGCGCAAGTCGGGACACCCGTAATGCCGGGCGAAACGGTATCGACCGGCGCCGGTTCGCAAGCCGTTTTTGTCATCAATGACAATGCCTTCATGCAACGGGCGAACGGCCGCGTGGATTTTGGTGACAATCCGGTCGCAGGTTTCATGCGCGTGGTGACGGGAGCTTTGCTCTCGGTTTTCGGCAAGGGCGGCAGGCAGCTTGCGACGCCGACGGCCACCATCGGAATTCGCGGCACCGGCTGCTACATCGAGACCGCGGAGCGCAAGAGCTATTTCTGCCTGTGCTTCGGCGCCGTGGATTTGCGCCCGCTCGACGGGCAGCCGTTAAGTTACGCGACTACGCACCATGAACGGCCGGTGTGGATCGAGAAGGGGGCGACATCGCCTGCTCCGCTCATCGATCACACCGACGCCGAAATCATCATGCTCGAAGCGCTCGTCGGCCGGGGATCTCCATTTCCGGCCGGTGTGAAGCAATATTAGAAGGAAGCTGTTCTTAGCCCGCCGCCAGCGGCAAGGATTTGCCGTCGATGACGATGATGTCGAGGGCCAGGGGATCCAGACCTTCGACGCAGCCGAGGTTGACGCGGTAGCCGTCCCTGTCGTTTTCGCCGTCGCCGATGTAGGTGAAGATTCCGCAGTGCCGGCAAAAATAATTGTTCAGGACCTTCTCGTTCCAGCGATACACGTTAAGGTCGTCCGGGTTGTCGTGCGGCGTGAAGTCCGCGGCGGGCAGGTAGGTTGGCGACAGCACCGCGCCCCTTCGCAGGCACAGCGAGCAGTTGCAGCGTTTGCCGCTGGTGATTTCCGGGCAGCGAAACGAAAAACGGACGCGGCCGCAATGGCAGCGGGCCTGGTACTCCATGTTCTCACCTCGGCGCAAACGAAAAGTGCTTTGTATTATGGCAAAAACAGGGTGGTGCCGGAGGCAGTTTCGAGACCACACCGGGCGCCGGTTTTGATCGGAGTGCGTACTTGGTATCATTGAAAAAACGAGTGGCCGGAAAGACTTCCCAGCCCAACCATGACCTCCGATAAGCACTCCCAGCCGGGCCTGCGGCTAAAGCCCGTGCCGTTGCTGGTGACGATCGCGATTTGCCTTGGGCTGCCCTATCTGGCGGCGGTGTGCGCGGTGTTGACGAGCCGCGTCATCCACATGGGGTCGCCGGATGGGCCGACGCTGCCCTGGCTGTACCTCCATCATTTGTTCCAGCTTCTGCTTGCGTTGATCGGGATCGCGATCGTGCGGCGTATTGTGCCGGCCGATTACGGCTTGCACTGGCCGCCGGGGAAGACCTACATCGGCGCGGCCGTGCTGTGGGGCGCGCTTTTCGGCGTCCTGATGACAGTGATTGATTACGCGCCGCAACTCCTCACGCGCCAAACCCCGATGCTCGATTATGAGCTGACGGCGCCGAATGTCTGGGGTTGGCTCATTTTTGAAGGCGTGTACGTGGGGCCGACCGAGGAGATCCCGTTCCGCGCCCTCGTCGTCACTTATCTGGCGGCGGCCATGCCGGGACGCTTGCGCTTGGGGCGCTTTGAAATGAACTGGGCCGGCGTGATCGTCGCGTTAGTGTTTGCTTTGCTGCACGCGACGAATTTCATGCACAGGCCGTGGCCAATGGCGCTTGGCCAGCAGGTATACGCATTTGCTCTCGGCGTGCTCTACGCCTATTGGCTGGAAAAATCCAAAAGCATCGTCGCACCGATTGTCGGGCACAACGTAAGCGACGCCGTCGAATACGGGTTGTTGTTTTGCTGGGTCGCCTGGGGCTGAAAAGCAGCAAGACCGCGTGCAGAGAAATCATTCATGAAGGCGCGCGTAACGCTGATCACGCTCGGTGTCGACGATCTGGAAAAATCGCTCAAGTTCTACCGCGATGGGCTCGGGTTGAAGACAGACGGCATCACCGGACAGGAATTCGAGCATGGCGCGGTCGCTTTCTTCGAACTGGCCGGGGGACTCAAGCTCGCCATCTGGCCGCGCGAGAGCCTGGCGCATGATTCCGGGCTCCCTCCGGGCAAGCCGAGCGCCGCCGAGTTCTCCCTTGCGCACAACGTTTCGTCCAGGACCGAAGTCGATGCGGTGTTGGAGGAAGCCGGAGCAGCGGGGGCAGTCATCGTGAAACCCGCGCATGACACATTCTGGGGAGGCTACGCCGGGTACTTTCTGGACCCGGACCAGCACCTGTGGGAAGTCGCCTGGAATCCGCAGTGGACGATGGAAGAATAGTGAACAAAAGCCTTTCCCGCTTTCCAAGGTTGCGCTGACAAATTAAATTTACAGAGCTAGACGCCGATGCCCACCACCCTTTTGGCCATCTTTTCCATCATCGCATTCGCGGTCATGGCCTTGGCCGCAAGGAACGCCTGGAAATCCGTCAGGGCCAAGTCATGGCCGATCGTGCCTGGCACCTTGACCGAGGTAAAGTACGTCGAGGCCAGCGGCGACAACGACACCCATAAGGTCGAGGCGAAATATACCTACTCCGTCGCCGGCAAAGTCTACGAGTCCAGCCAAATTGCGTTCGGCTACGGCGGAAGCAGCGTCGCCGGACGCAATCGCAAGCTATACAAGAGGCTCAAACTCAAGGAAGGCGAGCTGATCGAGATTCGCCATGATCCTTCGAACCCGGCGCAAGCCGTGCTGGAACCGGGGCTTAACGCGTCGAACGTCAGGTTGCTGGTGTGGGCGGCAATTTTCATGCTGTTCCCGGGTCTTGGCATCTACCAGTACATCGAAAGGGAGTTGCGATTGAGGCCGGACCCTGTGCCGCCGCAATCGGTCGTGTCGGGCATGCCGACGGTATGGAAATCAACGGTGACGACCAACACTTTTTTGTTGAGCGTCGATCAGGACGTTGTGCGGGCCCGATATCTCAACGGCAGAGAACAAAAGGTCGCGGGCGTCGAGACGAGAGAGGCGCGCCTGACCAAAGACGGCGACAACTACCTGGGAGTCTTTACGGTGTCGCTGCGGTGCACGCTGCCCACTTCCGACCCGGAGTCGGTGCAATCAAAAATGTGCGTGGTAAGCTATCCGCTCGCAACCAGCGAATTCTCGCCAAACAGAATTGCGTTCCAGTCACCGAGGCCCGCTGGGCGGTTCAATTGTGTCGAGTGCAAATTCGAGAAAATGGAACCGGCGAAAGTTGTTTACGTGCCAGTCGAGTAACCAGTGGTGGCGAGGGCGGGATAAATCCACAATAAACAGCTGACAAGAACATTTCACCCGGCGCCATGCCCTCCTTCACCAACCTGCCCGAACTGCGCCATTTCGTCGAGACTGTCCTGCTGGCGGTAGGCGCCCTGTTGCCGATTGTCGATCCTTTGGGTAGCGCGCCGATCTATCTCGCTGCCACCGCCGACCTGCGGCCGGACCAGCGCAATTTCATGGCGAGGACGGTTGCGTTCAATTGTTTTTTGCTGCTGCTCGTGTCGGCGCTGGTCGGCGCTTATGTGCTCGATTTTTTCGGGGTATCGATCCCGGCGGTCCAGGTGGCGGGCGGGATCATGGTCTGCGCCATCGCGTGGTCGATGCTGAACAACCCCAACATGCCTGCGCCGGTGAATCGATCCGCCGCTCCGGAAAACACCACCGATGCGCTGAACCAGCGCGCGTTCTATCCCCTGACCATGCCGCTGACGGTCGGGCCCGGCTCGATCTCGGTCGCCGTAACGCTCGGCGCCAACCAGGACCCGGGCGTGCGCGCGCTGGTGGTGACTACGCTCGCGCACGTCATCGGGATCCTGATCATCACGGCGTCGATTTACCTCGTCTATCGCTACGCCGATAAAATCCTCAGCAAAATGGGGCCGACCGGAACCGGCATCCTGGTGCGACTCTCCGCGTTCATCCTGCTCTGCATCGGCGTGCAGATCGGATGGAACGGCATTCGCGGCTTGGTGGTGGGCGCGTTTCCGAGCCTTGCCGCATAACGTGCCCGGCTGCGGCTATCAAAGCGACCTCGGCTTTGTGCGATCACAAGTCGATCCACGCGCCCGGCTCGGACACCAGCGGCTTGACGCCCGCCCTCCCGGCGGCGGCGACAAACAAGTTAAGCGCGTTTTCGGTTTCGAGGTAACTGGGCCTGGGTTTGCGGCCGTAGTGAATCGGCACGGCAGCTTTTGCCCGCAGCAGGAGCGCCGCTTGCGCCGCCTCTTCCGGTCCCATGGATTTGGCGACGGTGCTGACCGGGTAGATCTCCGTACTTTGCCGGAATCCGTTGATTGGCAGGAAGGCCAGGTCGAACGGACCATAAATGCGGCCGATCTTGAGCCAGTCGCCGTGCCAGATGGTGTCGCCGCAGTGGATCATGCGCACGCCGCCGGCGACGATCACCCAACTGACTTGCAGGTCGCCGTAGCCATCCTGCGCCGGCACGGCCGCCAGCGCGATATCGTCTTCCTCGTAATTGCCCGCTGAATAGGGTTCGTACATTGCAACGCCGGCCACCGGAAACTGCTGGGCGGCGATGCTGGCGGCCATTTTCTCATGGCAGATCACCAGGTCGCCGGGCGACTTCAGGATGGATTTGATCGCGTCTGGATCGAAGTGATCGCCGTGCAAGTGCGTAAGCGCGACGTAACGGCTGCCAGCCTGGGTATCGAGCGCGACGCTTTTGATTCCCAGTTCCGGCCGCTTGTAGAAAATCACTTCAGGATCGACGAATAACGCCTTGTCGCCGCGCTCGACCTGAATGCCGGCCCAGCCGGTGCGCCGGACTCGCACTTTGATCGGCACCGCCGGTGCGTCACCGGCGATGGCGGGAACAACTGGGCTTGCCGCCAGCATCGCGGCAGCAGCGAGGATTTGTCGTCGGTTCATGCGGTTGTCCATTCCCTGTTGGCGTATCTTGCGCGTCGATCACGCAAAGGCGGCCCATTTTAGAGAAGAGAGACGCAATATCCTTCCAGAAACCTCGCCACTTGATGCTCCATTCAGTTCGCTTTCCGCTGGCCGGTAAGCGCCGTATCCGCGAACACGGTTCGTCGTGTAGCGAACCATGCTATCGCGTGAAATGGTATTCTGGTACCCATCAACCAGCCATTGAGGACATCATGAAAAAAGCCAGCTACACACCAGCCGAACTCAACGAAGGATTCGTAGTCGCGATCAATATCGAAGCGTTACCCGGCGCAGGCGACAAAATGGCGGCCGTCCTGCAGGGATTGGTTGCACCCACGATGAATGAACCGGGCGTCAAACTCTTTCTGCCCTACCGGTCGCCCACGAATCCCCTGCAGTTCTTTATTTTCGAGTTGTACGTCAATGAAGCCGGATGGGGCGCGCACCAGGAGACCGACCATTTTAAAGTGGCGGTCAAAGACATCCTGCAATTCGCAGCGAAGCGGGAGAGGGTGCCGTTTGTTCCCTATAGCTGATTCCGTGGACGCGTGGCGATGGCGTCCGCCGCTCTAACTCATCGCGCCTTGTAGACGACGAATCCCGCAACCGCGTCCAGGAATTTCTGCGGTTCGTCGACGCGGATCGAATGGCTGCTTTCCTCGAAAATGCGCAGGTCCGAGCCGGGAATGAGCCGGTGGATTTCCTCGGAGAATTCGGGCGCGCAAATCCAGTCGTGGCGTCCGGCGAGAATCAGCGTGGGCGCGGTGATTTTGCCGAGTCCCGGGCGCAGGTCGTATGTCTGCATGAAGCCGCCGGGCGCAAAGGCGCGGTTTAGCGCATCCGGCGAGTGGATGCCGCGGTCCTGCACTTGCGCTGCCTGCGCCGGGTCGTGTTTCACCGAATAGAGCGATCCCATCACGTCGAAGTAATGCCGCATTTTCTCCGCGGTGTCGATGCGGCCGGCCCACAATTCTTTTAGCTCGGCGATCTGTTCGGGCGTGCCGCGCTCGGCAACGATTTCGGTGGCCCGCTTGATGAATCCCGAGTGCGAGGCTGTCACGCACAGGATGAGATGCGACACGGAAGCGGGGTAGCGGCTTGCGTGCGCCATGGCGACCATGCCGCCGTAGCTGGTGCCGATGCTGACGATCGGGCCCAGGCCCAGGTACTCGCGCAGGGCTTCCATGTCCTCGACATTTTCGTCGAGCGTGTACTTTTCCCTGTTGCCGCGTGCCGAGCGTCCCTGGCCGCGATGGTCGAAATACACGAGCTGCATTTTTTGCGCGAGCGGCGCGCACGCGGCCTTCAAGCCGGTGTGATCGGCGCCCGGGCCGCCGTGGATGATGAACGCGACGGGCCGCTCGCGCATGCGCGGCCCGTCGGGCACCAGGCCGGCGCCGTCGACGTCAAAGTAAATTTCGGTATCCCGGATTCGGGCTTTCATGTTTCGCCTTGGTAAATGGCCGCGTTAGCGCAGGGGTTACGCATCGCCGGTTACTTTTTCGTGTCGCCTGGCGCTGCCTCTCTCACGTCGCCCACGTCGACAATGCCGCGCAGGTTGCTGTGTTCCACGCCTTCACGCACGGACACTTCGATCAAATTGATGATGCGGCCGCCCAGGCTCGGCTTGATGGAGCTCTGCACCGGATCCACGGAATCGAGGTCCGATTCCTTCTCGGCAAGCTTTTTGTTATCGAACCGCTCCTGCTTGTCGAGCACGGCGAGGGTTCGCGGATCGATCACCCATACCGCAACGTAGGAGTAAGGCGCGATAAAGGTCCGGGACTTGAATTTCTCGCCTTTGGCGTTCTCCGAAGGTACGCCGTTTGAGGGCTCCTGCATCAACTCACCACTGGCGCCGGGCATTATCGAGCTGCACGAATCCTGGCACCTGGGCTCCGCAAATACGCCAATGCCCTGAAGCTTGGGCGCCATGTAATCGCGACCGGCCCCTTGATAGGCCGGGGTGAGGACAACGATTTTGTCCCAGCCTGCGCGCTCCGGCATGTTCCTCAAATCCTCAATTACCCTCGCAATCGCAACTTCGTCGCGCTTGGAGGATGGCACGTCCGACATTTTTCCCGCCGCTATGGCCATGTAAATGCGCTTGCTGTTTGGATCGAACTTCGCGACTTCCTGGTCCAGTATGTGTAGCGCAAAGCGGTTGAGGACGTTGTTGGAGACATCCTGCGTCATGTGGCGATACGGCGATAAACGGCTGAAGCCATTGTTGACCGGAGCGTCCACCACGACCTCCAATTGATCGCCGATCGCCGCCACCAGCGCGTACACCTTGGGTTTGGGCGTACTGGCCGGCTCGGGCGCGGTTTGGCAGCGCGCCGTTGCGCTTATCAGTTGCAAAGAGCATAGAGCGATGACCAAGAGGGTTATGCGCATGACGGTCTCCTTGGCGCCGCTCCAGGTCCGGGTTTGGCGGCGCTTTCAACCAAACACATTATCACGCTCGTTCGCATCGGCAAGTGCCGGAAGTCATGGCCCTCTCCGGGCTAAAAGATGTCGGGCAACTCTTCGGCTTTCTTCCGCTTCGGCCGTACCCACATCACGCCTGGATAGCCTTTGAGCGGCGCCAGGGTCTCGCCCATATAGGCCCAATCCGCCTTTTCGTGAATGGATAAATGGTAGCGCGGCTCGCGGCCGGTGCGCGTGGTAAATGCCGCGCGCGGAATGTTCACCCATTGCGGCGCTTTCGCGCGCTCGTAAAACAGCGGCGTTCCGCAGGTCGCGCAGAAGCTTCTGGCCGCGCGAGTCTGCGGCTCTACATAACGCGTGATGCACTCCGATCCCTGCACGATCCGGAACCGGCTGCGCCAGGTTCCTACGTAAGTCGCGTAGGCGCAGCCTTGCGCGTGACGACTTGCGGCGGAATGGTCGTGCCAGGCCCAGAACGCAGGAAAGTCTATTTCGAAGCGCACATCGCCGCAAACGCATTGGCCGGCCGCCTTGGGTGTTGCAAGTTTGCCGGTCTTGACCCGGCCTGCCGACCTTTGCATGTTTAGAACCTGTCTCGAGGCGATGGATGACATGAGTGTGACACTGGCTGCGCGACAGGTTCAAGGGCGATAAGGTAACCATTCGCTGGCTCGAAGCAGCCGTTGCGGGATTATGTGATCAGCGCCTCGACTCCTGCCAGCCCCTCCACCTCGAAGCGGTACCGTTCCCCGGGGATCGCAAACCTGGTGGTTACGATGCTGCCGGTGCTGATCCACTGCCCGGGCTTCAGCGACTCCCCTCGCTTCGCCAAATGTTTTGCCAGCCACACCACGACTTCCAGCGGATCGCCCATCACGTCGCTGCTGTTGCCATGATCCAGAGCGTCGCCGTTTCGGAATAGCGTGCCGGTGCGATTTTTCAGGTGCGGGAAATCCGCCGCCGGCGCGGGCGGTCCCAGCACCAGCCCGGCGTTCCAGGCGTTATCCGCAATGAGCGAAACGGCGTCGAGAGCAGCGTAGTCGGCGTTGCCGTCGTCAATCAGCTCGAAAGCTGCGCAAACTTGCGAGAGGCACGCGAGCACGGCCGCGGCGTCGAGCTCCTTTGTGTCCGGCAGGGGCGCGCCAATTTGCACCGCGATTTCGCTCTCGAGACCCAGATGCACGAATCGCGCGACTTCGATCGCCGCCGCGGAATTGTGCAGCCGCCCGGCGAAGATCGTGCCGGCGACGGGTTGATCGACGCCGCACATGGCCTGCATGCGCGGCGTGGTGAGGCCGATCTTGTAACCCGCGTGGCCAGCGCCGCCGGCAAGTTGCTCGATTACACGATCCTGGATGTCGTAGGCGAGGGACAGGTTGGCGCCGACGTGATTGCGCACCGATTGAAACCGCCCGCGCTCGCGGTGGCGCTTGACGATAATCGCCGCGGTGTCTTGTGCAGTCGCCATGGTGTCCTCTGAATAAGAGGGTTCAGCTTAGCTGCTTTTGTTCGATCAGCGCAATTCTTCGCTCGCGGGCGGCAAGCCAAGCTGGCGCGAGGGGCCGATATCGAAACGGGTGCAAGGCTCGCGCACGGTATACATTCGACAAGTAATCATGGGCTTCTATAATCATGATCTTTGACGTAAACGGTTCCGGCAAAATGCTTCTCTATTCAGGCCCTTTGAGCATGTACGGCGCCAAGGCGCAGATCGCCGCTTTGGAAAAAGGGCTGGACTTCGAACTGGTGATGGTGCCGTACGAAAGGCAGCGCGGCTACGAACCGAAGCATCCGGAGGTCTTGCGCATCAACCCCAAGCGGCAGGTGCCGGTGCTGATCCACGACGGCCTGGAAATATTCGATTCAACGCAAATCTTTGAATATTTCGAGGAGCTGCGGCCGCAACCGCCGCTATGGCCCGCCGGCATCGAAGCGAAAGCGCGGGCGAGGCTGCTGGAACTGAAAGCGGACGAAGTGTATTTTCCCCACATCATTCGCCTGATGGGTTTGCAGGAAACGCCTGACGATCCGGCGGCGGCAGGCGCGCGCGAGGGCGCGCGGCTTTTCTACACCGAAATGGAGCCGTTGCTATCGAGCCGCGAGTTTCTCGCCGGGCCCTACACATACGCCGACATTGCGTTCTACATGGCGCAAGTCTTTGGCGCGCGCATGGGTGCGCCGATCACGGATGCGTCGCCCAACCTCATACGCTGGCGCGACCGCATGACCTTGCGGCCCGCGGTGCGTCAGGTGGTCGGCCCGATGGCGGCGTACCTCGCGGCGCTCGGCCGCCCGCTGCCGGATTTCCTCCAGCAATTCGCCGCGCGCCCGCTGGGAAAATGAGCGGTTTGAGCGTGGTGCGTCTGCGGATTGCTTGTCTTTGCGGCATCGCGCTGAGTGCCGGCATTTTCAGCATAGGCGTGCAGGCGTCGGCGCCGGACGCAGTCGGGGTCACGCTTGGCCGGTCGACGGTCGTTCTTAACGGCCCCTGGCGATTTCATACCGGCGACGATGCGCATTGGGCCGATCCGGAATTCGATGACTCGGGTTGGGAGACCGTGGATCTCACGC
>Ga0181537_10003312_pt1 | contig 13818 bp, 12 predicted proteins | sample PEATcosm2014_Bin_39_FD_119765 | JGI IMG/M metagenome (GOLD analysis project Ga0181537, IMG submission 119765) | Peatland microbial communities from MTU Mesocosm Facility, Houghton, MI, USA - PEATcosm2014_Bin23_10_metaG | ecosystem: Environmental > Terrestrial > Soil > Wetlands > Peat | place...
AACATCCAGTAAATGAATTGTTTGCAGGGACTTGGCGGGACTACCAGGCACGGCAAGGCCGGCCCTCGCGCGAGCGCGACAAGGTCGGACCAAACACAATCCGGAACTTCTGGCGGCTGATGAAACGCACCCGCCATGGAACGTAGTTGAGCGGGGAATCTTTGCTACCCAGCCCTCCGTTCCTCAATCCGATCCTCGCCAGCTGCCGTAGCCCTCGCGTTGGGCTTCCTGGGTGGCACACTCACCGGCTTCGATCCTAGGATCTTGAGGTAAGCCTGCTCGATGTCTTCCGCAACCTTCTGCCACTGATATTGCTCCTCGATCTTTCGCTTTGCGATTCTCCCAGCCGCTTTCCGCACCGCAGGATTGGCAATCAGGAAGCGGAGCCGGTCGGCCAGGTCCGCCGCGCTCCCGCGTTGGAAGGTAAATCCGGCACCGTCGACTACCTCCCGGTTTTCCGGAACATCGCTCGTCAGCACGCATAGGCCAGCGCCCATGGCGTCCAGCAGCGCCAGTGACAGCCCTTCGAGGTCCGATGGCAGCACAAACACCATGGCGTTGGTCAGGAGCTCATCGAGCGTCTCGCCCGCAACCCAGTCCAACATGAGGATGCGATTGCTGGCATGCGACCTCAATTCCCTGCCGTAGTCATCGCAGTAACTCGCACCCCCAGCCATCACCAGCTTTACATCCGTATTCACATCGGTCTCGATCTGTTCAAAGGCCTCGACCAGCAAGTGGCAGCCTTTTTCCGGCGAGAACCTTCCCAGGAACAGAACGTAGCGCCCCGCTTCGAGTCCCCACTCCAGAATCTTCTTCGGCTCACTGCGTTCCCGAAGCGCTCCACCATTGGGCACATAGAACGCTTCCATCCCATGAGTCTCGCGATAGTGCCGCTGCAAAGTTTGCGACACAACCATGGTTCCGTTGGGCAACTGCGCCGCCGCCCGCTCGCCCAACCTCAGCACGGCCGCCGCCAGCCGGCCCCATTTTTTTCGCTGCCAGTCCAGCCCTTGCACCGTCACGGCGGTCTTTCCTCCCAGGAGCCGGGGAAAAAAGGAAAACAGCGCCGGCCCCAGGGCGTGATAATGCACAACGTCATAGCGTTGCGTGAGGGCGTGTCCGGTGCTCAGCAGCGTGTGGATGAACGTTTCCCAGTGCTTCGACCGGATGGTCGGCAGCCGCACCACCCGCATGCCGTTGTATTCCGCCAGCGCGGGAGTGAAGTGATTGCGGCAATACACCGTGACTTCGTGCCCCATCATCGCCAGTCGTTTCCCGACCTCTTCGTAATACGTCTCGATCCCGCTGTACTTCGAGATCACTCCCCGGCCGCCGATAAAGGCCACACGCAGATGCGGCTTCGGGTGCACCTCAACGCCCTCGTTCTTCGCTGAGATTCTTAAACCAGCCGGCCGCCCTCTCTTCCTGGCAGCCAGACCCTCATAAAGACTCAGCAGTCTTTGATAGTGTGCCTCTGGCGCGTGAAGCTGCCGCACCGCCTCCCGCCCCGCACGACCCATCTGCTCCGCTAACTCTGGCCGCGACCCCAGCGACTGAATCACCTCCGCGAGCTGATTCACGTCGCCTGTTCCGTAGAGCAATCCGGTCTCACCTTCGCGGACCAACTCCCGCCGCGATCCCATATCCGACGCCACCACCGCGCGCCCTTCGGCATACGATTCAAGAATCGTCTTCCCCAGAGTCTCATAGGCGTGAGAAGGCAACACCGTGAACTGCGACCTGGCAATCAACGAGTCGCGCTCGGCACGCCCCACGTGCCCGACGAACTCCACGTTCTTCAGACCGAGCGTGGCCGCCAATTCCTGTAACTCTGCGCGCTGCGGTCCTTCACCCGCGATGACCAATCGCATCTGCGGAACACGCTGCATCGACCGCAATAAATCACCCACACCCTTCTCCGCGGACAGTCTACCGAAGTAGAGCAGCGGACGGTCGCCCGCCGGGCTCGGCGCGCGCAGTTTATGAATCTCCTGAAAATGCGGCAGTACTTCGAACCTGTCGCCATCCCATCCATGTTCCACGAACTTATCGCGCACAAACCGGCTGGGCGCGAGAAACAGGTCCACGCATTTGCGGTAGGTACCCAAGCAGCGATGAAGGTAGGCCTCGGCCGCCAGAGTGATCCGCGCACCCATTCCCGGATAGCAGTTCTTCGTAATTATGTGCCGGAACGCGCCGCCCTTGCAGGCTTCGCAGGCTTCCCCCTGCGCCACCAGGTTGTAACTTGGGCACAGCAGTTTGAAGTCGTTTAAGTGATACAGCACCGGAACCTGTTGTGCCTTCAGTTCCCACAAAATCGACGGCGACAAATGGTGGTAGATGTTCCGCACGTGGGCAACATTCGGCCGGAACTCCCTGATCATCGCCCGGATTCGGCGCCGTGCGTCCACGGAATAGATCGCATGCCCGGCCCGTCGCGACTTCCGCCACCATCCGACGTTTGCCTTGAAATCGATGTGGGGCACGAAATGCTGGTCGAACGGAGTCGGCTCACCGCGCGGATCGGCCATCGAGAACAGCGCGACTTCATGACCCTGCGCCCGCATCAGGTCCATCAACTCGAACAGGTAAACCTCGGTCCCGCTGAAGGGATGGTTATATTTGTTGCAGTACAAAACTCTCATGGGCGATGCTTCCTGTCTGCGCGGCGATCCGCTGTAAAAATAAGTCGCCGAATGATTCCAGATTCTTGCGGCGGTTGAAGTTGTGACGAACCTGCACACGGGCCGCATGCCGCACCCAGTCGAGTTGTCGGCCCGCCTCGAGAAGGTCGGCATGATGATCGGGATGGCTTCGCGCCTGCAGTAGCGAACGAACAAACAGCAATCGAGTTACAAAGTCATCCAGCGACCCGGGTTGGTACAAAAAGCCGGTCCGGCCTGCAGTCACGAGTTCAGGAATCCCGGTAATTGCCGGGGCCAGCACGATCCGTCCGCGCGCCATCGCTTCCATCAGCACCAGTGGAATCCCTTCGCTCCGGCTGGTCAGCACGACCACGTCGGCCCGGTCGTAGTGGGAATCCATCTGCTCGCGGGCAACGATTCCCAGCAGGCTGACCTGCTCCTGCAGGCAGCACTCGCGGATCAACCGTTCCAGGTTGTGCCGCTCGGGTCCGTCGCCGGCGATCGTGCATGCGAAAGGCACATCGAGGTCGTGCAGCCGCGCGCAGGCTCGCACGAGAAACGCATGATCCTTCACGGCATGCAGTCGGCCCACCGCCAGTATCTGGAATGACTCGCTCTTCTTTACCCTTCGGACGGGCAGGATCGCCCGCTCCGATCCGTCCACTCCGAGCCGCGCCACCACCACTTTCTCTGCATCCACCTCGGGATATCGCTCGAGAATGTATCGCCGGTTATATTCCGAAACGGTCAGGCAAAAATCGCAGTTCTCCAGCTTCGCGTCGAGATAAACCGCATGCAGAAGCAAGTCGGATCCATGAAGCGTCACGCTGAATCCGACGCCCAACAGCCGCGCCGCCACCATCGCGATCCACGATCCGAAGTATCCGTGATGCGCGTGGATGTGTTCGACCCCGCGCCTTTCCAGCAGCACCGCGTAAACCGCTCCCAGGCAGGTATGCACCAGCGCCTTTACTCTTTGCAGTGGCCCTTCCCTGCCGCGGAAGATGATCCGAATGATCAACGGCCATATCCGGCCCCAGCGCCGCACCAGGAGCCCGATGGCCTGAAGTAGAACGATGGCAGAGAGCGGCTGTAAAGCAATCTCCGGCACGCACCTGGCCGCCGAGAACATCCGCGGCTTCCGCACGCTTCCGGCGATCACACCAACGCCTCGCCTGCGCAACTCCAAAATCTCTTCCGTCACGTAAGGTTCAACGGAAGACGGAAACTGGTTGGCGAGGTAAGCGACTGTCACAATCACGCGAAAGCCTCCGCTCTGCGCCGCTGCGCCGCCAGCATCCCTGCCATGGTGAACAGCAATCCGTTTACAAACTGGTAACTCATCACCACCATCGCCGCGTTTACCCAATACACCGCCAGCAGAATCGGCCACATGCGATGGAACTGCGAATCGAGGAAGCCGTTTTTTTCTCCCTCCGGAATCGCACCTCGACCCAGCCGCCACATCTCCCACATCAGCCACAGATAGAGCGCCAGTCCTAACACGCCGTGCTCCACCAGCAATTCCAGGTATGTGTTATGGGGATACAGCACTTTCTCGCTGTATCCGCTGACATGCCGGGGCAGTTCAGCCGGCATCTGGTGAAAGCCCCACCCGGTCAACGGGCGCTGGATAAACATTTCCCAGCCGCCGGCATAAACCGCGGCGCGATAGTCCACCGGACCGCGCTCCTCCAGCCGGTCGCTGAACGCGCCTCCCGACTCATGCGAACTCAGCACCGCGAACAGTCCTATTGCGGCGATGATCACGAATCCCATACCAAGCAGACGCAGGGTGCGGTTCTTCGAAAGAAAGATCAGCGCCAGCACCGTCCCGGCAAACGACAGCCACACCGCCCGCGTCATGGTGGCCAGGATCGCGACTGGCAGCGAACCCAGCAGCAGGACGGTCCTTATTCCCCGCACGCTTTCCCGCCGCCAGGCATGCCACGCCAGCAGGCCCAGCATGTTCAGGGACACGCCGTTCGCCACCGCCTGCAGCAGGGGCCCGCGCGCGCGGTCGGCGTGAAACCCGAGGCTTTCATCCAGAATGAAACGGGGGAAGATGAGTGAATTGGCGCCCGCCATGAAAGCGATCGCCGTAAAGCTCAGATAGGCCAGCACGACCACCGCAAACAGCTCGAATTGCCGGAAGCGGCGTTCGTTCGTGAAAACCATCGCCGCCAAATGAAACAGCGAGAACGGAACGATCAGCTTCGACGCCAGCAGGCTCCAGGTTTCGTTGTCGAACGGCTGCCCGAGCACGCTCGCCAGCGCCAGCGCCATCAGCCCGGCCATCGGCCACGTGACCCGTTCCACCACAAACACGCGCCGCCGCCTGACCACGGCCCGTCCCACAACTCCCACCGCGAGAAGGCCAAACGCCACGCGGTCAACCTCATAAAACGCCACATCCGGATGCCGCAGCAGCATCGCCGTCAGCGCCGCCAGAAATAAAAGAGATGGCGCTGACGCCAGCGCCTGCAGAGGACGCAGAACAGCCTGCGCGGCCCCAACTGCAAGATCGTCGCCCAGTCGTCGCGGACGAGCCCAGCCAAGCGAATTCGCCTGCATCAGTCTCCGCTCCCCTGGACCACCGCCAGAAATGTCTTGAGCAGAATTCGCAGATCTGACCCCAGACTCCACGTCCGGATGTACTCTCGATCAAGGTCCATGCCCCGCTGAAACGATGGGTCGTGCCGCGCCGTGACCTGCCACAGCCCGGTGATTCCTGGAGTCACGTCCAGTCGCGCCAGATGCTCGATTTCATATCCCGCAACATCGTCCAGCGGATGCGGCCTGGGCCCCACCAGACTCATGTCCCCTTTCACCACATTCCACAGTTGCGGCAACTCGTCCAGGCTGTAGTGCCTGAGGAAATGTCCCAGCCGCGTGATCCGCGGATCGCTCTTGATCTTGAAGAATGGCCCCGATCGCTGGTTGTTCCGCCGCAGAAGCTCCTTCAATTCGTCGGCGTTGCTCACCATGGTGCGGAACTTGCAGCACTGAAACAGCCTCCCCTTTCGTCCTGCCCGCGGCGCACAGTAGAGAACGGAGCCGCGGGAATCCAGCTTGATCAAACCCGCGATCAATGCCAGCAGCGGCGACAGGACGATCAACGCTAGAGCCGCGCCCACCTGATCCGCCAATCGTTTCAGTGCCAGACAAACCACCGGCAGTCGTTCGGCGTGCAGGCAAATCACCCGCGAGTCGCCGACATTCTCGACTTGCGTGCCCCACGGCTTGCAACCAAACAGTTCCGGAACAATCTGCACATCCAGCCGCAAACGCTTGGCTTCGCCCAGCAACCGCAGCGTCGAACTGCGGTCGTGCGGCGCAGTCAGAATCACTTCGTCCACAAAACCCGCGCGCGCCAGACGGGCCAGGTCGCTGACCCGGCCGATTACGCCGTCACCCAGCGGCCTCTCGTTGTCCAGAAACCCACAAACCTTTCGCCCAGCCTGTGGATGTAGCTCCACATCGGAAGCCACACGCCGGCCGGCACCTCCGGCACCCACGATCAGCACGTTGCGTACGTCGCCACGTGCAGCGCCGCGTGACTGCGCGCGGCCGTCCTGCTTTGCCATCTGCCACCGCCACGCCCAGAGTGCGCTGAAGTGCAGCAAGCCAGCTGCGCAGAACAGGCCGCTTGTGGTCCAGGGAGCGCCCTGCAAGCTGTAGACAACGCACAGTACTGCCGTGGCCCAGAGCACGGACCTTCCGAGAATGCTTCCCTGCATCAGCGGATCGCCGCCGACCGAATGAAGTTCTTCGGCATGGCCCATCAACGTAATCAATGCGGCTTGCAGCAACGCGATCCCCAGCAAAGCGAGCGGCGCTCCGGCTGCGTAGTTGAACACCCTCACGTGGGGGAACCACACTCGTAGCGGCACCAGCAGCGCCCCAATTGACAGCCAGTTCAGCGCCACCAGCGCGAAGTCGGCGCCCACGGAGCGCATCCATTCCCGCCCCATCCGGCTCTGCAGCAGACCGGGCAGGAATAAAGTCAGGGCGCGCTCGTGTCGGCACGGCGTCATCTCCGGCGCGATTTCCGACACCGTTTCCGGCGCTGCGATCCTCACCGCTTGAGCCGGCTTCTTCCCGTTGCCGCGAAAGGCGGGGGTCTCGCCGGGAATCAATCGCGCCCAGTCGATCATCTGCGGTTTCTGTTGCTTCGGATTGACAGAAGGAAAAGACACTTTAGAATCACTTCGCTTTCCAGGCCTTGAAATTGCCAGCCTTGAAACAACCCAGCCTCTACAACCGCCGGTAGATGCTCTCCGGAATCGGGAACATCCGGTCGCTCAGCACGGTTCCGAGGATGCGTCCCTGTGCTGCCTCAAGCATTTCCTTGACCCTGCGCGCCGCGATCCGCCGCGTGCGGTGTGCCGACAACACCAGAATGATTCCGTCCGCAAACTGCGCCATGGCCGTTGCTTCGTTCGATTCTCCGGCGGGCGGTCCCTCCACAATCGAGTACTCAAACTCCCTGCGGACCTGGCCCAGATATGAGTGCAATTTCGCAGTGTTGCCCTGATCTCCATCTTTGCCCGCAGGCACCAGCCACAGGTTGCCCCGCACCCGCGCCCCAGCTTGCTGCAGCGGCGTGCTTCCGGCCGCGGGGGGATGTCCGGGAGGATGTTCGTTCATCTCGGCTGGATACGTCTCCGTATCCTGCGTAACCTGCGACCACTCGCCAACTACCCCGATGCTTCCAGCCGTCTCCAGCGCCAGTGCCTCGCCAACCGTCCGGCAGATAGCCTTCACGTCCGTCTCTGGGCCCGGCGCGCTGAACACGACCTGCCGCACCGGCCGCTCGACGTTCGAGAAAAATACTTGTCGCACCAGTCCGCGAATCTGCTCGCAGGCGAAGCTTTCCGGATTCCAACCTTCAGCCTCCCGCAACCCCTTCTTTTCCGGAAGCATTTGCTCCCGCACGGTCGCCCGCGCAAATAACGCTCCAGCGCTCATGATTCCTTCCCTCATGCCGAAAGCCTCCCTCGCGCGCTTCGCGGCAGGGACGCCAGAACCGGCGAATGCAAGTACGCCAGCACGTCATCTGGAGTGCGGAATGCGGGATCCACATGATCCGCCGCGAACGCCGCTCCGGTTCCCGTCGCAACCGCGGCCACCAACCCGATTGCCAGCACGCTCCATGCCGACCACACCGGCAACGCCGGGGCAACCGGATGCTCAGCGATCGCCACGTTCACGATGCCCCGCTCATCCAGTGCATCATCCATCCGCGCCTCTTCCTGCTTCTTCACGTACAGAAGGTAGTTGTCCTCAGCAGCCTTCTCCGTACTGAGCAGATCATCCTGGGTAATCGCGTCCTCGCCCAGTTGCCGCGCCATCGCCCGGTACGCATCTTCCTGCGCCGACGTGGCCGCCTCCCGCGCCTGCAGGGCTTTCAATTGCACCTGTGCCTGTTGCAGTTCCGTCTTCGCCCATTCGTAATGCACGTTCTTGTCGGTGGTCTCGTCGCGCAGCGGCAACGCGTTCTCCGCCGCGATCATCGCCAGGTTTTGTGCGATCTGCTGGTCCACTTCCTTTACCAGGCGGTGGCTGGGCTCGAACTTGGTCAGCAACTGGGTCCGTTTCAGTTGCAGATCCAACAGGCTCGACTTCAGCGCCTTCAGCAGTTCGGGATTGTCTGCGCTGCGAATCTGTGTCGTGCTCCGCTCCGGCAGCTTCGCTACCAGGTCACCGAATTCCCATACCCGTTGTTGGGTCTCGGTGAGATCAATCCGTGTCTGCCTGTACTGCGCATCCACTTCACTCAGCTTCTGCAGCGCCAGATCCCGCTGCTGCGCTGCGGCCACGACTCGGTGCCCTGTCGTGAACTGCAGCAGGTTCCGCTTTGACTCCTCCAACTGCCGCCGCGATTCGATGGTCTGCTGCGTGAAGAAGCCCAGCTCTCCGCCGGGACGGTGCACGTCCATATGCTTCTCCAGGTAAGCATTCCCTACTGACTGCAACACTTTCGCCGCTACCCGCGGATCGTTCGCCGCATAGCTGATGGCAATCAAGTTCGTTTTCTTGACCGCTTCCACTTGCAGCTTCCTGGCCAGCTGACGCGCCGCGCGCTCCACTCGCTGGGCCTTTCCCTCACTCGGATGCATAAAATGAAACCAGTCGCGCCCCGTTCCGGTTTCCTCAACCACCCTGCGCAGCACCTCGTCATCACGCAGCAACTCCACCTCGGAATTCAAATCTTCCTCCGTGATCGTCATGCGCGTCAGGTCGAGTGGAGCGTTCTCCGCAGCGCTCAGCGGAGCATCGGCACGTCCCCTCCGCACCAGGATCTTCATGTTCGCTTGATACTTCGTTCCCGCAACCGCATATAACACCGCAACGCTCAACACCAGCACTGACACACCGACGAAGACGTTCCGCTGGCGGAACAGCACCATGGCCAGTTCCCGCATGGTAGGCGCGGACTCCTGCTCTCGCGCTCGAATTGGATCTTCGGTCGGCATGGGGAGTGTGGATGGGGGTTTTCTAAAATTGAGTGGGACTGATGTACGCGCTAAGAGAAGGTTTGGATAGGAAACGGGAAATTTTCGAAATCGTATTCTGCGGCACGAACACCATGTCCCCCGGACGCAGGTGGGCATCCTCTTTCAGGCTGTTCTGCTTCAGCATCTTTTTCAAATCGAGCAATCGGGTTTCCACCAGATCGTCATTGACTCGGCGGAAAAGCACCACCTGCGAGTGCTTCGACTGCTGCGTGAAACCCCCGGCAATCTCTACAGCTTCAGCCACGGTTGTGTCTGAGCGCAGTTCATACTTGCCGGGCTTCCCGACTTCGCCACCGACAATGAAGTAAGGACGCTCAAACTCCTTCAGCGCGACCGCCGCCTGCGGGTCATGCAAATAACCCCGGTAGGCTTTCTGCACCGCATCGCTGAACTCCTCAAGATTCAGCCCCTGCACTTCGACCATGCCGGCGTCTTTCAACATCACGTAACCGTCCGGCTGCACGGTCAGGGTCTGGTTGAACTCCGGCGCGACTGTGAAGCTGATCTCCACCACATCGCTGGGTTGTAACCGGTAGAGCGGATGGCGTTCCCCTCCGAGCGAGGGGTTTCCCAGGCCATCCGCTCCCCCGGGTTCTGCGGCCGCGGTACGATTGCCTCCCGATCCAGCCCCGGTAAAGCCGGATTGGGAAGTCTCCTTGACTCCGCTCGGGTCAGCGTTTCCAACCTGAGCGGACGCGGCCGAACCACACTTAAATGCCAGCCCAGCAATGGCTATCAATCGGACGAATATGAACAGGCTTTTCATTTATTCTTGCGCCGCACTCTTCGCGTCGCGCTTGACTCGCTTGCGCACGACTCTCTACTACGCAAGTTAGACTCGCTGCTGGAAACCGGCAAGACGCTGGAAGTGCAGTCCACGAAAGTGGAACCGCTCTTACGCTTTCGGGAAAAAGTCCTGCCACGTTATGAGCCGCATCAAATCAATCGATATTTGATTTCTGTCTCGGAGAGAGCGCGGAGAACGGCGTGCTACGCGCCTTTTGCGAGCGCCCACTGGAGTACCCACCAAAGTAGACTTGCATGTTTGCCGTATCACCAAAACATGGAACGGAACTTCATTGCAGCCCGAAATGGAAATCGATCGTCGTCGCTTTCCCCGCGAAAACACAGGCTTCCCCAAGTTTCGACTTTCCGCCCGCAGCGTGTCGTCGTCTGGGATCCCAACTTTCCACAGTGCGCCTTCAACTGCGCACGCTTCCCTCGACACCGACAATTTATTTCCCGTTTTGAATACCGCACTCAGATTTAGTGACCAGTTTCCTTGTGCACGACACTTCTCCTCCCTACAATCTCCGCATCGTTTGTCTTTTCTGTTTGTGTGCTCGGGAGACTTTTTTGAATAGCCCTTCGTCCACTTCGACTTCCGCAGTGATTGGAGTTCTCATCGCGGACTCCAACCGCATGCAGGCGCAGTTGCTCACTAGCGCCTTGCGCCGCCATCCCGAGTTCCACATCACCACCTGCCCCATGGATACCATGTCCATCCTCGAGGCCGTCGGCACGGCGCTTCCGCGTATCGTCGTGCTGTCGCTGAACCAGCCCGCCGATGTCTCGGAAACCGTGATGACTCTGCGGCGCTTTCATCTCTCGCACCCAGAGATTCCAAAGGTGCTGCTGGTTGACAGTTGCGATCGCGAACTCGTACTAACCGCGTTCCGCTCCGGCGCCCGCGGAATTTTTCCCATCACCGACGCCAACCTGCGCCTGCTGTGCAAGTGTCTTCTCCGCGTAGCCGCCGGGCAGATCTGGGCCAACACCGAGCAACTCAACTATGTGATGGACCTCATTTCCGAAGCGCCCGCGCTGCGGGTGCTCAACTCCACTGGCAGCAGCCTGCTGACTCCGCGCGAGGAGCAAGTCGTCGCGCTCGTCGCCGAGGGCCTCGGCAACCGCGAGATCGCCCGCGAGCTCAACCTCAGCTCGCACACCGTCAAAAAATATCTTTACCGCGTTTTCGAAAAGCTCGGCATCTCCACCCGCGTCGAACTGGTCCTCTACGCCGTCAATAACGGAGATCCCCGCAACTCCGATTGGCTGGCCGGCGCCACTCGTACCCCGCCGGGCGATTGAACTGGCCCGATTTCAGGGGAAGAATCAGAAGAAGAAGCGCTAGCGGTTGGAGAAATTCAATCGACGTTGGATTGAATCCTGGTAGAGGATGCTGAACCATCGCGGCGGTTGACGCGCTTCGCTGAGAGGCAGCTGGCTTCAGAGTGGCCAGTAACTCACGGCGACCCATTTGAATCTCCACACTCTGCCCTGTATAACTTGGGACGGAACTCCTTGCCTGACGCTGCAGCCAACCCGCCCCCCGAGCCAGAGTCGCAGTCTCGCCGCTGGACCGTCGTCGCCGCCGGACTCCTCCTGCTCGCGCTCGCTCTGGTGGTCATCTACACCAGCCGCGCCGCTTTTTATAGTCCGCTGGCCCTGGTCGTCGTAGCCGCCATCGGGCTCGCCGCTCTCCTGTTGCAACTCCGGCTGCGCAATGACCCGGACGCCCTGGCAGGCACCCAAGTCCGCGCTCCGCTCTGGCTGAACGTTCTGGGAATCATCTTCGCCATCGCCGCCGTGGTCGCCGACCTCTCTCACCTCAGCGCCAATCTCGTGCTGGTCGCCGCGCTCGGAGCCGTCGTCTGCTTCGCCGTCAGCGGAACCGCCGTCCTGCATGCCCTGCGCAGGAAGAAAAACTAAAGGCGGGGTCCGGCCTCCGGCTCTCGGCTTCCGGTCGTAGAAACACGCCTTCGATACCGCGCAAGGTACCTCGCCGCCTGCAACCTTGCGTTGTGTTGAGCAACCGGAAGAATTTTCCGGAAGCCGAGAGCCGGAAGCCTATTTTTTAAACTCCACCGCCACGGTCGTCTCCACCACGGCAGCCTCGCCATTCACCCGATAGGGCTCAAACTTCCACCAGCGCAGCGCATCCATCGCGGCCCGCGCCAGCACGTCCGGCCCATTCAGCGCATGCGTACTTACCACCGATCCATCCCGCCCTACCACCACGTCCAGCGCAATAATCCCCTGCAGATTCGCCTGCCGCGCTTCGGCCGGATACACCGGCTCGACTTTGTGGACCAGCAACTTCTCCATCACCTCCGCGGGAACCTGCGCCTGCGGTTTTTCCGCCGACGCCACGGCCGGACTCTTCAGCCCGGACTCCAACTCTTCCCAGCCGCGGTTCCACCGCCACCAGAACGCTGCGGCCGCAACCACCACGCCGACGAGAAAGATCCAAAAAATAGCCCACCCCACCCAGCGCCGCTTTTTCTTCGGCGGGGGCGGGAGATCGCCGGGCGAACTTTTCTTTTCTGATGCCGCCCTATCGGCGGATTTCTCCCTGGTCGCCGCAGCCGCCGTCGCGCTTACCGGCGCTTCGCTCTTCATTTCTTTCGCCCAATCCCGGATGGCCGCGCGTTGTTCCGCGGACAATCCTACAAACTCAAGCCCGCAGCGCAATTTGTCCTGATATCGCACCAAGGCCCGCGTACGCACTGGATCCGCCACCAGCGGCAGGTGCAACTCCAGACCCACAGCCTCGCCCGGAACCACTTCCCCAGCCAGCATGGCCGCAATCCCGCGCTCACACACGTTCAGCGACCGCCCCGGCACCGTGTCCGGAATCCCCGACCGCAGCACCGTCACATCCAGCGGAGCCTGCACCTCAACCCGCGGCACTCGCCGCCGCGAAGGCCCACTCCACCCCGGAACTTGTACTCCACTCGACATGGAATCTTTTATGCTTCTGTGTGGGTCCGAGTCTCTGACCCGGACAGGCCGAGCGCAAGCTCGGCGGGGTTTTCTCGCTCTATCTCCTCAACTCCACAATCTCACTCCCCCGCGCAAACAACACCACACTCGCCATCCCGATGAACAACCCATGCTCCACTATCCCCGGCATGTCGCTCAACTCCCGCGCCAGCCCATCCGCATCCTGAATCTTTCCAAACCGGCAATCCAGGATGTGATTGTGCTCATCGGTCACATAAGGTTTCCCATCGGCGCCCGTTCTCACCGAAACTTCCGCTCCCAACGCCGCAATCCGTTTCGCCACCAGCGCCTGCGCGAATCCGATCACCTCCACCGGCAGCGGAAATTTCCCCAACACCGCAACCTGCTTCGACGCATCCGCGACTATCACCAATTGCTTCGTCGCCGACGCCACGATCTTCTCCCGCAGCATCGCCCCGCCGCCACCTTTAATCAAACGCAGTTGCGGATCGACCTCATCCGCTCCATCCACCGTGACTGCGATCTCCTGGCATTCATCCAGCGTGGTCAGCGGAATCCCCAGACTCGCGGCCAGTTCCCCCGACTTTACGGAAGTCGGAATCCCGCGCACCCGCAGCCCTCGTTTCACCTCTTCAGCCAGCAACTTAATAAAGTAAGCCGCCGTCGACCCTGTGCCCAGCCCCACCACCTGCCCATCTTTCACAAACTGCAGACTAGCCCGTGCCGCCGCCTGTTTTTCCTGATCGCTTTTTCCCAGATCGTTCGCCATAGTCTCCGTCTTCTTGTGTGGGTCCGGGTCTCTGACCCGGACGGGGCGGGTTAAAAACCCGCCGGCAAGTCGGCTGCACCGGCCGACGGCTCGGGAGGCAGGCGAGCTGCGCTCGGCCCGGACGGGTCAAAGA
>Ga0181537_10003313_pt1 | contig 13815 bp, 9 predicted proteins | sample PEATcosm2014_Bin_39_FD_119765 | JGI IMG/M metagenome (GOLD analysis project Ga0181537, IMG submission 119765) | Peatland microbial communities from MTU Mesocosm Facility, Houghton, MI, USA - PEATcosm2014_Bin23_10_metaG | ecosystem: Environmental > Terrestrial > Soil > Wetlands > Peat | place...
AGGCCCCGGGCGCTGGCGGCTGCGTGCACGTCGGCATTGATCCGTGGATCATCCGTGGCCGCGATCACGAGGGCTGCGCCCACAAGATGCGCAGGCGCGAACTCACTGCTCAGGTATTCGATGAGTCCGCCGGCATGCAGCGTCGCAAGTTCTGGCGCCAGCTCGGGTGCGATAACCCGCACGCGGGCATTCGCGGAGCGCAGCAGCTCGATCTTGCGTGCGGCCACGACGCCGCCGCCGACCACGAGCACGGTGCGGCCGCGCAGATCCAGGAAAACTGGCAGGTAGTCCATGAGTACTGGCCGCGCCCGTCAGCCGTGCCAGGCGGGCCAAATCGCTGTGTCGCCGGATATCACCGCGCCATTCTCGGTCCGGATCTCATAACCGTGTAGCATAACTGTGACCCATTGGGACTTCTTTAGCATTGCGATGACACACCGATGACCCCCGAACCGCCGCGTGCGGCACAATGTCCCTCATGAATGCCAATTATCCGCTGGGCCTGCGACGCCTGCGCCAAAGCCCGCAGATCCGGGCGCTGACGCGCGAAGTGCACGTCGGGCTGGATCAACTGATCCAGCCGTGCTTCGTGGCCGAGGCTGCCAGTCGCCCCGAACTGGTGCCCGGACTGACCGGCGTACACCAGGAAAGCAGCGATTCGCTGCTACACCGGACCGAGCAGGATCTGAAGGCCGGCGTGCACAATTTCCTGCTGTTCGGCGTACCGCGTGCGCGCAGCACCCACAACATCGACTGGTCGTTCACCGCAGGCCAGATTCGCGCCCTCAAGCTGCGCTTTGGCAAGGATCTGTGGCTGGCGGTGGATGTGTGCCTGTGCTCCTCGACCCCGCACGGGCACTGCGGCGTGCTCAATGCCGAAGGCGATCACGTCGAGAACTCCGCCAGCGTCCATGAGCTGTGCCAGGCCGCCCTGGCCTACGCTGAAGCCGGCGCCGACTGCGTCGCGCCCAGCGACATGATGGACGGTCGCATCGGGGCGATCCGCAGCACGCTCAACCAGGCCGGACGCGACGGCACGATCCTGATGAGCTACGCGGCGAAATTTCACTCCACCCTGTACGGCCCGTTCCGGGTAGCGGCCGACTCGGCCCCGAAGAATTCCGGCGCACTGAAGGATCGCTCCAGCTACCAGATCGATCCGGCGCGTCCCAGCGACGCGCGCCAGTCGGCGCTGCGGGATGCGGCCGAAGGCGCGGATATCCTGATGGTCAAGCCTGGCCTGGCCTACCTGGACATTCTGCGCGACCTGTCGCGCGAGATTCCCTTGCCGTGGGCGGTGTACCAGGTCAGCGGTGAGTTTGCGGCGCTTGAGGCGCTCGCGGCCCAGGGCCTGGCGCCACGCGCGGCGCTCCACCGTGAGATTTACACCGCCTTCCGGCGCGCGGGCGCCCAGATGATCATCACCTATGGTGCCCGCGAGGCGCGCGAGTGGCTTTCGGCCTGAGCGCGCGCCGCACGTCACCTGACCCTCGGGATAGCACCACACACCATGGACCGATCCGAAGAGTTGTTCGCGCGTGCGCGCAAGGTTTCCCCCGGTGGAGTGCATTCACCGGTCCGCGCTTTTCGTGGCGTGGGCGGCACGCCGCGCTTCATGAGTGGTGGCAGCGGCGCGTTGCTGCGTGATGTCGAGGGGCGGGAATACATCGATTTTTGCATGGCCTTCGGGCCGCTGATCCTCGGCCACGGCAACCGGGCGGTGCGCGATGCGGCGCTTGCGGCCATGGACCGCGGCTGGAGTCTTGGCACGGCCGAGCCCTACAGCCTTGAGCTGGCCGAATTCATCACCGAGCGCATTCCGTGGGTCGAGAGCATCCGCTTCGTGAACTCCGGCACCGAGGCGGTGATGTCAGCGCTGCGCCTGGCGCGCGCCGCCACCGGCCGCGCGAAGATCCTTAAGTTTGAAGGCTGCTACCACGGGCACGTCGATGCCATGCTGCTGCGGGCCGGCTCCGGACTTGCCGAAGCCCCGGTGCCGGACAGCGCCGGCCTGGCACCAGAGGTAGTCCGGGAAACGCTGATCGCGCCACTGGATGATGTAGCAGCGCTTGCTGCAATGATTGAGCGTCACGGCCGCGAGCTGGCCGCTGTGATCATCGAACCGCTGCCAGCCAATTATGGCCTGCTCCCGCAGCGCCACGAGTTCCTGCAGGCGCTGTGCGATCAGGCGCGCCAGTGCGGAGCGCTGGTGATCTTCGATGAGGTGATCTCCGGATTCCGCATCGGCTTCCAGGGTTACGCCGGCTTGAGCGGCCTGCGCCCGGATCTGGTGACCTACGGCAAGATCATCGGCGCCGGCTTCCCGGTAGGCGCCTACGGCGGCCGCCGCGAGCTGATGGAGATGGTTGCGCCCGCGGGCCCGGTCTACCAGGCCGGTACGCTCAGCGCGAATCCCGTGGCGATGTGCGCCGGCCTCGCCGCGCTTCAGCAGCTGGCCGACGGCCGCATCTACCAGCAGCTCGAGACGCTCGGAGCTCAGCTCGAGGCGAGCTTGAGCGCACTGCCGGGCCTGAGCGTGCAGCGCAGCGGATCGATTTTCTGGATATGCCGCTCAGCCGCGGGGTTTGCTTCGCGGCCGATGCGCACGCCGGCGGCGTTTCCGGCGGATGCCGGCCGGAGTTTTGCCGCCATCTTCCATCCGCTGCTGGAGCGCGGGATCTACCTGGCGCCGAGCGCCTTCGAGGTCGGCTTCCTCTCGGCCGCGCACACCAGCGAGCACATCGAGGCACTCGCCTCGGGGCTGCGCGCGCTGCTTTGACAGCGGCGCGTGGGCGCTAGCGGCCTCCAGAGCCGCCACTTGAGCGCTCAAAGTGTGATGCAGGCCACAGGGTCGCCGTCCGGTCAGGCCGGGCGGGATTCTGTCGCATGAAAGTGTGATCCGCTCCGCGCCTACCCAAGCCCTTTGCCCACAAATTTACCCCGCTATGCTCCGACGCGGAGCGTGAATTGCCTGGCCTGAGGCTATACACCGGAGTGTCATGAAATCGAGCGTCACCACGCGCCCCGCAGCGGCAGCCGCAGCACCCGCGCGTACCCGTCGCACCGAGCTGTTCCTGCTCTCCAGCGACGATGAACTGCTGCTCGAACTTGGCCCGCTGCTGGGCGAGCGTTACCGGGTGCGGACCATCGACGAGGCGGACGAATTGCCCACTGAAGCCGGCCGTGCCTGCCTGCTGATCCTCGATTCCACGCGGCGCGCCGACGCGCTGGCGGTCGTGGCGCAGATCGAGCAGCAATACCCGAGTGCGGCACTGATAGCGCTGATTGCGGCCGGCGCCGCCCCCCAGTGGCATGGCGTGCTCGCCCGCGGCGTCGTGTGTGCAGCGGTGCCGCGCGATGATCTGGCCAGCGGCGCCTTCAGCGAAGCACTGCAGCGCGCCGAAGCGCTGCTCGCCGAGCAGGCCGCCGCGGCCAGCATTAAGGCCGGTGGCGGACCTCGCAAGCTCTCCCCGGCGCTGCTGGCGATACCACTGCTGCTCGCGATCGCCGGCGTAGTGACCTGGAAACTCTGGCCGCATCAGGGCGCCGCTCCGGTCGCCGCCGGCGAAACCAGCACGACGGCGACCGCTGGCGCGGCCGCGCCGGAGCGTGCGCGCTCGACACTCGAACTGCTCTCGGCGGCGCGCATAGCGTTTCGGGATCAGAAGAATCTGCTGCCCCGGCAGGACAGCGACCTGCGCGGTGAGAGCGTGCTTGAGCTGTACGCCGAGGTCCTGCGTCAGGATCCGGCCAACGATGAGGCCCAGGAGGGTCTGCACAGGCTCCTGCCCTCGGTTCGCCAGCGCGTGCAGGCGGACATCACGGCTGCTCACCTGGATGATGCCGTCCACGTGCTGACGCTTTACAAGGCCACGAATCTGGAATCTGAAGCGGTCCGCGCGCTGGAGGCGGATCTGGCCGCGGCACGACCCAAGGTACTGGTGAACGAGGCGCATGCCGCCATCAGCGCTGGCGACAGCGCGACCGCCGAGCAGCTGATCAGCCAACTGACCGCGATCGGTCAGGATCGCGCGGCTCAGGAGCTGCGCGAGGCGCTCAACGCACACCACGGCGAAGCCGAGCTGGCCGAGATGGCGGGCCAGGTGCGCGCCGCGATCAGCAGCGGCGCGCTGCTCGATCCGGCCAATGACAATGCGCGGACCCGGCTGCAGGCCCTGCGCCAGGCCGGCGGCAGGAGCCCGGTGGTATTCGCCGTCCAGCGCGAATTGCAGGCCGCGCTTATCGCCCACGCCGCTGACAGCGAACGCAGCCAGCAGTGGGATGCCGCGCAGCGCTTCCTTGCGGCGGATGCCGACTACGGCACGACCGCGGATCTCACCGATGCCAAACGCCAGCTACAGACCCTGATGGAGCAGGCCGCGCAGCGCGCCTCCGCCGCCGCCGCGGCAGCCGCCGCAGCTGCCCAGGCCGTCGCCGCGCCTGCCGCCGCCGCAGCGCCTGGCCCGGCCGCGCCAGCGTTCCTCGCGGCCAAACCGAGTAAGCCTCTCGATGTCGAATATCCGAAGGAAGCCCTCGAAAAGAAGCTCATCGGCTACGTCATCGTGGAATTCACGCTCAGCCCCAGCGGTACGGCCTCGGAGCTGAAAGTGGTCGAAGCGAGCCCGGTCGGTGTCTTTAATGATGCGGCGCTGGCCGCTGTCGGCCACGGCCGCTACGACACCCAGGCGCTCGGCCCGACGCCTAAACCCCAGCGCGCACGCATCCGCATCTCCTTCAAGCTGCCCTCCTAGGCCCAAGCAACCCGGACGCAATCAGCATGGCCCGACTTAACCTACGCTCCCGGAACCAGTGGCTGCCCATTGCCGCCACGCTGGTGTTTGCCACTGCGCTGACGGCGCTGCTTGTCTACGGCATGCAGCGGGCCACGCAGCTGCGTTCAGCCTCCTCCGCACTGCAGGTCGCTTCCGAGCTCAGTTCGCAGCCGCAGTTGCTGCGCTCAGAACTGACGCTGATCCAGCGCGGCCTGGAAACCCAGACCTATGTGGGCGACTCGATCAAGACCGTCGGTATCTTGAGCGCGCGAGCGACCGAGTCCTATGAGCAGCTGAAGAAGGACATGGCGGCTGCCGATCTGAGCGCTGACCCCGACATGGCCGCTCGCCTGGCCGTCGCGCAGAGCAACTGGCAGTCCTACGACGAGCCCCTGCGGGCACTCGATAAGGCGCAGCACCAGGAACTTTACAGCGACTCGGCGAGCGGCTCGGAACTGAACGCCGCGGGGCGCGAACTGAAGCGCACGGTGGATCAGCTGCTGATCGCGCAGGCCAAGTCCTCCCAGCAGCTGCGGGCCAGTCTCGTTGACCTGGCCGCGGGCTTGCGCAACGCCGTCATCCGCAACGGTTCGAGCCTGCGCTCCCTGCTGCTCGGCGGCACCGGGCTCGCGCTGATGCTGTTGGCCCTGATGCTGTATTTCGCGGTGCGCGCCCGCCAATCCTCCGCGGCCGCTCTGCTGGCCGAGCGCCAGGTGACCGACATCCTGGCCACCGTGCGCGAGGGTCTGTTCCTGATCGATCGCGAGGGCGTGATCGGCGATGCGCATTCCAGCTCGCTCAGCGATCTGCTGCACGTCGCCGCACCCGCCGGACAACGCTTCGAGGAGCTGCTCGAACCACTGGTCGATGACAAGACACTGCAGGCGGCCACCCGCTTCCTCGCGCTGCTGTGGAAAGAGCGCGTGCACGAGGATCTGATCGAATCGGTCAATCCCTTGAGCCAGATTGAGGTCAGGATCATCCGCCCGATGGGTGGCCACGAGATTCGCCACCTCTCCTTCTCCTTCCGCCGCGTGCGCGGCGCCGAGAATTCGGCCGGCTTCCTGCTGGGCGCGGTCACGGATGTCACTGAGCGCGTGCTGCTGGCGCGCGAGCTCGAACAGGTGCGTGCAGACAGCGAATCGCAGGCCGCCGTGATGCTGCAGCTGGCGAAATCCGATCCGGTGCAGCTGCAGATGTTCCTCTCCTCCACGGACGCTGCGCTGCGCAAGGCCAATGCGCTGCTGACCGTGCCGGGCTCGGACCAGGACAAGCTGCGCAGCAAACTCGATGGCGTCTACCGCGAAGTGCATTCGATCAAGGGCGATGCCGCGGCCCTCGGTATCGGCACCTGTGTACAGCGCCTGCATGCAATCGAGGATCTGCTGGGCGCACTGCGCAAGCAGCCGAACCTCAGCGGCGATGTGTTCGTGCCGGTTGTGATCCGGCTCGACGAACTGATGACTCACCTGGCGGGCCTCAGCCAGCTGATGGAGCGCTTTGCCGGCATGCGTGCCGACATCGGCACGCAGATGGTCAGCCTGGAGGGCAACGCGCAACGCAATAGTGCAGTGGTTGGCGTCGCGATGCCCGTCGCCCCGGCGCCGGCGATCGCACTTGAGAGCCTGTTCCGTTCGCTGGCCGCCGAGGTCAGCGCCGCGGCCGGCCGTGAAATTCAGCTGCAGTTCGAGGGACTCGATGCAATCCCAGCGCAGCTGGCGACGCGCATCAAGAATATCGTGGTGCAGATGATCCGCAATGCGATCGTGCACGGTATCGAGCCGCCTGAGGAGCGCAGCAGCGCCGGCAAGCCTGCGATCGGCACGGTGCGGATTTCCTTCCGCCTCAATTCAGGCGATCAGTACACGCTCACAGTCGAGGATGACGGCCAGGGCCTGGCCTATGAACGTATCATCGACAAGGCGCTGCGACTGGGGATGGTCGAGCCAGCCCAGGCGGCCACGCTCGACAAGGCGGCCATCTTCCGGCTGATCTTCCAGCCGGGCTTCTCCACCAGTGAAATCGTCACGGAACATGCCGGGCGCGGCATTGGTCTCGATGTGGTCAACGCCATGGTCCGTGAGTGCGGCGGGCGGATTGGCATTTCGACCGCACCGGGCCAGTTCGCGCGCTTCAAGATCCTGCTGCCGCGCCAGGTTCCGACGCTTGCACCCAGCTCGAGCGCCGCCTAGGAAACCACTCCCCGTGCCCGCTGCAATCACGCACCGCCTGATGGTCGTAGATGACTCCAATGTCATACGGCGTCGCATCGAGCGGGCCAACGACCTGCCGGACATCGATTTCGTCGGCGCCGCCCGCAACGGCGTCGAGGCGCTCGCTCTACACGAACAGGTCCAGCCGACCATCGTCACGATGGATCTGACGATGCCCGAAATGGATGGCGCAGAGTGCGTCGAACGGCTGATCGAGCGCGATCCGAACATCCGCATCCTGGTGATCTCGGCGCTCTCGGACAAGCTCACGGCCATGGAGGCGCTCGAGAAAGGCGCCAGCGGCTTTCTGTGCAAGCCCTTCACCGACCGGCAGCTCAACGATGCGCTGCGCAAGCTCATCGCTGACTGAGCACAGCGACGCACCGCAAGAAATCCGACATGCCATACGAAACTGAAGTAGGAGTGTTCATCGATAGTGTGTTGCACTATTTCAGCAGCACCGTGCAGCAGCCGGCTCAGTGCGGCACGCCATTCCTGGCGCTCAGCAATGGACCCGATGTCTACGACTATTCCGGTCTGATCAGGGTCAGTGGCAGCCGCACCGGTGTGGTGCTGTTCACCGCCTCCAAGAGCATGCTCAGCGTCATGCTGATGCGCATGCAGGAGACGGATATGAGCCACGATAACCTGTGCGATCTGGTCGGGGAAATTGCCAATACGCTATCCGGCAACGCCCGGCGGGATTTTGGTCACCAGTTTGCGATCTCGGTGCCCTCGGTCATCACGGGTCGTGCCGAACCGGTTGAATTCCCGGCCAATGCGCGTCCGATCGTGATTCCGATCGACTGGCGCAATTATCACGCGCGCCTGATCATCTGCCTGCAATAGGCAGGCAGCAGCAGCCTCACAGGTTCGAACTCTCCGCCCCATAGAGCCGCGGGCGATGACGCGGCTGCACCAGCGTCTCATCGCCAGGCTGATAGGCCACCGAAAAGGTCGCGAGCGCCCCGATAGCCGCCTGCAGGTCCTCACCCGGATGCAGATCAAAGGCATCAAAACCACAGCGCGCCAGCAGGTACATGTAATCGCGCTTGATCGGCCCGGCGGCACGCAGCTCGCCGGTGAAGCGGTAACGCTCCCGCAGCAGCCGCCCCTGGGAGAATCCGCGCCCCTCGCCGTCCTTGGGAAAGTGCACAATGACAAGTTGCACCCGATGCAGCTGCGCTGCCAGGGCCTCGACCTCATCGGTCGGGACCATCCAGATGCCAATGCCTGAGGCCGGTGCGCTGCCGCGCCGCACCGCCTCAAGAAACTCCGCCAGTGGCAGTGCCGCCGGACCACCGCCTTCGCTCTCGCCGGGGTAACGCCACGGATCGCTGACGAGCTCGCGCCGCTTAATGATCAGTCGCATAGACGCGCTCCCGAAAAGGCTCGACACCGATGCGCCGCACGGTCTGCAGGAAGGTTTCCTGCTCGGCTTCGCGTTGCTCGACATACACGGCCAGAATCGTCGCGATCGTGCTGGCCACAGCCGCCTGCGGGACCGAGGGGCCAATGACTTCGCCCAGCGAGACCTGGCCGCTGGCTGAACCACCGAGCGTGATCTGATACCACTCCTCGCCCCGCTTCTCGACGCCGAGGATGCCGATATGACCGACATGATGGTGGCCACAGGCATTCATGCACCCGGAGATCTTCACCTCCAGCGGCCCGAGATCGTACAGATAGTCAAAATCGGCAAAATGCGCCTGAATCTGCTTGGCGACCGGGATCGCGCCGGCATTCGCCAGACTGCAGAAATCCAGTCCCGGGCAGCAGATCATGTCGGTCAGCGTGCCGATATTGGGCGTTGCCAGGTTCAGTGCCGTGAGTTCACCCCACAGGCCCTCAAGATCACGCTCGCGCACATCGGCCAGCACCAGATTCTGGTTATGCGTCACGCGCACCAGGCCGAAGCTGTGGCGCTCGGCGAGCGCCGCGATGGCATCGAGCTGCGCCGAGCTGGCATCTCCGGGCGCCTCGCCATGCGCCTTGAGCGAGAGGAATACCGCGCGATAGCCACCGACCTTGTGCGCGTGCGTGTTGTGCCGGTACCAGGCCTGGAAGGCGGCGCTGCGGCCAGTGACCACATCGGCAGCGGCCAGTGACTCGTAGGCCGGCGGCGCAAAGAAGCGGCGTACGCGATTGATCTCGGCATCGTTCAGGCGCGGCGCCATCGCGCGGCTGGCCTTGAATTCAGCCTCGACCTGGCGCGCGAATTCCACATGGCCGAGGGCCTTGACCAGCACCTTGATGCGGGCCTTGTGAATATTGTCGCGCCGGCCATGGCGGTTGTAGACCCGCAGGATCGCCTCCAGGTAGGCGAGCAGTTCATCGCGCGGCAGGAAGCGGCGGATGCACTCGCCGATGATCGGCTGGCGGCCCAGGCCGCCACCGACAAGAATCTCGAAGCCCAGCGCTCCGTTGGCATCGCGCACCAGGTGCACGCCGATATCGTGCACCTCGGAGGCGGCGCGATCCAGCGGCGCGCCGGTCACGGCAATCTTGAACTTGCGCGGCAGGTAATTGAATTCCGGATGTACCGTTGACCACTGCCGGATGATTTCGCAATAGGGCCGAGGATCCTCGAGCTCTTCCGGCGTGATGCCGGCCAGGTGGTCGGTCGTGGTATTGCGGATGCAGTTGCCGCTGGTCTGAATCGCGTGCATGTCGACGCTGGCCAGATCCGCCAGAATATCGGGGACCTGCTCGAGCTTTGGCCAGTTATACTGAATGTTCTGGCGCGTGGTGAAGTGGCCGTAGTCCCGATCATAGTGGCGCGCGATGTGCGCCAGCATGCGCAACTGGCGCGCATTGAGCATTCCATAGGGAATCGCGACGCGCAGCATCGGCGCGTGCTTCTGGATGTAGAGGCCGTTGCGCAGCCGCAGCGGGCGGAACTCATCCTCGCTCAGCTCGCCCGCGAGGAACCGGCGCGTCTGGTCCCGGAACTGCGCCACCCGTTCGGCAACCAGCGCACGGTCAATGTCATCGTATTGGTACACGGTCCCCTACTCTAGAATAGTCCTGGCACCGTACCTATGAGCAGGCCGGTATGTGGATTGTGCCGCGCGGTTATCAGCCGGTGGTCTGCAGGCCGCGGGCCACCCCGCTGATGCTCGCCAGCAGGGCCTCGAACAGCGCACGATCCTCGCGGCCACTGGCCCGCCAGCGGCGCAGCAGGTCCACCTGCATCAGGTTGACCGGATCCTCATACGGGTTACGCAGCGCAATGGCACGCTGCAGGGTCTGATCACTGTCGAGCAGCGCCCTGGACTCCTTGGTCTCGAGCACCAGTTCGCAGGTTCGCAGGTATTCGGCGCGGATCTGGGCCGTGTAGCCACGCAGGTCCACCGGCGCGAGCGCATCGTAGTAGGCGGCGATCTCCAGATCCGTCAGCGCCAGCATCACCTCGATATCATCGATCAGGTTGCGAAAGAACGGCCAGCCGCGATAACAGCGCCGCAATGCCTCTATACCGCGCCCGTTACGCACGGCCTGCAGGCCGGCGCCGCTGCCGAACCAGCCGGGCAGCATGTGCCGCGATTGTGACCAGGCATATACCCACACCGATGCCGGCACCGTATCGACCCCGGGTCGCAGCGCGCGCGGATTGAGGTAACTGCCCACCTGCATGCGTTCGATGACATCGATCGGTGTCACCGCACGAAAGTAGTCATAGAAGCGCGAGCCGGTATGCACCAGCTCGCGCCATTCGGCGCGGCTCTGGGTCGCGGCGATCGTGGCGCATTCGGCCATCGCAGCGCCCTCCTGTACCGCCACGCCGCGGCGTACCGCCAGTGTCGCGCGTACCAGCACGTTACAGGCGCGCTCGAGCGTGCGCATGGCATTGGAGCGCAGCCCGTAACTCTGGCTGGTGCTCTCGCCCTGCTCAGTGAAGCGCAGCACGCCGCTCACGGACTCGGCCGGGGCGGCACGCAGCATCGCATCGATGCGGCCGCCACCACCGGCAATGCTGCCGCCACGACTGTAGAAGATCACATGATCCTCGCGCGCTTCGCGCAGCGTTCGGGTCAGGATGCGCTGCGCGCGATAGGCCGCCACGCGCGCCGCCAGCAGGCCACTCTCGCGATTACTGGCGGCGTAGCCGATCAGCACGGTTTGCTGGCGGCCGCGGGCATCGAGGTGGCGCCGGTATACGTGGCCCTCGAGCAGCTGGCGCATCACGAGGCCACTGGATTCAAGCGCGTCGACGGCATCAAACTGCGGTGCAACGTCAATCGCGGCCTCACCGCTCTTGCGCTCGTAGGCCTTGGCCCAGCGCGCGAGCACCAGCGGTGCGAGCACATCATCGGCCCCGGAAGCACCGCCGACGATGTAGAGTCCGATCGAGTCAGCGCCATAACGGTGGCGCGCCTGCATCATGGCGTCGAAGACCGCCAGCGTCCGGCGCCCCAGGGCATCAAAGACGCCCGAGGGCCCGATGTCGCGGTCGAGGACTTCGAACAGCCGCGCATGACGCTGCTCGGGCGAATGCTCGACCCACTGTGGATCATCCAGGCCCTGGGCGAGCACCTCGTGATGGACGCTCGCGTGCTGGCGCAGATCGAGCGTCGCCACATGGAAGCCGAAGGTATCGATGCGCCACAACAGCTGGCGCACCGCCCGCAGCCCAGCGTGCGTACCGCGGTGCTCACGCAGGCTCGCGGCAATCAGCGCGATGTCGTCGCGAAACTGCCCGGGGCGCTCGTAGGCCAGCGCCCGGCCGTCGTAAGTCAGGCGCAGCCGCTCGCCGACCTGGCCGAGGAACACCCGGTAGGGCATCAGATCATGGCGCGCGGGTGTAATCCCCTGGGTGCCAGGCAGGCGCACGCGATATTCCTCGATGCGCCGGAGCAGCGCGACCGAAGCGGAAATGCGTCCGGCACTCTGGGAGAGACGCTGCGCGAGTTCCTGGCACTCGCTGAAATAGGCGTTGATAATCAGTTGCTGCTGGCGCGCAAGCGTCTCGCGAATGCTCTTGGCATTGACATCCAGCGAGGCCTGCATGTCACCGCCGACCCAGGTACCGAAACGCAGCATCAAGGGCAGCTCGACATCGCGCGCCGCCGCGCCATATACCTTGGTCAGCGCCGCGGCGATCTCCTCGTAAAATCGCGGCACGATGCTGTAGAAGACCTCGCCCAGGTAGAACAAGGCGTGCTCGCGCTCATCGGCCACCGTCAGGCGTTCGCGCGGATGATCGGCGGTCTGCCAGTCAGTGGTCATTTCGCAGCGCACCTGTTCCCACAAGTCAGCGCCTTCGCGCGGCGTGAGCAGCGGATTGCTACGCTCGAGCAGCAGCTTTGCGATCCGCTGCTGGCGCCGCAGGATGGTCCGGCGCGGGGACTCGACCGGATGGGCGATCAGTACCGGTTCGATGCTGAGCGTGGCCAGCAGCTTGCAGACATCCTCACAGCCGAGGCCCTGGGACTTGAGTTCGGCGAAGGCATCTTCGATGCCGCCGGGCTGGGGTTTGTCGCTGTCCTCGCGGAAATACTGCCGGCGACGGCGTATTCGCTGGACCTTCTCGGCTACGTTGATGACCTGGAACCACAGCGATATCGCGCGAATCAGGCTCGCCGCCTGCTCGGGATTGCGACCCCGGATCCGCACCTCGAGTGCTTCGGCCGCCGCCGCGCTGCCCTCGCGCCGATCCACGGCCAGGCGCCGATCCTCGATCACGGTAAGCGCCAGCGCCTCCCCGCCCTGCTCTTGGACGACCTGCTCGGTCAGCTCGCCCAGGGCGAGGATGTCCTCGCGCAGCGGCTGATGGCGGGGCGGAAATTGAAGGTAATCGCGGCTCATCGGGGGGCCGCATTGTACCTGCCGGCGGCCTGCGGCACGAACCGCGGTCGGCTCCCCCGCCGCTAGCCAGCCAGCAGCACCGCCTCGGCATGTTCAAGGGCTTCCGGCGTGCCATAAATCACCACCAGATCCCCCTCCTTGAGCTCCGTGGTCCCATCCGGCTGCCGGCCGGTGATGCCGTGGCGGCGCACTGCGGTGAAGACCACTTCGGCACCCCGATCCTGTACTGCCTGCAGTTGCCGTCCCACGGCCCACGCCTGCGGCGGCAGCACTACCGAGCGCAGTTCCTCGCGAAAGGCGTGGGTCTCATCGAGCGGCTGGTCATTTTCGTGGCGGAAAACCCGCCGCAAGGTGCCATAACGCCCGGCGCGAATCTCCCCGACCGTGCGGACCACGCGCGCCACCGGAACGTGCAGCAGCATCAGCACCTGGGAGACCAGCATCAGGCTGGCTTCGAAGGTCTCGGGCACGACTTCGGTGGCCCCGGCCGCGGACAGCTCCTCGATGCCGGCGTCATCCTGTGTGCGCACCAGCACCGGCACGTCGGCGCGCATGCGGCGCACGGCCCTGACGATTCCCACCGACACCGCGGGATTCGCAAACGTGATGATGACGGCGCTGGCCGTCTCGAGGCCGACACTGCGCAGCAGCTCTTCATCCGAGCTGTCACCAAACACGATCGGGTCGCCCGCCTGGCGCGCGAGCCGGATGCGCGCGGGATCCAGGTCGATCGCCAGGAATTCAAAGCCCTGCGACTCAAGGACGCGCGCGATGTTCTGACCGACGCGACCGAAACCGCACAGGATCACGTGATCGCGCTCCGCCAGCTCGGTCGTGGCATCCGCTTCGCGCTCGATGGTATCGGTTGGCGGCCCGCGCTCTGCGAGCAGCAGCCGCGTGATGCGCCGGTTGTAGCGGATAAGCAGCGGGCTGAGCAGCATGCTCAGGACCATTGCCGCCAGCAATGGCTGCAGGAACGAGCGGCCCGCCGGCTCGGCCTGCGCCAGCAGCAGCGTGAGCAG
>Ga0181537_10003314_pt1 | contig 13813 bp, 13 predicted proteins | sample PEATcosm2014_Bin_39_FD_119765 | JGI IMG/M metagenome (GOLD analysis project Ga0181537, IMG submission 119765) | Peatland microbial communities from MTU Mesocosm Facility, Houghton, MI, USA - PEATcosm2014_Bin23_10_metaG | ecosystem: Environmental > Terrestrial > Soil > Wetlands > Peat | place...
GGCTTGCATAGAGATTACCCGGCGGCGAAACCCAGGCGTGATCCATCCGGCCCCGGCCTTGCGTTTGCGTCAGCGCGGTAATCCACAGCGGCCCGCGCTCGCCGCGTTCGGCGCGCAGGCGAGCTTCCGAATTGGTCGAGCCTGCCGTCGCGAGCGCTTCGAGCCGCACGCCCGCCGCGGCCGCGATGGGGTCAAGCTGCATCAGAACAGAGAATGCGCGGCCGCGCTCGCAATGCCGACCAGCGGCCCCGGATAGAGGAAGAACAGAATGTTGAACAGGCCACAGACCCCGAGCACGACACGCAGCTCATAGGGCATGTCGTATAGCGCTTCGGCGGGCTCGTCGAAATACATCACCTTGATGATGAAGAGATAATAATAAGCACCGACCACGCTCGCGAGCACGCCGATCACGGCCAAAATATAGAGGCCCGCCTTGATCGCGGCCAGGAACACGTAGAATTTGGCAAAGAAGCCGGCGAGCGGCGGAATGCCCGCCATCGAGAACAGCAGCATCGCCATGAAGAAGGCGGTGGCCGGATGGGTGCGGGCGAGCCCGGCAAGCTGATCGATCGATTCCACCATGCCGGTCGAGCGCCGCATCGACAGGATCACCGCGAACACACCAAGCGTCATGGTGACGTAGATCGCCATATAGACCAGCACGCCCTGGACGCCCTCGGAAGTTCCGGCGGCAAGCCCGATCAAAGCAAAACCCATATGGCCGATCGAGGAATAAGCCATCAGCCGTTTGATATTGCGCTGGCCGATGGCGGCGAACGAGCCGAGCACCATCGAGGCGATGGAAACGAATACCACGATTTGCTGCCATTCCGACGTGATGCCGGGAAATGCCATCACGGCGGCGCGCACGAACATGGCGATGCCGGCCACTTTCGGAGCAGCGGCGAAAAACGCCGTCACCGGCGTCGGCGCGCCCTCGTAAACGTCCGGCGTCCACATGTGGAACGGCACCGCCGAAACCTTGAAGCAGAAGCCGGCAAACAGAAAGACGATGCCGAAAATCAGGCCGATCCCGGCTGCCCCGTGTTGTTGGCTCGCTGCCTGGGCGATGCCGGCGAAGTTCACGGTGCCGGTAAAGCCGTAGATCAGCGACGCACCATAAAGCAACATGCCCGACGACAGCGCGCCAAGCACGAAGTATTTCAACCCGGCTTCGGTCGAGCGCAGCACATTGCGGTGGCTCGCGGCGACGACGTAGAGCGGCAGGCTCATCAGTTCAAGGCCGAGATAGAGCGCGATCAGGTCCGACGCCGAGATCAGCATCAGCATGCCAAGCGTCGAAAGCAGAACCAGCACGGAATATTCGAAGCGCTCCTGGCGCTCGCGCCTGGCGTAATCGAGCGACAGCAGGATGGCCGCGGCCGAGCCGAGCAGCGCCAGGACTTTGAGGTAGCGGGCGAAATCGTCGACGATAAAGCTGCCGCCAAAGGTTGAGAGCTTGCCGGGCGGCAGGGTGACCAGAACCGCGCCCGCGATGACGATCAGCACGATCGAGGCGCCGTCGATGATGCGGGTTTTGCCCTCGCCGCCATAGGCGCCGAACAACAGCAGCACCATGGCGCCGATGCCGAGGACGAATTCCGGCAGGAGCGGAATGAGATTAGGCAATTGCACCGCAATCATCGCCTACCTCAACGCCGCCGCCTGCACGGCGCCGAGCGCGTGCTGGTAATTGTCGATCAAGGCCGTCACTGAGACCGCGGACATATCGAGCACGAACTTCGGATAGACGCCGAAAACGATGGTCAGGACGACCAGCGGCGTCATGATCGCGATTTCACGCCAGCCGAGATCGCGAATCTTGAACAGGCTCGGCTTTTCGAGCTTGCCGAAAATCACTTTGCGGTAGAGCCACAGCGCATAAGCCGCCGACAGGATGGTGCCAAGCGTCGCCAGTGTAGCCACCCAGTTATTGACCCGGAAAGTGCCGATCAAAGTGAGAAACTCGCCGACAAATCCCGACGTGCCCGGCAGGCCGACATTGGCGAGCGTGAATATCAGGAAGACGAAAGCGTAGAGCGGCATGCGATTGACGAGCCCGCCATAGGCGGCGATCTCACGCGTATGCATTCGGTCGTAGATGATGCCGACGCAAAGGAACAAGGCGGCGGAGACGATGCCGTGCGAGATCATCTGGAAAATGCCGCCAGCGACGCCCTGCGCCGTCACCGCGAAAATCCCCATGGTGACGAAACCCATATGCGCCACCGACGAATAGGCGATGAGCTTCTTCACGTCTTCCTGCACCAGCGCGACGAGCGACGTGTAGACGATGGCAACGACGGAGAGCGCGTAGATCAGCGGCGCCCAGTGCTGTGCGGCTTCCGGGAACATCGGCAGCGAGAAGCGCAGGAAGCCGTAGCCGCCCAACTTCAGCAGGATCGCGGCGAGGATCACCGAACCTGCGGTCGGGGCTTCGACGTGCGCGTCCGGCAGCCAGGTGTGGACCGGCCACATCGGCAGCTTCACGGCAAACGAGGCGAGGAAGGCGAAAAAGGCCCAAGTCTGTAACGAGAGCGGAAACGCATGATGCGAGAGGGTCGGGATGTCGGTGGTTCCAGCCTCCCAATACATCGCCATGATGGCGAGCAGCATCAGCACCGAGCCAAGCAGCGTATAAAGGAAGAACTTGAAGCTCGCATAGACACGGCGCGGGCCGCCCCACACGCCGATGATCAGGAACATCGGGATCAGGCCGCCTTCGAAGAACAAGTAGAACAGCACGAGGTCGAGCGCGCAGAAGGTGCCGACCATCAGCGTTTCGAGGACGAGAAATGCGATCATATATTCGCGCACGCGGGTCTGGATCGAGGTCCAGCTCGCCAGGATCGAGATCGGCATCAGCGCCGTGGTCAGCACCACGAAGGGCAGCGAAATGCCGTCGACGCCCATCGAATAGTTGATGGCGCCGCCGAGCCACGGCCGTTTCTCGACGAACTGGAAATCGGCGGTCGACGGATCGAAGCGCCAGATCAGGATCAGCGAGATGGCGAAGGTGACAAGCGTTGTCCACAGCGCCACCCAGCGTGCGTTGCGCACGCCGGCTTCGTCGCCGTTGAGAAACGCAATGAACACCGCGCCGGCGATCGGCAGGAAGGTGACGACGGAAAGGATGGGCCAGCTGATCATCAGTGCGGCCCCGCAAACATGAACCAGGTGATGGCCGCAGCGACGCCGATCAGCATGGCGAAGGCATAGTGATAGAGATAACCGGTCTGCAGCCGGACGACGTTTCGCGTTACGTCGAGTACCCGCGCGGACACCCCGTCAGGACCGAAGCCATCGATGAGGAAGCCGTCGCCGCCCTTCCAGAACAGGCGGCCGAGCCAGATGGTCGGGCGCACCAGCAGGAAATCGTAGATCTCGTCGAAATACCACTTGTTGAGCAGGAACTCGCAGAGTGGACGCTGATCGCGCGCCAAGGCGACCGGGATGTCGGGTCGCTTGATATAGAACAGCCAGGCGACGAGAAACCCGCCGATCATCATCAGCGTCGGCGCGAGGCTGATGTAGAGCGGCAGCCGCTCCATTTCCTCAAAGATCGTGTCCGCCGTCGTGAGCGTGAGCGAGTTACGGAAAAACGCGTCGGCGCCGTGACCGGTGAAGATCGATAAAAACGGCCAGCCGGCGGCGATCGAGCCGAACGCCAGGACCGCAAGCGGAATCCGCATGCTAAGCCCGCTCTCGTGCGCGGCCTCGTAGTGGTGTTGATCGTGCGGCGTGCCGTGGAAGGTTTTGAAGATCAGCCGCCACGAATAAAACGAGGTCAGCGCCGCGGCGCCGACCGTCATGGCAAAACCGTAAGCCGAGGCGGCGCCCTTGAGCACGTCATCGGCCTCGATAATCGCGTCTTTGGAGAAATATCCGGCGGTGAGCGGGAACCCGGTCAGCGCCAGCGTGCCGATCACCATAGTGGCGTAGGTGAACGGAATTTTGCGCCACAAGCCGCCCATGTGGCGGATGTCCTGCTCGTGATGCATGGCGAGGATCACCGAACCGGAGCCGAGGAAAAGCAGCGCCTTGAAGAAGGCATGGGTGAACAGATGGAACATGCCGATCGAATAGGCGCCGGAGCCCATGGCGACGAACATGTAGCCCAGCTGCGAACAGGTCGAATAGGCGACGATGCGCTTGATATCGTTCTGCACGAGCCCGATGGTCGCCGCGAACATCGCCGTCGTGGCGCCGATGAAAACGACGAATTCCTTGGCGTAGGGCGCGAGCTCGAACAACGGCGACAGCCGCGCGACCATGAACACGCCGGCGGTCACCATCGTCGCGGCATGGATCAAGGCCGAAACCGGCGTCGGTCCTTCCATGGCGTCAGGCAACCATGTGTGCAGCAGGAACTGCGCGGATTTGCCCATCGCGCCCATGAACAGCAACAGGCAGACGACGGTTAGCGCGTCAAAATCCCAACTGAGGAAATGGAAGTTCCTGCCGACGAGGCTCGGCGCCTGGGCGAACACCGTGTCGAAATCGACAGCGCGGGTAAGAAAAAAGACGGCGAAAATTCCGAGCGAGAAACCGAAATCGCCAACGCGGTTGACGAGGAAGGCTTTGATAGCGGCGGCGTTGGCTTCGGGTTTATAGTACCAGAAGCCGATTAAAAGGTAGCTCGCGAGTCCGACGCCTTCCCAGCCGAAGAAAAGCTGCACAAGGTTGTCGGCTGTCACCAGCATCAGCATGGCGAAAGTGAAGAACGACAGATAGGAGAAGAACCGCGGCTTATAGGGATCTTCTTCCATGTAGCCGATGGAGTAGATGTGCACGAGCGAGGAGATGGTCGTCACCACGACCAGCATCACCGCCGTGAGCGGATCGATGCGCAGCGCCCACTCGGAGTGAAAGTCGCCAGAGGTGATGAACGAGAAAACCGCAACGTGCGCGTTCTCGCCTTTGAAACCGACCGTGACGAAGGCAACCCATGACAGCACGCAGGTGATCACCAGGAACGTCGAAGTAATCAGCTCGGCGGCAAGCGAACCCGCCGCCGACGGCTCATGCTCGGTCTCCTCGCCATGGGACTCGTGAATGACCGCGTGCGCGCCGTGCACCGAAGGCGCGGCGTGCCCATGGGCCTGCGGCGCCGCGGCGTGATCGCCGTGCGGCGACGGGTTCTCCCCGGGAAAGCGGTTATGCGCGCCGACGAGCGCGATTGCGCCGGCAATGATCGCGCCAAGGAGCGGCAGGAAGACGATGGTTTCGTACATTCGGCCGCTCAGCCCTTCATGAGATTGATGTCTTCAACCGCGATCGAGCCGCGGTTGCGGAAATAGGCAACAAGGATTGCAAGTCCGATGGCGGCCTCAGCCGCCGCGACCGTGAGCACGATCAGCGCATAGACCTGGCCGACGATGTCGCCCAAAAAACTCGAAAACGCGACGAGATTGATGTTGACCGAGAGCAGAATGAGCTCGATCGACATCAGGATGATGATGACATTCTTGCGGTTGAGAAAGATGCCGAAAATCCCGAGCGTGAACAGGATCGCCGCGACGACGAGATAATGGCCGAGACCGATGGTCATGACAGCCCCTGCCCCGATTTGACCTGCACGACTTCGATCGCCGCTGCGCGGTTGCGCGCAACCTGGTTGGCGATGCTCTGCCGCTTCACGTTCGGCTTGTGCTGGAGCGTGAGTACGATCGCGCCAACCATGGCGACGAGGAGGATCAGGCCCGCAGCTTGGAAGAAGTAGACATAGCGGGTGTAGAGCACGAGGCCGAGCGCCTGCGTATTGCTCACGTCGCTTGCCGGCGGGATCGGCACGGTGATGGCTTTGGCAACATCCGGTCCGATCGCCCATGCCCCGAGCACGACAACAAGCTCGGTGAACATGATAATCCCTACCAGCGCGCCGATAGGTAGATAATTGAGGAAGCCCTGCCGCAGCTCGGCAAAATCCACGTCGAGCATCATCACCACGAACAGAAACAACACCGCCACGGCGCCGACATAGACGATGACGAGAATCCAGGCCAGAAACTCCGCGCCAAGGAGTACGAACAATCCGGCAGCGTTGACGAAGGCCAGGATCAGAAACAGCACCGAGTGCACCGGATTGCGCGACGTGATCACCATGACGGCCGAGGCCACGGTTATTCCGGCGAAGAGATAGAAGAAAATCGCGTGGATGATCATGGACGGCCGGCTTTAGCGATAAGGTGCATCGAGCGCGATGTTTTGGGCGAGCTCGCGTTCCCAGCGATCGCCGTTGGCGAGCAGGCGCTCCTTGTCGTAGTAGAGTTCTTCGCGGGTTTCGGTGGCGAATTCGAAATTCGGCCCTTCGACGATGGCATCGACCGGACAGGCTTCCTGGCACAGCCCGCAATAGATGCATTTAACCATGTCGATGTCGTAGCGCGTGGTGCGGCGCGTGCCGTCGTTGCGCCGGGGCCCGGCTTCGATGGTGATCGCCTGTGCCGGGCAGATCGCCTCGCAGAGTTTGCAGGCGATGCAGCGCTCTTCGCCGTTAGGATAGCGGCGGAGCGCATGCTCGCCGCGAAAACGCGGCGACAACAGACCCTTCTCGAACGGATAATTCAGCGTCGCCTTCGGCTTGAAGAAATAGCGCATCGACAGCACGAAGGCCTGCAAAAATTCCATGAGGAACAGCGAACGGGCGGCTCGGTCCAGTCTCATATCAGCCTCTCCTCACGCCCATTTGTCGCCGAGCACTTCGCCGATCCAATAGCCGAGCGTAGCCAAGGCGGCGATGCCGGCCCCGAGGATCAGACGGCGCAGCACTGAAAGCTTTTCGTCGAAGGCGGCGCGCTGTTCCAGCGTCTTCGGTCCACTCTGCGCAAGCAACCGCCGCTCCACAATCCGGATTGCCGGCACGTAGATTGCGACCGCAACGATCGTCCCGGCAAGGGCGCCGAGCCAGGCCGGCAGCGAGAATTCCATGGTGCCCTCCGTTCATTTCGGCACCCATCCGGTGAATTGCAGCACGCCGGCGACGATAGCCACCATCGCCAGCGAAATCGGGAGGAACACTTTCCAGCCAAGCCGCATCAGCTGATCGTAGCGATAGCGTGGCACGAAGGCCTTCACCATGGCGAACATGAAGAAAACGAAGAACGCCTTGAGGACGAACCAGATGACGCCCGGAATCCAGGTGAATGGCGGCACCATGAGCGGCGGCAACCAGCCGCCAAAGAACAGGATCGTCATCATCGCGCACATGGTGCAAACGGCTGCGTACTCGCCGAGCATGAACATCATGTAGGGCGTCGAGCCATATTCCACCATGAAACCGGCGACGAGTTCGGATTCCGCCTCGACCAGATCGAACGGCGGACGATTGGTCTCGGCCAGCGCCGAAATGAAGAAGATCACCAGCATCGGCAACAGCGGCAGCCAGTACCAATTCAGGATCGACAGCCACGGCACGCCGAGCGCCGTTGCGAGGCCGCGATTTTGCTGCGCCTCGACAATGGCGGAGAGATTGAGCGAGCCGACGCAGAGCAGCACCGTGATGATAACGAAGCCGATCGAGACTTCGTAGGACACCATCTGCGCCGCCGAGCGCAGCGCGGCGAGGAACGGATATTTGGAGTTCGACGCCCAGCCAGCCATGATGACGCCGTACACGCCGAGCGACGAAATCGCGAAAATATAAAGAATACCGACATTGATGTCGGAAATGACCCAGCCGGCGTTGACCGGGATGACGGCCCAGGCCGCGAGCGCCAGCACGCAGGTGACAAGCGGCGCCAGCAGAAACACGCCCTTGTTGGCGCCGGCCGGAATGACCGGCTCCTTGAGCACAAATTTGATCAGGTCGGCGAAGGACTGAAACAGGCCCCACGGCCCGACCACGTTGGGGCCGCGCCTGATCTGCACCGCCGCCCAGATCTTGCGGTCGGCGAGAAGAACGTAAGCGATGCTGACGAGCAGGATAACGAGGAGGAGCAGGCTCTCCGCCACGATGATCACGACCGGCCAGATATAATCGGACCACAGCTCGGCCATCGTTTCCTACTCCGCCGCCGTCATGGTCGTGCGCCCATGCGCGATTGCTGAACATTCCGCCATCACTGCCGAGCAGCGCGCGATCGGGTTGGTGAAGTAGAAGTCGTCCACGCTCGACGTGAAGGGCGCCTTGTCGGCGTTGCCGCCGAGAGCGCCGAGCTTTTGCAGGTCGCCCGCGTCGGCGGACGCGATTTGGCCGATCCGCAAAAGATGCGGGTTCGCCTTGAACAGCGCTTGCCGCAACTGCCCGAGCGAGTCATAGGGCAGCCGTTGCTTCAGCACGTCGGAGAGCGCACGCAGGATCGCCCAGTCTTCGCGCGCGTCGCCGGGCGGGAACGAGGCGCGCGTCGCCATCTGCACCCTGCCCTCGGTGTTGACGTAGATTGCCGATTTTTCCGGATAGGCGGCGCCCGGCAGCACCACATCCGCGCGCGAGGCACCGCGGTCGCCGTGGGTTCCGATATAGATGACGAATGCGCCCCTCGCGATGTCGACTTCATCGGCGCCGAGCAGAAACAGGATGTCGAGCGTACCAGACGCCGCCATCTGCTTTGCCGTGAAGCCCCCGGACGCCGGCACGAAGCCGAGATCGAGCGCGCCGACACGCGATGCCGCGCTATGCAGCACGCAGTAACCGTTCCAGCCGTCTTTGACCGCGCCAAGATCGATCGCGGCCTTGGCAGTGAGCGAGGCGATTGCGGCACCGTCGGCGCGCGCAAAGGCTCCAGCACCGACCAGCACCATCAATCGCTCGACCTTACGCAAAGTCTCGGCGAAGGAGTGCTTGGTGATCGAGGCCAGCGTTTCCGGGCCGGCGCCGAGATAATCGTAAGTGTAAGTCAGATCGGCCTTCGGCCCGATGACGCCGATCGGGAATTTGCCAGCGCGCCAGCGCTTGCGGATGCGGGCGTTGAGGATCGCCGCTTCTCTGCGCGGGTTGGAGCCAACAATGAGCAGCGCGTCGGCCGCATCGATCCCGGCAATCGTCGCATTGAACAGATAACCGGCGCGGCCCCAGGCCGGATCGAGCGCGGAACCATCCTGCCGGCAATCGAGATTACCGATATTGAGACGTCCCATCAAATCCTTGAGCGCGAAAATCTCCTCGACCGCGGCGAGATCACCGACGATCGCGCCCATGCGTTTGGGATTGCCACGCGCCACCTGCGCGGCGATGGCTTTGAACGCCTCGGTCCAGGTTGCCGGGCGCAGCTTGCCGCTCTCGCGCACGTAAGGCTGATCGAGCCGCTGCGTGCGCAAGCCGTCGACGACGTGGCGCGTCTTGTCGGAAATCCACTCTTCGTTGATGTCGTCATTGGCGCGCGGCAGGATGCGCATCACTTCGCTGCCGCGCGTATCGATGCGCACGGCAGAGCCGAGCGCATCCATCACGTCGATCGACTCGGTCTTGTTGAGCTCCCACGGCCGCGCTGCGAACGCATAGGGCTTAGATGTGAGTGCGCCGACCGGACAGATATCGACGACGTTGCCCTGCAGTTCGGAATGCATCGCCTGTTCGAGATAGGTCGTGATCTCCATGTCCTCGCCCCGGCCGATAGCGCCGAGTTCGGGCACGCCGGCGACTTCGGTCGAGAACCGTACGCAGCGGGTGCACTGGATGCAGCGATTCATTGAGGTCTTGACCAGAGCGCCGAGATATTTGTCCTCCACCGCGCGTTTGTTCTCGCGGTAGCGGCTGCCGTCCATGCCATAGGCCATGGACTGATCTTGCAGATCGCATTCGCCGCCCTGATCGCAGATCGGGCAATCGAGCGGGTGATTGATCAGCAGAAACTCCATCACGCCTTCGCGCGCCTTGCGCACCATCGGCGAGCGGGTGGAGATCACCTTGGGCGAGCCGTCCTTGTTCGGCATCAAATCCTTTACGCCCATGGCGCAGGAGGCTTGCGGCTTCGGAATGCCGACGACTTCGATCAGGCACATGCGGCAATTGCCGGCGATCGACAGCCGCTCGTGATAGCAGAAGCGCGGAATTTCGGCGCCCGCGGCCTCGCAGGCCTGGAGCAGGGTGTATTCCGACGGGACGTCGATCTCTTTGCCGTCGACCAGAAGTTTTGTCATGCGGCCTGTCCATCAGGCGCGCAGCGCGCCGTCTTCCATAACTGAGCGTTAGCATTTTCCCAGCCGAACGCGTGATCGCTTGGGCCGCGTGCCGTCAAATGTTCCAGCCGCTCTTTCGCCTCATCGAGCGGCGGACGATGGTCGACTGGAATCCACCACATGACGAAATGCGGCGTTGCCATTTTGTCGAACCACTCCTCGCGCCGGCCATAGAACCGCTTGTGCACGGTCTGATAGACGTAGCGTTCAAGATCTTCGACGCTTTCCCAAACCGACAGATTCACCGCCATCCGGGGATCGGGAAACGGCCGGAAGTTGGTGGCGTTGCCGCTACTGTCCTTCAGCCGCCACACAAAGCCCTTGCTTCGCTCGGCGAGAGCATTGACTAGATCGAGATTGTTCATGAAATCGGCCATGCGCGGATCGTCGGTCGGATAGCGGAAGCGTCCGATATTGAGCTGGGCGAGATGTCGCGTCGCACGCATCGCTCCTACTCCGCCGCCACCGAAACCGGCTCGGGATGCGGGTTCGCAGTATATTGGTCGATGCGCCGTTCGATCTCCGGGCGGAAGTGACGCAGCAGTCCCTGCACCGGCCATGCCGCGCCGTCGCCGAACGCGCAAATGGTGTGACCCTCGATCTGGGTCGTGACCTCCCACAGCATGTCGATTTCGCGCTTGGTCGCGTGGCCCACGGCCATGCGGTTGAGCACGCGCCACATCCAGCCCATGCCTTCGCGGCACGGCGTGCACTGGCCGCAACTCTCGTGTTTGTAGAAGTATGAAATGCGCGCCATCGCTTTGACGATGTCGTCGGACTTGTCCATAACGATGACGGCGGCGGTGCCGAGCGCCGATTTCTTGTCGCGGCAACCGTCGAAATCCATCAAAAGCGTGTCTGCCTGGTCGGGCCCTGCGGGAACGAGCGGCATGGACGAGCCGCCGGGAATGACCGCGAGCAAATTGTCCCAGCCGCCGCGCACACCGCCGGCGTGGCGCTCGATCAGTTCGCGCAGCGGAATGCCCATGTTCTCTTCGACATTGCACGGCCGCTCGACATGACCGGAGATGCAATAGAGCTTGGTGCCGGTATTATAGGCACGGCCGATGCCGGCGAACCACGCCGCGCCACGCCGCATGATGTCGGGCACCTGCGCGATGGTCTCGACATTGTTTACGGTGGTCGGGCACCCGTAGAGCCCCATATTGGCGGGGAACGGTGGCTTTAAGCGCGGCTGGCCCTTCTTGCCTTCGAGACTTTCCAGCAGCGCGGTTTCTTCGCCGCAAATGTAAGCGCCGGCGCCGTGGTGCACGACGATATCGAAATCGTAGCCGTGTAAATTATTTTTGCCGATCAGCTTGGCGTCATAAGCCTGATCGACCGCCGCTTGCAGCCGCTCGCGCTCGCGGATGAATTCGCCGCGGATGTAAATGTAACAGGTGTGCACCGCCATGGCGCAGCCGGCGATCAGACAACCCTCGATGAGAAGATGCGGATCGTGTCGCATCACCTCGCGGTCCTTGCAGGTGCCGGGCTCTGACTCGTCGGCGTTGATGACCAGATAATGCGGCCGCTCGCCGACCTGTTTGGGCATGAACGACCACTTCAGTCCGGTCGCGAAACCGGCACCGCCACGTCCGCGTTGGCCCGACGCTTTGCACTCGTTGATGAGCCAGTCGCGGCCTTTGTCCAAAATTGCCTTGGTGCCGTCCCAGGCACCGCGCTTGCGCGCGCCTTCGAGGCCCCAATCGTGCTGGCCGTAGAGATTCTTGAAGATGCGATCCTTGTCGGCGAGCATCAGTTGCCCCCCGCTTTGGCTCTTTCAAAGATCGACGGATCGGTCAACGTGTTGGGCCCGCCGACCGGCGCGGAATTGATGCGGTCGATTTGCGGGCCGGGCTTCGGCGGCCTGCCGTTGGAAAAATCGTTGATGATCCGCGTCAAAATCTCCGGCGTGAGATCCTCGTAGTAGTCGGCGTTGATCTGAACCATCGGCGCGTTGACGCAGGCGCCAAGGCACTCGACCTCGGTCCACGAGAATGCGCCATCGGCGGTCACGGCGTCCGCTTCGCCGATCATGCGATGACAGATTTTTTTCAGGTCCTCGGCGCCGCGCAGCATGCACGGCGTGGTGCCGCAGAGCTGCACATGGTAGCGGCCGACCGGCGACAGATTGAACATGGTGTAGAAGGTCGCGACTTCGAGCACCCGGATTTTCGCCATGCCGAGAAGCTCGGCCGTCGCCTCGATCGCCTTTTGCGGCAGCCAGCCGCCGCATTGCTCCTGCGCCCGCCACAAAATCGGGATTACCGCGGATTGTTGACGGCCTTCCGGATATTTGGCGACCTGCCCCCTCGCCCATTCCAGATTGGCGGGCGTAAAGGCAAAGCTCGGCGGTTGCTTCTCGGCGAGACGGCGGACGCTCATCGGTCCACCTCGCCGAAGACGATGTCGATCGAGCCGAGGATCGCCGAAATGTCCGCCAGCATGTAACCGCGGCAGAGGAAGTCCATTGCCTGCAAGTGAGCAAATCCCGGCGCGCGGATTTTGCACTTGTATGGCTTGTTGGTGCCGTCAGCGACGAGATAGACGCCGAATTCACCCTTCGGCGCCTCGACCGCAGCATAGACCTCGCCGGCTGGCACCTTGAAGCCCTCGGTATAAAGCTTGAAGTGATGGATTAGTGCTTCCATCGATCGCTTCATCTCGCTGCGCTTGGGCGGCACGATCTTGTGGTCGTCGACGGACACGCGGCCCTGCCCGTCCGGCGCATGCAACTTGTCGAGGCACTGCTTCATGATGCGGATGGATTGGCGCATTTCTTCCATCCGGATGCAGTAGCGATCGTAATTATCGCCGTTCTTGCCGATCGGAATGTCAAATTCGAATTCGGAATAGCACTCATACGGCTGAGATTTACGCAAATCCCATGCCGCACCGGAGCCGCGCACCATCACGCCGGAAAAGCCGCGCGCCCACGCGTCGTCGAGCTTGACGATGCCGATATCGACGTTGCGCTGCTTGAAAATGCGGTTTTCGGTGAGCAGCTCTTCGAGATCGTCGCACACTTTGAGGAACGGATCGCAGAAGCCGGCAATGTCGTCGATCAGCTTCGGCGGCAGGTCCTGATGCACGCCGCCGACGCGGAAATAGGCCGCGTGCATGCGCGAGCCGGATGCCCGCTCGTAGAAGCCCATCAGTTTCTCGCGCTCCTCGAAGCCCCAGAGCGGCGGCGTGAGCGCGCCGACGTCCATCGCCTGCGTCGTCACATTGAGGAGATGCGAGAGCAGGCGGCCGATCTCGCAATAGATCACGCGGATGAGTTGCGCGCGGCGCGGAATCTCAAGCCCGAGGAGCTTCTCGGCGGCGAGGCAGAAGGCGTGCTCCTGGTTGATCGGCGCGACGTAATCGAGCCGATCGAAATACGGGATCGCCTGCAAGTAGGTCTTGTGCTCGATCAGTTTCTCGGTGCCGCGATGAAGCAGACCGATATGCGGATCGACGCGCTCGACCACTTCGCCGTCGAGCTCGAGCACAAGGCGCAGCACGCCGTGCGCCGCCGGATGCTGCGGCCCGAAATTGATGGTGAAGTTGCGCTGTGAGGGCGCGGGTGCGGCCTCGGCCATTACGCCGTCTCCATGACTTTTGCCCGCTTGGCCGCCAGCCGCGCGTTGAATTTGTCCCACAGCACAACAAAGCGGTCGTGCCGGCCTTCGCCGATCAGATCGAC
>Ga0181537_10003315_pt1 | contig 13805 bp, 10 predicted proteins | sample PEATcosm2014_Bin_39_FD_119765 | JGI IMG/M metagenome (GOLD analysis project Ga0181537, IMG submission 119765) | Peatland microbial communities from MTU Mesocosm Facility, Houghton, MI, USA - PEATcosm2014_Bin23_10_metaG | ecosystem: Environmental > Terrestrial > Soil > Wetlands > Peat | place...
GGCGGTGCGTTTTCAGGTGGTACAGGGCAGAAAGGTCCTCGCCTCGTGTACCCCTCAGCAGAGCCCGCCCGGAACCGCCTGGTGCGATTTCAACGTTTCGCTGCGCAAGGGCAATTACTGGATTTCCCTGATCGCCAACAACGTGCTCCTCGGCCAATTTCCGTTTACCGTGATCGGCGGATAGCGGAGAGGGCCCCTTCGGCGCAGCGAACGACACGCGACAGTGTCAATTGCAATTGCTTGTTGCGATACTACTGCCGCCGGAACTGGCAGCCGATTGAGGCCCCGCGCGCCGCTGCCTGACCCGGCGCCTTCGCCGAGCGCTCACCCGGCAAGCGCCGCGTGTGAGCTTCGGCCGTGCCCGCTTACGGACTACTCGCGAGCGAGCACGATTCACTGCCCGCCAGCTTCGGATGAGCCTGGTAGGCTCCGATTTGCGACCCCATCTAAATCATGCTACGGCGTATCCCCAACAGACTAATCCAACCTCGTGGATCACAAATGTTTTGTGGATTGTTTTCAACGCGCTACGGCGCTCTTCAATTAGTTACAACGAAAGATCAAACGGCTAGAGCTGTAATTAGTCTACACAGAACCTAAACAGCTCATTTTCACAAATAATTTAATAAGGAATTCAATTCGATGCCCGGGTACCAGTACATCTATGTGATGAAAGGTCTGGGGAAAAGCTACCCCGGTGGCCGCGAGGTTTTGCGCGATATCTGGCTGTCGTTTCTGCCCGGCGCGAAGATTGGGGTCTTGGGGCTCAACGGCGCCGGGAAGTCGACCTTGCTGCGTATCATGGCAGGCGCCGACAAGGAGTTTTCCGGCGAGGCTTGGGCCGCCGAGGGGGCGAGCGTTGGTTACCTGGCACAGGAGCCGATGCTCGATCCGGCGAAAGATGTGTTTGGCAATGTCAGCGAGGGGTTGGCCGAGGCGAAGGCGCTGGTCGAGCGCTTTGAGGCGGTCAGCGCCCGCTTTGCCGAGGAGCTGTCCAACGAGGAGATGAACGATCTGATCGCCGAGCAGGGCGATTTGCAGGAGCGCATCGACCAGCTCGACGCCTGGGAGCTCGATCGCACGATCGAAATCGCGATGGATGCGCTGCGCTGCCCGCCGGGCGACACGCCAGTGACCAACCTGTCGGGTGGCGAGCGGCGCCGGGTCGCGCTATGCCGCCTGTTGCTGCAAAAACCGGATTTGTTGCTGCTCGATGAGCCGACCAACCATCTCGACGCCGAGTCGGTCGCCTGGCTGCAGCGGTTTTTGAAGGATTACCCCGGCACCGTCGTCACCGTCACCCATGACCGCTATTTCCTCGACGAGGTTGCCGGCTGGATCCTCGAATTGGATCGCGGCCACGGCATCCCCTATGAGGGCAATTACACGGGTTGGCTCGAGCAAAAGCAGGCGCGACTGGCACAGGAGGGCCGCCAGGAGGAGGCGCGGCAGCGCACCCTCGAACGCGAGCTCGAATGGGTGCGGCAAAGTCCGCGCGCCCGTCAGGCGAAGAGCAAGGCGCGGCTGCAGGCCTATGAGGAATTGGTCGCGCAAAGCCGCGAGAAGGCGCCCGACAACGCGCAGATCGTGTTGCCGCCGGGACCGCGGCTTGGTGACCTGGTGGTCGAGGCGAGCGGGGTCAGCAAGGCGTTTGGCGACCGGTTGCTGATCGAGGCGCTCGATTTCCGCCTGCCGCCTGGAGGTATCGTTGGGGTGATCGGCCCCAATGGTGCCGGCAAGACGACGCTCTTTCGCATGATGACCGGCGCCGAGGAAGCCGATGCCGGAAGGTTCCGCATCGGCGACACCGTGCGGCTCGGCTATGTCGACCAGTCGCGCGATACGCTCACGGCCGGCAATACGGTATGGCAGGAGATTTCCGGCGGGTTGGAGGAGATCGATCTCGGTCGCCGCAAGCTTGCCAGCCGCGCCTATTGCTCGCTGTTCAATTTCCGCGGCGCCGACCAGCAAAAAAAGGTCGGGCAGCTATCGGGCGGTGAGCGCAATCGGGTGCATCTCGCCAAGATGCTCAAGGAAGGCGCCAATCTGCTGCTGCTCGATGAGCCGACCAATGATCTCGATGTCGACACGCTGCGCGCGCTCGAAGAGGGGCTGCTCGATTATCCCGGCTGCGCGGTCGTCATTACCCATGACCGCTGGTTTCTCGATCGTGTCGCGACCCACATCCTCGCCTTTGAGGGCGATAGCCAGACCGTGTGGTTCGAGGGCAATTACGCCGATTATGAGATGGATCGAAAGCGCCGGCTCGGCGCCGCCGCGGAGCAGCCGCACCGCATCAAATACAAGCCGCTGACGCGGAACTAGGGCGCGTTATCCGGTAAAGTTGGATCGTCATTCCCGCGAAGGCGACAATCCAGGGCGGGCGACGGACCGGTTGCCCCCGGATCCCCGCTTCCGCGGCGATGACGAAAGAATGTTCGGTCGTCGGAGACCGGCGGCGCTAGATTCCCGGGCTCGGCCCGGGGATGGGTAGCTAGGCGGCAAAGCTGCCTAGCTACCCACTTTTTGCCGCAGGCGGTCGAGCAGGTAGGAGATCTGGCCGCCGCCTTGCTGGATGACCGAGGCGAATTCGTCGCGCTGGGTAATCGCCATGCTGACGCCGGCGACCTTGGCGTCGGTGATTTTCCAGCCGCCTTTGCTGACGAGATACCAATCGACGCGGATCTTGCCGCCATCCTTGCGGATGATCTCGCTGGCGACCACCGTCTGGTCGCCCTCCTGGTGCGCGTTCAGCGCGTGAAACGGTTCACCGCCATATTCGGCAAGCCGGCCGGCATAAGCCTGCGCCAGGTATTCCTTTAACAGCCCGAGGAATTGCTGCTGCTGATCGGGTGTCGCGACACGCCAGTAGCGGCCGAGCACGAATTGGCCGATGCCAGGTAGATCAAAATCGGCGCCGAACAGCTCGCGAAACCGCTGCACGCGCGCCGGTGCCGCGACGCTGGGCCCAAGCACCTGGATGGCCTGGACGCCAAGCTGGCTGATAAAGGCCACGGGGTCGCTTTGCGCCGACGCGCGTGGCGGCATCGCCAACGTTCCGGCGCCCAAAAACAGCGCAAAAAGCGCAAACCAACGTCGCGTCATGCCTGGTTAACGTCCCGAAGCCGTCGATGGGGCCATTGACGATTTTTGCAGATCGGCGAGCGAAGTGGTCGAAGAGCTAGTGGTCGAAGAGTTAGACCGCGATTGTGGCGACATCATGCGAAAAGCCATCGGCTGGTTGGCGCCGGTCGGCAACGCGGCGATCGACTTGCCCTGCACCGGCGCCGGCAGCGCGCTCGCGCCCTGCAGCGGCGCGGCGTTTGGCACGTCTTCACGCTGATGGCGAATTTGCGCCGCCCGGCGCTGGCGCGCAAGCGAGCGGATCGTCGCATAGAAGTCGAGCGAGGTGCGCTCGATCTCGGCCAGGCTTTCGATGTTGCGCGAGCGCTCGTCGATGCCCGAGACGGCGGAACGCACAAACGTCGCCCAGATCCGGTTGTGATTGGCGGCGACGATATTGCCGGGATCGCCAAAACCGTCAGCGATGTCGCCAAAAAAATCCCTCGGGTTCGACGGACCAAGGACCGGCAACATTATATACGGCCCCGGTGAGACGCCCCAGGTCGCCAGCGTGATGCCGAGATCATTGGTGTGATAAGGGATGCCCCACTTGCTCGCGATGTCGATAAAGCCGCCAAAGCCGACCGTCGTGTTGAGCAATGCCCGCCCAAAGGTCTCGCCCGCCAGCCCCGGCTGCCCTTGCAGCACATCGTTCGCAAAGATGATCGGCGCATTCAGGTTTTGCAGAAAGTCGTGGATCATGTCGCGGAACGGGTTCGGGATCGCCGCGCGATAGGCGTTGGCCACCGGCACCAGCACCGCCTTGTCGACGGATTCGTTAAAGCCGAAGATCGCCCGATTGGTGCTTTCATACGGATCGTTGGTGTCGTCTGCGTCGGCCGTGGCCACCGCTGCGGGCTGCTGGGCAATCGCGTGACGCGCGCCCAACAGCGCGAAAACAGCCAGCGCTGCCGCCAAGACAAAGCCCGGGAAAACTTGCGCTGAAATACGGCGATACATCAAAAGCCCTCGCTTTTATAGGCTAGCGGCGCGGCGGATAATGACCAATAACGCACTTGCGCGGCAAGCGATCCGTTCCCGGTATATCGGTATTATCCGTAGAAATCGTTAACCATGTTCCCGATTGGCAACGCGTGTCAGGTTTGCAAAGCGACCCTCTAGCAGGACCGCGTTTGTCAGACTAGCCGCAAAGAGCCTCTCAAAGCGGTCTTGACGATATAAAGATATCTTTATATGTTTGAACGATGGTTGATGCCCCGGATGACGATGCCTCGCTGGGCGATTTATTGGCTGCGTTGCGCGCGGTCGCCGAGCCGACGCGGCTGCGCCTCCTGGTTCTCTGTTCCAAGGGCGAGCTGACCGTCAGCGAACTGGCGCAGATTCTCGGGCAGAGCCAGCCGCGCGTCTCCCGCCATCTAAAGCTGTTGTGCGACGCGGGGCTGCTCGATCGCTTCCGTGAAGGCAGCTGGGTATTTTATCGCGTAAGCGCCGGCGATCCGGCGAGCGCGCTCGCCCTCCACCTCGTCACCCTGTGCAACGAGCGCGAATCGCCGGTCGCGCTCGATCTCCAGCGTCTCGCGGCGATCAAGCGCCAGCGCGCCGAGCGCGCTGCCACGTATTTTCGCGAGAACGCGCCAAATTGGGACCGCATCCGCTCACTTTATATTGATGAGCGCGAGGTCGAGGCGGCCTTGGCCGAGATCGTGGCCGCCGCGGCGCCGCGCGATCTCCTCGACATCGGCACCGGCACCGGCAGGATAATCGAGGTCCTGGCGCCGCAAGTCGGCCAGGCGCTCGGTATCGACCAGTCGCGCGAGATGCTGGCCTTTGCGCGGGTCAATCTCGAGCGCGCCGGTGCGTCGAACGGCATGGTGCGCCTGGGCGACATGTACCAGCTGCCGCTGCCCGACGCGTCTTTTGACGCGGTGGTGATCCATCAGGTGCTGCATTACGCCGACCGGCCGGCGTCGGTGATCGCCGAGGCGGCGCGCGTGCTGCGCCCGAACGGGGTGTTGATCATCGTCGATTTCGCGCCGCACGTGCTGGAGTTCCTGCGCGTCGAGCATGCCCACCACCGGCTCGGCTTTGCCGATGCCGAGGTCGCTGAATGGTGCCGCGAGGCCGGGCTCGAACCGGCGCTGCCGCGCCATCTCCAAGGCGACCCGCTGACCGTCGCGATCTGGGCCTCCTATCGCCAGCCGGCGCTCCGATCTGACGCGCGCCCCGATGTCGTCGAACCTGAACAGGTGTTGCAGCCATGATCGACAAACCGACGATAGAACGACGCCGCCCGGTTCCGCCGCGCGGTCTGCTCGCCGCCGATCCGGAGCATGATTTTGACGCGGCGCCGCCGCGCATCTCGTTCGAGTTCTTCCCGCCGAAGACCCCCGAGATGGAGGAGCGGTTGTGGGAGGTCGTCAAGCGCGTCGAGCCGCTCGGGCCGCGCTTTGTGTCGGTGACCTACGGCGCCGGCGGCTCGACGCGCGAGCGCACGCACACGACGGTGCGCCGCATCCGCCAGGAGACGACGCTTGAACCGGCGGCGCACCTGACGTGCGTTGCCGCGACCCGCGAAGAGATCGATGAGGTCGCGCGCGCATACTGGGAGGCCGGCATCCGCCATATCGTCGCGCTGCGCGGCGATCCCCCCGGCGGCATGACCAGCGGCGAGCGCTATGCGCCGCACCCGGGCGGGTACGCCTTCGCCGCCGACCTTGTCGCCGGCTTGAAGCGGGTGGCCGATTTCGAGATCAGCGTGGCCGCTTATCCCGAGACCCACCCCGAAGCGCAAAGTGCCGGGCACGATCTCGACAATCTGAAACACAAGCTCGATGCCGGCGCCAACCGGGCGATCACCCAGTTCTTCTTCGATGTCGACCTGTTTCTCCATTTCCGCGACCGGGCCGCGGCGGCGGGGATTGCCGTGCCGCTCGTTCCCGGCATCTTGCCGGTCACCAATTTCGCCCAGCTAAAGCGCATGTCGACAACCTGCGGCGCCTCGATCCCGGCGTGGATGGCAGCGCATTTCGACGGGCTCGACGACGACCCCGACACGCGCCGGCTGGTCGCCACCTCGCTCGCCGCCGAGCAGTGCCGGCGACTGCAGGCGAACGGCGTTAACGAATTCCACTTCTATACGTTGAATCGTGCCGACCTGATCGTCGCGATCTGTCACATGCTCGGCGTGCGCGCGCCAAAGCCGGTCGCGGCCTGAGGTCAAGCATGACGCATATTCTCGATTATCTCGCCGACCGGGTGCTGCTGTGCGATGGCGCGATGGGCACCGAGGTGCAGGGACGCAACCTCGACATTGTCCACGATTTTCACAATCACGAGAACTGCACCGAGATCCTGTGCGAGAGCCGGCCCGACCTGGTGCGCGAGATCCATCGCGCCTATCTCGCGGCGGGGGCGGACGCGATCCAGAGCAACAGCTTTGGCGGCTCGCCGATCACTCTGGGCGAGTTCGACATCGCCGAGAAGGCGTTTGCGCTCAACAAGCTCGCGGCCGAGCTGGCGCGCGAGACGGTGGCCGAATTCACGCATGACGGCCGCAGCCGTTTTGTGATCGGCTCGGTCGGGCCGGGCACGCGACTGCCCACACTCGGCCATATCGCCTACCAGCCGCTCGAAGACGCGCTGGCTCGGCAATGCGACGGTCTCGTGGCCGGCGGCGTCGATGCGATCCTGGTCGAGACCTGCCAGGACCCGCTACAGATCAAGGCGGCGATCAATGGCGCCAAGCGGGCGCGCGTGTCGGCCGGCCTCGATATCCCGATCTTTGTGCAGGTGACGGTCGAGACCACCGGGACGCTGCTGGTCGGCGCCGATATCGCCGCGGCGGCGACGATCATCGACGCGCTCGATGTCGATTCCCTCGGCATCAATTGCGCGACCGGGCCGCGCGAGATGGCTGAACATGTTCGGTGGCTCGGCGACAATTGGCCCCGGCTGATCTCGGTGCAGCCCAATGCCGGCTTGCCCGAACTGGTCAGCGGCCGCACGCAATACCCGCTGAGCCCCGAGGAATTGGCGCAATGGCTCGAGCGCTTTGTGCTCGAGGACGGCGCCAACATCATCGGCGGCTGTTGCGGTACCGAGCCTCGGCACATCGCCGCGCTCGATCAGATGCTGCGCCGCGTCGGCCGGGATCGCCCGCGGCCGGCACCGAAATCACGCAAGCCGGCGTGGACGCCGTCGGTCGCCTCGCTTTACGGCCAGGTCAGCCTGCGCCAGGAAAACGCCTATCTGTCGATCGGCGAGCGCTGCAACGCCAACGGTTCGCGTGCCTTCCGCCGGTTGCAGGAGCAGCACGATTGGGACGGCTGCGTCGAGATGGGGCGCGATCAGGTCAAGGAAGGCTCGCACACGCTCGATCTGTGCACCGCCTTTGTCGGGCGTGACGAGATCGCCGATATGACCGAGATGGTCACCCGCATGCGCGGTTCGGTCAACGCGCCTTTGGTCATCGACTCGACCGAATACCCGGTGCTCGAAGCGGCGATGGCGCTTTATGGCGGCAAGCCGATCATCAACTCGATCAATTTCGAGGACGGCGAGGACGCCGCCGAGAAGCGGCTCAAGCTGGCGCGCCGGTTTGGCGCGGCGGTCATCGCGCTGACCATCGACGAGCGCGGCATGGCGAAAGAGGTCGACGACAAGATTGCGATCGCGCAGCGGCTCTACGAATTCGCCTGCGTCAAGCATGGGCTGCCGGCGAGCGATCTGCTGTTCGATCCGCTGACGTTTACGATTTGCACCGGCAATGAGGACGACCGCAAGCTCGGCCTCAACACGCTCGACGCGATCGAACGCATCCGTCAGGCGCTGCCGGAGTGCCAGATCATCCTTGGCCTCTCGAACATTTCGTTCGGCCTCAACCCGCCGGCGCGGCAGGTGCTGAACTCGGTGTTTCTCGATCATGCGCTGAAGCGCGGGATGACCGGCGCGATCGTGCATTTTTCACGCATCCTGCCGCAGCACCGCATTCCCGAGGCGGAATGGCAGACGGCCGAGGATCTGATCTTTGATCGCCGTCGCGAGGGGTACGACCCGCTGCAGGCGTTTATCGCGCTGTTCGAGGATCGCACGGTCGAAAAGGCCGAGAAAAAGGGGCGGCCGGAAGCGATCGAGGAGCGCCTCGCCTACCGCATCGTCGAGGGCGACCGGCTCGACCTCGAAGCCGATCTCGACCTCGCGATGCAAGCATATTCGCCGCTCGACATCATCAACGAGCATCTGCTCGGCGGGATGAAGACGGTCGGCGAGCTGTTTGGTGCCGGCAAGATGCAGCTGCCGTTTGTCCTGCAATCGGCCGAAACGATGAAAACTGCGGTCAAATATCTCGAACCGCGCATGGAAAGGGTCGAGGGCCAAGAGAAGGGCACCGTCGTGCTCGCGACGGTGCGCGGCGACGTCCACGACATCGGCAAGAACCTCGTCGACATCATCCTGACCAATAATGGCTACCGGGTCGTCAATCTCGGCATCAAGCAGCCGATCGGCTCGATCCTCGATGCGGCGAAGGAGCACAAGGCGCACGCGATCGGCATGTCGGGCCTGCTGGTCAAATCGACCGTGGTGATGCGCGAGAACCTCGAAGAGATGAGTCGCATGGGGCTCGACGTGCCGGTGATGTTGGGCGGCGCCGCGCTGACCCGACGCTATGTCGAGGATGATTGCGTCAAGGCCTACGAGTCGGGCCGCGTCGCCTATGCCCGCGACGCGTTTGACGGCTTGGCGTTGATGGACCGGATCGTCGGCAACGATTTCGATGGCTACCTCGCCGAGGTCAAGCAAAAGAACACCGGCCGCGTGCGGAACGAGTCGCGGAAACTGGGCCGCGCCGGTGACGCGCAGCCGCAGCGGCCGATCGATCTCGAGGAAATCCGCCTGCGTCGCGCCGAGTTGACCTTGGGCATGACAGCGCCGACCCCGCCCTTCTGGGGCGCCAAAGTGCTGGAGCGGGTGCCGGTCAAGACGATCGCCGGTTATCTCAACGAGCGCATGCTTTATCAATTCCAGTGGGGCTTTCGGAAAGACGGCCGCTCGCTCGACGAATACAAGCAATGGGCGCGGGGCGAATTGCGCCCGATCCTGTCGCGGGTCATGGACCAGGCGATCCGCGAGGACATTTTGCAGCCGCAGGCCTCCTACGGCTATTGGCCTTGTGCCGCCCAGGGCAACGCCGTGGTGCTGTTTGACCCCGAGAACCCGCGCCGCGAGGTCGCCCGCTTTGATTTCCCGCGGCAGAACAAGAAGGACGGGCTCTGCATCGCCGATTTCTTCCGCGATATCGACAGCCCCGAGCGCGACGTGATCGGGCTCCAGGTCGTGACGATGGGCCGGCGCGCTTCGGAGGCCGCGCGCGAATGGTTCGCCGCCGACCGTTATCAGGATTACCTCTATCTGCACGGGCTCTCGGTCGAGATGGCCGAGGCCTTCGCCGAATATGTCCACAAGCGCATCCGCGGCGAACTCGGCTTTGCCGCCGAGGAAGCGCGCGACCACGACGAGATGCTGGCGCAGGGCTATCGCGGCAGCCGCTATTCGTTCGGCTACCCGGCTTGCCCCAACCTCGCCGACCAGAAGCAGCTTCTGGAACTGCTCAACGCCGACGCGATCGACATCACGCTGACGGAAGAAGACCAGCTCGACCCGGAGCAATCGACCTCGGCGATCGTCGTCCACCACCCGCAAGCAAAATATTTTTCGGTGTGACGGCAAGCGCCGGGCGCGACGCGATTGTCGGGCGAGCAACGGATCGGAAGCCGGCTTCGCTGTTGCCCAACCGGCGGGGGTTTGCTAAGCCGCGCGGATGAAGCGACACCAGATAGCCGTCATGGGCGGCGCCGGGTTTATCGGGCGCTATATCGTCAAGCGCCTGGCCGAGCGCGGCGAGGTGCTGACCGTCGGCGGCCGCAACGCGACGCAGGCCCGGTTTCTCACATTAAAGGGCGATGTCGGCCAGGTCGGGCTCGTCAATATCGCGATCGACGACGAGGACGTATTGCCGGCTTTTGTCGCCGGCAAGGATGCGCTGATCAATTGCGTCGGCATCCTCTATGAGCGCGGCGCGCAGAAATTTGATGTCGTGCATCATTCGGCGCCGGCGAAATTGGCGCGGCTGGCGCGCGAGGCCGGGGTCGAGCGGCTGGTGCATATCTCGGCGATCGGCGCCGACCCGCGCTCGCCCTCGGCCTATGCCCAATCCAAGGCGGCCGGCGAGCAGGCGGTGCGCGACGCCTTCCCGACCGCGACGATCTTGCGCCCGTCGGTCGTGTTCGGGCCGGAGGACGATTTCTTCAACCGCTTTGCGGCGATGGCGGTGATGTCGCCGTTTCTGCCGCTGATCGGCGGCGGCGAGACACGGTTTCAGCCGGTTTATGTCGGCGATGTCGCGAGCGCGGCGGTCCGCGTGCTCGACGACCCGGCGACCGCCGGGCGGACCTATGAGCTTGGTGGCCCCAAAATCTACACATTCCGCGCGCTGATGGAGCTGATGCTGGCCGAGATCAAGCGCAACCGCTATCTGGTCGACCTGCCGTTCGGCTTGGCGAGCTTCCAGGCCCGTTTGCTGTCGCTGTTGCCCAAGCCGCCCCTGACCCCGGATCAGGTCGAGATGCTGCGGCGTGACAACGTCGTCGCGTCCGGGGCGTTGGATCTGGGGACGCTCGGCATCGTGCCGACCGCGGTCGAAGCGGTCCTGCCGACCTATCTCGATCGCTTCCGCCGCGGCGGCTGGTACGACCGGCGCCGCGCGGTCGCCTGAACAAAAGGATCTTGTCGATGGCAGAAGATCTCGAAAACACGCTCTATCTCGACGTGCCGGCGGGCCGCGTGGTGATCGAAATGCGCCCTGATCTCGCGCCCGAGCATTGCGCCCACATCAAGGCGTTGGCGCGGCGCGGCTTTTACGACGGCATCGTGTTTCATCGCGTGATCGACGGTTTCATGGCGCAAACCGGTGACCCGACCGGTACCGGCAGCGGCGGTTCCGGCCACCGGCTGAAGGCCGAGTTCTCGGCCGAGCCGCATGTGCGCGGCACGCTGTCGATGGCGCGCACCTCCGATCCCGACAGCGCCGATAGCCAGTTCTTCATCTGCTTTGCCGATGCCGGGTTTCTCGACCGCCAGTACACGGTGTGGGGCCAGGTCGTCTCGGGCATGGAGCATGTCGACGCGATCAAGAAGGGTGAATCCTCGCGCAATGGCTCGGTCGTCGACCCCGACAAGATCGTCAAGATGCAAGTCGCCGCCGACGCGGCGGCCTAGGTCGAGCTGCATTTTTCGCCGATTTTTCGCCGCAAGACAGGATCGTCCGATGAAGCCGTTGAGCCGGCTGCTCATGCTGTTTTTTGTCATGCTTGCCCTTGGCGGCACGGCGAGGGCCGATGCCGACCCGCAAAACACGCTTTACATGGATCTCGGCTTTGGCCGCGTCACGATCGAGCTGCGCCCTGACCTGGCGCCGAGCGCTTGCACCCAGATCAAGAAACTGACGCGCGCCGGGTTTTATGACGGCACGGTCTTTCATCGCGTGATCGCCGGCTTTATGGCGCAGGGCGGCGACCCCACGGGCACCGGCACTGGCGGCTCCGGCCATCCGCTGCATGCCGAATTTTCGAGCGAGCATTTTGTCCGCGGTGTCGTCGGGATGGCCCGCACCTCGGACCCGAACAGCGCCGACAGCCAATTCTTTATCATGTTTGACGCGGCGCCGGCGCTCGACAACAAATACACGATCGTCGGCAAGGTCACGTCGGGCATGGAATATGTCGACAAGCTGAAGAAGGGCGATCCGGCGAATAACGGCCTGGTCTCGAACCCCGACAAGATCGTCAAAATGCAGGTCGCGTCGGACGTTATCGCCGCCGATGCAAAAGCGAAATTGCCAAAGCCGAAGGCGCCGGAAGATCCGACCCTCGGTGAGATGCCGCACCGCTGACGGCTGCCAGGTTTGGTGAATCGTCACGCTTCGCTGTCTGCCAGACCCGCTTGTTTTACGCCTTGGCCGGGCTTGACCCGGCCATCTACGAATAGATTGAAGCTAATCGTGGACCCCCGGGTCAAGCGCGGGGGAGGCGGTATCTTTCATTCCGTATGCGGCTGGAATATCGGCCATGGCTAAGGCCGAGACAGTAAAGCCCGATCGCCGAAACTGGTTCGCGGCGCTTGCGGTTTATCGCCAGCCGCGACTGGTTGCGGTGCTGCTGATGGGGTTTTCGAGCGGGCTGCCGCTTGCGCTGACTTTTGGCACCTTGTCGTATTGGCTTGCCGAGCTTGGCGTGTCGCTGACCGCGATCGGGCTCTTCGGGCTGGTGCGCGCCTCGTACAGTCTCAAATTCCTGTGGTCGCCCCTGATTGACCGCTTGCCGATCCCGATCCTGACCCGCCTTCTCGGCCGGCGGCGAAGCTGGGCCCTGACGATCCAGTTTTTGCTGGTCCTGGCGATCCTCGGTCTCGGCCTGACCGATCCAAAACACGACCCGGCGATGACCGCGCTTGCCGCGGTGATCGTCGCCTTCCTGTCGGCGAGCCAGGACATCGTGATCGACGCCTATCGCATCGAGCTGCTGCGTCCCGAAGAGCAGGGCGCGGGCGCCGCGGCGACGCAATGGGGCTACCGTTTTGGCATGCTCGCCTCGGGCGCCGGCGCGCTCTACGCGGCGAGCCTTGGCGGCTGGCCGGTCGCCTATGCGGCGATGGCTGGGCTGATGCTGGTCGGCATGCTGACGGTGTGGCTGACCCCGGAGCCGGGCGGTATCGCGCCGCCGGAGAAGCTGCCCGGCGCCAACGCCGCGGCGCGCGTCGAGGCCTGGCTGAAACGTGCCGTCGTCGCACCGTTTTTCGACATGTTCGCGCGGTTAGGCGCTGGGCAGCTTGTGGCGATTGTCCTGTTCATCGTGCTCTACAAATTTGGCGACGCGCTCGCCGGCTCGATGGCGAACCCGCTTTACGTGCAAATCGGCTTTACCAAGGTCGAGGTGGCGACGGTCGCCAAGGTGTATGGCGTCATCGCGACATTGGGCGGGGTCGCGCTGGGCGGTGTTCTCGTGCTGCGCTGGGGCGTGTTCGCCGCGCTGTTGGTGTGCGGCGGGCTGCAGGCGCTGTCAAACTTGCTGTATGTCGCGCAGCTTTGGGCCGGGCACGATGTCGCGATGCTGGCGCTGACGATCGGCGCCGAGAATTTGACCGGCGGCATGGCCTCTTCGGCGTTTGTCGCGTATTTGTCGGGCCTGTGCAGCCGCGACTTTACCGCGACCCAATACGCACTGCTGTCGTCGCTGGCGACGGTCGGGCTCAACGTGCTGGCGGCGTCGGGCGGCTATCTGGCCCAAACGCTCGGTTGGGCGCCGTTTTTTGTGCTGAGCACATTCTTCTGCGCGCCGGGATTGCTTGTCCTCGTGTGGCTGATGCGGCGGCCGACACCGGTATAGCGACGCCCTGATCAAGGCGGGCCAACGCGCAGCGCGCGCAACATCTCCGCCATCATGCCTGGCCGGTAGTAGTGCTCGTGAAACTCGCTCGCCGGGTGGAATTCAGCGGCGCGGTCGAGCCCGCGATTGACGTGCCAGCCGATCAGGTCTTCGCTTCCCGGTGCCGCGTCGTAAAAACCGTCAGGCGTCCATAGCACCCAGCGTTTGCCGTCCCGATCGGCGAAGAGGGTCAGCAACTCCTGTCCGTCGGCGTAACGGTACCAATGGATGGTGCCGTCCCCA
>Ga0181537_10003317_pt1 | contig 13803 bp, 8 predicted proteins | sample PEATcosm2014_Bin_39_FD_119765 | JGI IMG/M metagenome (GOLD analysis project Ga0181537, IMG submission 119765) | Peatland microbial communities from MTU Mesocosm Facility, Houghton, MI, USA - PEATcosm2014_Bin23_10_metaG | ecosystem: Environmental > Terrestrial > Soil > Wetlands > Peat | place...
ACGGCCGACGCCTTGCGAAAACTCGGTGTCAATATCAGGACCGGAACGCGTGTTACGGAGGTGCGTGCGGGGGAGGTAGTTCTCGATAACGGCGAGGTCGTGCCGGCCGAGCTGATCGTGTGGGCGGCGGGCATCAAGGCGCCGGATTTTTTACGCACTCTCGCCGGGCTTGAAACCGATCCGATCAACCGCCTGATTGTTCGGCCGACCCTGCAGACAACGCGCGACGACGACATTTTTGTCATCGGCGATTGTGCGTCATGTACTTTGCCGGGCATGCAGAACCCGCTGCCGCCCACCGCGCAAGTGGCGCATCAAGAAGCCAACTTCATGGTCAAAGTCGTCAATGCCCGGATGCGTGGCGACGAACGATTACCGGAGTTTCGTTATCGTGATTTTGGATCGCTACTGTCGCTTGCCGACTACGCCGCGCTCGGCGTCTTGCCCCACAATGTGAAAATACAGGGGTTAATCGTCCGGCTGGCTTATCGTTCGTTGCATAAGCGGCATTTGCAGGCGCTGCACGGCAACCTCAAAGTCGCGCTTGATACCCTGGTCAGGGCCGTGACGCGCCGCACCGAACCGCGGATCAAGTTGCATTGAGCCGATTAGTGCTTGGGGACAGGTGCCTTCACATAAATCCGCCACTGGCCGTCGCGGGATTCCGCCAGCCGATAATCGGGACTTGAAGCGAACGGATCTTTGCTCCAGGCGCCATCCTGCGGTGCCACGACCGCGACATCGCAGCCGTATCGCCTGGCCAGATCGTCGATGTCGGCCGAAGTGCCCTGTCCGGCAAACACGCGGACAAATTGGGCATTGATGGCCTCACGGCGCTCTGCCGGCAGCGGCGCAAAAGCCAGCGCCATTTCAAGCCCGGCGAAACACGCACTGCGGTCGGCAAGGAGCGCCCAGGAAATATTGACCGGCCATGGCGTGAGGTATCGCAAATAGAGCGGATTATTGACGACGCGCGCGCTCGGCGCCGCGTAACGGCGCACCGCCGCCCACAAATCCGGTGACTGCGCAAAAACCTTGTCTTCCGCCGCTGGCGACCCGGTGACATTCCCCTGAATCAATTTCGCCGTATCCGGCAGGCTCAATAAAAGGCCGCCGAGCGCGAGGACGGCGATAAAAATGCGCCGCGGCATCAGCATCGTTCCCGCCGCCGCGGCGGCAATCAGCACCATGAGTGCGGGCAAAACCGCGCGCAGGCCGAGATCGTTGTTCTCGCCGAGCGAACCGACCAGCAACCACGATACGACAAGCCCCGCTCCCGCAAGCACGGCAAGCAGGGTGACGGCGCTTCTCTCCGTCTCCGCCGTGATAGTCCGCCAGATCAGGACGAGCGCGAGCGCGCCAGCAGGGAAAGCCGCGGGAAATTCAAGCGGCAGCAGAATGAGCCAATAAGCCGGCATGTCGAGCGGCCGCCGCAGCGCTGGCGGAAACATGTTGCCGAGCACTTCCGCGGGATAAACCGCAACCGGATTGCCACCGCCACGGGCGGCAATCGTCGCCAACTGATCGCGGATGAACGGCGCGGCAAGCAAAAGCGCGATCGCGGCGGCGCCTGCCAGACCGGTTGCGACGTTGAGCCGGCGCGCCGGAGTTACGCGATCGAATACCAGTGGCGCCGCGACCAAAGCGGCCAGCGCGAAGGTAATCCCGCCGACATAGGCGGAACTTTCAAAACCCGCGGCGGCAAGCAAAACAAGGGCCGCCAGCCGCGGCACGGTCGGCCGCTCGGTGTAAAAAACGATCACAAGCATCGCCGCCAACACGCATGACGCCGACATCAGATGTTGCGGCACCCAGGACGACTGGAACAGCCAGCCGGCGAAGCCGGTCGGACCTTGCAGAAGGGGCTCAAGCGTATAGTTGCCGAACAGCAAACCCAGCGTGGCCCGCAGCGACCCGGCGGCGGCGAGCGCAACGGCGACTATCGCCGCTTGCGAACGTTTGCTGAGCCAGACCGCGATACCCATCATCAATGACAGAGAGGCGAAAGCAGTAAACCAGGTCAGGCCGATATCGGCTTCCCAACCGCTCGCATGCAGCGGCAGCGCGAGCTCCGCGGCGCTGAAATGCCAAAGATAATAATAGGCGAGATGCCCGGTCGCACCCGCTGCGCCTAATACCGGATTGACCGGTGGCAGGCCCTGCCGCGTGATCGCATCGATGATCGCGATCTTGGCATGATCGAAAATCTGCCCGGCGAGATGGACGCCGCCATTCGAATATTTCGGCACCAGCGCGCTCGCCGGCGCCAGAGCCAGAATTGCGGCGCCGGCAAAACTCCATATCGGAATTGCAGGCTCCGACCCGGCTTCGGCGTCATCTATGGGCAACAGCAGTGATGCGCCCGCAGCGACGAGACAAAGCATCACCACGCCGATGAGCGTCGGGAGGGAAAACCCGATGAGCGTCAGGACCGGCAGTGTTGCCGCGGAAAACACCGCCCAGCCGAGAACGGGCGCCGCCCCCAGCGCCAGCGGGCGTGGCGACAGATGCCGGCCGAGGGCGTGACCGAGCACCGTCCAGAATGCCGTCGCCACCAGCGCGCAGAGAAAAGCGTGGAAAAGCGATGCCATGAAAGCCACTTGGGAAAGCCGCTGCGGGACAGCGCCCGCCCCCGGCGGCCGCTTCAGGCACGTTCAATAGGACAGCGCGGGCCGGTTCGCGAGTCCGCCGCAGCAAAGACCGGAATTCAGGGATGAACGGTGAGAGACTCTCGCGTCAGAAGGCGCGTTCAGCCAAGCTTGTTGGCCACTTCGGTCCATTGCTCGACGGCTTGCCGCGCATTGCGGACCACCTCGGCGAACGCCTCTTCCCTCTTGTAGTGGAGGCGCCATTGACCCTTGTCGTACATCTCGATGAGATGGCCCAACGCACGGCGCGCGGTGAACAGCTGCCGTTCGGCATTGCTGCGCTGGACGTCGCTGGTCAGGGTCTTGGTCATGGACGGCAGTTTGCCGCCAAGACGTAAAAATAAAATCAAAATTGGCGACAAAGCCGTTGAACGCCGGCCTCAGTCCCCTAAACACTTGGCATTTAGGCACAATCCGGAACGAACAACGCGTCATTTGACATGAACCGGGTGGCGGAACCGATATGGAATCGTTACGCTTCCTGAAAATAGTGCATCGGGAGGCTGGAATGCGCAGCTCTGGTTTGTGGATGAGCAAGCTGCTCCATGCGATGATTTTTCACTTCGGTCCTATCGGACGTGCGGCCGCGTCCGGCGTCATCGTCTGCAGCGCATTGCTGGCCGGCGCCGGTATCGCGCATAGCGGCCCTTGCACGGCGCAGATCGTAACGCTCGAGCAACAAATAAAGTCAACGCCGCCAGGCCCGGAGAGCGGCCCGACCTTTCCACAGACCCTCGGCGCGCAATTACACAAACAGCCGACACCGCTCGACGTCGAACATGCCGAGCATGTCGCCAATAAGGACGCCGACGCTGCGCTCGACGCGGCCAAAAAAGCCGATGCCCAGGGCGATGCCGCGGTTTGCAAGGCCAACCTCACGCGGGCAAGGGAACTTTACAACATCAATCAGTAGGCTTCGTCGGAATAGGCGGGATCGACCGACCCGTCCCACGGACCATTATATTTGTCGAGCAGTTCCTGCGCCGGTGTCATACCACGCGCCAAGCGGTCATCCAGCACGTCGAGATACTGCGTCTCGTCCTGGCCGCTTATGTCGCGGCAATTGCGTCGCGCGAGCCCCGCGCGCGATAGTTTGAGAAATTCCGCCGCGATCTCGAAAACGGTGCGGCCCTGCACACTAGCGGCAAGACCCAGCTTGGGCACCTCGTCGCGAAGTTTTTGCCGCTCCTCCGCGTTCCATGCCTTGACCAGATCCCAGGCCGCATCAAGCGAGACGTCGTCATAGAGCACGCCGACCCACAAAGCCGGCAAGGCAAGCAGATTCGGCAGCGGGCCGGAATCCGCACCGCGCATTTCCAGATAACGTTTCAGCCGCACCTCCGGGAAAATCGTGCTGATGTGGTTTGCCCAGTCGGAGATGGTCGCGCGTTCGCCCGGCAGGGCGGGCAGTTTTCCGGCCATGAGATCGCGGAACGACTGTCCGGAAGCATCGACATAATTGTCGCCGTGCTTGACGAAATACATCGGCACGTCGAGCGCGTAATCAACCCAGCGCTCGAAACCCATGCCCGGCTCGAACGCCCAGGGCAGCATGCCGGCGCGCGCATTGTCGGTATCGCGCCAGATTTCCGAGCGGAACGACAGATAGCCGTTGGGCTTGCCATCGGTGAAAGGTGAATTGGCGAATAAAGCCGTCGCGATGGGTTGCAGCCCAATAGACACCCGCAGCTTCTTGACCATGTCGGCTTCGGACGAAAAGTCGAGATTGGTCTGCACCGTACACGTGCGATACATCATATCGAGCCCGTGCGTGCCGACTTTCGGCATATAGGCGGTCATGATCCGGTAGCGGCCCTTGGGCATTTTCGGCATTTCGGCAAGCGTCCAGTCCGGCGTCATGCCGATGCCGAGGAAACCGATATGCAACGGGCTCGCCACTTCGCGCACTTGCGCGAGATGCGCCATCAGCTCACGCGAGGTCTGATGCACGGTTTGCAATTGCGCGCCGGACAGTTCGAACTGGCCGCCGGGCTCGAGCGAGATCGCCCGGCCGCCGGTAACGTCGAACAGGCCAATGATGTTGCCGCCCTCCATGATCGGCTCCCAGCCGAGGAGGTGCTCCATACCTTCGAGCAGCGCGCGAATACCGCGCTGCCCTTCGTAAGGAACGGGCCGGTGTCCCTCCAGCGTGAAGGCAAATTTCTCGTGCTCGGTGCCGATACGGAATTGCGACTTCGGCTTGACGCCATGCGCGATCCACTCGACGAGTTCGTCCCGCCGCTCGATTGGCGTCATGTCGACTTGATCACGCGCCATGCAGGGTTCCGGGAGAAATGGGCCGCGACCTTATACGCGGCGCGCCGGCAAGAGCAACGTAGCGCCCAAGATAGCGGCCATGACGGCTTATGATGACGGCTATGCGACGAGGCGCTGCTGCGGCGGAAAGCGGCCGTAGAACGTCTCGCCCGTTTTGGCCATGTCGATGAGAAGCTTGCACGGCTTGAAGCGGTCGCCGTAGCTTTTGGCGAAACCGTTGCACAGATCGACAAAAGCCTTGGCGCCCATGCCGTCGATATAGGAAATGGTGCCGCCAGTGAAAGGCGCAAAGCCGAAACCGAGGATCGAGCCGACATCGGCTTCGCGCACGTCGGTGACGACCTTCTCCTCGATGCAACGCGCGGACTCCAGCGCCTGGATGGCGAGGAGCCGGCGCTCCAGCGTCGGCACATCGATGGTATCGGGATCGAGCTTCTTCGGCTGCAGGTCGGCTAATCCCGACCACAGCCGTTTCGGGCCGTTCTGCGGATAATCGTAAAAGCCCTTGCCGTTTTTGCGGCCGTAGCGACCGCGCTTTTCCACCATCTCCTGAAGCAGCGTCTTCTGTTTCACATCGATCGCCTTGACGCCGAGATCGGTCTCCGTAGCTTTGAGAATCTTCCACGCGAGATCGACCGCGACCTCGTCGTTGAGTGCGAGCGGCCCGACCGGCATACCGGCCATGCGGGCGACATTCTCGATCATCGCCGCCGGCACGCCTTCGGTCAGCATCAGATGGCCTTCGCGGATATAGGTGCCGACCACGCGCGACGTATAGAAGCCGCGCGAATCGTTGACGACGATCGGGGTTTTTCGGATGGCGCGCACGTAGTCGAGCGCGAGCGAAAGCGCGGCGGGGCCGGTTTCCTTGCCCATGATGATTTCGACCAGCATCATGCGCTCAACCGGTGAGAAAAAGTGGATGCCGATGAAGCGCGAGCGGTCCTTGAAGGCAGTCGCAAGCGACGTGATCGGCAGCGTCGATGTGTTGGAGCCGAAGATTGCGTGGTCGCTGATGACGTTCTGCACCCGCGATATCACTTCTTCCTTCACCTTGCGGTCTTCGAACACCGCTTCGATGACCAGATCGCAATCCTTCAGCGCGACAAAATCCGCCGACGGTTTGATGCGCGCGAGCACCGTATCGCGCTCGGCCGTGGTGGCGCGGCCGCGATTGACCTGATCGGTCATCAGCTTTTGTGAATGCGCCTTGCCCTTTTCCGCGGATTCCGGGTCCTTGTCGATGAGGATGACTTCGATACCGGCGAGCGCGCTGACATAAGCGATTGAGGCGCCCATGAAGCCGGCGCCGAGCACGCCGATCTGTTTGATCGGGCGTACCGGGATATTGGCCGGCCGCCGGGCGCCCTTATTGAGCTCCTGCATCGACACGAACAGCGAGCGGATCATTGCCGCCGCTTGCGGCGAACGCAGAATATGCGCGAACCAGCGCGACTCGACGCGTAGCCCCTGATCGATCGGCAGCTGCAAACCCTCATAGACGACCTGAAGGATCGCGCGCGCAGCCGGATAATTGTCGTAGGTCTCGCGCCGGTAGATCGCATTCGCCGGCGGAAACACCATCATGCCGGCCTTCGAATAGACGGGGCCGCCGGGCAGCCGAAAACCGTCGGTATCCCACGGCGCCTTGGCGCCGGGGCCGGTTTTGATCCAGTCCTTCGCTGCTTTTATGAGATCGGCCGCCGGCACCACGGCGTCGACGAGCTTCATCGCTTTGGCGCGATTGAGCGGGAGCTGGTCGCCTTTGAGCAAAAATTGCAGCGCGTCGGACGGCGACAGCATGCGCGAAATGCGTTGCGTGCCGCCGGCGCCGGGGAACAAGCCGACTTTGACTTCGGGCAGTCCGAGCCGGGTACGGCCGTTGTCGGAAGCGATGCGGTGATGGCAGGCGAGCGTCAGCTCGAATCCGCCACCCAGAGCGGTGCCGTTGATCGCCGCGACCCATGGCTTGCCGCAGGTTTCGATGCGGCGCCACAGCAGCGAGGTTTTGCGGCTTTCTTCGAATAGCCGCGCATTGGCCGCCTCTTCGCCCTGCGCGGCGACAAGCTCCGCGAAGGCCCGGCTAAAGGTTTCCAGCATCGTCAGGTCGGCGCCGGCGCAGAACGTATCCTTACCCGACGTGATGACGACGCCTTTGACCGCGGCGTTTGCCACAAGCTCCTCGACCAGCGCCGAGAGCTCGACGAGCACCGACGCGTCGATGACATTCATCGTGCGCCCCGGCGAATTCCAGGTGACGAGCGCAATGCCGTCGCCGTCGATGTCGTGAGTGAAGTGAGTCATCCTGCGCTCCGGTCACGCATAGGGTTGGCCATTCTTGCGGGTGTAACGCGCACCGTTGTCGTCGCGTATGACCATGAGATCCACGTCGGGATAGGCGACGCGCTCATGTTTGGATCGCGTGCCGACTTCGAGATAGACCGCATCGCGTTGCGATCTGTTGACGAGATGGTGACCGTTGGCACTATTGGCCTTGAAGCCTGCGGCATCGCCAGGCTTGAGAACGGTTTCGCCGTCGTCCTCGATCAGCACCAGCTCGCCTTCGAGCACGTAAACGAATTCATCTTCCTTTTCGTGCCAGTGCCGCAGCGCCGAGGCAGCGCCGGGTTTTAGCGTCGTAAGATTGACGCCGAATTGGTCGAGGCCAGCGGCGTTGCCGAGCCGCTTGCGCTCCCGCCCGACGACGACGCGATCGTGCGGCGGCGGATAGCCGGTGCGAGCGTCGACCGGCAGCTTGGCAATATCGATTTTGGCCATCCGTTCAGATCCGCTCGACGATAGTGGCCGTGCCCATGCCGGCGCCGATGCAGAGCGTCACAAGGCCGGTTGAGGCATCGCGCCGTTCCATTTCGTCAACCAGAATGCCGAGGATGATGGCGCCGGTGGCGCCAAGCGGGTGACCCATGGCGATGGCGCCGCCGTTGACGTTGACCTTCGACGAGTCGAGCTTGAACGCTTGCAGGAAACGCAGCACCACCGAAGCGAAGGCCTCATTGACCTCGAACAGGTCGATGTCGGAGATCTTCATCTTGGCGGTCTTGAGCACTTTCTTGGTGACGTCGATCGGTCCGGTCAGCATCAGCGCCGGATCGGAGCCGATGTTGGCAAAGGCGCGAATTTTAGCGCGCGGTTTCAGACCCGCCTTGCGGCCCGCTTCCTTGTTGCCGACGAGAACCGCTGCAGCGCCGTCAACGATGCCCGAGGAATTGCCGGCATGATGCACATGATTGACATATTCGACGTCCGGATGCGCCTGAATGGCGACGGCGTCGAAACCGCCGAGCTCGCCCATCTGCACGAATGACGGCTGCAGCGCAGCAAGCGACTGCATCGTCGTTCCGGGCCTCATATGCTCGTCCTTCGCCAGAATGGTCAGCCCGTTGACGTCCTTGACCGGAATCACCGAGCGATTGAAGCGGCCTTCGTCCCAAGCCGTAGCCGCGCGCTTTTGGCTCTCGACCGCATAGGCGTCGACGTCGTCGCGGGTAAATCCGTATTTGGTCGCGATCAGGTCGGCCGAAATGCCCTGCGGCAGAAAATAATGCGCGACCGCGATCGAGGGATCCATCGCCCAGGCGCCGCCGGCCGCGCCGATGCCGACGCGGCTCATCGATTCGACGCCGCCACCGACCGCCATCTGCTGCTGCCCGGACATGACCTGCGCAGCGGCAAAATTCACCGCGTCAAGTCCGGAGGCGCAGAAGCGGTTGATCTGCACGCCGGGGACTTCGTTACCGTAGCCGGCGACGAGCGCCGCGGTGCGTGCAATGTCGGCCGCGGCTTCGCCGACCGGATCGACGACGCCCATCACCACGTCGTCGACCAGTTCGGTATCGAGCTCATTGCGGTCTTTGACGGCGGCGAGCGTTTGCGCCGCGAGATTGAGCGCGGTGACTTCGTGCAGCGAACCGTCGACCTTGCCGCGGCCGCGCGGTGTGCGCACGCTATCGTAGATAAATGCGTCAGGCATGAATTCCTCCCGTTGGGGACGTGCGAGGCGTGTTTGCCAAATTCCTAAAACGCCTCGGCCGGCAATGCCATGGTGCTCGCGGCGCCGGATTTGACGCGCGCAAGATGCGTGGCCGTGGCCGGCAACATCCGTTCCATGAAAAAACGTCCAGTCGTGAGCCGCTCTGTCATCCGCTCCGCGCCATCGCCTCCGCTCTTGCCCTTGGCCGCTTCAGCTATCAGGCACCACATGTAACCGAGCACGACCAGACCGAGGAGATGCATATAATCGGTCGCACCCGCGCCCGCATTGTCCGGATTGCCCAGCGCGTTCTGCAAAAACCACATGGTTGCCTGCTCCAATTCGCCGAGCGCCTGATTAAGCGGGGTGACGTAGGGCGCCATCGCGGCATCGCCGCCGTGCTCCTTGATATAGGCCGTGACCTCGTTGAAAAACGTCTGCAAGGCGCGGCCGCCGTCCTTCGGCAATTTGCGGCCGACAAGGTCAAGCGCCTGAATGCCATTGGCGCCCTCGTAGAGCATGGCGATGCGCGCATCGCGCACGAACTGCTCCATGCCGTTTTCCGCGATGTAGCCATGGCCGCCATAAACCTGTTGCGCCGACACCGTATTAGCGAACCCCTGATCGGTGAGCACGCCCTTGATCACTGGCGTCATCAGGCCGAGAAAGTCGTCGGCGCCTTGGCGTTCCTTGGCATCGCCGGAGCGCTGCGCGATATCGGCCTTGAGCGAGATCCATAGGACGAGCGCGCGCGCTGCTTCGTTGAACGCGCGCATTGTCAGCAGCATGCGCCGCACGTCCGGATGTACGATCAGCGGGTCGGCAGGTTTCTGCGGAAATTTCGCGCCGGTCAATGCGCGCCCGGCGAGCCGGTCTTTGGCGTAAATGGCGGCGTTTTGATAGGCGACCTCGGACATCGCCAGACCCTGCACGCCGACGCCGAGTCGCGCCTCGTTCATCATCACGAACATCGCCTGCAAGCCGCGGTTCGGCTCAGCGATGAGCCAGCCCGTCCCGCCGTCGTAATTCATCACGCAAGTGGCGTTGCCATGGATACCCATTTTCTCTTCGATCGAGCCGCACGACACCGCGTTGCGGGCGCCGACCTTGCCATCGGCAGTCGGCAGAAATTTCGGCACGATGAACAGCGACAGCCCGCGGGTGCCTTCCGGTGCGCCTTCGATGCGCGCCAGGACGAGATGAACGATGTTCTCGGCCAGATCGTGCTCGCCGGCGGAGATGAAAATCTTCGTACCGGTGATCTTGTAGCTGCCGTCAGGCTGCGGCGCCGCACGCGTGCGCACCAGCCCAAGATCGGTGCCGGCTTGCGGCTCCGTCAGGTTCATGGTGCCCGACCATTGGCCGGAAATGAGCTTCGGCAAATAGAGCTTTTTCTGTTCGGGCGTGGCGTGGGCGAGAAGCGCCGCGATCGCGCCCTGCGTGAGCCCGGGATACATGCCGAAGGCCATATTCGCCGAGCAGAAAAACTCGTTGATCGCCTGCGCCAGCACGACCGGCAGGCCCTGCCCGCCGAATTCGGTGGGCGCGGACAGCCCGATCCAGCCGCCGTCGGTGAGTTTCTTATAGGCGTCCTTGAACCCGGTGGGCGTGGTGACACTGCCGTCATCGTGGCGGCGGCAGCCTTCCTTGTCGCCGACGCGATTGAGCGGCGTGAGCACCTCGCCGGCGAACTTGCCCGCTTCGGCGAGTACGGCGCCAACGAGATCGGGCGTCGCGTCAGCGAAGCCCGGCAGGTTGTTGTAGCGATCGATGTGGAACACGTCGCTCAACAGGAACATCACGTCGTCGACGGGCGCCTTGTAAATTGGCATGACGTCCCTCCCCGGCGATCCGCTTGAAGGACCGGATCGGGCGCTAACGTATCTGATTCACTACAGCGTCACGACCGCGAATTACGGCATTGCCGTGTTGCAACGCCGGGGCTTGCAGCCCCGGTCGAAGGGCCAAAACGGCGCCCGTTAACGACTTGTTTACCGCAATCCGGAAAAGTCATTGCCGAGGACAGAAGACCGCGCCCGCCGCTTCGTCTGTTAACGAGCCCCCGCTCAAAAAAGGGCAATCTCGTTCCTCGCGAAGTGGTTTGGCGCGCAATGAAATCCGGCGGTCCGTGGAACCTCAGAGGCCTCCGTCCAGAGACGCGCGAGGCTGCCCGCGACGCCGCAGGCCGCTCCGGCATGTCGGTGGGGGAATGGCTCAACAGCGTCATCCAGCAGGGCGGCAACGACGACGATTATGGCGCGCCGATGCGGTCCGCTGACTACGACGATTACGAGGACGACTGGCGGCCGCGGCCTCGCCGCCGGCGTCCAGATCGCGAGGCGGCACTGGCACGCGAAGAAATCGGCGAGGTCAATGCTCGTCTCGACCGGCTGACGCATCAAATCGAGCGCATCACGCGAAGCGGCGCGGCGCGCCTCACAGGCGCGCCCGTGGCGCCGCAGCGCGGCCGTCCACCGCCTTTGCCGCGCGCGAGCTCCGGCAATCGACCGGCGGCCGGCGGGGTGATGTCGGTGGACGACGCCGTTGCCGAAATCGCCGAACGCCAGCGCACGCTTTACGGCGACAATTCACCGATCGCTCCGCCGCCGCAGGAAGCGCCTGTCGCGGCGCCGGCTTATTCGCCGAGCATCCAGACGCCACCCGAGCCTTCGGTCGACATCAGCAATCTCGACGAGCAACTGCGCTACATCACTCGGCAGATTGAAACGTTGCGGCCGTCGAGCGAGCTGCAACAGGTCATCGCCGCCTTCCGCCGCGATCTCGCCGATATCAGGCAGCAAATGACCGGCGCGCTGCCGCGCCGCGACGTCCAATCGATCGAGAGCGAAGTCGATGCGCTGGCGCAACGTCTGGATCATTCGCGCGAAAACGGCGCCGACAGAAATACGCTCGCTGGTCTTGAAAACAGACTCGATGAAGTGCGCAGCGCGCTCCAGGGCTTGACGCCCGCGGAGAGCCTGGCCGGTTTCGACGACGCGCTGCGAAGTCTCTCACAAAAGGTCGACCGCATTATCGCCAGGGAAGATCCCGCCACACTGCAACAGCTCGAAACGGCGATCAGCGGCCTGCGCGGCATCGTCTCGCATGTCGCTTCCAACGATACGCTGAACAAGGTGGCCGACGACGTGCGCCTCCTCGCCGTCAGGGTGGACGATCTCGCCACCAACGCCGCGAGCGGAGAGGCCGTCACGGCGCTTGGGAGCCGCATTGACACGCTCGCCAACGCGCTCACCGCCTCGGCCGAAGCCGGCGGTGCGGTGCCGCGCGAACTTGAGAAAATGCTCGCCGGCCTGATCGAGAAGCTCGAATGGGTACAGCTCACCCACACCGATCACGCCGCACTCGGTCAGCTTGAAGATCGCCTCGCCCAATTGATGAAGCGGCTCGACGCGTCCGATGCGCGGTTCATTAATCTTGAAGCCGTCGAACGCGGGCTTACCGATTTGCTCGTCCATCTCGAGCAGATGCGCGGCACCGGTACCCCCTTGGCTCCCGCGGCGCCAGCACCGGTTGTTGAGGCGATCGAACGCGACGTCGCCGCGATAAAGCGGAGCGAGCAGCGCACCCAGGACTCGCTCGAAGCCGTGCATGGCACCGTCGAGCACGTGGTCGACCGGCTGGCGATGATCGAAAACGAGATGCATGACGGCGAGCCTGCGCCGGAAATGCTGGCGCAAGTGCAGGCGGCGCTGGCACCGGCGATCCAACCCGAAGCTTCACCGCCTATGCCCGCCTCAGAAGAGCTGCCTCTCCCGGAGCCGAAACCGGCAATGGCGGAAGCGTTATCGTCGCGGCCGAGCGGCACGCCGCGGCAACCGATCGATCCGAGCCTGCCGCCCGACCACCCGCTGGAACCGGGCTCCGCCGCCGGTCCGCGCCCAATGCCGTCCGCCGCCGACCGCATCGCCGCGTCGGAAGCCGTGGTCGGATTGAGCAAACCGCCGGTGATCGACGAGCCGGGCGAGAAACCGAATTTCATCGCCGCCGCGCGGCGCGCCGCACAGGCCGCGATCACCGCGCCGCCACCCGAGTGGCCGGCACGCGCCGAGGCCGCAGCGCCGCGCAAAGCGGCAAAGCCAGGGCGCCTGCGCCGCCTGCTCGTCATCGGTGGCGCGATGCTGATCTTGATCGGCATCGTGCATATCGCCGTACACATGTTCCAGGACCGTTCGTCGCCGGATAGTGCCGCCATCACCGCGCCGTCCGATCAATCGCCACCGCCCACGCCCTTGCCGGAAAACGATTCGAATAAAGATGCATCGCCCTCGGGTCCGCTCGTGCTGCCGGTTCCGGGTGCGGCACCGCAAACGACGCCAAGCCAGACGCCAAACGCACCGCAAGCCGTTGGACCGAATACTTTGCCCAGTGTCATGCCCGTCGCTCCGTTCGGCACTCCCGTCTCGCCACCGCCGGCAAATCCGGCGCGGCAATCGACGTTGCCGCCAACCGACATAACCGGAGCGCTGCCACGGCGCGTACCGCCGCCGATGCCCACTGCCGCCGCCTCCGCACAAGCCGAAGCGCTGGCGACGCCGGCTGCGCCTGCCGAGTCGTTCGAGACCCTGCCGGCAACCATCGGCGGACCCAAATTGCGCGCGGCGGCGACGGCAGGCGATGCCGCCGCCGAGTTTGAAATTGCGATGCGTTTCGCCGAGGGCCATGGCGTGCCGCCGAACAACCAAGAGGCGGCGCTCTGGCTCGATCGCGCCGCCAAGCAAGGGCTGGCGCCGGCGCAGTTCCGGCTTGGAGGCTTCTACGAAAAAGGCATCGGGGTGAAAAAAGACCTCGCTACGGCGCGCGACCTCTACGCGGCAGCTGCCAGCAAAGGCAACGGCAAGGCGATGCACAATCTCGCGGTGCTTTATG
>Ga0181537_10003318_pt1 | contig 13802 bp, 7 predicted proteins | sample PEATcosm2014_Bin_39_FD_119765 | JGI IMG/M metagenome (GOLD analysis project Ga0181537, IMG submission 119765) | Peatland microbial communities from MTU Mesocosm Facility, Houghton, MI, USA - PEATcosm2014_Bin23_10_metaG | ecosystem: Environmental > Terrestrial > Soil > Wetlands > Peat | place...
TAGCGCGTGTGAAAATCACAGCCTATAATTAGCATCGCTCGGCTCCTTTCTTCCGAGCCTCGGTCGTTAGCGCAACCAAGTTTACTCGGAGCTAGGAGCCGACCCCTTCATCCAATCAGCCTGCTCCACGCCATCGCAATCACTCCGGCGCGCGCTTCGCGCGCGCGGGAGTGTAAAGTATGTCCTGGGACGATCTGTAAAGGATGTCATGAGGCTGAACACAAAAGCGCAAAGGGTAGGCCCCCCCCGCAAAGGTTTTTAATCGCGTTAAGGGTGAGCCACCCGCAACCCAGGAGGTTGTTCGTCGCTCCAAGGATGCGCCACTCGCGATCTGCGCATCTCCAACAAAATCTAAGGGTGAAGGCCGTGCACGCCTCCCGGGCCAGCCGCCACCAAAAAACTTTGGTGTGGGTGAAACCAGCTAAATAACCGATGCATCTAAACCGACAAACAAATAGTCGAGGAAGGTGGTGGTGTGCGCCGTCGCGTGCACGCACTGGCATGCACATCGGGGTGCGCATGTGGGGCTGTGAATCATGCAGCCCACTACGTGGCAGTGGGAAGTGAATTAGCCAGATCGGCTGCCGACGCCTGCGGTGGCCGAAGGCCAGAACGCAAAGGGGACCTCCATGAAAAATCGAGTGAAATGCGGTTGGTTGGTGGTGGCATTGGCGTGTTTGGTGGGCAGCGCGAGTTGGGGACAGACGGAGACGGCGCGGTTGCAGGGAACCGTGACGGATCCGAGCGGTGCGGTGGTGACGGGGGCGACGGTAACAGCGACGAATACGGGAACGAGCCGCACGGCCACGACGCAGACGGATCAAAAGGGATATTACGTTCTGGCCGCGCTGCCAGCCGGCCGGTACCGGGTGGACGTGAGGCAGGCGGGCTTTGACACGATATCGCGCGAACTGGAGCTGCAGGTATCGCAGGAGGCGCTAGCGGATTTTCAACTGGCGGTAGGAAAGTCGACGCAGACGGTGGAGGTGGTGGCGGGCGAACCGGTGGTGGATGCGGTGAATTCGTCGCTGGGCGAGGTGATCGAGGGGCGGCAGGTGACGGAATTACCGCTGAATGGGCGGAACTTCACGCAGCTGGCGACGCTGGCGGCGGGGGTGAACCGCGGCTCACCGACGGGCGCGGCGACTGGTACGCAGAACAATACCGAGACGTTTCGTTATTCAGAGAGCGGAGGGGGGTCGCTATCGGTGAACGGGTTGCCGCCGCAGGCGAACAATTTTCTTTTTGACGGCATCGACAACAACGAAACGCTGGTGAATACGATAATCTTTTTCACGAACGCGGATGCGCTGGAAGAGTTCCGGGTGCTGACGAACATCGCGCCGGCGGAATATGGACGAGCCGGGGGCGGGGTGATTTCGTCGACGCTAAAGTCCGGGACGAACGCGTTTCATGGAAGCGCGTATTGGTTTCACCGGGATGAGAACCTGGACTCGAAATTCTTTTTCGATACGACGAAGCCGGTGTTTGCGCGGAATCAATTTGGCGGAACGCTGGGCGGACCGGTGATCAAAGACAAGGTGTTTTTCTTCCTGGACTACCAGGGACTGCGGTTGAATCAGCCGGGGCAAAGCGCGGTAGGGACGGTGCCGACGGCGTTGATGCGGCAGGGAAATTTTTCGGAGCTTTTGTGCGGCGGGGCGCCGACGTGCCCTTCCACGACGGGCGGGATTTCCACGCCTATCACGATCACGGATCCGACGACGGGATTGCCGTTCACGGGGAATATTATCCCGATGGACCGGCAGAACACGGTGGGGTTAGCGTATCTCAATGCGTTTCCGACGCCGAATTGTTCGCCGACGACGGATATGCGATGCGGGACGATCCTGAACAATTATGTAAATTCCTCCGTCACGCGAGAACAGTGGAATGATTTCGACGTGCGCGGGGATTACCTGATCAGCGCGAAAGACCAGATTTTTGCGCGATTTAGCTGGGGCAAGGACGACAACACGGAAACGCCGTTTTTGACGACGCTGCCCTCGGGATTCGGGACGGGGACGACGTTCAACCACCCGAACGGGGCGTCGATTGGATGGACGCACACGTTCGCGGCGGACCTGCTGAACGAAATGCATTTCGGGTACGTGCGCACGACGTATGGGTACACGCCGCCTTATGCCAATACACCGATCTGCACGCAACTGGGCATTCCGAACTGCAATAACAGTCCGAACCTGGGCGGCATCGCGCTGATCGGCGGATACAACACGCAGATTGAATACACGGGAGACTACGGACCATACCTTGTGCCGCAGACGAGCTTTGACTGGAACGATGCGGCGACGTGGACGCACGGCGGCCACACGTTCAAGTTTGGCGGCAGCGTGATCCGGCGGCAGTTGAACCTGTACCGCCCGATCGAAGGGAAGGGCTATTTTGATTTGTGCGGAAACGGCGGTGCGTTTAGCGCCACAGGGTATGAAGTGTCCGATCTGTTGGCGGGCTTTGTATGCAGCTATGGGGATGGCGTGCCGTTTGGGACCATCGGGACGCGGAGCTGGGAAAACGGCATCTTCGCGCAGGACGACTGGCGCATTACGAAACGATTGACGTTGAACCTGGGATTGCGATGGGATGTGTTCACGGCACCGGTGGAAGTGGACAACCGGCAGGCGAACTTTGATATCTCGACGGGCGCACTGCTGGTGGCGGGGATGAATGGAGCGGGAGCGGCGCTGGTGAATACGAATTACAACAATTTCGGGCCGCGCCTGGGGTTCGCGTATCAGTTGACGAACGATGGCAAGACGGTGGTGCGCGGAGGCGTGGGCGTATTTTACTTCGTGGACCGCGGGGGAATCAGCAACCAATTGGGGCAGAATCCGCCGTTTAGCGGGTCGGCGAGCTACCAGATTCAAAATGGGTACTACATTACGCTGTCCGGGTCGTTGCCGTGTTCACCGACTTGCACGATGGCGGAGCTGAATTCGACCACGGCGACGGCGGCGTTGCCGACGGGCGCCTCGGCGTTTGCGAACCTGAATCTGGCGTCGCCGGCAAATATCAGCGTGATCGCGCAATTGCCGCACAATTCGACGCCGCAGGTGACGGAGTGGAACCTGCAGGTGCAGCGGCAGATCGCGAGCAACATGTCGGTGAGCTTGGCGTATGTGGGGGATCATGGCGACAACCTGCCGGGATACTACGATTCGAACCAGTATGAATTCGACGAGGCCAACAGCACGCCGGGTTCGCGGCTATATCCGGCGCTGGGTTCGATCAGCACGTACAACGCGTACGGCGTATCAAACTACAACTCGTTGCAGGCGCAATTTGAACGGCGCATGACGAAGGGGTGGCAGATGACGGCGTCGTATACCTACGAGAAGGCGACGGATAATTCGTGCGGGGCGTTCGATTGCCAGGGGCCGCAGGATTTCCGCGATTTGAAGATTGAGAAAGGACTGTCCAATCTGGATTTGCCGTACCGCCTGGTGGTGAGCTCGCTGTATGAGTTACCCATTGGGAAAGGGAAGCTGATCGGAGGCGACTGGTCCCGGCCGCTGGAAATTGCCCTAGGTGGCTGGCAGATCAACGGGATTTACACGCTGCAATCGGGGATGCCGTTTGATCTGAACGTGGGCGGGACGGAGCGGCCGGATGTGACGGGCGCGGTGAGCGTGAATCCGGGGAACATCACGAACTACATTAATGCTTCGGGATTCGCGGCGCCGCCAGCTACGCTGTATCCGGACAACAGCCTGGTGTTCAACCGGCCGGGAACGGCGGGGCGCAATATTTTGTTGGGCCCGGGATTCTCGAACCTGGATTTTGCCTTGTTCAAGAATTTCCACGTTTCCGAGCGGGTCAATGTGTCGTTCCGGGTGCAGTTCTACAACATCACCAATACCCCGCACTTCGGGCAGCCGAACACGCAGTTCGGAACGTACAGCACGTCCACATCCTCCGCAGTCTGCGGGGCAAACCCAGTGCCATGTGCGGCATTCAACCCGAATGCGCAGTTCGGGTTGATTAACTCTGTACTGCCGAACAGCAATCGGGAAGGGGAGTTGGGACTGCGCATCACTTTTTAGCGGAATAACCGAAACATAGAAAAAGGGGGAAGCGGCGAAGAAGCTGCTTCCCCCTTTTTCTTTTTGGCGGGTGACCAATTCGAATCAGACGGACTAAAGAACTTTGATTTTCTGAGAACGAAGCAAGTGGAGAGTTTGTGGTGAGAAGTTTTTTTTTGTTGCGCGCGTTGCGGCCCGAGTGAATTCGGGCCTCGCGATGGGGTAAATGCTGAGAAGGCGCAACGGATTGCGCATGGTCCCGCGGTGGCGGGGTGCCCCTGCCACGGAAGCAGCGTGGCGCGCGGAATCGGCATTTAGTGCGTGGAGCCAGCGTTAGCTTTGCGCCAGGAATTTTTCGAGGGGTTGCCAGTAGTGTTCGTTCCAGCCGTCGGCGAGGTGTTCGGCGGCGCCGGCGGGGAAGCCGATGTGGTCGAAGACGATTTTTGTGCCGGGGGCTTGGGCGACGAGTTCGAATTTGGCGATGGAAAAGATGCCAGCGGGCCAACTGGTGACGCGCCAGGCCTGGACTATGCGTTGGCCTGGGAGGAGTTCGAGTTGGCGGCCGATGATGTAGGCGCCGAAGATGCTGAAGGGGCCGCCGGGTTCGCGGCTGATTTGGGCGGGATTTTTGTCGAGCGGGAGTGCGGCGCCAGCGCCGCTGAGGATGGATATTCTTTGGAATTGCCGGGCGTCGGTGAGGGCTTCGTAGATGCGGGCGGGAGGGGCTTTGAAGGACGGTTCCTGATGGATGGATTCGGCAGAGTGGGAGACGCCGTTGTCTTCGGTAGCGGCGTGGCTTTCTGCGGGAATTACCGCGAGGGTACCGACGGCCATGGTGGCGCCGCAGAGCCAGCGGCGGCGAGTGAACGCGGTGGTTTGCGGCAATAGGTTCGGTTGCATTCTCAAAAAATCCTCCAACGAAACGATCTGGCGCGGCGTCTGTGGAGACGTGGCGGATGCATGGGAACATTGGCGTAAAATATTATCAAGATAATATTTTGGCGGGGCGTAGGCTGTGGCGTACGTAGCCACGCGATGGTCCGGCGTGAGCTACGAGCAGGCCGACAAGAAGGAGGTTTCATTTTTCTAGAAGAAGTGGCGAGTGACCCTTCGCGCGCAGCACTCAGGGTAAATGAGTGGCGAGTGGCGAGTCAAGAAACTCAGCGAAGGTATGGGTGGACCTTCGCAGGAAGGGCAAACGAATGACCCTTCGCGCCAAACGCTCAAGGTAAACGAGTCAAAAAAAGGCGAAGAGGCGAAAAAAAACGAAAACGCAAGAAATAAGAAGCGAAGAAGAGGATCGGAGGCAAAAATGTCGTATTCCAAGGGACATCGCGGCGAGACGAGGAAGAAAATTATTGATAGCGCGCGGCGATTGTTTAATCGGGCGGGATTCGAGAATGTGTCGATCGCGCAGATTATGGCGGGTGCGCAACTGACGCATGGGGCGTTTTATGCGTATTTCAAGAGCAAGAGCGACTTGTATGCCCAGGTGCTGAATTGCTTCTTTACGGATCCGGAGTGGAAGGATTGTTGGGAGGGCGTGCATGTGGACCTTTCCGCGACGGACGTGGGGGCGCAAGTGGTGGGGGCGTATTTGTCGCGACAGCATTTTGAGGATGTGGAGAATTCGTGTCCGATGGTGGCGCTGCCGACGGACGTGGCGCGCAGCGGAGTGGAAGCGCGGCGAGCGTTCGAGACGGTGTTTCGCGCGATGGTGAGTGTGCTGGAGCGGAGTTTGATGGAGAAGGGAAGAGCGACGCGAGCTCGGGCGCAAGCGATTGCGGCGCTGAGCATCGGTGGCATGGTGGTGGCGCGAACACTGGTGGATCGCGCGCATGCGGATGAACTGCGTGGGGCGTGTTTGGCGGCGGCGCTGCAGCTGGGTGGTTGGGAGAAGCAGGCGCGAGGGAAAGCGCTTGCTGGGCAGACGCGGGTCAGGCGGATTGCGCCGGCTTAGAGTGATTTTTATTTCGCGGGCGGAGGTGTTTGCGTGGCGAGCGCTTTGCGGACCGCGGGGGCGACTTGGGTGCCGAGGATTTCGATGGCGCGCATCATTTGGGCGTGCGGGAGGGTGGAGACGCCCATCTGGAATGTGAGGCGAGCGATGCCGCCCAGGGCTTCGTTGATGTAGAGGATTTTTTCAGTGACGGTCGGGACGTCGCCAATGATCAGGGCGCCTTTGGGACCGCGGGTGGCGTCGAATTGCGCGCGGGTGGTGGGCGGCCAGCCGCGTTCCTTGCCGATTTCCGTGAAGGTGTGAGCGTAGCCGGGATAGAAAATGTCCGCGGCTTGAGCGGTGGTGTCGGCCAGGAAGCCGATGGAGTGCAGGCCGACCTGGAGTTGGGCGGGATCGTGGCCGGCGTGTTCGCCGGTTTCGCGATACAGTTCGATCAAGCGGCGGAAGCGGTGGGGTTCGCCGCCGATGATGGCGACCATGAGCGGGAGGCCGAGCGCGCCGGCGCGGACGAACGATGCGGGAGTTCCTCCTACGCCGACCCAGATGGGGAGCGGATTTTGCAAGGGGCGCGGATAGACCGGCTGGCCGGTGAGGGCGGGGCGATGTTTGCCGGACCAGGTGACGTGGGTGTGATCGCGGATGTTGAGGAGCAGATCGAGTTTTTCGGCGAAGAGGGAGTCATAGTCTTCGAGCGCGTAGCCGAAGAGCGGGAAGGATTCTATGAAGGAGCCGCGGCCGGCGACAATTTCGGCGCGGCCGCCGGAGATGAGGTCGAGGGTGGCGAATTCCTGGAAGACGCGGACGGGGTCGGCGGCGCTTAAGACAGTGACGGCGCTGGTGAGGCGGATATTTTTTGTGCGGGTGGCGGCCGCGGCGAGGATGATGGGTGGGGCGGAATCGAGGAATTCTGCGCGATGATGTTCGCCGATGCCGAATACGTCCAGGCCGACCTGATCGGCGAGGGTGATTTCTTCGAGGAGGTGGTTGAGGCGTTCGGCGGGGGTCAGGGTGAGGCCTGTAGCCGGGTCGGAAATGGCCGCCGCAAAACTGTCTATGCCGATTTGCATCGCGCAGGCTCCATGGTGTGGTGACGCCGAGGTTCGGTGCTGGCGGTTGGTGGTGTCAAGGGTTGGATGCCGCGGCGCGGCGTTCCCGTGACATTTTGTTGAGTTCGGATGAAGACGGGTGGGTACGATTCGTGACCCGTGCCTGTTGTTAGGCGACCGCCAAAAAAATATAACCATCTTGGGTGGTTGGAACATCACAGGCGTGAGGTGAAGTTGTTGCTGGCTGGAAGCGCCGCACTGGATGTGCGGGGACTTTCGGTGGAGTCGGACGACTCCCTGCGTGCCGGTAAATCCTGTTCAGGTTGAAGAGTCTTGGCGCGCGTTGGGTGCTTGCGGCTGGCTGCGGTTTGGCGCGCAGTCTCAGGAGTGTTTGTGTCCTGGGGTTGTGCGAAATGAGGAAGAGAGAAGGAGGAAGAAAATGATTAAGTATGCGGCGTTAGTTTGTGGGCTCGCGGCGGCGGTAGCGCTGGGCATGCCTGGCGGGGCTGTGGCTCCGGTGGGGCGCTGGAAAGTGGACGCTCGGCATTCGGACGCGCAGTTGATTACCGATGGGACGACCAATTATGGGAAGACGAAGATGGAATTCACTGCGGGGATTGCGCGGATCACCGGCAAGGTGAATCTGGACAACGACGATCCCAGCAAATCTTCGTTTGATCTGACGATGTATCCGGCGAATTCGGCGACGCCGCCGATTGGGGAAGACGGCAAGGTGCGGAGCTCATGGCTGGCCAATTTGGCGAATCACACCTTGGTGTGTTTTCACTCGAAGGGATTTGTGAAGACGGCCGATGGGCGGCTGCGGACCACAGGGAACCTGGTGCTGACGCGCGTGGACCGCAACGTGGAGGCTGGGTCGGGCGAAGCGTATGCGGGGCCGGTGTATGGGCCGCCGATGGTGCATCGCGTGATTCGTGAGGCGACGTTTGTGTTTGACGTGCCTTCAAGTGCGGGCGGCGGGAACAATGGGGAGGTACTGACCTCCGGATCGACGAACGTGATCGAGGAGGATTTTCCGCAACTGGTGAAGGCGGTGCTGGGAACGTACTGGCCACCAGTGGTGCAGGATGAAAATTGCCAGTCGGTCGGCGGCGCGGGGGAAAGTTATGGCGGGTCGCGCTGCACGGGCACGGTGCTGGAAGCGCCCGGCCTGCCGCAAGAGCCGGGGACGACGGTAGGAGAGGATTACCCGGCGGTGTCGAACTACAGCGCGGTGGTCGGGAATCATCTGACGATTGCCATGCATGTGCGGTTGAAGCCGGCGGAATCGGGCGTGAACGCGGGGAATTAACCCCGGACGGAATTGTGGTTCTTGCCGACGTGCCGATGGGGCGCAGCACGCTTGGGGTGCGAGAGTGTAGATTGCGGGAGTGTAGCTCCCGCTCTTCCGCGGTTAGTTGTGCGCAATCGCCAAAGCGGGAGCAAGACTCCCGCACTCCACAGGTAGTGCCCGCCTCAGTTGGCCTTGGAGATGGAGAGTTTTTCGGAGACTTGGGCTGGGGTGGGGAGTTGGGAACGATCCCAGCCGCCGCCGAGGGCTTCGATTAGCTGGACGCTCGAAGTCATGACTTGGGTGTGAAGATTTGCCAGGGATTGCTGATCGGTGAGCAGGGTGGTTTGCGCGACGAGGACGTTTAGGTAGGTGTCGACGCCGGTTTCGTAACGGGCTTGGGCTAGTTCCAAATATTTTTGCGCGGAGGCTACGGCTTGCTGCTGCTGCTGGATTTGTTTGGAGAGGATGCGCACGGAGGCCATGCTGTCTTCGACTTGCTGGAAGGCGTTCAGGACGGTTTGGCGATAGCTGGCGAGGTCGGCGTTGTAGACGGCGACGTATTGCTTGACAGTGGCGCGGCGGAGGCCAGCGTCGAAGATGGTTTCGGAAATGGTGGGGCCGACAGTCCAGAAATGGCTGGGCCAGTTGAGGAGTTTCGAGAGGAGAGAGCTTTCGAAGCCGGCTTCGCCGCTGAGGGTGAGAGTGGGATAGTAGGCGGCGGTGGCGATGCCAATTTCGGCGTTGGCGGCGGCCATGTTGCGTTCGGCGGCGGCGACGTCCGGGCGGCGCTCGAGGAGTTGCGAGGGCACGCCGACAGGAATGACGGGCGGGGCGGCGTCGAGAGGCCTGGCGGCGAGGGAGAAGCCGGAAGGGACGGTGCCGATGAGTACGGCGATGGCGTGTTCGTATTGTGCACGGGCGATGCCAAGATTGGTTGCGGCGGCGAGAGCGTTGTCGAGAGTGTTTTGCGCCTCGACCAGGGAGATTTGATCGTCGACGCCGGTATCGTAGCGAGCTTTGGCGAGTTTGACGGAATCTTCGTCGGCGGCGACGGTGTCGTCGAGGATTTTTTGCAGGGCGTCCTGGCCGCGAAGTTCGAAAAAGAAGACGGCGAGGCTGGCCTGCTCGGCGAGACGCTCGTTTTCCAGGTCGGCGGCGCTGAGCTGGGCGTTGTACTGCTGCTCGTGGATTAGGTTGCGGACTTTGCCCCAGAGGTCGGGCTCCCAGGAAGCGGAGAAGGGCAGCGTGGCGAGTTCGCTGTTTTTCGTGGCGCCACTGCTGGAGGAGGCGCCCGACGCGCCGGTGGTGCCGGTGGTGTTTCTAAGATTGGCGGAGGGATGCGAATAGGTGTAGGCGGGGCCGACGCTGAGGGTGGGATAAAGTTGCGAACGAGCCTGCGCGATGAGCGTGCGAGCTTCCATGAAATTTTCGAAAAACTGTTTGATGTTCTGATTGTTGATGTTGAGCTGCTCTTCCAGGCCGTTCAGCTCGGGGTCGTGGTAAATCTCCCACCATTTGCCGTGCAACATTGCGTCTTGGGGCTGCGCGATTTTCCAGTCGCCGCTCGATTCGGGATTCTGTTCGGGCGTTTCCTGGTAGGTCATGGGGGGAGCTTGCGGGGTGGCGGCGGGCTGGTGGTATTTGGGCCCCACATTGCAGCCGGCGACGACGAACAGGGAGATCGCGCAGCAAAAAATAAGGGCGCGGCGAGCGGCGATGAATAAGTGCTGAAGCGAATTGTTCATAGAGTTGACCATAGAGTTAGTCGGCCTCGGAAGGCGCCGGAAGATCCGCGCGGAAGGTGTCACGCTTCTCGCCCAAAACCCAGAGGCGCGCGCGGTCGAGCAGGAGATAGACGACGGGAGTGCTGTAGAGCGTAAGTACCTGGCTGACGAGGAGGCCGCCGACGATGGTGATGCCGAGGGGGCGGCGTAGCTCGGAGCCGGTGCCGGTGCCGAAGGCGAGAGGAATAGCGCCGAAGAGAGCGGCCATGGTGGTCATGAGGATGGGGCGGAAGCGAAGCATGCAGGCCTGAAAGATGGCGGCTTCGGTTTCGAGGCCGCCTTCGCGTTCGGCTTGCAGGGCGAAGTCAATCATCATGATGGCGTTCTTTTTGACGATGCCGATGAGCAGGACGATGCCGATGATGGAGATGACGTTGAGGTCTTGCTTGAAAAGCATGAGCGCGAGCATGGCGCCGACGCTGGCGGATGGCAGGCTGGAAATAATGGTGAGGGGATGAACGAGACTTTCGTAAAGGATGCCGAGGACGATGTACACGGCGAGGAGCGCGGTGACGACGAGGGTCAGTTCACCGTTGAGGGATTGCTGATAAGCCTGCGCGGTGCCGGCGAAGAATCCGCGCAGGGTCGAAGGGGCGCCGATGCGGTTCTTCATCTCCTCGATTTCGACGGTGGCGTCGGAGAGGGAGACGCCGTTGGCGAGGTTGAAGGAGACGGTGACGCTGGGAAAGAGACCGGTGTGATTGATGGCCAACGGGGTGGTGTTGGCCTGATGTTTGGACATATTGAAGAGCGAAGTATTGCCGGCGGCGGTGACACTATTGCTGCCGGGGGGATGGAAGTAAATGTACTTGAAGCCGTCGGGAGTCTGGGAGAACGAGGGATCGACTTCGAGGACCACGTAATACTGATTGAGCTGCGTGTAGATGATGGAGACTTCGGACTGGCCGAAGGCGCCGTAGATCGCGGAATCGAGAGATTGCGCGGTTTGACCGAGGCGGGCGGCGGTGACGCGGTCGTAGGTGAGGAGTTCGTCGAGGCCACCGTTTTGCTGATCGGAGTTGACGTCCTGCAAACCGGGAAGGCGTTTCATTTCGGCAAAGACTTTCGGGCCCCAGGTGGCGAGGTCGGGGATGTTGTCGGTTTGAATGGTGTATTGGTAAAGGGCGCTGCTGCCGCGGCCACCGATGCGGAGGTCCTGCGACGCCTGGAGGAAAGCGGAGGCGACGGGCAATTTATTGAGCTGGGGGCGGAGGCGATTGATGATTTCCGGCGCGCCAATTTTGCGCTGGTTGAGCGGTTTTAGCGCGATGAAAATGCTGCCGGTGTTGGTGGCGCCGCCGCCGCCGGTGAAGGCCATGACATTCTGGACGGCGGGATCTTTCTGGATGACGGCTTCGAGTTTCTGAATGGAGTCGTTCATGGCCGGGAAAGAGGAGTCCTGCGGACCCTGCACGCCGCCGGCGAGGGAGCCGGTGTCCTGCTGGGGGAAGAAGCCTTTCTGGATTTTGGAGATGACGACGACGTTGAGGGCGATGGTGAGAAGCAGGGTAACGAGGATGAGCCAGGGATTCTCGAGGGCCCAGTGCAGGCTGATGCGGTACCCAGCCAGGATGCGATCGAAGACGTGCTCGGTGAACATGTAGAGGCGGCCGTGTTTTCTGGAGTGTTCGTCGCGCAGCAGGTAGGCGCACATCATGGGCGTGGTGGTCAGGGAGATGACCATGGAAACGATGATGGCGGTGGAGAGGGTGACGGCAAATTCGCGAAAGAGGCGGCCGACGATACCGCCCATAAGCAGCAAAGGGATGAATACGGCGATGAGGGAAATGCTGATGGAGAGGACGGTGAAGCCGATCTCGCGGGCGCCCCGCAAAGTGGCGGCGAAGGGTTCCATGCCGTCTTCGAGATGGCGGGTGATGTTTTCCATGACCACGATGGCATCGTCGACGACGAAGCCGGTGGAGATGGTGAGGGCCATGAGGGAGAGATTGTCCAGGCTGTAGCCGCAGAGATACATGACGGCGAAGGTGCCGATGAGGGAGACGGGCACGGCAACGGCGGGAATGAGCGTGGCGCGGCCATTGCGGAGAAAGACGAAGACCACGATGATCACGAGAATGATGGAGAGGACCAGGGTGCGCTCGACGTCGCTGACGGAAGCGCGGATGGTGGTGGTGCGATCGAGGACCATGGTGACGTCGATGCCCTGCGGGATGGAGGCTTTGATGGACGGGAGTTCGGCGCGGATGCGATCCACGGTGTCAATAATGTTGGCACCGGGCTGGCGGAAGATGATGAGCAGGATGGCGCGCTTGCCGTTGAGATAGCCGCCGGCGCGGACGTTTTGGACGGAGTCGATGACGTTGGCGACATCCTCGAGACGAATGGCCGCGCCGTTTTTGTAACCGACAACCACGGGCTTGAAATCCACGGCGTGGGAGAGTTGATCGTTGGAGACGATGTCGGCGCTGACGTCGCCATTGGTGATTTGTCCCTTGGCGAGATCGGAGTTTTGCAGGCGCAGGACGGATTGAAGATCGACCAGCGTAAGGCCGTAGCTCGCGAGCTTGGCGGGATTGGCTTCAACGCGCACGGAAGGCAACGCGCCACCGCCGACGTTGACCTGACCGACGCCTTGGATTTGCGAGAGCTTTTGCTGGATGACGGTGGAGGCTTCGTCGTAAAGCTTGTCCGGGCCAAATTTTTCGGAGGTGAGGCCGACGATCATGATGGGGGAGTCGGCGGGATTGACCTTGCGATAGGTGGGGTTGGCGGGGAGATTGGCGGGGAGATAGGTGCGTGCGGAATTGATGGCCGCTTCGACGTCGCGTGCGGCGCCGTCGATGTTGCGGCTGAGATCGAATTGAATGGTGATGCCGGTGGTGCCAAGGCTGCTGGTGGAGGTCATCTCCGTGACGCCGGCGATGTGGCCGAACTGCCGTTCGAGCGGGGTGGCGACGGAGGAAGCCATGATTTCGGCGCTGGCGCCGGGCAGGCTGGAGTTGACGGAGATGGTGGGGAAGTCCACCTGGGGCAACGGGGAAACGGGCAACACGTTGAAGGCGATGGCGCCGGCGATGGCGATGGCGATGGTTAAGAGCGTGGTCGCGACGGGGCGATTTATGAAGGGCGCGGAAACGTTCATGATGCGCCTGCGGGTTCCGGTGTGGCGCCGGATGGTGCGGTGCGGGATTTGGGCGAAAAGCGCTGGGCGATCTTGTCAAAGAAAATGTAGATGACCGGCGTGGTGTAGAGGGTGAGCACCTGGCTGACGATCAAGCCGCCAACCATGGCGATGCCCAGGGGACGGCGCAATTCCGAGCCGATGCCGCTGCCGAAGGCCAGAGGCAAGCCGCCGAGAAGTGCGGCCATGGTGGTCATCATGATGGGGCGGAAGCGGAGGAGGCAGGCTTCGTAGATGGCCTCGGTGGATTCCTTGCCGTGGTTGCGCTCGAGATCGAGGGCGAAGTCCACCATCATGATGCCGTTTTTCTTGACGATGCCGATGAGCAGGACGAGGCCGATGATGGCCACGACGCTGAGGTCTTGCTTGAAGAGGATCAGCGCGAGGAAGGCGCCCACGCCGGCGGAAGGCAACGTGGAGAGAATGGTTACCGGATGAATGAAGCTCTCGTACAAAACGCCGAGGACAATATAGACGGTGACGAGCGCGGCGAGGATAAGCAACGGCATGTTGGAGAGGGAATTGCGAAAGGA
>Ga0181537_10003319_pt1 | contig 13802 bp, 9 predicted proteins | sample PEATcosm2014_Bin_39_FD_119765 | JGI IMG/M metagenome (GOLD analysis project Ga0181537, IMG submission 119765) | Peatland microbial communities from MTU Mesocosm Facility, Houghton, MI, USA - PEATcosm2014_Bin23_10_metaG | ecosystem: Environmental > Terrestrial > Soil > Wetlands > Peat | place...
ATGCCGGCCAGCTTTTTGTACATCCGGAAATAATTCTGGAAAGTGATGGTGGCGAGCGTCTGATTCTCGCGCTCGATCTTGACGTTTTCCTTGGCTTCGATCGCCTGGTGGAGGCCATCGGACCAGCGCCGCCCGGGCATAAGTCGGCCGGTGAATTCGTCGACGATAATCACTTCTCCGTCTTTGACTACATACTCGACGTCTTTCTTATAGAGCGCGTGCGCCTTGACGGCGGTTTCGACGTGATGCTTCAGCGCCCAGTTTTCCGGGTCGGCGATGTTGCCGATTCCCAGCAGCTTTTCGACTTTTTCCCAGCCTTCATCGCTGACCGTAACGTTGCGATGCTTTTCGTCGACCACGTAGTCGCCGGTCATTATCTTGGGCTCGCCGGGCGCAGTATCGATCTCTTCGCCTTTTTCAAGCTTAGGAATGATGCGATTCACTTTGTAATACTTATCGGTCGATTCTTCGCTCGCTCCTGAAATAATGAGCGGAGTGCGGGCCTCGTCAATCAGAATGGAATCAACTTCGTCGACGATGGCGAAGTTGTGCACGCGCTGCACGCAATCGCGCAGGTCGAATTTCATGTTATCGCGCAGATAGTCGAACCCAAACTCGTTGTTGGTGCCGTAGGTCACGTCAGCGGCGTAGGCTGCGCGGCGCTGCTCATCGTCGAGATCGTGGACGATCACTCCGACCGTCAGGCCTAGAAAACTGTAGAGCTTGCCCATCCATTCCGAGTCGCGCTTGGCAAGGTAATCGTTGACGGTGACGACGTGCACGCCGCGTCCGCTGAGGGCGTTGAGATATACCGGTAGCGTAGCGACGAGGGTTTTGCCCTCGCCGGTCTTCATCTCGGCGATGGTGCCCTGGTGTAGAACCATGCCGCCGATGAGTTGCACGTCGAAGTGGCGCATGTTGAGTACGCGGCGTCCGGCCTCGCGCACCACGGCAAACGCTTCTTCAAGAATCTCATCGAGGACGACTTTAAGGGCTTCGTCGCGCCGTGCTTCGATTTCCTTCTGACGGTCTATGTCCGGGTTTTCGATATCCCCTTCCGGTTCGTCTCGAATGGAGCTAAGACGCTCTTGGATACGAGCGCGAAAATCGTCCGTTTTCGATCGGAGCTCCTCGTCAGAAAGATTCTGCATTTCGGGTTCGAGCGCAGTGATCGCCGTAACGCGCGGCTGCAGGCGCTTGATCTCGCGTTCGTTTCTTGTCCCGAAAACCTTGCCTAATAAAGTGTTGATCAAAACTAAAATCCTTCGGAGAACGCAAGTCCACGTGCTAGTAGAAGCCTAGCACATTAGATGCGGGAGGAAGCTCGAAGAACGCAAAGCGAACAACGCAAGGAACGCGATGGAAACAAGCCATCGGGGCGGCCGTCGGAGATGTTCCGAAGCGCAGATCGGAGATCGTTGCTTAGTCTTAGTATATGTGGCACAGTATTTTCAGTAACGAGGTGGATCATGATCGATAACCAAAAATTTCAAAAAGCGCGAGGCTGGGCCTATGCGGTTGGGGCGGTTATTTTTGGGGTTGTTGTCGCGTGGAGATTTTGATCCGATGAATTGAAGGCACCTGGCGACGATTGTTGTTCCCGCCGGCCTGATAGACTTCCTGAGCGTGACCTCGTCCAGGAAGCTTAATTATCGATTGCCGCGCCCTTTGCTGCTGGTTAACATCGGGCAGCTTCTGACACTAAGCCCAAGTGCAGATGGTCCGCGTCGCAGCTCCCAACTTTCGGAACTTGGAATCGTTCAGAACGGTGCAGTTCTCTGTTTCGGTGGCAGGATTGTTTCTGTTGGCACCTCGAAAGCTGCTCTGCGCGATCCGTGGCTCAAGAAGCATCGCGAAAAGATCGTCGAAATCGATTGCGGCGGACGCGTGGCTTTGCCTGGGTTTGTCGATTCACACACGCATCCGGTATTCACGCACCCCCGGCTGGTGGATTTTGAGAAGCGGATTTCTGGCGCCAGCTACGAAGAGATCGCTGAGGCGGGCGGAGGAATTCGTTCCAGCATCGCGGGCGTGCGGGAGACGGGTAAAGCGGATCTCACTCGGAAGGTTGTCACGTCGCTGGCGGCTTTTGCCGGTCACGGCACCACGACGGTTGAGGCCAAGTCGGGTTACGGTCTAAGCCTCGAAAGTGAGGTGAAGTCGCTCGAAGCTATCCGCGCAGCAGCGCGCGAATGGCCGGGGAGTGTGATTCCGACTTTTCTTGGTGCGCATGTTGTCCCTCCTGAGTATCGCGGGCGTCCACAGGAATATGTCGAACTTGTCTGCAACGAAATGATACCCACCGTCAGGAAGCTGAAACTCGCGCGGTTCGTCGACGTATTCTGTGATCGTGGAGCATTCAGTGTTGAGGAAACCGGACAGATCTTTACGGCGGCGGAACATCATCATCTCGCTGTGCGCGCACACATGGGACAGCTTAATGAAACGCCGCTGGCGCCACTGCTTCGTTACCATCCGGCTTCGTTTGATCACATGGACCATGTGAACCATTCCGATCTGCGAACTCTCGCCAGAACTGACACCATTGCGACTTTTGTTCCTGGGGCCAATTATTTTCTCGGTTTGAAGAGGTATCCGGACGCGCGGCGGTTTATTGAAGCTGGCGTCGCGATCGCACTCGCCACTGATTACAATCCGGGCTCTTCTCCGTTGCTGAGCATGCCGGTGGCGATGTCGCTTGCATGCACGCAGATGAACATGTCGCCCGCGGAGACGATCGCAGCCGCGACGATCAATGGAGCGTGGGCGCTCCGAATCGCCGACCGCAAGGGGAGTTTGGAACCGGGCAAAGACGCGGACATGGCAGTGTTTGACGTGAATGACTATCGCGAAATTCCCTACTGGTTTGGCATGAATCACTGCGTTTTGACAATTATGAACGGCGAGGCTGTTGGACATTTAGTGCAGTAACCTGGCGGAGGTTGCTATAATTTGTGAGTTCCGCACGGCCCAACGCAACTGCTGTTTGCTTCGCGGCGTCCCCGCCGAGTTAAAGTGCAAGCATTATGATCAGGAGCAGCGTGGCCAAATCGACTGCTCGTCGGAGTTGCGAACAGGTGCGGAAAGGAAGTGGCCAGGTAGCTCAGGTGGTAGAGCGCAGCCCTGAAAAGGCTGGCGTCGGCGGTTCAACTCCGTCCCTGGCCACCATATCTTTCAGTGACTTAGCAGACCAGCCCGAAATTTCACACCTGTGATTTCACACCTGTGGTCGCTCACGGCCCCAACTTCCCAATTGAAGTGTCTATGATCGGCGGCCGCTTCGTGATCGGGCACTGGTTCGATACGGTTAGGGCTTGCGGAAACGCAGTCTCGTCTTATCCGCGGAACTGAGCTGGAAATCTGCTTTGGAAAGTCTCCGGTGCTCGCGGCTCACCCCGGCTGGCAGGTCCATCACTGCCCTATGGACTGAATTATATGTAAGCGCCTGCGGTGAAGCGTTCTCGTAGATGCTTGGGGCACGAACATCGATCATGACGGGTGGGGTTTTGTCGGAAATACCCGTCGCCGCGCACGACGACATGTGCTACATGATGTTGGGGCTTCGGCCCGGCTGCTTCTCGCAAACATCCCGACGGTTCGGATTGTTAGCGCCTTCACTGGGCGGCCTATCGACTGATAGGTCTTGCTTTGCACAAACTTCGCTGTTTCGGAGGCGCTTGCGGTGAAAGAAACTCCGCATGTTTCGCCTGTCTCGTTATCTGCGTGGGTTGTTCGTAGCAAGCACTTGGTCGACAAGCCCTGTTGCTGATTCCCTCCTCAGAACACCCAACGAAACCTCCATCCCGGCAGTTCTGGTTCCGTTCATTGCAGCTTCGCGTACTCGGCTTTGGCTTGCTTCAGGATGGGGATGTCGGGGTCGGCGTCTTTCCAGAGGGTGAGAAACAATCGCGGCATTCCACGCATAAACCGTATAACCGTCACTTCCTAATTTGCATTGGGCTAGGGCACTGATGGATCAAAGTTTTCCATCAACCACACGTCGGACTTCTCCTCACTGATACTGACGACAATTTCCTTTCCGTCAGGGCTTACGCTGGCATTGTCATCGTCGTCAACGTCGCCGGGCAAAGTCGCCACTGAGGTAACTGCGTTCGGAGCGGCGACCTGAATTCTGATAATTTCTCGTCCCGATTCTTTTTCTGCTCGGATCGCGTACACGTATTTTCCGTTCAGTGACCAGCCAAGAGGGAAAATGATTTCAGACGGCAACAGCAGCATTTCGGAATACGGTTCCACGGAGATAATCCAGACGCCTTCCTCCTTTCGATTCCAATAGGCAGCCATTTTCTTGCCGTCCGGTGAAAACGCTGGTTTGAAGGGAACCCAGCCTACTGATTGGTCGTGCTGGATTATGGTTTTTTCCCCGTGTGTCTCATCATTGATCTGCAGCAAATTTCGAAGTCCCGGTTGTTGATAGACAATGTTGCTGCTTGGCCACCAAGCAAGTTTGTTGTTAGTGTCCGAAGCGTTCGTGTTTTCCAGCGGTTGGGCGGTGCCACCATCCGCGCTGATTGTCCACACTCGGGGCGTGCCGTTTTGGTCGCTGATAAAAGCGATGCGCTGGCCGTCCGGTGACCAAGCTGGGCTGGCGGCTGCGGCGTGCTCGAAAAAAGTGATTTGGACGCGCTCGCCACCCGCAACTTGCATTTTGAAGATGTTAGTCTCGTTGGGGTTCGGCCCAAGAGCGAACGCTATCCAGCGGCCATCGGGAGAGAAACTGGCGGCACCGTAATAAGAAGTGCCGGACGTCACGCGGCTGATCTCCGGCTTTGCTTTGTTCCCGGCAGCCGGAAGATTAACTCGCCACAGGTTTGAGTTATGTTCCTGTCGTGTGTACGCCAGCCGAACCCCATCAGCGGAGAGCGTGAAGAACTCGCCGCTTTGCAGTCCGTCGGCAAGGACCGCAGGTTCGGCATCTCTGCGGGTGACAGAAAACTTTGAAAGTTCCCTTGTACTCCCCTTTCCGTGCAGGTAATAGATTGAGTCGCCAGTCGGAGACCACCGTGCCGAGGAGATTTCATCACTTTCTTCCACCAGTTTGCGTTCCTCGCTGCCATCCGGCTTGAAAGCCCGAATTTGATATTTCTCAGAATTCTGTGTCACACCCAGAATCATGCCTGCGCGGGCAGAACAGTCAACATCCCCCAGAAAGGCGTATTCAGATAGGTGAACTTCCCTCGCCTCTCCAGTGAGCCTGTTCACTAATCTGACTCCTTTGAAACCCGAGCGTTCCCCCTGCAAAGCCATCACAATCTGAGACCCATCTGGGGTGAGCCAGCAGGCGGATTCCCCTCGGCCTATCGGGCGAGCGACTCCGCCCAAGCGAGAAACCACGAAGATACTTGTGTCTACCGCATAAAGCACTTCGGAGCCGTCCGGTGACCAGCGAGGGCGGGTTATGTGGGTATCCTCTGCAATCTCGACATTGGCACCGTTAGAGGCCTGCACCATCAGCTTATGCCGTTCGCCGGGTTTTCTCGATACATAGGCCACAAACATCCCGTCCGGCGAAAGAGCGGGGTCGTAAGCATTGCCCAAGAACGTGAATTGCTCGTGCGCAATCTTGGCATGGGAAACATTGCCAAAAGGCAAGCTGTGAGTTAAGTACAGGACTGCTCCGAGCAGCAGGCCAACGAAGACGAAGCTGGCTGCTAGTCCCCATGTGTGCTCCTTGACGGCGGTGAACAGTGCGGAACCGCCCGCAGTGTGAGCAGGGGTTGAGACCGCACCGGCAATGCCCGCAACTTCACCAGACTGTAAGACTCGGCGGCTGGATTCCGTGTCCCGCTTCAGTCGTTGCAGGTCGGCCCGCATCTCCGCCGCGCCCTGATAGCGCAGATTGCGGTCTTTCTCGAGTGACTTGTCGATGATGACTTCCAGCTTGGGCGGCACGTCGGGGTTCAGCCGCACAGGAGCTACAGGCGCTCGATTCAATATGGATTCGAAGATCAGTGCTGTCGTGTCGCCTCGAAACGGCAAGGTGCCCGTACACATCTCGTACAGCACCGCCCCGAACGAGAACAGGTCGGTGCGAGTGTCGAGTTCCTTCCCTCGCACCTGCTCTGGCGACATATAGGCGACTGTTCCCAGCGCGCTGCCGGGACTCGTCAGGTGTTCCTCCGACTCGATAGTCGCGGCACTCAGGGCAACGCTCCACGGTTTGAGCGTAACCTTTGCCAACCCGAAGTCCAGAATCTTCGCCTGACCGCGATTCGTGAGGAAGATGTTCGCGGGCTTGATGTCACGATGGACGATTCCTTTCGAGTGTGCCGCATCTAGCGCATCAGCAATCTGGATGCCCAGATCGAGCACCGTTTCGATCTCCATCGGCTTGCCATCGATCCGGTGCCTGAGCGTCTGCCCCTCCAGCAGTTCCATGGCGATGAAGGTTCGCCCATCAGCCTCGTCGATTTCGTGGATGGTGCAGATGTTCGGATGGTTCAAGGAGGACGCGGCCTTGGCTTCCCGCTGGAAACGGCTGAGAGCTTGCGCGTCGTGGGCAAGTTCGTCGGGGAGGAACTTCAGGGCGACGTGGCGACCGAGCTTTAGGTCTTCGGCTTCGTACACCACACCCATCCCGCCGCCGCCGATCTTGCTGAGTATGCGGTAATGGGAAACCGTCTGCCCTACGGGTTGGGAGGGCGCGGACACTGCGTACACATGTTAGGTGGGGGCGGAGGTAAGGTCAAACGCAGAGGCGAGTCTGTCATAGGTAGGATCTTTCGGATTTCTTGTTGTCCATCTTGTTGTCCACGGACCCGTAGTCGTCGGCAACCGATTGGTCGTCGGCGTCCGCGCTGCCGTTCTGCGAATACATGTTTTGCGGGACGTAACTTCCGCCTTGCTTGTGGGCATCGCTCGGCGGCATCGTGTGGCCTGCACGCCCCTGGCGACCAGCCGCATGACCATGCCCGTTGTAATCGGCATGGTCGAGCAGGTGCCCGGCGATCTCTTGGAAATGTTGTCGATTGGCCGCGACCCTTGATCTGGCCGACGAATTGGAATCCAAAGTTGCCGGCTGCGGCAGCGCGGCATTCGGATCGGATTGAAGGTTTGACATTGGCGCCAGCTCCTTATGAGTTATTGATTTTCCATGAATGCTGCGACATCATTATTTATTGCTTCCGACAATCTGGTGCGCCCAACCTTGGCGCGCCAGTTTTTTGCTCTGGCTACCCGCCTTCCTTCCCACGCCGCCCAACAAGCTGCGGCGAAATCAATAACCCGTCGCGCCGCCCGTGCTGTCGCAGTCGCCGATTGAGTCGGCACTCGAAGTCTCGTAGTCGGCGCCCGCCGCGCCCCCGCTGCTCAGCGATCCCTGGCCGCTGAAGCCAGTTCCGTGCGCCCCAAAATCCTTCGTCTGATTATTTGGATCGGTGCCACGGTGATAGGCGGCGACTTCGTTCGCGTGCCTGGTCATCAGGCTCAAGTGTCTCTTCGCGTGCTCCGGTTTCCAGTTCGACAGTGAAAGCTGGCCGTGCTTCGGCGGTTGTTCCATGATGCTCCTTTGCGACCGATAACGTTGCCCTGTGTTCGGAGAATACTCCCTGGCTCTCGCGCTCCAAAAGTGTCTGAAGAGAGTCCGTGTACGGATTGCGGACACGGCGGGAACTGGGAAAATCGGCGGGATCAGGATGTTTTGGACGGTCTGGGGACTTCTATTATGTTCCCTTCGCGTAGCAGCTCACGCAGTCAAGCGAGCCACCAATGACAAGGATGCCCTAGCGTCACAAGCCCTGCTGGGTTCCATTTTAGATCCGAACAAATTCCGGGGAATTCTCATCGAACCCAGCTTTTCGTCTACTTTAAGTGCTCCACAAGAAACAAATCTGAGAGGATGCGCCTGTAGCCGAAAACGTAATGTTCTTCGTCTGCGGCGATTCGAGGGCATGCGACAGAAACCACCCCGGCCAAGTCAGATGGCCGGACCGTTTTCCATGCCGTTTTCGCGCCAGTCTGAACATCCAAAAGTGAGACCGAACAAAATATGTGAGCCACTACTTCCAGACGGCGGATTATTGGGAGCAAATCATGGCGAGCGCGCGTGGCGTCGCGCAACCTGGAGTAAACGCTACCACGCTCAAAGCTCTCAGGTTACCCTTACCGCCGTTGCCGGAGCAGCGGCGGATTGCGGAGGTGCTGGATCGGGCGGAGGCGTTGCGGGCCAAGCGCCGCGCAGCCCTCGACCAACTCGACACCCTAACCCAATCCATCTTCCTCGACCTCTTCGGGGACCCTCGGGAAAATCAAAATCGATGCGCAATGGTTCCCCTTGGAGAGCTATGTGTGAAGCTCGTGGATGGGACTCACAAAACCCCTAGCTAAGCTAGCTAAGCTAAGCTAGGCTTCTCACCACATTCGAGCTGTTGAATCGCACGCCTCGAGATTAGTTGCTCTCAGCAAATGCCTTACGAATTGTTGGATGTTTGCAACCGTTCGAGCAGGGTGAGCACGGAGGCGTGGAAACTTGAGAAGGGGTTGGCCCTTGCCAGACGCGAAACCAAACGGGCTCGCCGCGAAAATGAGTGGCCTGATCGAGAGCCTTTACGTGCTCTTTATGAACTTTTTACGCAAACCTTATGCATTTTCGAATGTGATGGTGATTTCACGACCACAAGGGCGGGTTGTTTGTTTTATCAAAGCGGACAGTCGCCGTTGAATTGAGAGCCAGGCTTCAACCAGGAAGGACATGAACTTGAAAATCACAAGAGCTCTATTCCATAAAGCTGTAACCGTCTTAGCCTTTCCTTCAATAATTGTTTTGAGCCTCGCGGTGAGTCAGGGTTATCGGTGTTACGCGCAGACCGAGGAGCATCCGAATGGCTGGACAAAGATCGCGGATCTGCATACGCCATCGGCCGATGTATCTCCTAGCCGAGCCGCAGCGGCGCGAGACGCGGCAAGTTCGACGGATATCGCCAAAGAGTTGGCCGCCATGAAAGCGCGCATCGAACTGCTTGAAGAGGAATTGAAGAGCCGCGGTCCCGAAGCGCCCTTGTTGGCTGTAACTCCGGCGAGAACACTAGCGGTTGCCCCCGGATCTGCGTTCGCTGTCGAGCCCGCTATCGCACCAACCACCACATCGGCAGCCATACCCACGCAGGCCATGGCCGCGCAACCCTCAAGCGCCTCAGCCGCGCCCGCGAAAAAAGAACAAATCGCGCCCTTCTCCGATTGGGATTGGACTTGGCTGAACGGCAACCCGCGAAACAAAGACACGGCTTTCGATTCAAAGTTTTTCACTCCAGAAATCCGGGCAGACGTTACTTATAACTACGATTTCGACAAGCCGATCGATAACTCCGAAGGCGGGTCGAGCGAGATATTCCGCGCCAATGAAATCGGGCTGGAGCAATTAGGTATTGGCGGCGATTTCCACCTCGATAACGTTCGCGCCCGAGTGATGACCCAGTTCGGCATGTATTCCACGGCCACCGTGCGCAATGATGCCAGCTACACCAAGGGGCAATGGCAGCTCAATGATGCCTACCGATACTTGTCCGAAGCCTACGGCGGCTATCACATCAACGTCTTGGACGGGATCAACATCGACGCGGGAATTTTCATGTCGTACATCGGTCTTTTCAGCTATTACAACTACGACAATTGGGCCTACCAGCCCTCCTACGTTTCTTCCAATACGCCGTGGTTCTTCACCGGCGTGCGAATCCAGGTTTTCCCCAATCCGCATCTCAAGATTGAGCCCTGGATCATCAACGGATGGCAGTCCTACGCCTCCGCCAACACGCGCAAGGGATTAGGCGGACAGATAAAGTGGACGCCATTTCCCTGGATGAACATCATTTCCAACAACTATGGCCTCGGTCATGACGACCTATACATACCGAATCGCGGACGAATCCACACTGACAACAGTATCGAGATTAAATACTACGACCATCCGGAGAGGCTCCTCGACAAACTGGCCTTCTCGTTCACCGGTGATATGGGATGCGAATTCGGACCCAGCACGGCCACGTTAGCAGGCGTGAGCTGCCACGGTGACAAGAAGGACCCTCTTGGGCCAGCGAACGCCAATTTTCCGAATGGGGGAGTCGATCCCAAACAGAGCTTCATCGGCTACATGTTCTACAACCGCACATGGTTCGAGAAGGACAGGTACGGATTAACGCTCGGCGGCGGCCAAATCAACAATCCCGGACGCTATCTGGTGCTGGATCCGCCCATCAACGGTGAGACTGCGTCATCGGCTGCGATTAATGCTCCGTACTTTACAGGAAATCCCGGGGACCCATTCAAGGCCTGGGATTCTTCGATCACGTTTGACTACATGCCGAAGCAGTGGATCACTTTCCGTTGGGAGGCCGACTATCGCCACGCGAGCGTTCCCTACTGGACTGGTCACGGTGGAGTCACGCCGCCTGGTCCGGGTGGGGTGCCTTATACGAACAACGGATATCCGCAGTACTTCGCTTGTAATGATGGGAATTCGTCGATGCAGGAGACACTCAGCGGCGCGCAAACGGCCTGTGGATCGCAAGGCAGCAGCGTGTGGTTTCCCGATCTGCGCAAGGACGAGATGTTGGTCGACTTCGACATCATGGTCAAGTTCTAGGGTTGGGCGGGATTCCTATAGAACCTACTTTGCGCAAGCGCTCGATTTCGAAGGGAGGAATTATGTCTAAGCTTTCTATCGTTGTCGTTACGGTGTTCCTGGCCGGAGTTATGGCAGCGAATGCCGCCCCAACGCAACCCGAGAAGGCCACCGGCGTAGTTACTCCGACGCCGTCGGCTGAGCAAGCTGAAAAAGAAAAGAAGCTCGCCGCCGCTACCGAGGCCGCTAAAGAACTTTTACTGGTCATGGACACCAACAAGAGCGGCAAGGTCTCCAAAGAAGAATGGATGAAGTTCATGGAGGCGGAGTTTGACCGCTTGGACACAGATCACAAGGGACGGCTGGACATTAAAGAATTAACCCAGTCACGAGTGCGGGTCCGGCCCGCCGTCGGCAAGTGATCTCGAAGTAGGCAGCGCTCCATTCGAGTTTGGTTAAAGGGCATGGCTTTCACGCTTTTGGGGTGGCGGTGACGCAGCTCTTCAGCGCCTGCGTGAGAACCGGATTTTCGCGGCTTCGCGATGGAACAAAGGTTTCTCGCTTCAGCCGCAAAGCAGCGCAAGAATGCAGCCCACAGCGCAAGCCGTGGGTAAGTTTGGGCCTTTAGGCGCTGAGGTCGTATGTCGTTCGTTATGGCCCACAGGTGGTCGTCATGAAAAATAGAACTCTGAGAATCAGCCTCCTTCTCGCCTCCCTGCTCTCGCCGCTGATGCTCGCCGGCTGCAACGATCACGTCGATGCCGCCGCCGAAGCGCCCCCTCCCTCCAACGTCGTCCAGGATGTGGATCTCAACCTCTTCGCCGTCGATCATCCCGACCAGTTCCCGCTCGCTGAAGCGGCCGCCCATCCCACCACCTCCGAGTTGGTCGTCACCGGCACGGTCACTCCTGACATCTCTCGCAACGTCCCCGTCGTCTCGCTCGCCTCGGGACGCGTCGTCGCCATTCACGCGCGCCTCGGCGACTCCGTTAAGAAAGGTGAGCTCTTACTCACCATCCGCAGCGACGATGTCGCCGGCGGCTTCGACGCCTATCGCAAGGCCGTCACCGATGAACTCCTCGCGCGCAAGCAGCTGAATCGCGCCGTCGACCTCTACGCCCACGGCGCCATCGCAGAGCAAGACCTCGAGGTCGCGCAAGACGCTGCCGATGACGCCAAAGTCACGCTCGACACTGCGACCGAGCATCTTCGCCTCCTCGGCAATGATCCCGACAAGCCCATGGGCATGGTCGATATCGTCGCCCCCACGACGGGCGTCATCACCGATCAGGAAGTCACAAATGCCGCCAGTGTGCAGGCCTATTCCTCGCCCAGCCCTTTTACGATTACCGATCTCTCCTCCGTCTGGATTGTCTGCGATGTGTACGAGAACGACCTCTCGACCGTCCGGCTCGGCGACACCGCTGAGATCACCCTCAATGCATATCCCGACCGGCCATTCAAGGGCAGAGTCAGCAATATCGGCGCGATTCTCGATCCAAATATTCGCACCGCCAAGGTGCGCATCGAAGTTGAGAATCCAGGCATTCTCCGCCTCGGCATGTTTGCCAAGGCCACCTTCCGCGGCCAAACCACGGAGATGCACACCGTAGTTCCATCTTCCGCAGTACTGCACATGCACGATCGCGATTTTGTTTTTCTTCCCGCGCCCGGCAAAAAATTTCGCCGCCTCAGCGTGGTCAGTGGAGACGTTTTGCCCGATAACTCGAATCTGCAGGAGATCAAATCCGGTCTTAAGCCCGGGGAACAAGTAGTTACCAACGCCCTGGTCTTGGATCACGTGCTTGCGCAGTGATTAGCGAAACAGTTAGGAAGAAAATCGTAAACCCGAAATGATCCGCGCCCTAGTTGATTTTGCTCTGAACAACAAGTTCGTAGTGTTGGCCATTGCCATCTTGTTGTTCGCCTGGGGCGTCATCTCGTTTCACAATCTTCCGGTCGAAGCCTACCCCGACATTGCCGACAACTACGTCACCGTCATTACCCAATGGCCGGGCCGTTCCGCCGAAGAAGTGGAACAGCAAGTCACCATTCCCATCGAAATACAAATGGCCGGAATGCCGCACATGACCTTTCTGCGTTCCGAATCCATCTTCGGCCTGTCGTTCGTCATTATGATCTTCGACGACAGCTCGGTAAACGATTGGAACCGCCAGAAAGTCCTCGAACGCCTCACCCAGGTCAATCTTCCCCCCGGGCAAAATCTGCAACCGCAAATCGGCACCGACTGGAGCACCACGGGCCAGATCTATTGGTACACGCTAAGAAGCACAAATCCCCGCTATGACCTGATGGAGCTGCGGTCAATCGAAGACTGGGTTCTGCTCAAGCAATTCAAGTCCGTCACCGATGTGGTCGACGTTTCCGACTTCGGTGGCACGGTCCGCGAATATCAGGTGCGTGTCGACCCCAACAAACTCGTCGCCTACGGATTGAGCATCGGCCAGGTCGAACAACAACTAGCCAACAACAACATCAATGCCGGCGGCAGCTTTGTCGAAGAAGGCCTCCAGCAGATGAATGTTCGCGCCCTCGGTCTCTTCAGCACCGTGCAAGACATCGAGCAAACCGTCTTAAAAACGCAAACCGGCACCGCGCTTCGCGTCAAAGATATTGCCGACGTCGTCCAGGGCCCAAAGATCCGCCTCGGCCACATGGCCCGAGCCAATCACATGGAAGACGGCCGCATCATCGATGAGCCCGATGTCATTCAGGGTGCGGTCCTCATGCGCAAAGGAGCGGAAGAACAACCGACGCTCGATGCCATCCACAAGAAAGTCGACCAGCTCAACAACGGCATTCTGCCCCCCGGCGTGAAGGTCGTTCCCATGCTCGATCGCAGCGATCTCCTTCACTTCACGACCCACACCGTTCTACACAACCTGCTGGAAGGGATGATCCTAGTGACCATTATCCTCTTCCTATTTCTCGGCAATGCCCGCGCAGCCCTCATCGTAGCCCTCACCATTCCGTTCTCCCTGCTCTTCGCCTCCATCTGGCTCGACCTGAGCAAGATCCCCGCCAATCTTCTTTCGCTCGGCGCACTCGATTTCGGCATGGTCGTCGATGGCGCAGTCGTCATGGTCGAAAACATCGTCCGCCATTTGAGCCGTCGCGAAAGAACTTCCGGATCCGCCAACGGATCCGAAACCAACGGATCTGCCATAAACGCCACCGACCGCCGCATTACCAGGACAATCAAAAC
>Ga0181537_10003320_pt1 | contig 13798 bp, 12 predicted proteins | sample PEATcosm2014_Bin_39_FD_119765 | JGI IMG/M metagenome (GOLD analysis project Ga0181537, IMG submission 119765) | Peatland microbial communities from MTU Mesocosm Facility, Houghton, MI, USA - PEATcosm2014_Bin23_10_metaG | ecosystem: Environmental > Terrestrial > Soil > Wetlands > Peat | place...
ATCTTGAACTTCCTGGGAAGGTTGTAGAACTCGGAGTTCCCAACGAAGTACCGGTTCAGTTCCAGCGCCAGCGGAGAAGGATCAAACACTTCCCCCGCCGCCACTCCCGCCAAAGGACACCCTGTGATGTTGCGCGTATCATCGCCGCAGGAACCCATGGTCGTCAGTCCCGCCCGCCATAACTGCTCCAGTAGGTCCGGCAGGTCTTCAATGCGAACCCAGTGCAGCTGAATGTTCTGGCGGACTGTAATATCGATCAACCCGCGTGCATATTTCGCCGCAACGTCGGCAATCGTGCGAACCTGATGACTCAACAACAGACCATTGGGGATTCGGATGCGGACCATGAAGTAAGGCACCGCGTTTCCCTCGCCGCCTTTGCCACCAGTCACTCCCGCGCCATCACCCTGCGTGTACACGCCCCAGAAACGGAAGTAGGTGCCGAGCCACTCCGGAGGAATGCTCTCGTGTCCATTGCGCGCGAATTCCCGAATCTCATGGAGGCACTCCCATGGATTCTTCTCTCGCTTCAACCGCTCGGCCCGTTGTGCTTTTGTTTCCTTCTGCTCCGGCATTGTTTTCTCCAAAACGAAAAACCCACCCGCTTGAAAATTTCTGGCGGATGGGTCGAAAAAACTCGATCTTGGTTAAATAACTTCTATACCACGATCTCCCGCGCGCCAGATGGTTTCATGCCGCAACAACAGGGGCAGCGCATCATTCCGGTCTGGCAGCACATCGTCATGGTTATGACGTATACGCCAAAATGATGTCACAGGTCAATGTGACAGATGCAAGACTCAGAAATTCAGATTGGATTGCCCGGACACCGCAGCAGAGTAACTGCCTCAAGAAAGTCTTCTCTGACGGGGGTTACTCTTGTCCGTCGAATGATTCTCGAAAGAACAGCTTGCGATTCGAGAAAAGTTCGGCTAATGTAAAACGCATGAGCTTCTATATGCCAAAGCACGTTCGCCGCGCCAGCATGTGTTGTATGTGCTGCGCACGCGCTGCTTCTGGCATTTGGGATTAGTCGACACAAGTTCTAAGTTTCAGTCGAACCCACTGCCAGAGCGCAGTGGGTTTTGTGTTTTTGGGCGAATGTAAGCTGAAGCCCAAGTTGAGTGCGGGTGGCGAAGTGGCTAACGCGGCGGCCTGCAAAGCCGTTATTCATGGGTTCAAATCCCATCCCGCGCTCCAAGTTTTCAATTGTGTACTCTGAGGATTGAGTGAAATGAACAAGACGCCTAGAACGAGCATCACGATCCCGGCCACCTCCATAGCCGACTACATGGACATGTGTATGTGTCCCTGCATGCGAACCGTGGGCGAGAAGGCCGGAACGTAGAATCCAATTCACACCGGCAGAGGTTTCTCGGAAGGCCCACGACAAAAAACGTGGGCCTTCTTCTTTTTGAAGTCAAGAACAGGAGCATCGAAATGGCACAGACACAACTCTCCGCGAGCGAAAAGACACTGACGCATATCTACGTGCGTGACGCACAGAAGTGCTTTGTCCGTCCCTGCTGGTCGTCTGGGACGGATGTGTACTGCGGCATGTGCATGAGGGGGACTGTGCGACCCGTAGTCGGCGAGGTCTGCCCAATCTGCTCCAGCACGGTCGAGCGGATTCTGGAAGTCGCGACGGGAGGTGCGCCAAGAGTTGCTCCCAAGCACAAGGACTGTTCCATCCGCGTCGGCAATGGAGATTCGGAATCTGGTTCGGGAGTGTTACTAGACTTTCCGGATTCGCGAAGGGTCCGGGCATAACCGTGACCGGACGTCTTTACGAACGGCTCGGGGGCGGAGTGCGCTGCCCCCGAGTCTCGGCTACTCGGTAGCTTACGCGGCTTTCATCATCTTTGCAGTCATCGAACAAGACTCGGCGCAGCGGCGGCACATTTCGGCGCAGCGCTTCATCATCGGATCGTCGCCCATACCCTCGCACATGGTCGCACACATCATGCACATTTCTGCGCACATCATGCACATCCTTCCGCTCATTGGAGACATACGCATGATGCCATTGGCGCACATCTGGCACATTTCCATGCAGTCCATGAACATGCACATCATCTTCATGTCCATTTTGCCCATCTTCATGCACTGCATCATGCATTCCATGCACATGGCCGCGCAGTTGCGACAATCCTCCATACATCGCCGCATTTCCATAGACATTTCCATTTCCATTTGCAATCTCTCCTTGGGTAGAGTTCGGGGCTAACCCGTCAAGTGGTTGACGTTCTCCTGGGCGGAATAGCTGGCAGGAGTCCCGAGTGCGCGGGAGACGATTGTAACCTGAAACAGCGGCGCCGAGTGGGGCAACAATGCTTCACTGCGACCTACTTACTCTTCACAAATAGTCATCTAGTACTCGCCGTAATACTGTGGGCATCGTGTCGCACCTGCGGTTCCGGAACACTATGGACGAGCGCGTTGTCGAGATCGCTGACGAGGTCGTCGGAGTGATGGAGACTCAGAATGATTACCATTGCACGCAGAATTCCAACTTAACCTCTGCGAGCATTTTCTTGAACGATGGATGACATCAGCAAACAAACTTGCATTTTCGGGAAACATTGGCTCCATAGATTGAGGTTGAATATCAATGCTTTTTGACGGCTCGGTCGGTCCGTCTAAGTGGGCTTATACGCCTGAAACAAATCTGAGATATAGTATCCGCCATGGATCTTTATTCCACTCTAATCAACATCTTGCGGGCGGTCTCAGAACCTCGCGACATTGACGCTTTGGTTAAGGAACTCTCCATTCACCTCCATGCAGTCGTGGAGTTCGACTATTTTGACATCCTCCTTTATGACCCTGAAGTAGACTGCTATACCTTATTTTTTTCTGGGCAGCACCCGCAGATTGACAGACAGCTTCGATTCAGCGAAGGACCAGGTCATCTGGTGTGGACCAGTCAGAAGCCATTCGTGTGCACTGGAGAGGAGCTTGTAAGGCAATACCCGTCGTACGCGGCGACGAGAGAAGGCGAACATCTGCGGATGTATTGTGCACTGCCGCTGACAACCTCCCGCCAGCGCCATGGGGTTTTGCATTTTGCGAGCGCGAGTGCCGAGGCCTATGGCACCGACCAAATGGATTTTCTGCAGAGCGTTGCCTCGCTGGTGGCGATTGCAGTGGACAACGCGTGTGCGTACCAGAAGCTTTCCGCGTTGAGCGATCGACTGGCCAACGAAAAGCTCTATCTGGAAGAGGAGTTGCAAGCCCACTGCAATTTTGATGAAATCGTCGGAAAAAGCGATGCGCTGAGGCATGTTTTAGCTCAGGCCGAGCAGGTAGCGAATAGCGACTGCACGGTCCTGATCATGGGGGAGACGGGGACCGGCAAGGAGTTGTTGGCTCGCGCGATCCATAACCTTAGCTTGCGCAGCGCCCGCACACTTGTGAAGGTGAATTGCGCGGCAATTCCGACCGGATTACTGGAAAGCGAGATGTTCGGCCACGAAAAGGGCGCATTCACAGGCGCGATTGCGCAACGCATCGGTCGCCTCGAACTGGCACACAAAGGAACCCTGTTTCTCGACGAGGTGGGCGACATCCCGTTTGAACTGCAGCCCAAGCTTCTACGCGCAATTCAGGAACAGGAGTTTGAACGGCTGGGAAGCACGCGACCAATCCATGTGGATGTGCGGCTGATTTCTGCAACCAACCGGAATTTGGAGGAGATGGTCGCGAATCGCGAATTTCGCAGCGACCTCTACTATCGCCTGAACGTTTTCCCTCTCTACATCCCCCCTCTGCGCGAGCGCAAGGGCGATATTCCACTGCTGGTGCACCACTTCGCCAAGAAGTACACCACTCGTATGAACAAAGAGATATGCACCATTCCTTCGCAGACAATGCGGGTGTTGGAGAGTATGCCGTGGTTGGGGAATGTGCGCGAGCTAGCCAATGTCATCGAACGGGCAGTCATACTGAGTCGCGGCACCGCTCTGGAGGTTCCCCTTGCCGAACTGCGGAAGGAGCCCTTGGCCGCTTCACCGGTTGCGTCTTCGGCTCCCACAAAGGCTGCTCAGCCTACGTCCGGCGCACGCAGCGCAGAAGACTTGGAGCGGGAACGAATTTTGCTTGCCCTGCGGGAGACGAATGGAATCGTTGCCGGGCCGAACGGCGCAGCAGCTCGCCTTGGTTGGACCCGTGGCACTTTACTTTCCCGGATCCAGCAACTGGGGATTTCCCTGTACTCCGCGAATGCCAGGCAAACCGAGCGGGAACTGATTCTCAACGCGCTAAGTGAAACCAATGGCGTTGTAGCCGGCGAAAAGGGCGCCGCAGCGAAGCTCGGAATAAGACGATCAACCCTCCTCTCACGGATGCAGCGACTCGGTATTTCTCCGCAAGAGGTGAAAGCAGCAAAACGTCTTCTGAGTTTCGCCAATGCCAGCGAGAATCCATCGGAACAATGATCGCGGCGGTAGAGTTTTGGTGTATGCCAATAAAGGCGTGCCGCTTCGGCAGGAACATCGGTTGAAGGGCGCGAGCGCAGCGGGCATTGCTCTTCTGGCAGGAGCTGGCTGCGTGGTCTTGGTTTGCATTCAACTGCTTAACAGAGCTTGCTTGCCTCTTTTGCTCGCACTGCCGAATAATGTGTTGACATTGTGCTGAAGGTACTGTCGACATGACTCCGGCCCGCCGTGAAAGTGGCGACGCTCAGCCAGCGTCGCGCGTTTTGCCCCATTGAAACGCACCGCTCCGGTGTCGTCCTCCAAGCGATTGCCCCGCAGCTCAGCGTCATACGAGTCTGCTTGTCCGGAGCCGCAATGTTTCAGGTTCGGCCAAATACGTGCAAGGTACGTCTGCGGATCACTAAAGATGACGCTCTGACTCCGCACGGCGACTCATTCCCACCCAGTAGTGGCGGGGATGTCGGAAGCATAAAACGCCCATCCGGAGGTAGAGTGCAGCACCCTGTATATCGATTGTTTACTGATTTCGGAGGCGCAAAATTATGGCAACTCGAAAGACGCTCCAAATGGGATCCGCCTTGGCTCTGGCGCTTACCTTCTTAATTGCAACCCCGGCATTACTATCTCAGGATAAGGCCGGTTCGGCTGCCACGACGGACGCCAGCCAAACGGCCACGGTGTCCACTACCAACTCGGGCGCCGCGCAACCACCAGCGGCCCCTGAAGTGAAGAAAGATTCTGCACCGCCGGCACCCGTTGTTCACTTCGACGGCCCACTGGCTCCCATAGGCAAGTACCTTAATTCAAAAGGTATTGCGCCCTCAGTCACCTTCATTCAGTTCTGGCTTGGCAACCCCAGTGTGGGCGAGGTGACTGGCAAGCAGCAAGCCATGAGCCTGATCGATTGGGGCGGCGAGTTTGATATGAAGAAGATCGCAAAGATCCCCGGCGCGACGCTTCATTTCCATGAACTCTACGTGCCGATTGTTCATAACACCGGAACCTACGGAGAGGACGCGGCCGACGTTTTTGTCGGTCAACCAGGCCCCTACATTCCCTACCAACATCACCTTACCCGGTTTACCTGGGAGCAGAGCTTCGGCGAAGGCAAGGGCGTTGCGGAGTTCGGCAAGAGCAACGCCGGAGACTATTACGCAATTCCGGTCTGCAATACCAACTTTGGATGCCAGAGCTTGATGACGCAATACGATGGCGGTATGGGCGAGATGCCGACTCCGTACGCAAACTTTCTGGGCCGTATCGGCTACAACGTCAACAAGAAGATCTCCATCCAGATTGCCGAGTGGCGTTCCACCGCCATGTTCCCATGGACCAATGGTTGGGAGTGGAATAAGAGCTACATTAGCCCCGCTCCGGGCTTCGCCCCGTACTTCCATAGCGACAGCAACGTTTACCTCGCGGACTTCCAGTACAAGACGGATCCGCACACGAAGTACCCGGGAAACTTCGAGGCAATCTATTTCCACAACACTGCCATGCAGGCCTCCGAGCTCTCCACCGGAGCTGGTTTCGCCAATCCTGCAGCCGATGTGCACCACGGCACCAATGGTATGTACGCCGCGGGACGCCAGACCTTCTTCCGCTTTGACGGCGGACGGCCCGGACCGCCGCGTGCCCTGAGCGCCTTCGCCCAGTTGAATCAGAGCTTCGACCCGAAGAACGTTTCGGGCCTCACGACAGACTTCAAGACGGGAGCTATCGTATCGGGCCTGTTTAAGAGCCGCCCCATCGACAGTTACGGTTTTAATATCTGGACGGCTCACCTTACCAACAACGAACAGAATTTCCTGAAGGCCCAGAACCTGGCTGCCGGTGGGAGCGGATACACCGTCCCGCAGACCGAAGTGTCGATTGGACCTGATGCGAACTTCATCTTCAACAACGTGATCATCAGCCCATTCATGCTGCGCACCTTCAACGCCAATACCCTCATGAATCCAAAGTTCGCGGGGAAGCCACAAGACGGCTGGGCAGCTGGTGTGACGCTGGTTGTTTTGGTTGACAAGATGTTTGGGCTCAGCAGGGCCATGTTCTAATCGCCTCCAGCTTGAATGGCGATTCAGCTCAACTGGGGAACAGGCCAGCGTGCCTCTTCCCCAGTTCACTTACGAAAAAGTAGGAGTCATGTTTTGTTGAGATCACTTGCAACGTATCTGGCGTTCGTGGTGCTGATCGCGTCAATTGCTGCTGGCCAGAACGGAAAAGGGTTCACGGCCGACAAGCATAAGGCACTGGGTCTGGGATGTGCGGACTGCCACGGCACTGCGGAGAAGGCAAGCATTGATCAGGACGCTTGCCTGAAGTGCCACCAGTCGATGCAATCCGTCGCAAAGCGCACTGCGGATCTGAAGCCGAATCCACATGACAATCATATGTCAGCGCAGACGGAGTGCCTGCAGTGCCATCACGGCCACAGGAGCAACGAGATCTCATGTCTCGGTTGTCACGCAATGGAATTCAAGAGAGCGAAGTAGTAACCGCTGGCTTCCTAGGCCCGCGATCTCATAGAAGAAGCGAAAAGGACTGATATCAAATGAGCATAAAAGACGAGAGGAACGTAGCACCACGCCGCAATTTCCTGAAAGGTTCCGTCGTTGCTGGCTTAGCAGGCGTAGCCTCCATGACCGGCGTCGAGAGCGCTTTTGCGGAAAACAAACCGGCAGAGTGTGCGGCTGCCAATGATTTTCTGAAGGCTCCTGATCCGATTCCTGATAGCAAGATCAGCAAGACTGTCACCACCGATGTAGTGATCATCGGTGCGGGCATTGCCGGTCTGAGCGCTGCGCGCGCCGCCCTGGAAGGAGGCGCGAAGGTAGCTGTCATCGAGAAAGCTACTGACATTGTTTACCGCAGCTCCGATGTTGGCACGATCAATAGCTCAATCGCTAGGAAGCTCGGCAACAATCTCGACACTGCCGAACTCGTCACCTATATGCAGGATACCTACGGCTGGCGCACCAGTGGCGAGCTATGGCGCTACTGGGCGGGAAATAGCGGAGCCTCGCTGGACTGGTTGCTTGAGGCCAGCCCCAACTACAAACTGATCGACGAGCTCACCGCGGTGGACGAAAAGACCGAAGATGTCTACGTGCGGATGCCGCACTGGCCGCATCCGAAGGGATACGATCCGTCGAAGGAGCACTTCAAGATCTACTCCACGGTGATTCAGTTCCTGCCTGACCTGGGCCCGGCTCTGCGCAACGTCGAAAAGCAGTGCGTGAAAATGGGTGCCGACTTCCAATTCTCGACCGCTGCCTGCCAGTTGATTCGTCCCGACAACAAGGGACGCGTGCAGGGCGTCATCGCGCAGGCTGCCGACGGCAAGTACATCAAGTTCCTCGCCACCAAGGGCGTGGTGTTGTGCACGGGCGACTACAGCGGCGACAAGAAGATGCTGACGAGTTACTGCCCGCAGGTTGCTGACCTCTATACCAGCATTTACTTCAACAGGGACGCCAAAGGCGCGGTCTGTAATACCGGCGAGGGTCACCGCATGGGCATGTGGGCGGGTGGCCAAATGGAGCGCGGACCTCATGCTCCGATCACGCACAGCATCGGCGGACCGCTCGGCATCAATGCCTGCCTGCTCGTGAATGCGCGCGGTAAGCGCTTCATGAACGAAGACAGCGACGGCCAGAGCTGGACCAATGCCATCGAGCGCCAGCCCCAAGCCTCCGCCTTCCAGGTATTCGATTCCCGTTGGAAGGAGCAGCTCGCGTGCCAGAGCGTAAACCATGGCAACATTAACGCGGTTCTTCCCGACGATCAGCCGCCCGGAGGTGGACCGTTCACCTGGTCCAGCTACACAACCGAAAAACGCATGATGAGCAGAGGCACGAAGAAGGCGGATACGCTGGAGGGCCTTGCGCACGAGCTTGGTCTGCCAACCGAGAAGTTCGTGGCCACAGTGATGCGCTACAACGAGATGGCGCGCGCCGGCAAGGACGCTGATTATTTCAAGCGTGCCGACCGTCTGTTCGCGATCGACAAGGCCCCGTTCTTTGGCGGACGCACCGGGCAGGCCTTGTTGGTGGTCATGGGTGGTCTGGTGGTTGACGACAACTGCGCTGTGCAGGATGCCAAGCTGAACCCCATTCCAGGTCTGTGGGCATCCGGAAATGCGATGGGCGGACGCTTCGCCTGTGCATATGCCATGGGCGCAGCGGGAGTAAGCCACGGCAGCGCCTTGACCTTCGGTCGCCTGGCTGGGCAAGAGGCAGCAAAGGGATAGCCTCGGCGTAGCGAAGCCGAAACACCATCCGCACGAGAGTAGCCCGTATGCGGCCACTGCGATCACCGCAGCGGCCGCAGGTTCCTGCGAAAAGGAGTCATAAATGGATACAGAGAAGAGCAGTCCATCCCGAAGAACATTCCTTCGTGGCGCTGCGGTTACCGCTGTGGCAGTGGCCGGTTCAGCCGTTCTGGCTGACGCGGCAACGACGCCGGCTGCCGCTGAAAAGATCAAAGACGCCAAGAGTGCCAAGTACACCAGGGCTGATGAAACGATCGACGCTCAGGTAGTCGTCGTCGGTTCAGGTTTGGGCGGACTCTCAGCAGCCATGACCGCCGTCGAAGAGGGCGCCAAGAAGGTCATCCTGATTGAGAAGGAGCAATTCTGGGGCGGAGGCACAAACTTTGCGGAGGTCTTTATCGGCCCCCCGGCTGACGAGGCTGCTGCCCGTCAAATGGCTGCCGACTTTGCGAAGCAGTCCAACTATGTTGCGGACCCGATGCTCCACTACCACAAGGCAGTCGATCAGAACGAGAATTCCGCCTGGCTGTTCGAGAAGCACAAGGTAGTGATTCACCCGCTCCCCGGCACTCCTCTTAACTTCTATGACGGTGGCCATGGTAAGTCGTGCGTTGATACCCTGGTTCCGCAAGCCAAGGCGCTGGGTGTCGATATGCGCCATAGCACAGCGGCCGTTGCTCTCCTGATGAAAGACCCGCATACCTGCGTCGGCATACGCGTCAAAGACAAAAGCGGAAAAATTATTGACATCAAGGCGAAGGGCGTTGTGCTTGCAACCGGCGGCATGAGCACGAACAGGGAACTGCTGGCAAAGTACACGAGCATCGACCTGGAAAAAACGATCACGGACGGAGCCAGGGCCGGTCAGGACGGCGACGGGCATCTAATGGTTGAAGCGACCGCGCATGGTAAGCCGACTCATCTTTGTGTCTCTTCCATGTTTCTAAACGTAAAGGGCTTCGCCTACGATTCTTCCTTGGGAGTTTGCGCTGGGATGCAGCCCTCGAATTTGTGGGTTAACCAGGATGCGGTTCGCTTCATCGACGAGAGCATCGTTAGGTCGACTGCGGATTGCAACAAGGTCGTCGAGATTCAGGGTAATGTCTATTCAATTCTGGATCAGGCAGCTCTAGACAAATACGCAGCGGGTGGCTGTCAGAGCCATTTCTCTGGATTTGGCGATAAGCTGGTGGGCAACCCGATTCCCGACTTGGCCGCTGAAGTTGAGAAGTATAAAAACCTTCCTGATGTCTTCTACGCACAGACTCTCCCGGAACTCGCCAGGAAAATGGGAGTGGACGCCGCGACCCTACAGGGTACGGTCGAAAAGTACAACGGCTTCGCCGCGTCCGGAACAGATGCGGAATGGGGTAAGAAGGCAACGAACATCTGGCCGATCGCCAAGGGCCCGTTCTACGCATTCCGTCTTTATTCCGGCATGCTCAACACCAACGGCGGTGTCCGCATCAACACCAATGCCCAAGTCGTCGATCCTCGCTACAAGGTCGTTTCCGGCTTATACGCCGCAGGAATTGTCACCAGCGGCTGGGAGGGCGAGACTTACCTGATGGGAACTTGCCAAGCGGTTGCTCTTTGGTGCGGGCGCAGGGCGGCAAAGCACATTGTCGCTAACCTTCTCTAGGCTGCGTCCTGGTCTGTCTCGTGGTTGGCATTCGCGGATTCACTGGACAGCTCTTCTAGTGTTGCGGGTCGGACGATCGAATCGATCCGGCCCGCAACGAGCATCTGTCTCCAATCGATTGTCACGAGCGAGCTGCTAGGCGAATCGCCCTCCCGTACCCGCTGGCGTTGTGCGGGCCCGGCAACGCTGCTGCCGACATGTCTGTATTCGCCCTGACAGCATAAAAGTCGTCACAACTGCCACCGCAGTCAAACCCGGCCGGTATCCCAAGCCTCACAAACACAAAAACCATCTATTTAGCCGTCAACGCCCGTGGGCAGGGCAGCGAATTCACTCATCACCTAGCTTCTTGCACGCAATGCGAACTCTGTCAGTTGGAAACTCGCGTGCACTGTAATCGGAGAAGCAATTGGAGGATCGAGAAAATGTCACAAGGCGCATTCAAGGTGAGAACGGACAAATACTGGGCATCCAACCACAATTTCTTTGACGAGGTCAGAAGTCAATTCACACTTCCGGAGAAGGTTCGCATTCACGACGTGACTCTTCGCGAAGCCGAGCAGGCCCCGCATATTGTTCTTCGCCCCGATGAGAAGATTCGCATCTATGAGGCTCTCGACGAACTGGGCGTTTACAGCGTCGAAATTTTCCCCATCATTTCGGAGGAGGATAAAGAACTGGCGAAGGAGTTGGTGAAGCGCCGTCGCAAGACAAAGATTATCTTTCTGACCAGGTGGCATAAGGAAGAGGTCGACTTCGCGTTGGAGTGCGGTGCGGACGGAATTGTGCTGGAAGGAGCAGGCAATACTGAACTCGCCAAAGTATGCGTCGGGACAAGTCCGGACGAGATGTACACGCTGTTTGTCGAGACCGCAAAGCATGCAAAGAAGAATGGACTCTATACGTCTGTCATGCCATGGGACAGCAACCGAGGCCCCTTCGACTTTATGGAGCGGATTTACAAGGGAGTAGTCAACGAAGGTGGAGCGGACGCCGTGGTCATTGCGGATTCGCACGGTTGCAGTCTGCCTCCCGCGGTCTCCTACTTTGTTCGAAAGATCAAGGAATGGGTGCCAGGTACGCCGGTGGAAATGCACGCGCACAACGACATGGGAATGGCCACGGCGTGTATGCTTGCGGCGGTCTCAGCCGGAGCATCCACGGTGCACACCTCCATCAACTGTCTTGGAGAGCGCTCCGGAAATGCGGCGACGGAAGAGGTGGTCATGGGTCTCGAACTGATGCTCGGGATGGACACAGGAGTCCGCCTTGACCGGTTGTACCCCGTGGCACAGATGATTGCGGAGATGACGAAGGTTCCCATTGCCTTTAACAAACCGATTACCGGCTACAACGAATTCGCGGTTGAATCCGGGATGGTGGTTTACATGCACGATCACATGATCAAGCAAGGTATGCCCTACAACATCTACCTGCCGCAGATGATTGGGCGGAAAGACCGCGATGTCGTTTTGGGCAAGATGACCGGCGCCTACGCAGTGGACATGAAGTTGAAAGAGCTGGGCATCACTGCGAGCAAAGAGCAGGTGAAGGAAATTACGCAGCGAGTCAAGGCAGAATCGAGCCTGCGGAAATGGTCCATTTCGATGAACGATCTGGATGTGATCGCGAAGGATGTGATCGGCCTGGCTGAGGCCGTCGCCGCAAAGTAGCTTACTGTCACCTTGGAAGCATGGAGCAGCGTATGGCGCAGTATGTGACAACTGTATGTGGTCCAGTTTCGGCCGATCAACTCGGCCGAACGCTGGTCCACGAACACATTTTGTTTGGCTTTCCCGGCTGTCAGGGCGACTTGACCTGTGCTCCGCGCGTCGGTCGCAAGGCTGCGGTGGATAAGACAGTCGCAAAGCTGAAAAGGTTTCGTGAGGCTTACGGCCTTGGCACGATCATTGACGCTACACCCAATGACTGTGGCCGGGATCCGGAGTTCTTGCGTGACGTCGCGAAAGAATCCGGCGTCCATATTCTATGCAGCAGCGGCTACTACTACGAAGGTGAGGGCGCGACTGCTTACTACCGCTTCCGTGCGCTGCTTGGTAACGCCGAGGAAGAAATCTACACCATGATGAAAGCCGAGGTAACAGAAGGCATTGGCGGAACTGGAATAAAGGCCGGCGTCTTCAAGGTTGCCAGCAGCAAGAACGTCATCACCGAATACGAAAAGCGATTTTTCAAGGCAGCGGCAAGGGTGAGCGGCGAAACCGGCACACCGATCATCACTCACACCCAGGAAGGGACCATGGGCTTGGAGCAGGCGGAACTACTGATAGCCAATGGGGCAAGCCCGGGCAAGATCATGATCGGTCATATCGATGGCAGCACTGACCTTCGTTGTCATCTCGAAATTCTCGCAAAAGGAGTATCCCTTGGCTTCGATCGTTTCGGATTGGAAGGCTATACGGGATCTCCAACGGACACGGTGCGAGTGGCCTGCATCATAGCTCTCGTCAAATCAGGATATGGATCGCAGATCATGGTATCGCACGATTCAATCTACAATTGGATCGGCAAGCCTCTGGATGTGACTTCGCCAACACACTCTGAGATTATCTTCCGGGACGTTGTGCCGGCATTCAAGAAAGCTGGCTTGGCAGAAGCTGAAATCGACCAATTGCTCATTGAAAACCCCAAGCGGTTTCTCGCCTCCGGGAGTGTGGCCAGGTAATTCATGTTGTATTTGCACTATTGACTGTACAGAGCAAACACAAAATCATTTAGTAGGAATCAAAGCCCGCAGCCATCGCCGCGGGCTTTAAAAATGCCATGGTGCTCGGAGAACATACCGGGACTTCCCGAAGGAAACTGCCAGATGGAAAGAATGAAGGCCTCGCGAAGAATTGAGGCGAGGCCTCCCAGAGTAACGGCTGCTTACGTCGCCTCTCGATCAGCTTTACTTGGCTGCAGAGTCTGCCTTGAGCGTCGGTATTTCGTCTTCTTGCTGACCGCCACCAACCCGGGGACGAATGACTTTACCGTTCTTTTCGGCGGCCTTGACGAGTTCGGCTTCTTCGTGCGCCCACTTCCAGTAAGAGACTTCGTGAGGGGAGTGCTCCGTCGCGGTCACGAACATCTCGGTGGAGAAGCCGAGGCGTAGTTCGTTTGCGATGTCTTCCTTCCAGGCCTTGCGGAGCATCTGCGTGGTGATGCGACGCGTTGTGCGAGTGCCCAGACTGAGAATGAGCTTGGCAATCTCGTGAGCGCGGGTGTAGGCAGCTTCGGTGTCACTGCAGATTTCATTGACCATGCCGAGCTGCAAAGCCTTGCGGGCAGTGATGACCTCGCCCGTCAACTCTGCGTAGGCGAAGCGCTTGCGGCCCATCAGTTCGCGCCATGCGATCTGAACGCCGTCGCCGGGAACCATGTTGACGCGGTAATGCATCTCGGTGGTCCAGGCATCGTCCGTGGCTAGGGTAATGTCGCTGAACA
>Ga0181537_10003321_pt1 | contig 13793 bp, 8 predicted proteins | sample PEATcosm2014_Bin_39_FD_119765 | JGI IMG/M metagenome (GOLD analysis project Ga0181537, IMG submission 119765) | Peatland microbial communities from MTU Mesocosm Facility, Houghton, MI, USA - PEATcosm2014_Bin23_10_metaG | ecosystem: Environmental > Terrestrial > Soil > Wetlands > Peat | place...
CCCACCACCAGAATGAATTGATGACTGACGCACACTCTGAACCTGTGACTTTCACATCGCTTGGCCTCGTAGATGAGGTCATGGCGGGCATAAAACAAGCCGGCTTCGTCAACTGCACGCCGATCCAGGCGCAGACGCTGCCCATCGCCCTCGCCGGGCGCGACGTCGCCGGCCAGGCACAGACCGGCACCGGCAAGACGGCCGCGTTCCTCCTGGCGGTCTACCAGTCGCTCCTGACCCGGCCGCCAGCAGCCAACCGTTCACCGACCTCCATCCGGGCACTCATCGTGGCGCCGACCCGCGAGCTCGCGGTGCAGATCCACCACGACGCCAAGACCCTGGGCGCGCACACCGGGCTCAAGCAGCAGGTGGTGTTCGGTGGCATCGACTACGAGAAGCAGCGCCAGGAGCTCGGCGCCGGCTGCGATGTGCTGATCGGCACCCCGGGGCGGCTGATCGACTACTTCAAGCAGCACGTCTTTGACCTGCGCCATGCCCAGGTGCTGGTGCTCGACGAGGCGGACCGCATGTTCGACCTCGGCTTCATCGCCGACATCCGCTACATCATGCGTCGCCTGCCCCCGCCCGAGCGGCGCCAGTCGATGCTGTTCTCGGCCACGCTCTCGCAGCGGGTGCTGGAGCTCGCCTACGAGCACATGAACAACCCCGAGCTGGTGCGCATCGAGCCGGACAAGATGACGGTCGACCGCGTGCGCCAGCTCATGTACTACCCCTCCATGGAGGAGAAGGTGCCGCTGCTCATCGGGCTGCTGCACCAGAGCGAGGCGGTGCGCACCATGGTGTTCGTGAACACCAAGCGCACCGCGGAGCGCCTCGAGGCCACCCTCAAGGCCAACGGCTTCGAGGCCCAGGCGCTCTCCGGGGATGTGCCGCAGAACAAGCGCCTGCGCTTCCTGCGCGACTTCCACGACGGCAAGCTCGCGGTGCTGATTGCCACCGACGTCGCCTCGCGCGGCCTGCACATCCCGGACGTGAGCCACGTCTTCAACTTCGACCTGCCACAGGATGCGGCCGACTACGTGCATCGCATCGGCCGCACCGCGCGCGCCGGGGCCGAGGGCGATGCCATCAGCTTCGCCTGCGAGGAATACGCGGTGTCCCTGCCGGACATCGAGACCTACGTCGGCCACAAGATCCCCTTCTCCCCGATCGCCCCGGAACTGCTCGCCCAGGGCGTGATCGCGGGCGTCCCGGTACGCAGCTCGCCGCACCCGGGCGGTGGGCGCCGCGGCGGCGGCGGCGGTGGTGGCCGCGGGGGCGGCGGACGCAGCGGTGGGGGCGGCGGCGGACGCCGCGGCTCGCCTCCCGGGCGGCGCCATGGCGGTGGCCGCGGCGGGCGGTGACGTGGCACTCGCAACGGCTCTCGGCTAAGCTCGTGCTGTTTGCCACCTAGGCGCCGACACCTGCACGCCTCTCGGCCCATCAGCTGAGGTTCATGGGCACCCCGCATGGCGGAAATCGAAGACAACGTTGACCGCGAGCTGTTCCGCAACATGGAGAAGCTGCGGCAGCTGCGCATCGAGCATCGCGACCTCGACGAGGTCATCGGCCGGCTCTCGCTCGACCTGCGCATCGATGAGCTGGCGCTCAAGCGCCTGAAAAAGCGCAAACTGCTGCTCAAGGACCAGATAACCCGCCTGGAGAGTCAGCTGATCCCGGATCTCAACGCCTGATGGACGGTGCCGAGAGCGCAGTGCGCGGAGCCCTGCTGCAGTTCACCTCGCCCCAGGTGCTTATCGCGGTGCTCGCGGCCGGCATCGCCGGCATCGTCGCCCTTGGCGTGGCCCGGGTGCTGCGCGTGCGGCGCGCCGATGCCGCCGCCATGCGCTCCCCGCACCTGCTCGACCACATCCTCGAGGGTGCGATCCTCATCGCGCCGATCCTCGCCGCGCTGGCGCTGCTGGTAGCGGCGCACTTCGTGGTCGGCGCCTTCGGCCTCTCGCCCGAGGTCATCGACGCCTGCGCGCGCCTGCTGGTGGCGCTGGTGCTGGTGCGCCTGGGCGTATACGTGCTCGGGCTGCTGCTCGGCCCGAACTCCTGGGTGCGCACCCGCGAGAGCCGCATCACCCTCATCCTGTGGTGCATCGTGGCCATCGCCGCCCTCGGCTGGCTGGACGTGATCGAGGCGAGCCTCAATCGCATCAGTCTGGTTCCCGGGCGCTCGCAGTTCAGCCTGTGGGCGCTCTTGAAGGGGCTGGTGGTGGTGACGGCGTTCGTCATCGTGACCAGCCTCATCGCACGTGCCGTCGAGCGCCACGTGATGCGGCTGGACCAGCTGGCGGTCTCCACGCGCGTCGGCGTCTCGAAGTTCACCTACTTTCTCCTGGTGGGTCTGGGCATCCTGCTCGGCATCAACGCGGCCGGCGTCGACGTCACGACACTGAACGTGCTCACCGGCGCCATCGGACTCGGGCTCGGCTTCGGCCTGCAGTCGGTGGCGAGCAACTTCGTCAGCGGCTTCGTGCTGCTCATGGACAAGTCGATCAAGCCCGGTGACGTCATCAGCTTCACCGGCCAGACCGGGGCAGCGGCGGGCAACTTCGGCTGGGTGCAGGAGCTGCGCGGCCGCTATGTGGTGGTGCGCGACCGCGACGGCGTCGATACGCTGGTGCCCAACCAGAACCTGATCACGACCTCCTTCATCAACTGGAGCTACGCCGACCAGCGCGTGCGCCTGAAGCTCCCCGTCACGGTCAGCTACGACGACGACCCGGAGCTTGCGCTGAAGCTGCTGGTGGAGGCCACCGAGAACCACCCGCGCATCCTGCGCGACCCGGCGCCCGTGTCACGCCTCATCAGCTTCGAGGCCAATGGCATGGCGCTGGAGATCCGCTTCTGGATCGCGGACCCGGTGAATGGGGTCAACAACGTGCGCTCGGACGTGAACCGCGCGATCTGGCGCATCTTCCGCACGCACGGCGTGCGGATCCCGGTGCCGCAGCAGGAGACGCGCCTGCTCGACGCCCGCCGTCACATCCCGCCGCCGCCGCCGCCGACCGGCAGCGTCGGAGTCGACCAGCAGGCGGACTGAAGGGGACAAGCGTGCCGCTGGCCATCGCCCCGGGCGTGGAGATCCCCGACAGCGATCTCAGCATCAGCTTCGTGCGCGGCTCGGGTCCGGGGGGCCAGAACGTCAACAAGCTCTCCACCGCCGCGCAGCTGCGCTTTGAGCTCGCCGCCAGCTCCGCGCTCGCCCCGGAGGTGAAGGCGCGGCTGCGCGCGCTGAGCGGCCGGCGCCTGACGCAGGAAGGGGCGATCCTGATCATCGCGCGCAACCAGCGCACCCAGGAGAACAACCGCCGCGAGGCGGAAGCACGCCTGGCGGACCTGATCCGCCGCGCGCTCACCCCGCCGAAGCCGCGCAAGGCCACGCGCCCGACCCGCGCGTCGCGCGAGCGGCGCCTGGAGGCCAAGAGCCATCGGCGCAATACCAAGCGACTGCGCTCCAGGCACGGCTTCGACGGCTGAGGCAGGTGCCGGGGGGGCAGCCGGCGGCGGCAGCCGCGCCCTCAGGAGCAACGCTAGTCGGCCGGGACGGTGCGCTCCTGCGCCCAGCTGCGCAGCTGCGCCACTTTCTCGGCCATGACCACCGCGAGCGGCCGGGTGGCGGCTATCTCGGCGCGCAGCAGCTCGGCACTCGGGGGAGCATGGCGTGCATTGGCCGTATAGAGGGACGCGACCACCGCCTGCTCGATCTCGGCGCCCGAGAATCCCTCGCAGGCCTGCGACAGGGCGCCGAGCGCTGCCGCATCGAGTGCCAGGCCGCGCCGGCCTGCGTGGATGCGCAGGATCTCCGTGCGGGTTGCGGCATTGGGCAGGTCGACGAAGAAGATCTCATCGAAGCGCCCCTTGCGCACCAGCTCCGGGGGCAGCTCGGTGATGTCGTTGGCGGTGGCAACCACGAACACGCGCGTGTGCTTGTCGGCCAGCCAGGTAAGGAAGGCCCCGAGGACGCGCCGCGCGGCGCCGCCGTCGTTGTCACCCGCCGCGAACCCCTTCTCGATCTCGTCCACCCACAGCACGCACGGCTCGAGTAAGTCCGCGGTGGCGAGTGACTCGCGCAGGTTGCGCTCGGACTCACCGATGTACTTGTCGAACAGCGCCCCGCAATCGAGCCGCAGCAGCGGCACCTTGAGGATGCCGGCACTGGCGCGCGCGGCGAGGCTCTTGCCGCAGCCCTGCACGCCCAGCAGCAACACCCCCTTGGGTGCGTCGAGCGTCGGCGCGGAACCGTCGAAGGCGGCACGGCGCTTCTGCAGCCAGTCCTTCAGGTGCGTAAGTCCGCCAAGGTCGGCACTCTCGGCCGTGTCGTGCTCGTAGCGCAGGATCCCGCCGCGGTTCAGCAGCTCGTACTTGGCGCGCATGACCAGCGGCACGTCCGAGGCCTGGATGGCGCCGTGGTCGAAGATGGCATTGCGGGCGAGGCGCTGGGTGTCGGCGGCGCTGAGGCCGCTCATGTTCTCGACCAGCAGCGTGAGCGCCTGGCGGTCAATCTTCGGGGCCTTGCCGGGGTTGGCGCGCATCCAGTCCCGCGCCACGCCCTCCACCAGCGCGAGGCGCTCGGTGCGGTCCGGGAGCGCCAGCGTGCAGTGCGCGCACAGGTGCTCGAGCTCCCGCGGGACTTCCAGCTCATCGCTGATGAGCACGACGGTGCGCGCGCAGTGCTCGTAGTCCTGGGCGATGTCCTTGAGCAGGCGCACCAGCGTCGGGTCCTTCAGGTACGGATGGAAGTCCAGGAGCGCGTAGGTGCCGGCGAGGTTGGTCGCGCGGATGTGCCTGAGGATGTCGATCGGCTCGGCGGTGGTGCGCTGCGGGGGCCCCATGTCCACATCCAGGCGCTTGAGTCCGTCGGTCACGGTCCAGCGAAACAGCGGCATGGCAGCGCCTGCCACGCCGGCCACGGGCGCGGGCTGCAGGGGCCGGCCGGGCGGGGGGAGCGCCGCACAGGCGCGCTGCAGGGCCTGCAGTGCGCGCGTCTCGTCGCACGACTCCACCGCGATCAGCGGCACGCGCGAGCGCAGCAGCACGCCCAAATCCTGGTCTTGCATAGCTTTCACAGGCTCAAAAGTCGCCGTGGCCAAGGCCGCGCCAACGGTACCTGATGCGTGCACCGGGCACCATGGCCGGGGAGCGCGGGCGTGGCGCGCATCACATCCGGGCACGGGCCGCTCAGGCGTGCATGATCTGCAGGATGCTGTGCCGCAGCTGCTCGCTCAGGACGTACTGGGCATCCTCGGCGACCCCGGTGAGTACCGCGTCGAACTCGAGCCGGCCGTCCGCGCCGCCGCGGATGACGCCGCGCTCGCGCAGCAGGGCGATGAAGTTCCCGAACATCGCCGCATCGAAGAACTCGGGGGAATTGAGGCCGTAGAGCAGCGTCATGCGCTGCGCCGTGAGCTGGCAGCGCTCCTCGAGGGTCGCCTGGTCGAGCGCGCCGCTGCCGGCCTGCACCAGCTGCGCCACGACCATGTAGTAGCGCTCGATGGTCTGCACCGTGGCCTGCGCCAGGAGCGACAGCTGCATGGCCTGTGCCGAGGTCGGCGCGGCGCGCGTCCAGCCATCGCTCTGCCGCTCGCGCTCGATGAGGCCGTGCGCCGCCATGGCAGCAAGCGTGGCCTCGATCACCTGCGGCAACTCGCCCTCGTCCCAGCGCAGGAACAGCTCCGCGGCGATGTAGGGGTAGATGCGCCCCGCCAGGCGCCGCAGGTCCGCTGCGCCCACCCGGGCGTTGCTGACGAACACGCAGGCGATGAGCGAGGGCAGCGCGAACAGGTGCAGGATGTTGTTGCGGAAGTAGGTGGCGAGGACCGCGGACGAGTCGCTCATGCGCACGATGTCCCCGAGCGCATGCGCCTCGCGGAACACCTGCTGCAGGGCGATGCCGTACTCGATCATCTGCGCCCCGTCGAGCGGCGTAACCGTGACGCGCTCGCTGTAGGGGCAGCTGACGAGCAGCGAGCGGTACAGTTCCAGCTGGCGCACCAGGTCCGCCTCCGGCAGCGCCTGGCGCGGCATCGCCAGCAGCACGATCGCGAGCAGGTTGATGGGGGTGACCGCGGCCGCGGAGTTGATGTTGCGCATGATCTCGAGCGACAGGTCATCCACCGTGCGTTCCACCCACGGGCTGCGCGTGTCGTCGTCGAATTGCTGCGAGCGCCAGTCCGGCGCGTGGGCATCGAGCACCCGGGCGAGCGCTACGGGCTCCCCCACGTTGACGTACACCTTGCCGAAGCGCTCGCGCAGCACGCGCCAGGACTTCAGCAGTCCGAGGACGCTCTCCTTTTCCTTGGGTTGCCCGGAGAGTTCCCCCACATAGGTGCGCCCTTCCGCCAGGCGCTCGTAGCCGAAGTACACCGGCACGAACACCACCGGGCGCACCGGTTCGCGCAGGTAACTGCGCACGCTCATCGCCAGCATGCCGGTTTTGGGCTGCAGCAGCCGCCCGGTGCGGCTGCGCCCGCCCTCGATGAAGTACTCGAGCGGGTGGCCGCGCGCCATGATGGTGCCGAGGTACTTCATGAGGACCGCGGTGTAGAGCGCATCGCCACGGAAGCTGCGGCGGATGAAGAACGCGCCGCCCTTGCGCAGCAGCCGCCCGATGAGCGGCAGGTTGAGATTCACCCCCGCAGCGGTGTGCGGCACGGCGTAGCCCTGCACGTAGATGGCGTAGCCGAGCAGCAGGTAGTCCATGTGGCTGCGGTGACAGGGCACGTAGATGAGCTCGTTCCCCTCCGCCACCGCCTCGAGCGTCGCGCCGTGCCCGAACTCGACGCCGTCGTAGAGGCGGTTCCACAGCCGGCCCAGGGCGTACTCCATGAAGCGCACGAAGGCGTGCGAGTAGTTGGCGGCGATCTCGAGGGCGTCCGCGCGCGCGCGCAGCAGCGCCTTGTGGCGGCTCAGGTGCCGGGCATGCATCTCCTGGGTGACCGCCGCGCGCACTGCGCGCGTACGCAGCACCTCGTTGACGATGGTGCGGCGGTGCGAGAGGTCCGGTCCGATGCGCACCGCGCGGCGCCGCGCGTACAGGCTGCGCAGACTGCGGGCCACGCGCCGGCCGCGCAGCGCCCCGCCGAGGTCTGCGCCCACCAGCTGCCGCAGCGAGAGCGGTTCATCGAACTCCACCAGCGTGTCGCGGCCATTGAACAGCACCTGCAGGAACTTGCGCACCCGGGTGGCGAGCACCCAGTCCTCGACCAGGAGCAGGCGCAGCCAGGAGTCCTCACGCTGCGGCGCGCGTCCCCAGTAGACCGCCGCCGGCACCAGGTAGAAGTCGGCTGCCGGGTCGGCGCGCAGCGCGCGCAGCATGCGGGCCAGCTGCGGGGGCGGCCGGCGATCAGGACGGGTGCTCCAGAAGGAGCGCGGCCGGGTGAGGTAGAAGAAGCTGCGCAGGTCGCGGCCACCGCCGAGCGCGCCACCCGGGTGCGGCAGGCCAAGGGTCGCGCAGGCCTGCTGCAATACCGCGAGGTCGCTGAGGCTGCGGCGCTCGAGCACATAGCACAGCGGCTGTCTAAGTCCGCTCAGGAGTTCGGGGGCGTTCTCCGGCCGCACCCGGAAGCGGACCCACAGCGCGAGCAGTCGGCGCAACAGCCAGTTCATCGCCGCCTTATCATGGGCTTAGGCGCCGCGGCAGCGGCGTGGTTGCGGAGCATAGTTGCAAATGGGCACATTCGCGGGCAAGACGCTGTTGATCACCGGAGCTTCCGAGGGCATCGGGCGCGCGCTCGCACTGGAGCTGGCAGCCGAGGGACCGAACCTGCTGCTCAGCGCGCGCAACGCCGCGCGCCTTCAGGAGACGGCGGCCGAGTGCCGCGCGCGCGGCGCCAGGGCGGAGATCTTCGCCGCCGACGTGGCGCGCAGCGCGGATTGCGCTGCCTGCGTGGCGCGCGCGGTCGAGCTGTTCGGCGGGCTCGACGTGCTGGTCAACAACGCCGGCATCACGATGTGGGCACGCTTCGATGCGGTCAGCGACTTCTCGGTGTACGAGCGGCTGCTGGCGGTGAACTACCTGGGGGCGGTACACATGACGGCCGCCGCGCTGCCGCACCTTAAGCGCTCGCGCGGCCTGATCGTCGCGATCGCCAGCATCGCAGGCCTGACCGGGGTGCCCGAGCGCACCGGCTACGCCGCCAGCAAGCACGCCATGGTCGGCTTCTTCGAGTCGCTGCGCATCGAGCTTGAGGGCAGCGGGATTGACGTCACCATCGTGGCGCCGGACTTCGTGGTGAGCGAGATCCACCGCCGCGCCACCGGCCCCGACGGCCGCCCGCTCGGGCAGACCCCGATGCAGGAGGGGCGCATCATGAGCGCGGCACGCTGCGCGCAGCTGATCGCGGCGGCGATGCGGCGCCGCCAGCGCCTGCTGATCACCTCGGCGCGCGGGCGCCTCGGGCGCTGGGCGCGCCTGCTGGTGCCGCGCCTGGTGGACGCCTCGGCGATGCGCGCCATCCGCGAGCGGCGCTAGCCTCACTCGAAGGCGATGGCCGGCAGGTCGAGCGCTATGAGGAAATACTCGAACAGGTACTGGATGACGCGCAGCTGGTTATGCAGTCGGTGATCGCTCTCGAGCAGGTGCAGCGCACCCTTGTAGGTCTGGGCAAAGCGTACGCTCTGCTCAAAGGGCACGACGTCGTCGCGCCAGCCGTGCACGATGGTGGCCGGGCAGTCGAGCACCCCGGCGCGCAGCTCCGGCAGCCCTTCCAGGTACAGCGCCGGCGCCATGAGGAAGATGCCGCGCGCGTGCAGCAGCGAGGCGGAGGCAACCGCGACGTAGCCTCCGAGGCTCGAGCCCACCAGCACCAGGTCGCCGCTGAGCTCCTTGCAGAACTCCACGAGCCTGGCGACCCGCGCGCGCGGCTCTTCGATGCCGCGGTAGTCCACCGAGTGGGCCTCGTAGCCCTCCGAGCGCGCCACCTCGGCGAGCGCGGAGATCTTGCGTCCCCACGGCCCGCTTTCCTTGCCATGGGAAAACACCACGTGGCGGGAGATCACCGTCTCTTGCATGGCGGCACCGTCGTCGCTGCGGACCTGACTCGCATGCGCGAATAATGCAGGCAATGGAATCGTTAAGCCAATCAGGCCGCGCCGCGGCGCCCGAGAGCGCCGCCTGGCAGTTCTGGATCGATCGCGGCGGCACCTTCACCGACGTCATCGGCCTCTCCCCGCAAGGCGAGCTGCACGTGCGCAAGGTGCCCTCCGCGCCCCTGGACGGCGCCGGGGGTGATCCGGGACTCAATGCCGCGCAGGAAGTCCTGCGCGCCGCCGGCGGCCCCGGAGCGCGCATCGGCGCGGTCAAGGTCGGCACCACGGTAGCCACCAACGCGCTGCTGACGCGCGGCGGGGAGCCGGTGCTCCTCGTCACCACGGCCGGCTTCGCCGATGCCCTGCGCATCGGCTACCAGGAGCGCCCCGACATCTTCGCGCGCGACATCGTGCTGCCGCAGCCCCTTTACGCGGAGGTCATCGAGGCCCAGGAGCGCGTGACGAGCGAGGGCGAGGTGCTCGTGGCCCTGGACCTCGCCGGGCTGCGCGCCCGGCTCGCGCGGGCACGCAGTGCCGGCCGGCGCGCCGTGGCCATCGCGTTCCTGCACGGCTGGCGCCACACGCAGCACGAGGCGGCCGCGGCGCGCTGCGCGCGCGAGCTCGGGTTCGAGGAGGTCTCGGTGTCGCACGAGCTCTCCCCCTTGGTGCGCTACGTCGCGCGCGCCGACACCACGGTGCTCAACGCCTACCTGAACCCGCCCCTGTCCGCCTACCTGCGCAGCCTCGCCGCGCAGCTGCAGGCGCTCGACCCGCAGGCCGTGCTCGCCTTGATGCAAAGCAACGGCGGGCTGGCGGATGTCGCGCACTTCCATGCCCTGGCGAGCGTGCTCTCGGGGCCTGCCGGCGGTCTCATCGGCATGCGCAGCGCCGGCGCTGCGCTCGGGGTGAGGCGGCTGATCGGCTTTGACATGGGCGGCACCTCCACCGACGTCTCGCTCATCGATGGCGACCTGCCGCAGCGCTTCGAGCACCTCATCGCCGGGGTGCGGCTGCAGCAGCCGATGCTCGACGTGCACACCATCGCCGCCGGCGGCGGCTCGCTGCTCACGCTGCGCGACGGGCGCCTGGCGGTGGGACCGGAGTCCGCGGGCGCGGATCCCGGCCCCGCCTGCTACGGGCGCGGCGGTCCCCTGACCCTCACCGACGTGCAGGTGCTGCTCGGGCGGCTGCGCACCGACACCCTGCCGCGGGTGTTCGGCGCCGATGGCCGCTCCCCGATCGATCCGGCGGCGGTCGCCACGGGGTTCGCCGCGCTCGGGGCGCACGTGGCGGCCGAGGGGTCCGCGCAACTGAGCCCGGAAGCGCTGGCGGCGTCGTACCTGGAGGTGGGGGTTGAGTCCATGGCGAACGCCATCCGCCAGGTCTCCACCCGCCAGGGGCTGGATGCGAAGGACTTCACGCTCTTCTGCTTCGGCGGCGCCGCCGCCCAGCATGCCTGCCGCGTGGCGCGCGCCGCCGGCGTGCGCCGCATCCTGGTGCACCCGCTGGCGAGCGTGCTGTCCGCCTTCGGCATCGGCGTCGCCGACCGCCTGGCGGTGCGCCGCGCGAGCCTGCGCGCCGCGCTGGATGAGGCGGGCCTCGAGGCCGCCCGCGCAGGACTCGCCACGCTGTGCGCCCAGGCCGAGGCCGAACTCGCCCGGCACGCTCTCGGCGGGGCCGCCGTGCGTGTCACTACATTCCTCGAGGTGCGCTCCGGAGACAGCGACGTCTCGCTGTCGATCGCCCCCGGCGCGGCCGCAGAGGTCCGCGCCCGCTTCCACGAGGAGCACCTGCGCCGCTTCGGCTTCGCGAGCGACGCCCTCACCCTCGTCATCGAGGCGCTGCGCGCCGAGGCGCGGGTCGCCGGGGTCGATGCGGCGCGCCTGCGCCTGGCCGCCGCCACGCCGTCCCAGGAGCTGCCGCTGCGCGCGCGCGCCTGGTTCGGCGCCTGGCGCGAGGTGCCGCTCTACCGCGCAGCTACCCTTGCGGACCCGGTAACGGGGCCGGCGCTGCTGGTGGACGCGCACACCACGGTGGTGCTGGAGGAGGGATGGCGCGCCAGCACGGCCGCCCCGGGGGTCCTGATGCTGACCGATGAGGGCGCGCCCCAGGCTGCGGCGGCGAGCGCCGGCCCGGCGCGGCTGGAGATCTTCAACAACCTCTTCATGCACGTCGCCGAGCAGATGGGCGAGGTGCTCAGGGCAACCGCGCAGTCGGTGAACATCCGCGAGCGCCTCGACTACTCGTGCGCGCTCTTCGATGCGCAGGGCGGCCTGGTCGCCAACGCACCGCACATGCCGGTGCACCTCGGGTCCATGGGTGCCAGCGTCCGCGCCGTCATGCGCGCTGCGGGGCCGCTGCGGCCCGGGGACGCGTGGCTCATCAACAGCCCCTATCACGGCGGCACCCACCTGCCCGACCTGACGGTCGTCACCCCGGTGTTCCTCGCCCGCGGGGGCACGCGTGCCGACTTCTTCGTCGCCTCGCGTGCCCACCACGCCGACATCGGCGGCGTCACGCCGGGCTCCATGCCCCCCTTCAGCCGCAGCATCGAGGAGGAAGGTGTGCTCTTCGGGTGCTTCCCGCTCGTTAAGGGCGGACGGTTCCAGGAGCAGGCCTTCCTCGCCGCGCTCGCCGCTGGCCCCTGGCCGGCGCGCCGCCCGCGGCAGAACCTCGCCGACGTGCGCGCGCAGCTGGCCGCCAACGCGCGCGGCATCGCCGAGCTTGAGCGCGCCGCTGCCCGGCACGGGCTCGAGGAGGTCCAGGGCTTCATGCGCGCCGTACAGGCGAACGCCGCACGCAGCATGCGCGCGGTGCTGGCGCAGCTGACGGGGGGGAGCTTCCGCTACGAGATGGACAACGGCGATGCGATCGTGGTGCAGGTGATCGTGGATGCGACGGCGCGCCGCGCGCGCATCGACTTCACGGGCACCTCCGCCCAGGGCCGGCACAACTTCAACGCGCCGCGCGCGGTGTGTACCGCCGCGGTGCTGTACGTGTTCCGCACCCTCATCGAGGCTCCCATCCCGCTGAACGAGGGGTGCCTCGAGCCCCTCGAGATTGTGATCCCGGCAGGCTCGCTGCTCGATCCTGCGCCGCCCGCGGCGGTCGCCGCCGGCAACGTCGAGACCTCGCAATGCATCGTCGATGCGCTCTACGGCGCGCTCGGCGTGCTGGCAGCCTCCCAGGGCACGATGAACAACCTCACCTTCGGCAACGAGGCGCTGCAGTACTACGAGACCATCTGCGGTGGCGCGGGGGCGGGACCTGGGTTCGCGGGCTGCGATGCGGTGCAGACCCACATGACCAACTCCCGCCTCACCGATCCTGAGATCCTGGAGGCGGTGTATCCGGTGCTGGTGCGGGAGTTCTCGATCCGCCGCGGCTCGGGCGGCGCCGGACGCTACCGGGGCGGGGACGGAACGGTGCGCAGGCTTGAGTTCCGCGCCGCCCTGAGTGGTGCGCTGCTGGCCAACCACCGCCGCATCGCACCGTTCGGGATCCGGGGCGGCACCAGTGCCGCGCCCGGGGCGGCGTACATCCGACGTGCCGACGGGCGCACCGAGACACTGGGCGCAACGGCGCGCTTCGAGGTGGGTCCCGGGGATGAGCTCACCATCGCGACCCCGGGCGGGGGGGCCTGCGGCGCGCCAGGGTGACCGCTACGCGACTTCAGCCGCGCAGGATCGCGGTCTCGATCTCCCACTCCACGCGGTTCTTGGAGGTCGCGGAGCGGTTCACCGACACCGGGCGCACACGGCTCGCGCCGGCGCGCTGGGTGACGAGCCAGGTGTCGAAGGCGCCCGGCTTGCTGGTGGCAAAGCCGAACAGCAGGTTGAACTTGCCTTCCGCGAGGGTCTGCGGCCGGTTGACCCGCTCGTCGGCGATCACGAAATGGCTCTCCTCGGCGGCCGCGCCGGCGAAGGCACCCAGCTCCGCCAGCTCATCGAGGAAGGCCTCGACCTGCGCCTGGGCGCGCTCCCAGGTCGCCGGCCCGTTGTGCTCGAGCAGCACCCAGCGGGTGCCCTGCTCGATGCTCGCCGCGATGAACAGCGCCAGGCGCCGCGCCGAGAGGTAGCGCCAGTCAGAGGCACCGCTGCCGCCCGCGGCGAGCGTGCGGGGGCTTACGCCGGTGCGCGCCCCGCTGCGCACCGACAGCAGCGTGTTGATACCTGCGGCGGCGAGCCGCACGCGCTCGGCGTCGTTCACCGCCACCGCCGGGCGCAGCCCGGGCCGCAGGATCGCCTCCTCGCTCTCGGCCGCCGACCACACCGGCCAGGTCTCATCCGCGCGCGCGATCATGCCGGCGGCGGCGCCGCAGGAGCCGAACACCTCGACGCGGCCGCGCAGGCGGTCGAAGGCCTGCACGCGCGGGAAGTACATGACGGCGCAGTCGCTCCGGAATGGCCACAGGCGCAGCGCATCGAGCGCGGCGCGCGCGCTGCTCCAGCCCGCGGGCGGGTCCACCATGAGCAGCGCGTGGCGCTCGCGGCATACCCGCGCCGCCACCAGCAGTGTCGAGAGGCCCACGTCGCGCTCGCGCGTGAGCGGCGGGATGCACAGCAGGTTGAAGCGCGTGCCCTCGAGGGCGAACAGCCCGGCACCGGTGCCCGAGGCGCCGATGATGTCGTAGTCGGTCAGCGGCGCGCCGTCGTCGCCGTCCGGGTTGGAGAGCGTGTAGCCGGCTGCAACCCCGCCCGGACCGCCCGCGGTGCGTTCGGGGCGCTGCATGGGCACCGTGCCCACCACGCGCA
>Ga0181537_10003322_pt1 | contig 13793 bp, 14 predicted proteins | sample PEATcosm2014_Bin_39_FD_119765 | JGI IMG/M metagenome (GOLD analysis project Ga0181537, IMG submission 119765) | Peatland microbial communities from MTU Mesocosm Facility, Houghton, MI, USA - PEATcosm2014_Bin23_10_metaG | ecosystem: Environmental > Terrestrial > Soil > Wetlands > Peat | place...
AGCGTCTCGACGTTGTTGACGATGGTGGGGCACATGTAGAGGCCGAGCACGGCGGGAAAATAGGGCGGCTTGATGCGCGGGTAGGCGCGCTTGCCTTCGAGCGATTCGATCAGTCCTGTTTCCTCGCCGCAGATGTAGGCGCCCGCGCCGCGATGGACGTAAATTTCGAGTTCGTAGGGGGTGCCGCAGATGTTTTTGCCGAGATAATTTTTCTCCTTTGCCTCGGCGATGGCCTTTTCGAGAATCTTCGCGCCGAGGGTGAATTCGCCGCGGATATAGATATAGGCGAGATGGACGTTGTTGGCGTAGCAGGCGATGATCATCCCCTCGAGCATCTGGTGCGGGTCCTTGTAGATGATCTGCTTGTCCTTGAAGGTGCCCGGCTCCGATTCGTCGGCGTTGCAGATGAGGTAAACCGGCTTGGTGTTTTTCGTCGGGTCGATGAAGCCCCACTTCGTTCCGCAGGGAAATCCCGCGCCGCCGCGTCCGCGCAAGCCGGAAGTCTTGACCTCGTTGACGATGTCCGGCCCCTTCATGGTCAGCGCTTTTTGCAACATCTTGTAGCCGTCGTGGCGCAGGTAACAATCGATGTCGATGGTGTATCCCGGCTGGTCGATGTTCTTGAAAATCAGTCTGTTTTCGGATACGGGCATATTTTTAGACGGAATTAACGGAATTTTGGAACGGAATTAACGAAAGAGGCAAGTTGGAGTTTAGTTCGTTTGCGGGATGTTTATTGTATTGACGGACCTTTGTTTTAAATTGAAGGCTTCGGGCTCCAAAATTCAGCAACAAACCATTGTCGATTCTAGTCGAGCTTAGGTAGTTCAAGAGCTGAACGGAATGTGCCGTTAGGAGGTTATCGACCGCCTTGAATTCGACAATGAGCCTTCCATCGATAACCAAGTCAGTGACGAAATCTCCGACGACATGTCCGTCATAAAAAACCGGTATGGGCTTTTCGTGCTCGAAAGGAATCTTCGCTTTGGACAGTTCCAGACACAGAGAATTCGCATAGACGCACTCTTTGAATCCATAGCCGAGTTTGCGATGAACCTTCATCGCAAGACCTATGACCTCTTTAACGAGAAGGTCTATGGAATTTTCAGTCTGCATTCAATTTGGTTAATTTGGAAAAATTCCGTTAATTCCGTCAAAAATCAGTTGTATTTGAGCAGGAGTTCGTCGGCCTGCTGGTGCGAGACGTTCTCGTAGAAGTCGTCGTTGATCATGATGACGGGGGCGGTGCCGCAGGCGGCGAGGCATTCGACGAACTCGACCGAGTATTTTCCGTCGGGGCTGAGCGCGAGGCCATGGGCGTCCGGCTCGGCGGTCTTGCACTTGTCGCGGAAATAATCGCAGAGCGCGTAGCCGCCGCCGAGCGCGCACGAGAGCGTGCGGCAGACCTTGATCTGGATTTTGCCCGCCGGATGCTGGCGAAACATCGGATAGAAGGTGACGAGTTCGAGGATGTTGATCGGTTGCAGGTCGAGCTTCGCCGCGATCCACTCGATGCCTTCGGGCGAGATGTAGCCGAAGGTCTCCTGCCAGAGATGAAGCAGCGGCAGGGAGGCGCTTCGTTTCGAGACCGGGTAATGGGTGATCAATTCGTCGGCCTGCGCCTCAAAACCGTTGGGCAACACCGGAGCGGGATGATGCGCATCGACCGCGCCGGGATAGACCGCATCGGGCGAGATGGTTTGCGTGGCGGGATCAACGACGGGATGGAGGGTTTGGGCGGTCATGATTTGGGAAATTTTAGACGGAATTAACGGAATTTTTTAACGGAATTGACGGAATGAAGGCAGGAAAATTTTAGACACGACTCCTGCGGAGGGCAGTAACAAGATTTAGGGGATTGGAAGGCACGGGAATTAGACAGGAGGAACATGAAGGACATGAAGAAAGGCGGGGTAGATTTATGAACAGCATTTTTGGTTCCTTCATGTATTTCATGATTTCATGTTTTCCTGTTAAAATTCGGTCATGATTGGGTACCGGAAATAAATTCGGCTTTGAAGACGGCGTGATTGATAAAGATAACGCGGCCCTCGCCGCTGGGCGCGAGATAATGATCGACTTCACCGCTGATGGTCTGGTCGGAGCTTTCCGATTGCTCGATATTCGTGGGACGACCGAGAAGCGTTTGGACCTGGTCGCTCGACATGCCTGGCTTGATCTGCGCTATTTTATCGGGCGTGACGGCGGAGGAGCAGGCGGTGAGGGCGATCCCCAGCAGTGACAAGAGACAAATTTTCTGGCGACCTCCTGTGGCCTTCGGCCACCCGGACAACACAGGCTCGCCTGTCGTTGCCGGGCCACCCGAGGAAGACACCGTCGCTCGGAGAGCGACGGCTACCCGGCGGTCGTAGACCGCCGCTAAAAAAGAAGACATCATTTGAAATCGCCCTCCGTGGCGATGACTTTGTCGTCGACGAAAGTGATTTTTACGTCGGAGGTGCTGGTGTGGTAAACGTAGGTCGTCCCTGAGACGATCCCGAGCGCGCTGCCGGTCTGCGAACTCGTCGGCTCGCCGAGGATCGCCTTTACTTCATCGGTCGTCATGCCGTTGTGGACTTTCTGGAGGTTGTCCTCGGTGAGTCTGGAGCAGGCGGCGAGAAAAAGGCCGGCAAAGAGGACGAGGGCCAGCCGGGAACCGCTCATTCGCGGGCGAGAGGGGTTATTCGAGTTCATGGTGAGATTATCCATCCATTACCTGACAAAGTCAACAAAATGTTGTATAAAAGTACGCATATTGTTACCGGTCGCATTCGCCCATGACGAAATCGAGACTGCCGAGGATCGCGACCACGTCGCTCATCATGTGGCCGGGCAGAATTTTGGGCAGGATGCTGAGGTTCACGAAGGAGGGCGCGCGAATTTTCAGCCGGTAGGGCACGCCGCCGCCCTTGCTCTGGATATAAAAGCCGAGCTCGCCCTTCGGATTTTCCGCGCCGAAATAGACGTCGCCCACGGGCGCCTGGATGCCTTCGGTGACGAGAATGAACTGGTGGATGAGTTCTTCCATTTTGGTCAGGACCTTGTCCTTGTGGGGGAGAAAGCCCTTGCCGTCGCCGACGTTGATCGGGCCGCCGGGAAGCGTCTTGAGCGCCTGCTCGATGATGTGGACGCTCTGGCGCAATTCCTCGAGGCGGCAGAGATAGCGGTCGTAGGCGTCGCCGACGGAACCGAGCGGCACGGCAAAGCTGTACTCCGAGTAGGTGAGATAGGGCCGCGCTTTGCGCACGTCGTAATTCACGCCGCTGCCGCGCAGGTTGGGACCGGTCAGGCCGAAGTCGATGGCGTCTTCCTTGGTGATGACGCCGATGCCCTTGTTGCGATCGACGAAAATTTTGTTGCGCGTGAGGAGCTTGTCGAGTTCCTCGATCTTGCCCTTGAACTGCTCGACGAAGGCCCGCGTCTGCTCGACGAAGCCGGGGGGCAGGTCGCGAATCTGGCCGCCGATGCGCGTGTAGCTGGTGGTGAAGCGCGCGCCGGTCAGGAGCTCGATCAGGTTGTAAATCTTTTCGCGCTCGGTGAAAATGTAGAGGAAGACGGTCATCGCGCCGCAATCCATCGCCAGCGCGCCCATGCCGAGCAGATGCGCGGAGATGCGGGCCAGCTCGCAGCAGACGACGCGAATGACCTGGCCGCGCGGCGGCACGGTCCAGCCCATGAGCTTCTCGACCGCGAGCGCGTAGGCGACATTGTTGGCCAGCGGCGCGAGATAATCGAGCCGGTCCGTGTAGGGCACGAACTGGTTGTAGGTCATGTTCTCGGCGATTTTTTCGTCGCCGCGATGGAGGTAGCCGATGTCGGGCATGGCGTGGGTGACGATCTCGCCGTCAAGCTCCAGCAGGATGCGCAACACGCCGTGGGTGCTCGGATGCGACGGCCCCATGTTCAGCGTGAGTCTTTCGCCCAAGGGGCCGCTTTCGGCCTGTGTTTTGGCCAGCTGCTGCGCCGCGCGCGTTACGCTGTCGGGTGTTTCGAGGATGGTTTCAGGCATAAAATTGAAATGACGGAATAACGGAATAAACGGAATCAGGCGTGGAGGTTGGGGGGATCGACTGGCCGATAGACTCGTGTTTTGGTTTTAAATTCGAGGCGCTTGGGGCCAAAATTCAGCAAAAGTCCTGTTTCGATTTTGGAAGCAGCGAGATAATTGACCAGTTGAATGGAATGAGCGACGCAGAGTGATTCAACTGCTTTGATTTCAACGATCAGGCGATTCTCAATCACCAAATCCGCATTAAAGAAGCCGATCTCCGCTCCTTTATATGAAACCGAATAACGTTTTTCGCGCTCGAACTTTAATCCCACTTCATTCAGTTCTATAACGAGTGCGTTGACGTAAATGGACTCAAGAAAGCCGCAGCCCAGGGCTGAGTGAACGTTCATGGCTGCACCGATAATTCGCTGGGCGAATTTGTCTTCAGCTTCGTAATGGGGAATTCTATTAATCATTCCGTTTATTCCGTTATTCCGTCAAAAATTCAGTGCTCGGCGGGGTTGGCGCGGGGTTCGTGGATGGTGGTGGGCGCATCGCCGATGGTCGGCGGCTTGACGGCGGGCACGGCGACGAAGGGGCCGCCTTCCAGAGGCGCGCGACGCGAAAAGCCCTCTTCGCCGGGCAGGTCGCTCGGCAGGCCCTCGAGCGGAAAATCCTTCTTGAGCGGGTGGAACGGATAGCCGTCCCACATCAGGATGCGGCGCAGATCGGGGTGGTTGTTAAAGGTGATGCCCATCATGTCGAAAACTTCCCTCTCGTGCCAGTTCGCGCCCTGGTAAACGGGCACAACGGAATCGACGGTGGGATCGTCCTCGCTGACCTTGAGCTTCACGCGCAGGTGATCGAGGTTGTGCGGGCCGCCGAGCGCGCAGAATTCGTAGACGACTTCGTAGCGCGGTTCTTCGCCGAAATGGTCGACGCTCGAAATATCGACGAGGAGGTTGAAGCCGAGGTCGTTTTTGAGATGGATGGCGGCGGCGCGGATGATGTCGCGGTCGATCTCGACGGCCTGGTCGCCGCGAAATTCCTTCGGCTGGCCGACCTTGCCGGGAAATTGCTTTTGGAGGGAGGCGATGGCTTCAGTGGCGGGCATGGGGGAAAATTTTGACGGAATGAACGGAATTAACGGAATGAAGGGAGGGGAGTTTTTTGGATGGGATTAATAGGATTAAGAGGATTGGGGGAGGGGATAGTTATGAGGGGAATCAGGATCGGAAGTTTTGGAGCTTTGCGGCGGGCGGATTGAAATCCAAATCAGGGACGCCAAGCCTATTAGCGATATTCCATGCATCAGAAAGGTAACGGCGAGGAAATGAAAAATATGAGAGGGAATAACATTAGGCAACTCCATGAGCCGACGGGAGGCGTCGAACGCACCCCTAACGAAACCAAGGGCAGCGGCTCCGCCTAGACAAAGTCGGCCAACGTTATTACGAAGCATTAGAAAGCTGGCGGTTAAAAAAGCAACCTCGGCTATGTATTCCAGCATCAGTAATCCAAGCGGAGGAACCAAGTTCGCACCAGCGAGTGCCCAAATATCGAAACACATCACAATCAAAAGAAAGACAATAAATCCTCGCGCGACCCACAGCATGACATGATCGAGCATCGGGAGCGCTTTCATGTTTCGTGCTCCTTATGCCACGAGGGTGCTGGCGGGCGGGAGTTGTTTCAGCTCCGTGGTGGAGCGGGAGAGCATGATTTTGTTCTGGAGGCGCATGAGGCCTTCGAGCAGCGCCTCGGGGCGGGGAGGGCAGCCGGAGATGTAGACATCGACGGGGATGAGATGGTCGACGCCCTGCAGCACGGCGTAGCTGCGATACATTCCGCCGGTCGAGGCGCAGGCGCCCATGGCGATGCACCATCTCGGTTCGGGCATCTGGTCCCAGATGCGTTTGCAGGAAAGAGCCATTTTGTAAGTCACGGTGCCCGCGACGATGAGCAGGTCGCTTTGTCGCGGGGAGAAGCGCATCACTTCCGCGCCGAAGCGGGCGATGTCGAAGCGCGCGCAGGAGGCGGCCATGAGTTCAATCGCGCAGCAGGCCAGGCCCATCGGCATCGGCCAGAGCGAGTTTTTGCGCATCCAGTTGATCGAGGCATCGACCGTCGTGAGAACGACGTTGCCTTCAACCTTGGAGTTGTAGGAGAGGTCGCGTCCATGGACCATATGAGGCAACGATAGGCCGCGCACGAAGCGCGGCAAGGCGAATTGTAAGAATTTTAAGGTAGCCGACGCTTTTTCCTCTTCGCCAGCGCCGGCTACCTTCGGAGGAGCGACGGCTACTTTAGGAGTCCACGCTCTTACGAGCGCGGCTACGAAGGCAAACTTACTGCCGACCGCAGGTCCGACGGCTACCGAAGACTTGATGCCGCGCCCGGCGTGGGTAAAATGGCTCATGGTTCAGAAAGGCTTTATCGCGGTTTTCGAGGAGGCGCTGGCGCGTCCGGCCATTTCGGAATGCGTCGCGTCGTGGCTTGGACGCTTCGAGAAGGTCGAGCAGGTCATCCCCAAGATGGAGGGAACGCTCGAGGTCAAGGAGCCGAGCGAAATCATGTGGGAGCCGAACATGCAGTTCCGCGTGATGAACGGAGAGCAGTTTTCCTGGGTCTACGTGTCGCTCAACAAGCGCGCGATGGAAACGACCGGCTTTCAGGACGCGGAAATCTCCTTTTGCCTCGAAGTGCTGCTGGAACTGCCCGGTGTCGCGGAGGTGATCGACGAGAAGAATCAGCGGCGTCTGGATGAATTGGAGAAAGCCGGTATCATCTAATCCGACCGCAGTTGCGCACGCGGACGCCTCACGCCCATGAACCCCTTTATTTCCATCCCCCGGCAGGCGCTGGCCGAGCTGCTGAAGACTTGCGGCTCGCCCCTTACGCCCGAGCAGTACGTGGCCTCGCTGCCGGAGTTGAGCACCTTCAAGAAGTACCCGAGCCGGGCCTGGGCGGCGATCATCAACAAGTATTGCATTCTCGTGGTGACGGTCCTCTCGGTCGCGTTCCTGCCCATCCTGGGCTTTGACCTCGAGAACCTGATTATCATTGCCGGGTTGGCTGCGGTCACCTTCTTTGAATTCCGCGTGCACCGTTACTTTCTCGACTGCAATCCCGAAGCGCCCAGCCTCGGTTTCCGCAATCAATCCTGTTTCGCGGGGGCGATCCTGATCTACTGTTTGTATCACGCCTTTTCCACGTTCCAGATGCCGGCCGATGCGATGACCATGGTCGAGGAAAACAATGTGATCGATCCCGAAATGCTTAAAAGCGTGACGCGGCTTTTCTACCTGGGCATCGCCGTCGTGGCGGGCGGCTCCCAATTCGCCCTGGCCTGCTATTACCGCAGCGCCAAAAATGGAGCCTAGGGGATTCGAACCCCTGACCTCCTCAATGCCATTGAGGCGCTCTACCAACTGAGCTAAGACCCCTTCATCGACGGGTGGTCAATATGCCCGAATCAAATGCGTGAGCAAGGAAATCCGGCACGAGTCTTGTTGCAGCGGAGCGTGCGGGCAGGTCGCTTATGGACTGGGTTGCCTGGAGTGAAAGGGCCTTGACACACAAAAGTAACGATAAATAAATGGACTTATTAGTGAACTCGACTAACCATTTCTCGCGATATTTATGTAATCTGACTACGCCATCAAAATGAAAAACCGCCTGGCACTCGCTCTGATCCTGGTCATACCGCTCGCGGTGGCTTGGTATTTTACACGGCCGGTCGCGTATGTTCCCGGCGTGGTGGAGAAAGAGATTCACGGGTTTGGAGCGCAAGTAGCGCCGGCGTTGGCGGCAAACTGCACGTTCACCAGGATTGCAGACGGCTACCAGCCCAAGCCCGAAGCGCCCCCACCTCCGGCGGGACTAAAACCGGTGGAAGCCCAGGCTTGGACGGCCATGGCGCAAAGTCAGCCAGGGGAACCGGTGCTCGTGCCGACTTTCCCCGGGCATTATTCCGTCGGGATAGAAGTGCGCAGCCAGGGGATGGCGGTGACGCTCAAGCCGCTGGGGAGCAACGCGGCGGCGGCGCAGATCGAGAATGGCAAGCTCGTTTATCATAGTGCGTATGCCTCGACCGACAGCTTAAACGTGGTGGGTGAAGGACGGAGTGAGGAGTTTCTCCTGCTGCATGACGCGAAAGCTCCGCAGCGTTTCGAGTACGACCTTTCCGCCATTTCCGGCGTGAAGACCATCAGCCTTTCCGATCATGCGGTCCATTTCACGAATGAGCAGGGCCGGCAATTACAGATCGAAGCGCCCTGGTTGATTGAGAGCGGAGGGAAAAAGGCGGCCCATGCGGCCCATTGGGAGCTCAGCTATCCCAACGGGGCAACTCGACCCCGGCTGGCGCTCGTGGTCGATAAGGCCGGGAAACTGCATTATCCCGTGGTCATCGATCCGAGTTGGGTCGCGCCCAATGGAAGCCTTAACACGGCGCGTTACTATCACACGGCAACATTATTGAACAACGGCCAGGTGTTGGTTGCTGGGGGGTATGACGGTTCAGATCCTCTGCCCAGCGCCGAACTCTTCAATCCGGCCACGGGGGTGTGGACGGCAACGGGCTGCCTCATCACGGCGCGATACATTCACACCGCGACGTTATTGCCCAACGGGCAAGTGCTGGTTGCCGGGGGGTACGGGAATACAGGTAATCTGACCAGTGCCGAACTATATAATCCGGCCACCGGAACGTGGACGGCCACAGGCAGCCTCACCACGGCGCGAGACGTTCACACCGCAACGTTATTGTCCAACGGGCAAGTGCTGGCCGCCGGGGGGTATGGGAATGCAGGTTATCTGCCCAATGCCGAATTATATAATCCCGCCTCTGGAACCTGGACGGTAACGGGCAACATGACCACGGCGCGTTACTATCACACGGCAACGTTATTGCCCAACGGGCAAGTGCTGGTCGCAGGTGGGTATGGGAGTTCAGGTTATCTGACCAGCGCTGAAATATATAATCCCGCCACTGGATTATGGACGGCCACGGGCAGCCTCGCCAAGGCGCGATACGCACATACCGCAACGTTGTTGCCCAACGGGCAGGTGTTGGTCGCTGGAGGCTTTAACACCAGTTCAGGTTATCTGACCAGTGCCGAAATATATAATCCGACGTATGGAACCTGGACGGGCACGGGCAGCCTCGGCACCGCGCGATACCTTCACACCGCAACGTTATTGCCCAGCGGTCAGGTGCTGGTGGCGGCAGGCTTCAACAACAGTTCAGGCTATTTGACTGGTGCCGAAACTTATAATCCGACCAGCGGAACCTGGTCGGCGACGGGCAGCCTTAACACCGCGCGTTATTATCACACGGCCACGTTATTGCCCAGCGGCCAGGTGCTGGTGGCGGGGGGCGAAGGAAGTTCCGGTTATCCGATCGCCAGCGCCGAATTATACGACCCGAGCCAAGGCAACTTTTCACCCACCAGCAACCTCAACAACGCCCGCGCGTTTCATACCGCCACGTTATTACCGAGCGGACAGGTGCTGGTCGCGGGGGGCCTGGCAAATTCAGGTAGTCCGATCATCAGCGCCGAATTATACAATCCGGCCAACGGGACTTGGACGACGACGGGCGGTCTGAACACCGCGCGATACCTGCACACCGCCACCCTTTTGCCCAACGGCCAGGTGCTGGTGGAGGGAGGGCTTGGCAATTCAGGCACTCTGAACAGCGCCGAATTATACAATCCGGCCAATGGGAGCTGGACGGTGACGGGCAGTCTGAACACCGCACGATACCAGCACACCGCCACGCTCTTGCCCAACGGCCAGGTCCTGGTCGCGAGTGGCTTCGGCAGTTCAGGTTATCTGACCAGCGCCGAATTATACAATCCGGCCACTGGAATTTGGACATTCACAGGGAGTCTCAACGCCGCGCGAGGGACTGCCACCGCAACATTATTGCCCAACGGCGAGGTGCTGGTCGCGGGCGGCGGAAATTCAAGTGTTCTGGCCAGTAGCGAACTCTTCAATCCGGCCACTGGAATTTGGACGTTCACAGGCAACCTCAACACCGCCCGAACCAATCACACCGCGACGTTATTGCCCAATGGACAGGTGCTCGTCGCGGGCGGATTAAATAACAGTTCAAATTTTCTGGCCGGCTCCGAGCTGTTTAATCCGGCCAATGGGAGCTGGACGGCCACAGGCATGCTCAACACCGCGCGATTTTACCACACCGCCACGCTCTTGCCCAACGGCCAGGTTTTGGTCGCGGGTGGCGTTGGCGCACCGGGATCTTATCTGATCAGCGTCGAATTATTTAATCCGGCCACCGGAGCCTGGACGGTCACGGGCAGTCTCAACACCGCTCGAGGTTTTCACACCGCAACCTTATTGCCCAACGGCCAGGTGCTGGCCGCGGGGGGCAGTAATGGAAGTTATCTGCCCAGCGCCGAGTTATTCGATCCCGGCCTCGGCTATGCCTCGTCCACGCAGCCGCAACTCAGCGCGGTTACGTCGGTCAGTTCCACTTCGGCGCTGGACCTGAGCGGAGCGAACTTTACCGGCGTCTCGGAAGCGTCCGGCGGCGCGACACACAATTCCGCCTCGAACATCCCGGTGGTGCAATTGGAAAGCCTGGCCAATGAGGAAACGATTAATGTGCCGCTCGATCCGAGCCAGGGATTTAGCTCCACTTCCTTCGTCTCGCTGCCGCCGACCGGCCTGGTTCCGGGTTATGCCCTGCTGACGATGTTTGTCAACGGGACGCCGAGCCTGTCGCAAATCGTCTCTTACAGCCTGGCCGCTCAAACCATCCCCAACTTCCCAGTCACGCAAACACTGAGCTTGAGTGCTTCGCCCGATACCCTGTCCGCCACGACTTCGGCCGGCCTGACCATAACTTACTCGGTCGTTTCCGGTCCGGCCACCGTTTCGGGCAACACGCTTATCCTCACCGGAGACGGAACGGTTGTGCTGATGGCAACGCAGGCGGGCAACGGCACCTACGCGCCGCTCGCGCAAACCGAAACGATTACCGTGCTGGAACAAGTGTCGACTGCTGCCACGGACACTCCGACGATGCCGCCCTGGGGAATTATTTTGCTGGCGTTCCTGCTCATCCTTTTCGCCACACGCCGGAAATCCGTGAGCCGGGCCGATCAAGGCATGGTTCTTTAGGATAGCGTTATGAGCTGTTCCTCTCTAACTTGAGTGGGATCATGCCCGAGCTCGTGTGGATGCCCAGACATCAGGAGTGGCAACAAAGCTTGAAACGACTTCCAGCCGAGGGAAATTCGGCAGCCTGGGAGTTGCTCCACGAATTGGCCAATGCCCGTTTGAATTTTGCGGAAACCTTGCAGTTGGATCGGGCTTTCCAAAAGCGTTTCGGGAAGTTGAAGCCGGAAGGTCTCGCGACGAAACCGGTCCGTCTGGCCGTCCTGGGATCGTCCACCGTGGACCACTTGCTGCCCGGCATTCGGATCGGGGCGTTGCGAAGAAACATCTGGGTGTCGACCTACACGGCGAATTACGGGCAGTATTTGCAGGAGCTGCTCGATCCCGGCTCGCCGCTTCATCCCTTCAAACCGGATGCCGTTTTGTTCGCCCTGGACGCGCAGCATCTTTTCGGCGCGCAAACGCCTGTGCCCGGCCCGGCTTCCGCCGGTGATATTCTGGATGAGGCCTGCGCCAAATTGCGGATGCTTTGGCAGACGGCGCGGAATCGCTTTGGCTGCCAGGTGATCCAGCAAACGGTCGTGCCGCTGACGCCGACCCTGCTCGGACAGAATGAACAGCGGCTGGCCCATTCGCAACGCCAACTGACGTTTCGTTTGAACGAGCGATTGCGGAGCCTGGCCGATGCCGAAAGCGCCGATCTTCTCGCCCTCGACGAGCGGATCATGATCGACGGCCTTTCCGCCTGGCACGATCCGTCGCTCTGGCTCAAGGCGAAGCAGGAGATTTCCCCGTCGGCGGGCCCGTTTTACGGCGACCTGGCGGGGCGTCTGCTGGCGGCGCGGCAGGGCAGGAGCGCCAAGTGCCTGGTGCTCGATCTCGATAACACGCTTTGGGGCGGTGTGATCGGGGACGACGGGCTGGAAGGGATCAAGCTGGGGCAGGGCAGCCCCATGGGCGAGGCGTTCCTCGCGATGCAACGTTACGTGCTCGGTCTTTCGCGGCGCGGCATCATCCTGGCGGTGTGCTCGAAAAACGATGAGGCGAACGCGTTGCTGCCGTTCGAGCGGCACCCGGAAATGATTTTAAAGCGCAGCGACATCGCGTGCTTCATCGCCAACTGGAATGACAAGGCGGCGAATATCCGCGCCATCGCGCAGCGGCTCAACATCGGACTCGATGCGCTGGTGTTCGCGGACGATAATCCATTCGAGCGCAACATCGTGCGGCGCGAGCTTCCCATGGTCTGCGTGCCGGAATTGCCGGAGGATCCGACCTGTTTTCCCGAGGTGATTTCCGCCGCAGGTTATTTTGAGGCGCTGCACCTGACCCAGGAAGATTTGGAGCGCACGCAGCAATACCAGGCCAACCGGCAACGCGAGGAACTGAAGGCCTCGGCGACCGACATGGAGGGCTATCTCCGCAGCCTGGAGATGGAGTTGCTATGGTCGCCTTTTGACCGCATCGGGCTCCAGCGCATCGTGCAACTGATCAACAAGACGAATCAATTTAACCTGACCACGAAGCGGTACACGGAACCGGAAGTGCTCAAGGTGATGGAGAATCCGCGCGCCTTCACCTTGCAGTTGCGCCTGATCGACCGGTTCGGCGACAACGGGATCATCGGAATCATCATCGCGGAACTCGCGGCGGAGGGCGGTTGTTTGATCGATACCTGGCTGATGAGTTGCCGCGTGCTGGGAAGGGGAGTGGAGGAATCGACCCTGGGCTTGATTGGCGAGGAAGCGAAACGTCTGGGCGCGGAGGAACTCATCGGCGAATTTCGACCAACGGCAAAAAATGGGATGGTCGCCGACCATTATGCGAAGATGGGGTTCACGCAGGTGGGAGAAATCCCAGACGGTGGCACGCGCTGGAAACTGGCGCTTAAACATTTCGCTCCGCTACGGACGACGATAAAACGGACGAGGAGTCAGTGATGAATCATCTCGGGCTAACTTTCCACCACATCGGGCTGGCGGTCTCGGAACCGGACAAGGCAATCGCTTTTCTCTCGGAGCTCGGTTATCAGATCGGCCCCACGATTCACGATCCGCTGCAGAAGGTTCATTTGAACATGTGCACCCACGCGAGCAATCCCGCAGTAGAGATTATTTCACCCGACAAGGATAACGACAAGGGGCCGATCAACGAGCTGACCAGGAAGAACTCTTCCGGGATCGTTTACCATACGTGTTATGTCACCAACGATCTGGCGGCTACTCTGGCGCATGCGAAGACATTGGGGCTGCATGTTTTTTGTGTCTCGGCCCCCAAACCTGCGCCGCTGTTTGAAAATCGAAAGGTTTCCTTTTATAAAATCAGTGGAATGGGATTGATTGAAATCATCGAGCCTCTTGAATCGGCGGAAAGTGAAGTCAAAGGCGCCTGAAAACCACCGGCTTACTTTTAGGCCCCATCCAGCAAAGCTTTGTCAACGCGTCCATCGTCTGTTATCAGCATGAATCCCACGTTATGAATACCAAAGAAATTCTCGAGCAGTTGACGGAAATCTTTCACCAAATCTTTGACGATGAGTCCATTGTTTTGACGCCGGAAACGACGGCGGCGGATATTGCCGACTGGGACTCCTTCAACCACATCAACATCATTGTGGCGGTGGAAGAGCATTTCGGCATTAAATTCCAGACCG
>Ga0181537_10003323_pt1 | contig 13791 bp, 12 predicted proteins | sample PEATcosm2014_Bin_39_FD_119765 | JGI IMG/M metagenome (GOLD analysis project Ga0181537, IMG submission 119765) | Peatland microbial communities from MTU Mesocosm Facility, Houghton, MI, USA - PEATcosm2014_Bin23_10_metaG | ecosystem: Environmental > Terrestrial > Soil > Wetlands > Peat | place...
CCGGGGACCGCCGGGCTGATGATCCGGGCCGGATAGCCGTGGTCGAGCGGAAGATCGTGCCCGTTGACCTCAAGCGCCAGCAGCGTCTGCGGATTCGCGACCTGCTGGTGCCCGAGCGTCGCCCGGCCGTACGTTCCGGTCTCGAGTGAGACGCTGGTCAAAATCGCCGGGCCGGCAACACCCGCCAGGGCGGCCAGATCACTCACGCGCACGCCGGTCCAGCGCTGCGTCGTGGACCACCCCTCCACGCACGCGATCGGCAGCTCATAGGTGTGCTGAGGTAGCGCCAGCAGCTGCTGGCGGCTGAGCACCAGCGTGCGGTCGCCGCGCACCGTCAGCCGCCAGCGATCGCCTACCAGAACCCGGCGCAGGCCGCTCGACACCCAGGTCTTGTTGACCGGGAACCCGAGCGGGCCGGGCCGCGTGCGCCCCCGCGGCAGCAGAAAGGCGAGCGAGCGCGCCCAGCCGCCCGCCGACTGGCCCACGCCCTGCAGCAGCAGGATCCCGGACGCGCCGGCGACGGCGGTCAAAAGGCCCCGGCGTGAGAGGGTCACGGCAGCCGGCCGCGGGCTGCTCAGCGAGTGGGGGTCCGCCCGCTGTGCAGTGGGGCTGGCCAGCGGGCCAGCCCCTTCAAGCACCTCTCGTCTGACCCTGAGCGAGCGCTGGAGCGTTGGCAGCTTGAGCGGAATGTGCGCGGCCAAGGCGCCGATGAAGACCCACGCCCCGTAATAGTGCGCCTGCGGGAAGTCAAACTTGAACGCGTACCAGTACTGGATGTTGAGGATGCCGGTCACGAACTCAAACAGCGTGCTGCCGACCAGGAGGGCCAGCGACAGCCGCTCGAGCGCGTGCGCCGGGGACCTTATCGGCGGCCATTCGAAAAGACGCGGAATGACCGACCAGAGCTTCGCGAGCACCACCGGAAATAGCGCCAATCCGAGCGTGACGTGGGCGCCCTGGGTCAGCGCGTAGAGCCAGCGCGGCCCGCTCGGCCAGCCGAACAGGTAGACGTCGAGCGGACCGTTGATCTGGCGTCCCAGGGCGTTGCCGCCGAGCCCCGGCTGGTAGGCGTCGTTCGAGAGCAGGCCTGTGATCGCGACGACCGGGAGACCGACCAGCAGCACCAGCCCGAGCATCGCGGTCAGCTGCGAGGAGCGCAGCGGGCTGCGCCAGAACTCCGGCCGGAACGGCCCGGGCGGTGGCTTGTTCGGATCGGGCAGCGGCAGTCGCACCGGCTCAGAGTCGCAGCGCCTGGCGCCGGCTGCACGGCTTTGCAGCGATCGTTTCCAAGACGTAAGAACCCCGTTCGCATTCTGTAATGACTTGAGGTTTCACTGACCGCAATGCCGCAGGTCGCACTCCTTGTCATCGCAAAGCAGCCGTTGGCCGGTCGTGTGAAGACCCGGTTGACGCCGCCGCTTGAGCCGGCGGAGGCGGCGCTGCTCGCCGGCGCCGCGCTGCGGGACACGATCGACGTGGTGGCGCAAACGCCGGCCTCGCGACGCGTACTGGTCTTTGAGGGCAGCGCGGACGAGTGGCGGGCACCCGGATTCGAGATCATCCCCCAGCGGGGCGAAGACTTTGGCGAGCGTCTGCAGGCGGCGTTCGAGGACGTCGGCGAGCCGGCGCTGCTGGTGGGCATGGACACGCCGCAGCTGACCCCTATGTTGTTGCACCATGCCGCGCTGGCACTCGCGGACGCGCGCGTGGACGCGGTGCTTGGTCCGACGTTCGACGGCGGCTACTGGTGCGTCGGCTTCAGCGACCCGGTGCCGGGTGCTTTCAACGGCGTGCCGATGAGCCGCCACAACACCTACACACGACAGCGGCAGCGTTTCGCGCAACTGCAGCTGCGCGTTGATGAGCGGCCCCGATTGCGTGACGTGGACACGATCGCCGACGCCCACGGCGTGGCCGCGCTTGCGCCGCGCTCGCGGTTCGCACGCACGTTGGCGTCGCTGACATGAGCAGCGCGCTGCAGATGTACGAACTTGCGCTCACGGAAGCCGTGCGGCCCAGTCCAGCTCCCGACACGCCTTCCGGCCCTCTGATCCGGTTTGAGGGCGGCGCGCTGCTGCCGCTGCCGGTCGATCGGTATGTGAGCGCCGTGGACGGGGTTGACCAGACGCTGCTGGAGGAGATCGTCGGGCCGGTGCTCGACGTCGGCTGCGGGCCGGGCCGTCACCTGCGGGCGCTCACGCACCGCGGAGTGTTCGCGCTAGGCGTGGATCTCAGTCCGCTCGCGGTCGACCTGGCGCGCAGCGGCGGCGCACAGGCGATCGTCGGCGATGTCTTCGATGAGCTCCCCGGTGCGGGCAGCTGGCGCACGGCGTTGCTGCTCGACGGCAACGTCGGGATTGGAGGCTGCCCAAGACGGCTGTTGCGGCGGCTCGGGGCGTTGCTGCACGCGGACGGCCGTGCGCTGGTCGAGCTGGAGGCACCGGGCACGCAGACGCTCGAGACGAGGATTCGGATTGAGACCGATCGGGAGGCAAGCGAATGGCTGCCGTGGGCCCGCGTGTCGGCGTCGGGGATCGACCAGATCGCGGCACAGAGCGGGATGACGGTGCGACGGCTGTGGCCGTGCGGCAGGCGCTGGTTCGGCCTGTTGCAACCTCTGCCAAGGTCTTGAGCCCCGCTCGCGCCTGGCTCCAGAACCGCGTCGTCCCCGCCGTCACGATCGCGGTCGTGGGCGTACCGGTAGTGGTCTATCTCTGGATCGCGCTGCACCGGCTCGACTATCCATATGAGCTGGACTGGATGGAGGGCGGCTCGGTCGAGATGGTCAACAGGGTGCTGGCAGGGCACTCGCTCTACGCCGCCCCATCGCTGACGTTCGTCGGTTGGACCTACCCGCCGCTGTACTGGTTGGCGTCCGCCGCCGTGGCCGCGGTCACGGGGATCGGATTCCTGCCACTGCGGCTCGTATCGCTGGTTGGCTCGCTGGTGGCGATGGGAACGCTCGCGAAGATCGTGGCGAGCGAGAGCGGCGACCGCTCAGCGGGCGCCGTCGCCGCCGGGCTGTTCGCCGCGACCTACACACTGTCCGGCTCTTGGTTCGACATCGGCCGGCTCGATTCGATGTTCCTGGCCATGACGCTGCTGACCCTCGCCTACGGACGGCGCGCGCAGGGCGTGCGGGGTGGACTGCTGCTCGGCTTCATGGCCTTTCTCGCCTTCTTCACCAAACAAGCGGCACTCATCGCCGTGGTTCCGGCGCTCGGCTGGCTCGCGCTCACGCGCCGGACCACGGGCATCACAGCGCTCCTGACGCTCGCGGTCCTGGTTCTGGGGTCGACCGCGGGACTCGACGCGCTAACGGGCGGCTGGTACCGGTACTACGTCGTCAGCGAACTGGCGGGCCAGGGGTGGGCGGCCCCCGAATGGCTCGGGTTCTGGCGCCAGGATCTGTTCTCCCACCTGTGGCCGCTCTGCATCCTGCTCGTCGCCGCCCTGACCGTGACCGTCGGGCGCGCGGCGAGGGGTACCGGACACGGACGCGGCGTGCTCGTCGCGCCGCTCGGCTACCAGGCGGCCAGCGCCGCCGGGCTGCTGCTGGCCGCCTGGCTATCGCGGGTTCACACCGGCGGCTACCTGAATGTGCTGCTGCCGGCGTACGCCGCCTGCGCGCTCATCGGCGGCCTCGCGTACGCGCGCCTGCGTGACCAGGGCCTGATCGGATCGCTGCTGGCAACGGTCGTGATTGTGGTGCAGCTGGTGCTGCTCGCGTACCCGATCGAAGCTCAGATCCCGAGCCGGCGCGACCGTCTGGCAGGCACCGAGCTGGCGGCGGCCCTGCGGACGCTGCGCGGCCCGATTCTCATCCTGCGCCATCCCTGGTACGGGACCCTGGCTGGGAAGGGCAGCTTTGCCCAGGACGATGCCATCCACGAGGTCCTGCGTTCGCAGGCCGGGATGGGCTCCCGGGTGCTGCGCGCGTCACTCTCGCATGCACTCGACCGGTACCACATCCAGACCGTCGTACTGGACGGGTACACCAACGAGTCCTGGTTCGCTCCACAGTTGAAACGCGAGTTCCGGCTCAAACCGGGGACGATCACGAAGGCCAAGCTCTTGCCCTTGACCGATCTGCGGTCGGCTCCGTCGCTCGTATACGTTCGCCGGTCGCGCAGCTGACACCTCCCTTATCTGAAACGGAACATCGTTCCGGCCGGGGCGGGCGGCGGCTGCAGCGAAACTATCCGGGGCACCGCATGCTCGAGCAGGTCCGTGAACGCCACCGGCGCACGAGTGATCAACTCGGCCAGCGTCGCAACCGGAGTCGGCTCGCCGGGCAGCACCCCGTTGGCGTGGTCGGTCACGAAGCCGACCAGCGCGAACGGCAGCTCCAGCTCCCCGCAGAGCACCGTCTCCGGCCCGCCTGTCTGTGAGACGGCGGCGACACCGCACGCGGCGAGCTGAGCGATCTCTGACGGAGTGTTGAATCGCGGACCATCCACGTGTCCGTAGGTGCCCCCCGCCTGGAAGGAGTGCCCGCTCGCGAGCGCCGCGTCCGCCAGGGTCGCCCGCAGGGCCTCCGAGTAGGGGCCGCCGTGCAAGACCCAGTGACCGCGCCGCGGCTGGCCCGGCTCGCTGAAGAACGTACAGAGCGAGCCGTCCGGAAGGCGGTTGGAGATGAAGTGCAGATCATCGAAGATCAGCAGGGATCCGAGCTCGAGGTCTGGGTCAACGCCACCGCAGGCGGTCAGCCCGATCGCAGACGTCGCTCCGAGCTGCTTGAGCGCCCAGACGTTGGCGCGATGGTTGACGGCACTCGACAGCAGCGCGTGGCCAGCACCATGCCGCGCGATGTGCAGCAGCTGCTCGCCGCCGACGCTGACCGACGCCACCAAGACCTCTCCGTAGGGTGTCGGCACGGTCGTCGTCTCACTCTCCTGAACGCCGCGCAGCGAGTACATCCCCGATCCGCTGATGATGCCGATGGGCATGGCGAGATACTCTAAACGGCCGCCCGCGGGCGAGACCGGTGAGCGCCGACGCCAGCGTGCGCCGCGAGATGTGGTCAGCGTCTGCCGCTACAGCGCAGGTCGGCGTCGAACGGGCCGATCCGGTATTGCGCGAGCGTCGGCGCCTCGCCGGTGAAGCCACCGCTCGTGCAGTTCTGCCGCGCCTGTGTAAGTGTCGCCTCGGCTCCGGCCACCCAGTCGGGCAGCCGGCGGTTGAAGGCCGTCGGCGTCGTCTGCGCCGTCAGCCCCGTGATCTCCTTCCACTGGGCGCCGGTGGAATAGATCCCGATCGGTCCAGTCGCGCCGGCGTTGTGCAGGCCTGCGATGAAGCCCTGCAGGACGGCGATGTTGAGCTGGTAGGTCCCCGCCCAGCTCAACGTCAGCTCGACGTCCAGCCACCATGGCGCCGTCTTGGCCGCGACCGAGTCCACCGCAGCGACGAGCCTGTAGGAGTGGGCGGCGCGCTGCAGTCCGTAAATGTATGAGCAGGCGTTGGTCAGCAGACCGTTACAAGCACCGTAGGACGGCGCCGTGCCGGCGCTCGGCCAGTTCGCAACGTGATGAGCGCCGGGGTTACCGGTGTCGATGTACAGCGACAGGGCCGGCTGCTTGGGCCGCTTCTGCCCCGGTGCGTTGCGGGCCCAGAGCAGCTCGGAGCCGATACACGGGTTTGCGTTGTTCGCCAGCCCGCCGTTAACTCCGACGATCCCGAAACGCGGGCTGGACGGGTAGGAGCCCGAGCACTGCGGATAGGAGGCGTCATAACCGACGCTTGGCGATGAACCACCGCTCAGCTCGATGGCCACCACCACAACGATGATGAGGGCAAGCGCCACCACCGGCACCCGTCGCGCTCGGTAGCGGGAACGGCTGATCGGCGGCACGGCGGTCAAGCTACCAGAGTCTTGTGAGGCGCCGCCAGCGGTACCCCGGTCGTGACGTGCGTTTGGCGGAATCGTGCGCTGCCGCGCGCTCGTCTACCTGAGTTCCGCGCCGGTCACGAGTTCGGAGGTCGCGCTCTCCGCAGTCCAGCTGCGCACGATGTCCCGCATCGAGAGGATCCCCACCACATCCGCGTGGTCTACGACGATGATGTGCCGGAAGCCTCCGCGGACCATCTCACTCGCTGCCTGCTCAAGCGACCAGTCGGGTGCGGCGAGGATCACATCGGTCGTCAGGTGTTCACTGACTCGTTCCTCGTCTGGTGCCTCATCGCCGCCGATCGAGCGCAGGATGTCCCTTTCGGTGATGATGCCTGGCCCTCCCTGCTGTTCGTCGATCACAACGGCGGCGCCGACGCCGCGTGCGCTCATCTGTCGAGCAGCTTCTCGCAGGGTGTGGTCGGGTCCGGCTGTAACGACAACAGTGGTCATCGCGTCGCGCACGTACATGACGCCTCCTTTGGTTATTCGTGACAAATGATACAAGCTTCCTGCGATGGGTGAGAATCATCGCCGCAACCCAGACTCCGGTGACTTGCTGATCGTCCTTGCGACCGCGACCGACACGATCGCAAACGAGATGCTGCGCGAGCTCGGCCTCGACTCAGATCGGCTCACCGAAATCGTGCAAACGGCGAGGAACTCGCAGGCCGCGGGTGATCCACATGCACAGATCGAGAGAGCCAGGCGCGACAAAGAAGAGGCGCTCGAATCCAAGCTCTTCGCCCTCGCCGCCCGATTCCGCTACGAAGAGCGAAGCCTTACCCAAAAGCTCAAGGCCGAGCACGCGGCGACTCTTGAAGAGATCCGCATTCGGCTCGGCCTGATAAACGCCGACGACTGACCGACCAGCCGCGCCGCCCGCTAGGCATGCTTTCTTGTGAGCCCGACTGCGTCTGAGATGCGTCACCGCGTCTCCTTCTCGAGACTCGCGGTTGACACATAACCATTAGGTTGCCTATTCGGGGCCAGACTGGCCGCACCCGCGACCCTGGTCACAGCCCGATGCGCTGCGTCAAGCTCCCTATGCTCCGGTGGGCATGGAGATACTCACGAGCCGCATCCTCTTGCATCCGGCGGACCTTGAGACGTCGCTGCACTTCTACGAGCAAGAGCTGGGACTTGCCATCTACCGCGAGTGGGGAGCCGGGCCCTCCCGCAGTGTCGTCTTCTTCCTCGGCGGCGGAGGACTGCTCGAAGTTTCCGGTCGTAGCCCTATACGGCCCTCCAGCGCCACTGCACTGGTGCTGCAGGTGCGCGACCTGGACGCGACCCGCAAGAGCCTGGCTGAGTGCGGCGTCACCGTGGAGGCAGAGCCCGAGCTGAAACCCTGGGGGCTACTCGAGCTCACCGTGCGCGACCCCGACGGTCTCGCTTTGGTCTTCGTAGAGGTCCCCGCGCACCATCCCCGCCGCCGCGGCTGACCACATCACACCGTGATCGCCTCGATCGGCATCTTCCGAGCGCCGGGACCGCTGAGAACGCACGAGCACCTTGTGCTAGTAGATACGGCCGGGAGGTCGTCAGCCGATCAGGCCACAGGTCGCATGGCGATGATGACTGCGAGGTCGCGGCGTGCCCAGGCCAGTGAGGGTTCGAGGCCCGCTTCGGCAAGCCAGTGGAGTTGTTCGCTGATGCTGCTGGGCTTGTCGTAGTCGTTGTCGATCGGGGTCACGACGTCGGAGGGGTCCTCCGGGACTATGACGTCTGCGACCACCAAACGCCCACCTGGTGCTATAGCGCTGGCGGCGCGTTGAAACAGCTGTGCCTTGCCCGGTCCATCGAGGTGGTGGATTGCGAGCGCGGAAATCACCACGTCAAATCGACCGTCCGGCAGGGGATCCTCAAGGCGCGCGACGCGCAACTCGACGCGATCGTCCGGAAGCACGCTGCGGGCTTGCTCGAGCATCTCAGGACTGGCGTCGAGTCCGAGGAGACTTGCGGTCGGGTGGCGTGCGAGGACGCGCCGCGCGGTCTCGCCAGTCCCGATGCCCAACTCAAGCACTCGCATGGCACCGCTGCCGGTGGCGCTGGCGGCATGCGCCTGTAGGTCCTCGTAATCGGGCACCTCCTCCCGCATCAGCTCAAGGTACGTGTCAGGGTCCCAGTGAAACTGTCCCACGCCGAGAAAGCTAGTCGCGGGATGTATGACGCGCGCATCCGTAGTGATCGGACTCGACCTCGAAGACTTCTTCAGCTCAATCAACGCCAGCCGCATCTACGGGGCATTCCGGATCGCGGGCTACCCGGAAGCTGTGGCCCATCACCCGCGCTCGCGAACCTTGCCGCGTTCAGACTTGACCGCCGGCTGACGGGGCTCGCAGCGTCGCTCGAGATCACGTACACCCGCTATGCCGACGATCTGACGTTCTCCGGGCCTGCTCGACCCGCACGGCAGCAAAGGACCCTGCGGGCAGCTGTGACCGAGATCGCCCGCGACGAGGGCTTCACAATCAATCAACACAAAACCGCCAAGAAGTCGCGGACTTCCGAGCCCACCTCCTCGGTCGCATCACATGGATCGCAGCACTGGCCCCCGAGCGCTACGCGCCCCGGGCGCTGATGACCGCGCCGCGATCTTCGCCGGTACGACTCCGAGCTGCTGAGCTGAAAGGCGATCCGCCACAGCCAGGCTGCCCTTCACGGGTGCAGCAGAGGCGCACTCCTTGTTTGATCGGCTCAGACCTTTAGCGCGGTTCCGAAAACGACGTCGTTCCGGACGCTGGTGACCCTGCGGGAGTTCAGCTCGCTAACTACGCGCTCGCGAAGATGCTCACGCTGCTGGGGGTCGAGTGCGTCAACTGTGGCGCGGTAACCGGACCCGAGCACGATCTCCCAGAAGTCCTCAGCCCGCTCGAGCTTATGGTACTCGCCCGCTGTAGCCTCAACCTTCGCGCCGCTGACCCCGCCGCGCGCGAGCAGGTCCGCCAGCGCGGGTTCCGTGGTGATCTCGTCCCATGGGTTGAACGCTCTGAACAGAGCCGGCTCGAGCTCTCGAACCGATTGCCAGAAAACGCTCGATGCAGGCTCGCACCATTGCGGCCCCCAGGTGGTGATCGCGAGTGTCCCGCCGGGACGGACGAGCCTCCACATCTCGCTCACGAACGCTGACATGTCGGCTGCGAAGAAAACGCCGAAGACGCACACGACAGCGTCGAACGAGCCGCTCGGTAGACCGGAGGCTGTCGCGTCGCACGCTCTAAACGAAACGCTATTGAGACCCTGCTGTGCTGCTCGCTGCCTTGCCAGTGCCAGCAACGGCTCGGCGAGATCGAGTCCGAGCACAGTGCCGTTCGGGCCGACCGCCCGCGCGGCGGGGATCGCGGACGCGCCCGCGCCACAACACACGTCAAGCACGGCGCCATCCGCCGGGAGCGGCAGGCGCGTGACGGTAGCGGCCCCCCAGCGATCCCAGAATCCAAGCGTAGGACGCGAGTAGTGATCGGCCGCGGCGGTGTAAGTCCGCGCGGCGCGCGCGGCGTGCTCACTCTGGACTTGCCCGGTTAGCGGCTCCACTGGTCTGGTCTCCCGCACTCTATGTCTCGCATCGAGAACCGCGCCAGCATAGACCCAGTTGCTCAGATCAGCTCTGCGATCAGCTTGGCGGCGCGTGCAGCGCCGTCTGTCTCGAGGTTGTGATCGCGCAATAGCCGACATCGATCAACAATCGCTCGGCGGCGTTCAAAGCGCATCCTGCGGACCGGATGCACCCGACACGCTCAAGCGCCCCGTGCTCACCGGTCCTGCGCAGACGTGCGCGATGTTTCCACCGCTGCCATCCTTCCCGGCTTCCTAAGTTGGTGATCTGCCTTTGCGCGGCTCGCGTCACTTGATCTGCCTCAGCCGGGTTGTCCTCAGCCTCATCCATCCCGTTCTCCTTCAGCCAAGCGCAGCGCCCCACGAGGGTGGGGTCCCCGCATGAGTCTGCGGAAATACCGCATCGAGCTTCGCGACGGGTTGGCCGATGAACGTAGTGCGTGACACACACACATATTCGGAGTGGCGTCACGCGCGAAATGCTTCAAAAAAAGACAGCGCAGATCGGGACCGCAGCGCGACTGCCGCCTCGGCCAACCCGCGTCTTTCACTCAGGACAACGACTAAAGGAGCCGAAATGCTCATTGCCTTAAACGCCGTGCTCTCCGCCATCCTCGCGATTAGCGTCGTGGGCCTTCTCGTTCACGTGATCCGCAGCGAGCACAAGCATCTCAGCCAGGGCGTAGCACTCAAGGACAACGAGACCACGGTTTCCCGCCAGTTCACCGATCACCTCAGGGCTTCGACCGGAACCGTCCGGGTCCGCCGAGGGAATCTTGATCTCTCCAACGTGCCGGCTGCGTCCGCGGCGCCCCACGAACTCTCGGGGACGCTGTTGAGCCCGATGGTCGGCGAGACGCGCGACGCCGGCACCATCTCCGCGCACCGCTAACAGCTACTCCCTACGTAGTCCAGGCCGCCGCCAGTGTCATCGTGGTTCTGTTCGCCGTTCAGCCGTAGGCTTCAACGTCCTCGACCGGGAAGGCTCTCGCTCCCGAATGCTCGCGAAAGCCGAAGCCAAACATCGCTGCCGCTCGGCGCATTAATCGGAGCTACAGCGAGCTGCCGCAGATCGATCAACTCGACACTCCGTGCGACCGTGCGGCCGCGCGGCCCGCGTGAGGCTGGTTAGTGCTTGGACTTCAGTGAGTAGCGGTCGGGGTGCTCGATCGAGTCGACCGCGAGATCGACGTCGAGATCCGGCCAGTGAAGATGACCCGGAGTTGGCCGCTGCACCAGCAGGATCGCCGCTACCGGTGCCTGTTTGAACCAAGGGAACTCCTCAAACGCCAAGAACAGCTCCCGGTCGTCGAGCAGTAGCCAGAAGCCATGCTGAGAGATGTTCGTTACTTCAGCTTCCAAAGTGGCTGCGCCAGGCATCCCGAATCTCCTGTTCGTGCTCGACGATCAACTCTAGAGTGCGCCTCAGGTCTTGTTCGCTGAGGTCATGGTTCCGTGCAAGCTCAATTTCCGGCTCGATCCAGAACTTCGCCTCGCCGTCCGCGCTCTGGACGTGGATGTGAAGTCGCGACTCCTCGCGCTAAAAGAAGACGAATCGGAACGGACCGTCGCGAAAGACCGTCGGGCTCAACTCGAGACCCTCACGCGATCGCGCGACAGGTACGCAGTGCCGTGCTGACTAGCATGGTCAGAGCGTACGGACACCACACGTCGGCACCGCTTCTGGAGATCGATCAACCGGACACTCTCACCGGTGCGCCTTCTGCCTTCTGCTTCCCGGGCATAGCAATTGCCCGGCAGTCGCGCTCAGGTACGGCTGCGTGGTCGCCGAAGGAGCCGTAGCCGGCGCCGACAGCGGGCGCCTCCTCTCGGCGGAAGCGAGCGTCCGACTCGACCGTCGGGGCGCCACTATGGCGAGAGGATGTCGCGTAATTACCCTGTCGTCCGGGGTGTTTAATTTAAGACTATTTTGGGATGGCTCAGAACTTCATTGGTTGTCATCGGGAGCAGTCGTTCTGAGCCAGGCCGGTTTGGCGGAGACTTGATCTCACCCTCCGTTAAGCCCGACCTGGCTCATTCCGCCACTCTCCGGGCGCGTTGCGTGAGCTGGTGGGGGTGTGCGAGCCATCCGGGGCGTGGGTTGGTGTGGCCTTGGATGCCAGCTTGCGGGCGTGTTGGCGACAGTAAAGTGATCGATGATTCGTGGGGGGTTTGGACCAGCTACATGGCGCTGATGGTGAGGTCGTTCGGTTCGCCACCGGGACCGAATTCGAGGCTTGACTGCGGGGCAACCATCCTCGCGCACATACCTCGACGACGTGGCGCCACATCCGGGGCGCCGGCAGCTTCTGCATCAACGGCATGGCCGTCAGCGAACAGGAGCTCACGCGACGCTCCGCCGCGAAGCAGGCCAACCGCGTCACCATGCGTGGAATATGAACACCGTCTAACGGGGCCGGCGCTCTGCGACGCGATTGCGCCGTTAGACGAGGGGACGATGTGGTCGTTCCGCAAGTTGAACGTTCCTCGGCAGCTGTGGTACACGCCGCCGCCAGGGTCAAATACTCGAGACTTCAGGTTCAAGCTGATCGTCGGACGTTCTGGCTTCTCGAACCGCGCATAAGAGTGTGTCAAGCCGGGCCGAAGCAGCTGCCCGCTCGTCAAGCTGGGCCCGCTGCAAAGCGGCGTAGCTCGCTAGCTGCGACGGTTTCTGCTTTGGCGGCCTTGCGTTGGCCTTCGCCTTCGCCGTTTCCCTCTGCTGGCACTTTTTCCCGAGCTTGGAGTAGTCCACCCACGCGCCATAGAACCCAGCGGCGCACAACACCGAGCCCAGAATCTCAGCGAAAGTCATCATCGTCTCACCACGTTCCCGTCGCATTCATGACCATCAGCCGCAACCCGGGTAGCCGGCGATACCAGCAACTCCGTCGCGGACCGACCGTCATTGTTCGAGCCGTGGTCGAACTTGACTCCCTCCCTAACTATCGCCATATCCGCCCGTGTCGGCGCGCCGCGCGGTTGGCTTGAGTCGGTGCAAACCCTGCCGGACACTTCGGAGGTTCGCGCCGTGGGTCGCCGCGCGGCGTCGATGTCGCGCTTAGTTGAGCGGATCCGACCTCTGACCAATGCCAGGGTTTCTACTTCGCCAGACCGATGCTCGCAACGCTCCCGCATCCTCTCATCGGCGTGCAAGCAGACGGAAGCTCTTCGCATCTCCCGTTATTAGGCCTTCTGCCGCTGGCCGGCGCTGGGGTGGACACGTGAGCAAAGTCACACGTCCATCTGCAAGACGTACGGGCACGGTCGGAAGTGCGACAACTACGTGCGCATCTCGCGCCGGCTACGGATTCCACCGGCGTCAGACAGGCTTATATTTGCTTGATGAGCGCATTAGAGCTAGGTGAACTCACACCGCAGCAAGGGCGCTACGCCGATCAGCACGACGTTACGTGTTGCAGTCAGTGCCCGGACAATTCCGCTGTCTGCCTGTACAGCGAAGGGTTCGACCTGACGATCCGCTGGATCGTTAGCCCTGACGGTCGCTTGCTGGAGCGCACAGAGTTCCCGCGGCAGCGCCCGGAATTTAGCGCCTCTCCCGTTTAGCACCAGATCGGACAACGGCGCGATGATTCCGCGTCTCAGCGTCCCCGCGTGGACGACCGATAAAAGTTGAATAGTCGCATCGTTCGGCTCGTCCAACGGCACCGCCCGTCACGCCTGAGTTGACACCCAAGAGCTGTTCCATACGAGTGCTCCCGGCCGGAGTGCTCCCGGCTGGAGGCCGTCGAGGCGCTCGCGGAATACGAGTGGGTGCGTGATTTTCCACGTCGATTTCTGGTTCTCGCCGGTCACGAGCTGGCTGACATTGAGACCGTGGTAAGCGGACTGACAGGTTCGTTATTGTTGAACAGCAGGCGCGGCATGCGAGCTGGTGGCCGCTACCGGTCCGCGGGATTGACGTCTTGCGGAGCTGCTGAGATGCGGAAGCATATCCTCGCCTCGCTCCCGCCGGTCGCGCGTTCGACGAGCGTGAACTCGTCGCACGCGTCGGTGATGAGCGCAAGTTCCTAGCCTAGGCCCGGCCTGCTCGACGGAGTGTTGTGGCCGGCGCCGTCATCCGCAATCAACACCCACAGCTCCTCATCAACCGCGTGTGCCGTGACGTGAACCTGACCGGGCTGTCCGGGGTACGCATGCATTACGACATTGGAGACTGCCTCGGAAACCGCGAGGCGAACATTCTCGAGTTGCTCTCCGGCGAATCCCGACGCGCTCGCATAGGCGGCTACTGCGCGACGGATCACCCCGACTGCCTCTGGCGTTGCTAGCTGTGAATCGGTGAGGCCCTTTCGGATCGAGATCCAGCAAGCAATCGTATGGCTAGC
>Ga0181537_10003324_pt1 | contig 13786 bp, 7 predicted proteins | sample PEATcosm2014_Bin_39_FD_119765 | JGI IMG/M metagenome (GOLD analysis project Ga0181537, IMG submission 119765) | Peatland microbial communities from MTU Mesocosm Facility, Houghton, MI, USA - PEATcosm2014_Bin23_10_metaG | ecosystem: Environmental > Terrestrial > Soil > Wetlands > Peat | place...
CAAGAATCTCGCGTGCGGGCGCCAGCTCTTCTCCAAGCAGGTGCCGATTTTGCTGCACGGCGCGACCGGCACCGGAAAAGAGGCGTTTGCGAAATCCTTGCACCGCACCGGACTTTGGTCCGACAAGCCCTTCGTCACCGTCAATTGCGCCGCGATTCCGGAGAGCCTGATCGAGAGCGAGCTGTTCGGCTACACGCGCGGCGCGTTCACGGGGGCCGCGAAGGAGGGGCGCGTCGGCAAGATCCTGCAGTCGAACGGCGGCACGCTGTTCCTCGACGAGATCGGCGACATGCCGCTCACCTTGCAGACGCGGCTGTTGCGCGTGATCGAGGAGCGCGAGGTCGTGCCGCTCGGGAGCGATGCGGCGATTCCCGTCAATCTGCACGTCATCAGCGCCACGCATCGCGATTTGAAGCAGATGATCGAGAAGGGCCAGTTCCGCGAGGACCTGTATTACCGGCTGAACGGCATCACGCTGCATCTGCCGATGCTCAAGGATCGCGCCGACAAGCCGGAATTGATCCGCACGCTGCTGCGCGAGGAGACCTCGGCGGACGAGGTGACCGAGATCGACGAGGAGGCCTTCCGCCGGCTGATGGAGTATCCATGGCCGGGCAACATCCGCCAGCTGAGAAATGCGCTGCGCACGGCGGCGGCGCTGTGTCGCGATGGGCTCATCCGCGCATCGAATCTGCCCCAGGAGATCCTCGACACGGAGGCGGTGGTGGTGCAGTCGCCGGTGGCGGGGCGCGGCGGAGAAGATTCCTCTGCTCCGGACTCCGCGCCGTCCGCGGCCCTGCGTGAGGCCGAATGTGCGGCGCTCCTCAAGGAGCTCGAGCGCATGCGCTGGAACATCAGCCGCACCGCGCAGTCCCTCGGGATCAGCCGCAACACGCTCTATCGCAAGATTCACAAGCACCGCATCCTGCTCGAGCATTAGCCGGGCAGTCCGCGAATTCGACGGCTGGAAGCTTCGCGCAACTGCGCGGTTAGAAGCGGATCACCGAGCGAAGGCTGCTGCCCTGCTGCATGTGGTCGAACGCGCGATTGATTTTCTCGAGGGGTAGCGAGGCGCCGATCACCGCGTCCAAGCGGATCTCGCCGTTCAGGTAGCGGTCGATGTACGAAGGCAGCTGCGAGCGCCCCCTCACGCCCCCGAATGTCGAGCCGCGCCACACCCTGCCCTCGATGAGCTGCGCGGGGCGCGTGGCGATCTCCTGACCGGCGCCGGCGAGGCCGATGATGATGGATTCTCCCCAGCCCTTGCGGCAGCACTCGAGCGCCGAGCGCATCACGTGCACGTTGCCGATGCACTCGAAGGAATAATCGACGCCGCCGTGCGTCATCTCGACGATGATCTGCTCGATGGGCTCATCGTGACTCTTTGGGTTGAGGTAATCGGTGGCGCCGAGATCGCGCGCGAGCGGCCAGCGCGCCGGGTTCAAATCGACCGCGATGATGCGGGCAGCGTGCGCAAGCACTGCTCCCTGCACGACCGCGATACCAATGGCGCCGAGCCCGAACACGGCGACGCTCGATCCCGGGATGACCTTCGCGGTGTTGAGCACGGCGCCCAACCCCGTCGTGAGCGAGCAGCCGAATACGCAGACCTTCTCGAGCGGCGCCTCCGCGGCAATGCGCGATACCGCGATTTCGGGCAGCACCGTGTATTCCCCGAAGGTGCTCGTGCCCATGAAGTGCAGGAGCATGCGCCCCTTCGATGAGAAGCGTGAGGTGCCGTCGGGCATGACGCCGCGCGGTTGGGTTGCGCGCAGCTTGCCGCACAGATTTGTGCGTCCCGACCGACACCATTCGCACACGCCACACTCGGGCATGTAGAGCGGGATGACGTGATCCCCGGCCCGTACGCTGCGCACACCGGCGCCGACCTCCTCGACGATGCCGGCACCCTCGTGACCGAGAATCGTCGGGAAGCGTGCCTGCGGATCGGCGCCGGCGAGGGCGAACGCATCGGTGTGACAAACACCCGCCGCCACCATCCGGACGAGGACCTCGCCGGCTTTCGGACCCTCGAGCTCGACCGTCTCGATGCTGAGGGGGCGGCCCGCCTCCCAGGCCACTGCTGCGCGCACTTTCATTGGAATGATTCCTATGAGCGCTGTCGCTTAGGCGGAAGATCAAGCATCTGACGTGCCAGCGCCGGGGCCGGGCGAAAGGCCCGTGGAAAGGCCCGTGGCGACTGGTGCGGCGCTTTCGCGGCGGTGCTTCAAAAATGAAGCAGCCGATGCTGTCCCCAATTCAGCACACAGTGCGACAGTCCTCGGGCAGCACGGCACGCCCGGCGCCCCGGGACGGCGTGTGCCTTCGGGCGTGTCATGCCAGCTCGGTGTCGGGCGCGCGCGGACATCCGCGCGTCGGGGCACGAGTTTCGCGCGCGCGCCACACATGTGGACTGCGCGCGAGGGCCTTCGTGGCGTTGCTGGTACAGCTCTTGCAGGAGTGTGCCAAGGCTGCTGTTGCGGTCGGTACGGTCCTCAACCACCACGAAAGGAAGATGGAGGGGAGTTACATGAAGAAGCGAATCAGACAGGCGATCGCAATCGGGGCCGTGATCGGAGTCATTCCGTTCGCCCGATCGGTCGCAGGAATCGATGTGCAGGCCGGCGATTGGAAGCTCGATTTCTCCGGCAACGTGAACGGGTTCTACGTGCAGACCCAGTGCGACGACGCCGCGAACAGCGCGGTCATCGCCGGGTTGGCCTGCAACGGCGGCGATCACTCGGCGGCGGTGCGCAATGGCCTCCTGCCGGCGGCGCTCGTGTTCAGCGCCACCACGCGCGAGGATGGCTTCGACGTCAACGTCACCATCGGATTCTATCCCGGCATCAACAGCTCCGCCGGCGGCGCCGTCAACGCACCGACCGGCTTGCCGCAGGCGCTGGGCTCGCCCGGCATCGATGCTCGCCAGGCTTTCTTCACCTTCGGTGATGCGAGCTGGGGCACGGTCAAGATCGGTCGTGACATCGGCCTGTTCGGCAAGGATGCGATCCTCGATGACATGACGCTGCTGGGCGTGGGTTCCTCCACCAACAATGCTGCTCCGAGCAACACCAGCCTGGGCCGCATCGGCATCGGCTACATCTACGCCGACTGGGAGCCGCAGATCACGTACACCACGCCGAGCTTCGCCGGCTTCTCGGGCTCCCTCGGCGTCTTCCAGCCGCTCGATGCGCCCGCGACCGCGGGTTCCGCCTCCTATACCGCGCACGATCAGCCGCAGATCCAGGCAGGCTTGAGCTACGGGTTCGGTGATCCGAAGAGCGACGGGCTGTCGGGCAAGGCGTGGGTGGACATCGTCACGCAGAAAGAGCAGGAATCAGCCGGCGACATCGCCGTGAACAATCCCCTCACGCAACCGAGCTTCACCGGATCGGCGATCGATGCGGGCGTGAAAGCCGACATCGCGGGCTTCGAAGGCGTCATCTATGTCTATACCGGCAAGGGTGTCGGCACGACGGGTCTGTATCTGTTCGCCACCGGCGACACCGGTCAGAAGCGCAAGTCCGATGGCGGTTATGCGCAGCTCACCTACAAGATCGACAAGTTGAAGATCGGGTTCAGCTACGGTGAGTCGAACCTGTATCTAGCGAGCGACGAGCGCGCCGGCGCGTTCTCGCCGGGCGGCACCTACTTGGGCTTTGCGAGCGATTCGTTGAAGCGCAACTCCTCGGGGGTGGTCGGCCTGTATTACAGCCTGACCAAGCACATCACCCTGGTGGGCGAGGCCATCGAGACCAAGGCGCAGGCCTGGAACGGGAATTCGGCCACCGAGAAGGACATCGCGCTCGGCGGTATCCTGTTCTTCTGAGAAGGACGATCGCGGCGGGCGATGCGCAAGCATCGCCCGCTCGAGCCTCAAGAAGGGAGCCGTTCAGGAACGGGCTGGGGCGCATGACGGCCCGCGCGGTTCAGGATGGGCCGCCGTTCATGCGACGCCATCCCGCGCGTGCGCGCGCGATGTTGGTCTGCGGCGCGTCGAGAAAAAGCTCGAGCGAGGTGCCGCTCGAGAAGCAGTAGCGCGCGCCGTCGTCCGGGTTGACCCAGTTGAGCGAGCAATCCGCCTTGATGCGCGCACCCGCCGCGAGTCCGATGGGATCGAGACTGTCGAATTCGCCGCGCATCGCCCCGGCCGGCACGGCTGCTTTCCAGATGCCGTCGCGATGCATGGCGGCCGCAGCCTCCGGTGACAGCGCCTGGTCCTGTGCGGCCGCGAATGGTGCGAGCGCGGACGGCGCGAGCGCGGACAGCGCAAGTGCGGACAGTGCAAGCGCGAGCGGGGTCTCGATGAACGTTGTGCCGATTCGCATGAATTCCATCTCCCGTGCCCGACCTCGGCGGCCGGCGGATGAAGGCCATCTTACATCGAGGCCGGCCCGTGAGCCGGCGCATGCTTTGATGGCCGGGGAGGCCCGGTTATCATCGATAGCGTGACCCACGTTGCCGCTCCCGGGGACTCGAGGCAACGCCGCGCGGCGCTCGCGCTGCCGGCCGCGCTCGCGCTGCTGGCGGCGCTCGTGCTGCCCTGTGGCTGCGTCCGCTATCAGGCGGCGCCCATCGAGCCCGGGTCGAGTGCGGGCAACTTCAAGGAGCGCCGACTCGGCGACCCGCAACTGCTCGAAGCCGTGCGCCAGCACCTGCCGCAGGCGGCTTCGAGCGCGTGGCCCCCGCCCACCTGGGATCGCGCGCAACTGCTCGCCGTCGCGCTCGCGCTCAATCCCGACCTCGCGGTGGCTCGCGCGCAGCTGCGGACGGTGGGCGCGCACGAAATCACGGCCTCGCTGTGGCCGAACCCGGACCTGCTGCTCGAATCCGAATATGCGATTCACGATACGCATCCGTGGCTCTACGGCGTCGAGCTCGACTGGCTGCTGCCCTCATCAGAGCGGCGGCGTCTGACGATCGCGAGTGCCAGGCTCGACACGGAACGCGCGCGCTTTGGGCTGCTCGATGAGGCTTGGGCGGTGCGCCGCAGCCTCGTGCAGGCGCTGAATGAGACCGAGTGCGCGCAGCGCCGCAACCAGCTGCTCGAGCGGCTGGGACACGCGCAGGATGCGCTGCTCGCGGCCGAGCGCCGTCGCATCGAGGCGGGCGAGGATCCGCCGGCCGAGCTCGTCACCGCGGAGCGCGCGCGGATCGAGATCGAGCAGCGCCAGCTCGAGGAGCGCGAGCGCGCGGCGGCGGCACGTGGGGATCTTGCGCGCGCGCTCGGCATGCCGCCCGAGGCGCTCGAGGGCATCGAGATCAGCTGGGCCGAGTGGGGCGCGCCGCCGCCTCTTGCGCAAGGTGAGCTCGGCGCACGCCGTGAGCAGGCACTGCTGTCGCGTGCGGATCTGCTCGCGCTGATCAAGGACTATGCGCGCAGCGAGACGCAGCTGCATCTCGCCGTGGCGCGCCAGTACCCGGAGCTCGTGCTCGAGCCCGGCTATTACTGGGATCACGGGATCGCCAAGTTTCCGTTCAACGTAGGCTTCACGCTGCCCTTGGACCGCAACCGCGGCGAGATCGCCGAGGCGCGCGCCGCGCGCGACCTTGCCGCCGAGCGCATGCTTGCGCTGCAAGCCCATATCTATGGCGATATCGCCGCCGCCGTGCGCGCCGAATCGATCGCGCAGGACAACGTGGCGGCGGCGCGCCGGCAGCTCGAGGCCGCGCAACATCAGGTCGGCCAGGTCGAGCTCGGGGTTCGCCTGGGCGCGCTCGACGCCCTCGAGCGCTCGGGGGCCGAGCTCATCTCCCTGCGCGCCGAGCTCGAGCTCCTGGACCTCGAGAGCGAGCTGCAAGCGGCGCGCGACGCTCTGGAGGATGTGCTGCGCACGCCGCTCTCCGGCCCCGAGCTTGCGCTCGCGGCCTCGCTCTCGGCCACGGTGTCCGGATCATGAGCCGTAGGAGCAAATCGCCCGGTCCGATGCGAGCGCTGGCGCCCTGCGTGCTGGCCGCGGGAGCTCTGCTGAGCGGCGCGGCGCTGCCGAGCGGCGCTCTCCTCAACCGCGACCAGGAACGCGCAGTCGGTCTCGAGACTGCCCGGCCGCAGGCGGCGCGCGCGCCCGAGCGCATGGCCGGGCTCGGGCTCGTGCTCGATCCCGCGACGCTTCAGGCCGCTCTCGATGCGCTGAGCGTCGCCGCAGCGGCCGAGCACGCAACGGCGCTCGAGCTTACGCGCTTGAAGTCCCTGTACGCGGGCGGTGCGCAGGCCTCGGCACGTATGGTGGAGACGGCCGAGGTGGAGCGCGCCAAGGCGCAGGCGGAGCTCCGCGCAGCCCGCGCGCGCCTCACGCTCGAGTGGGGACCGGTCGCGGCATTAGGCCCCGGGGAGCAGCAGGCGCTTTCGGTGCGTCTCATCGGTGGCCACGCGCTGCTCGTGCGCGCTGATCTGCCTGGAAGACATTCCTGGGGCGCACTGCCCGCGAAGGCGCTCATCGACGTCGACGGCATCGAGGTGCCCGGCCGCGTGCTGGGCGCGCTGCGCGATGAGGGCGCGCTGCAGAGCGCGGCTCTGCTGCTCGAGGTGCGCGAGGCGCCCGCGGGCCTCGGCGCCGGGGCGCGGGTGCCCGTAACGCTGCTGGCCGATGTGCGCGCCGGGGTCGTGTTGCCGCCCTCCGCGCTGCTTTACGATCAGCACGGCGCCTACGTCTTCAAGCAGGCCGCGGCGGCGGCGGCGAAGACGCCGGTGCGCTACGTACCGGTCATGGTCAAGCTGCTCGCCCCGTATGGTTCCGGCTGGCTGGTCGAGGGGGTCGACGCGGACGACGAGATCGTCGTGAGCGGCGCGGGCGTGCTCTGGTCACTGCAAGATGTCGGAACCCGCGCGAGCGAGGACGACGAGGATTAGGAGCTGCTCGCCGCCATCGTTCGAGCCTCGCTCGGGAATCCACGCATCATCACGGCGCTCGCGTGCCTGATCGCCGTGCTCGGCTTCGCCGCGAGCATTTCGGCCCGATTCGATGTGTTCCCGGACTTCGCGCCGCCGCACGTGCTCGTGCAAACCGAGGCGCCCGGTCTCGATGCGACGCAGGTCGAGGCACTCGTGACGCGGCCGCTCGAGGAACTGCTGGCCGGCACCGAGGGGGTGAGGACCGTGCGCTCCACCTCATCGCAAGGTCTCTCCGCGATGCAGGTGGTCTTCGACCGGGCCGGCGACCCTTACCGTCAGCGCCAGGTCGTGACGGAACGCCTCGCCGAGTCGCAAGGGGTGCTGCCGGCCGGGGTCGGTGCGCCACTGCTCTCGCCCCTGAGCTCCTCGATGGAGTATCTCGTGCATTTCGGCTATACGAGCGACCGGCTCTCGCCGCTCGAGCTGCGCGACATCGTGCAGTGGGTGATCAAGCCGCAAATCCTGGCGGTGCCCGGCGTCGCTCAGGCGCAGATCTTCGGCGGCGAGGTGCGCGAGCGGCAGATCGAGGTCGATCCGGTGAAGCTCGCCGCCGCCCGCCTCACGCTCGATGACGTGCTCGCCGCGGCGCGGCGCACGACGGAGCTGATCGGCGGCGGCTACCTCGAGACACCGGTGCAGCGGATCGTCATCCGCGCGCAGGCGACGGGAGAGAGCGCCGAAGCCCTGGGCAACGCGCTCGTCGGCACGAGCGGGGGGCGGCCGGTGCGATTGCGCGACATTGCGACGGTGCGCGAAGGGAGCGAGCCGCGCTTCGGCGATGCGCTGATCGCGGGGAAGCCCGGCGTTCTCATCGAGACCTCGACGCAGTTCGGCGCCAACACGCTCGAGGTCACGCGCGCGCTCGAGGAGCGGCTCGACGCGCTCGCCCCTTCGCTCGCGCTGCAGGGCGTCGCCTATCACCCGGCGCTGCTGCGGCCCGCGAGCTTCATCGAGCGTGCGATCGAGAAGCTGCGCAACTCGCTCCTCATCGGTGCGGTGCTGGTGGTGACACTGCTGTTGCTGATGCTGCGCGACTGGCGCGGCGCCCTCATCTCCTTCAGCGCCATTCCGCTCGCGCTCCTGACGACCGTGTGGATCCTCGAGGCGCTCGGGCAGTCGCTCAACACCATGACCCTGGGGGGCCTGGTGGTCGCGCTCGGCGTGGTGGTCGACGACGCGGTGATCGACGTAGAGAACATCTTGCGGCGCCGGCGCTCGGCGGGGACGAGTGCGGACGTCGCGCAGCTCTTCATCGGCGCCTCGCTCGAGGTGCGCCGGCCCGTATTCTTCGCGACGGCTGCGGTCGCGGTCGCCTTCCTGCCGATCCTGCTGATGACGGGTTTGCAAGGCTCCTTCTTCCGCCCGCTGTCGATCTCCTTCCTGCTCGCCGTGGGCCTTTCGCTCCTCGTCGCGATGAGCGCAACGCCCGCCATGTCGGTGCTCCTGATGGCCCGGCATCAACCGCGTCCCGAGGCGCCGTTCCTGAAGCGCTGCAAGCGCGCGCAGCTCGCGGCCGTTGAATGGCTTGCCGCGCGCCCGCGCGTGCTCGTCGGGATCCTCGCGGTGAGCGGGCTCGCGGGCCTCATCTGCCTGCCGCTCTTGGGCGCACGGCTGCTGCCTGATTTTCGCGAGAACTATCTGATCGCCCACGCATCGCTCCGGCCCGGCGTGTCGCTCACCGAGACCGCGCGGGTCGGTGTGCAGATCTCCAAGGGCCTCATGGCGATTCCCGGCGTGAAGACCGTCGCCGAGCAGATCGGCCGTACCGAGAACGGCCAGGATCCCGACGCGCCCAACAAGAGCGAGTTCGAGGTGCAGATCGATCCGCGGCAGGGGCGCGGTGCGGCCGAGATCGACGCGGCCATTCGTGATGCGTTCGACGACTTTCCGAACCAGCTGGTGGAGATTTACTCGGTGCTCGCCGAGCGCATCGGCGAGACGCTCTCCGGCGAGTCGGCCCCCTTCTCGATCAGCGTGATCGGATCGGATCTCGATGCGGACGATCGTGTGGGCGCGCAGATCGTCGAGGTGCTGAAGCGTCTGCCCGACAGCGGCAGCGTGCGCCTCACCGTGCCGCCGCGCCAGGTGGAGCTGCACCTCGCGCTCGAGCCCGAAGCGCTCGCTCGCTACGGGCTGCAGGCGACGGATGTGCTGCAGACGGTCAATGCGGCGTATCACGGCAGCATCGCCACGGAGCTGCATCAATCGGACCGCAGCGTACCCGTTGCCGTGCGCATCGCGGGCGCTCCGGCCGACCCGGGCTCGCTCGGCTCGCTCCTGCTGCGCGGACGGGACGGCGCGATGGCGCCGCTGTCGGCAGTCGCCCGGATCACTCTCGATGAGACGCGCAGCCTCATCGATCATCAGGACGGTCTGCGCCGGCAGATCGTCATTGCGTCGCCCCGACGGGCCGATCAGGTGGGCTATGCGCGCGCGGCGCGCGCGGCCGTGGCGGCACAGGTGCACTTGCCGCCCGGCGTGTTCCTGCGCTACGGCGGCGCCGCCGAGGCGCAGGCCGCCGCAGCGCACGAACTGCTGTTGCATTCGCTGGCCGCGTTCGTCGTGATCGTGCTGCTGCTCGGACTGGCCTTTGGCTCGGCGCGGCATGTGTTGCTCGTGCTTCTGTCGTTGCCGAGCACGCTCATCGGCGGCGTCGCGGCGGTGGCCGTCACGGGAGCGACGCTCTCGCTCGGCGCGATGGTCGGATTCGTGGCGCTTTTCGGGATGGCGGCCCGAAACACCATTCTGCTCGTGTCTCATTTCGATCATCTCGTCGAGCAGGAGGGCCTGACCTGGGGCCTGGCCGCCGCCCTTCAGGGTGCGGAGGAGCGTCTGACGCCGGTACTGCTGACGGCGCTCCTGACCGGATTGGCGCTGCTCCCCGTCGCCCTGCAGCTGCATCAGCCGGGGCACGAAATCGAGGGACCGATGGCCGTGGTCATTCTCGGTGGGCTAATATCCTCGACCCTGGTCAGCCTGCTGCTGATTCCTCCACTGGCGGCGCGCTGGCTTAAACTACGAACACCATCAAGGGAGTCTCCATGAGAACAATGCAAGTGATGGCGTGCGCGCTCGCACTCGCCGCCGCGGCCAGCGCCCTGGCGGCCGCACCGCGTTTGCAGGTGACCGAAACCGTCACCATCGATGCGCCGGTCCCGAAGGTGTGGAAAGCCATCAAGGACTTCAACGGCCTGGGCAGCTGGCACCCCGCGATCGCCAAGGACGAGATCATCGAGGGTCGCAACAACCAGGTCGACGCCGTGCGCCTGCTCACGCTGAAGGACGGCGGAACCATCAAGGAGAAGCTCCTCGTCTTCAATCCCGCGGCGCACACCGTCAAGTACACCATCCTCGAAGGCGTCGTGCCGGTGAGCGACTACACCTCCACGATCCGGGTGACCGGGGCCGGAGAGGGAAAAGCGCTCGTCACCTGGTCGGGCCACTTCCTGCGCAAGAACACGGGCGATAACCCGGGTCCAACCGAGAATGACAAGACCGCGACGGACGCGATCCACGGCATCTATCGCTCGGGGCTCGATAATCTCAAGAAAATGATCGAGGGCGCCTCGCAGTAACTTCAGCGCGGCCGGGCGGTGGCGCGGCCGGGCGGCGGCGCGTTCGGGCGGTGGCGCGGCCGGGCGGTGGCGCGTTCGGGTATCATGGGTGCGTCCCCCTGGAGCCCCATGAGCGCACTCGCATCGTTTCATCCCGCCGTTGCCGCCTGGTTTACCCGGACCTTCGATGCGCCGACGCCCGCCCAGGTGCAGGCGTGGCCCGCCATCCAGTCGGGCGCGCCCACGTTGGTGGCGGCGCCGACCGGGTCGGGCAAGACCTTCGCGGCCTTCCTTGCGGCGATCGATCAGCTGGTGAAGGAGGGGCTCGAGGCGCCGCTGCCCGATGAGACCCGCATCGTCTACGTCTCGCCGTTGAAGGCGCTCTCGAACGACATCCAGCGCAATCTCGAGGCGCCGCTCGCGGGCATCCGCGCAGAGCTCGCCGCGCTCGGCCTGCCCGAGGTCGACATCCGCGCCATGGTCCGCAGCGGCGACACGCCGCAGAGCGAGCGTGCGCGGATGCGCCGCGAGGCACCGCACATCCTCGTCACGACGCCCGAGTCGCTCTACATCCTGCTCACCTCCAAGAGCGGCCGCGAGATGCTCGCCTCCTGTCGCAGCGTCATCGTCGATGAGATTCATGCGATCGCAGGCAACAAGCGCGGGGCGCATCTCGCGCTCTCGCTCGAGCGGCTCGAAGCCCTCACCGGGCGCCGGCTGCTGCGCATCGGGCTCTCCGCCACGCAGCGGCCGATCGAGGAAGTCGCGCGCTTCCTGATCGGCGTGCGGCCGGACGCGCCGCCCTGCACGATCGTCGATGCCGGACACACGCGCCGCCGCGATCTCGCGCTCGAGCTGCCGCCCGCGCCGCTCGAGGCGGTGATGTCGGGGGAGGTCTGGTCGCAGATCTATGATCGGCTCGCCGAGCTCATTCGCGAGCATCGCACCACGCTCATCTTCGTGAACACGCGCCGGCTCGCGGAACGGGTCGCCCGCCACATCTCCGAGCGCATCGGCGAGGAGCACATCGCCGCCCACCATGGGAGCCTCGCGCGCGATCGGCGGCTCGAGGCCGAGCAACGCCTGAAGCGCGGTGAGCTCAAGGCGTTGATCGCCACGGCCTCGCTCGAGCTCGGCATCGACATCGGCGATGTCGACCTCGTCTGTCAGATCGGCTCGACGCGCTCGATCAATGCCTTCGTGCAGCGCGCGGGCCGTGCCGGGCATTCGGTCGGCGGCACCTCCAAGGGCCGCCTCTTCCCGCTGTCGCGCGATGAGCTGGTGGAGTGCGCGGCGCTCTTGGACGCGGTGCGCCGCGCCGAGCTCGATGAGCTCGTGGTGCCGCAGAACTTGCTCGACGTGCTCATGCAGCAGATCGCCGCGGAGGTGTCCGCGGGCGAGTGCTCGAGCGAGGCGCTGTTCGATCTGGTGCGCCGCGCCTACGGTTACCGCGATCTCGGCCGGCACGAGTTCGACGAGTGCGTCGAGCTGCTCGCGCAAGGCTTCAGCACGCGCCGCGGCCGGCATGGCGCGCTCATTCATCAGGACGCCGTTCACCAGATGCTCAGGCCCCGCAAGGGAGGGCGGCTCACCGCGATCACCTCGGGCGGCGCGATTCCCGACAACGCGGACTATCGGGTGCTGCTCGAGCCCGAGTCTCAGCTCGTCGGCACGGTGAATGAGGATTTCGCGGTCGAGAGCCTGCAGGGCGATGTGTTCCAGCTCGGCAACACGTCCTATCGCATTTTGCGAGTCGAACGGGGCACGGTGCGGGTCGAGGACGCGCACGGTCAACCGCCCAGCATTCCGTTCTGGCTCGGCGAGGCGCCGGGGCGGAGCGATCAGCTCTCCGTCGCCGTCACGCGCTTGCGGCGTGAGATCGAGACGCGCCTGGCCGCCGGACCCGGCACCGCGAGCGCCCGGCCCGAAACGGCGACCGCCTGGCTCACCGAGGTCGTCGGACTGTCCCCAGAGGCGGCGTTCCAGCTCGTCGCCTATCTTGCGGCCGGGCGCGCGGCGCTCGGCGCGCTGCCGACGCTCGACACCGTCATCTTCGAGCGATTCTTCGATGAATCGGGCGGCATGCAGCTCGTCATCCACTCGAGTTTCGGCAGCCGCGTCAACCGCGCCTGGGGACTCGCGCTGCGCAAGCGCTTCTGCCGCACGTTCAACTTCGAGCTGCAGGCCGCAGCCACAGAGGATCACATCGTGCTGTCCCTGACGGAGTCGCACAGCTTCGAGCTCGCCGACGTCGCGCGCTACCTGCACTCGAACACTGCGCGCCCGCTGCTGGTGCAGGCGTTGTGCGCGGCGCCGATGTTCGAGGTGCGCTGGCGCTGGGATGCCGGGATCTCGCTCGCGCTGCCGCGCTTTCGCGGCGGCAAGAAGATCCCGCCGCAGATCGCGCGCATGAATGCCCAGGATCTGCTCGCCTCCGTGTTTCCGGATCAGGTGGCGTGCGCCGAGAATCTGCCCGGCGAGATCGAGGTGCCGGACCATCCGCTCGTGCGCCAGACGATCCGCGACTGCCTCGAGGATGCCATGGACGTGGAGGGCCTGGAGCGGGTGCTGAGGGGCCTCGAAAGCGGCGCGATCCGCGTCGTGACGTGCGATCTCACCGAGCCCTCGCCCCTCGCGCTCGAGGCGTTGAATGCGCGGCCCTATGCCTATCTCGATGATGCGCCGCTCGAGGAGCGTCGCACCCAGGCGGTGATGAGCCGGCGCTGGATCGATGCCGCCGAGGCCGCGGACCTGGGCAAGCTCGACGCCGGGGCGATCGAACGCGTGCGCGCCGAGGCGTGGCCCGATGCGGGGACCCCCGATGAGCTGCACGATGCGCTCGGCTGGCTCAGCTTCATCACCGAGGCCGAGCGCGCCGCGACTCCCGGCTGGTCCACGCTCCTGAATGAGCTCGAGGCGCAAGCGCGCGTCGTCCCGGTGGCAACATCGAGCGGCGCGCGACTCTTTGTGAGCGCGGAGCGGCGCGGGCTTTTCGAGGCCGAGGTGCCCGCCTCGGATGAGGCCCTCGTCGAGATCGTGCGCGGGCGCCTCGAGGGACTCGGGCCGGTGACGCCGGGCGCTCTTGCGTATCCGCTGGGAATTCCCGTGAGCCGCATCCACGCCGCGCTCGCCGCGCTGCAGAATGAGGGCTTTGCGCTGAAGGGACGCTTCACCCCGGCCGCCGCGGCGGGCGATGCCGAAGAGGAGTGGTGCGAGCGCCGGCTCCTCGCGCGCATCCACCGCTACACCGTGAAGCGGCTGCGCGCCGAGATCGAGCCGGTGGCCGCCCGGGATTTCTTGCGGTTCCTGGCCGAGTGGCAGCGTGTGTTGCCCGCAGCGC
>Ga0181537_10003325_pt1 | contig 13785 bp, 11 predicted proteins | sample PEATcosm2014_Bin_39_FD_119765 | JGI IMG/M metagenome (GOLD analysis project Ga0181537, IMG submission 119765) | Peatland microbial communities from MTU Mesocosm Facility, Houghton, MI, USA - PEATcosm2014_Bin23_10_metaG | ecosystem: Environmental > Terrestrial > Soil > Wetlands > Peat | place...
CGCAGGGCGCCCTATTTTGCGGGCGCGCCGGCCGTGACCCAAGCGGCGATCACCGCCCGCTCCTGGTCCGTGATCTGCGTCGCATTGCCGAGCGGCATGATGCGGGTCACGACGACCTGCTGGTAGATCCGTTGCGCGTTCTGCACGATCCCGTCGGTGCTCGTCAGGACGACGCCCGCGGGCGGCTGCGTGATGCCGGTGAACGTCGGCGTCTTCGAATGGCACGTGACGCAGCGCTGTCCGACGATCGAGTTCACCCGGTCGAGGGTCACGGGACCCTCGACGGGCGGAAGCGCCTGGATGTGCGGGGCCGTCCAGACCGCCACCACGGCGAGGAGGACGGCCGATACGACAAGGTACGGCCACGCGAAAACCCCCTTGTGCCGCTTGTTGAAGAAATGCCGGATCAGCACGCCGGCGCCCATGATGAGCGCGAGGATCGCCCACGCCTGCGGGTGGCTGTAGGTCGAGGCATAGTGGTTGCTGATCATCAGGAAAATGATCGGCAGCGTGAAGTAGTTGTTGTGGACGCTGCGCTGCTTGCCGCGGGCGCCGTCGACGGGGTTTGGCCGGCCCCCGGCCCGCATCGCGTCGACCATCCGCCTCTGGCCGGGGATGATGACGAAGAAGACATTCGCGGCCATGATGGTCCCGATGGAGGTGCCCACGTGGATGAAGGCAGCCCTCCCCCCGAGGAGGTGGGTGAGCCCCCACCCGAGGAGCGTCAGGAGCGCGAAAACGACGACCGCCAGGATCCCGTTGTGCCGGCCGAGCGGCGAGCGGCACAGGAGGTCGTAGACGAACCACGAGACGACCATGCTCCCGGCGCCGATGAGCACGGCCTGTGTCGTCGTCAGGCTCGCGACCGAGGGATCCACCATCATCGCCTGCGCACGCATCCAGTAGACGATGACGAGCAGCGCCGTGCCCGACAGCCATGTCGTGTATGCCTCCCACTTGAACCAGTGGAGCTTCTCCGGGAGCGACGCGGGGGCCACCGCGTACTTCTGCGGATTGTAGAAGCCGCCCCCGTGGACGGCCCAGAGCTCGCCCGTGACGCCTTTTTTCTGCTCCTCCGAGCCCGCGGGGGGAGGATCCAGGCTGTCGTCGAGCCAGATGAAGTAGAACGAGGAGCCCACCCAGGCGATGCCCGCGATCACGTGCAGCCACCTCACCAGCATGCCCAGCACGTCGATCAGGTGGTCCGCCATGGCGCCGGTCAGGTCGCGGTCTCCGTGAACCGCGCCTCGCGGATCACGGTGATCTTGATGGTGCTCGGGTACTGGAGCTCGGCCTCGATCCGCCGCCTGAGCTCCTTCGCGATGTCTCGGGCGCGGTCGTCGGTGATCTCCTGCGGCGAGACGACCACCCGGATCTCCCTGCCCGCCTGGATCGCGAAGGCCTGCTGGACGCCCTCGATCGACATCGCGAGCTCCTCAAGCCGCTTGAGCCTCTGGATGTAGCTCTCCATCGACTCGGCACGCGCCCCGGGGCGCGTGGCCGAGATCGTGTCCGCGAGGATGACGAGGCCGGCGTAGATGGTCTCGGGCTTCACCTCCTCGTGGTGGGCCGCTACCGCGTTCACGACGATCGGGGTCTCCCCGTGGCGCCGGATGAATTCCGCGCCGATGGCCGCGTGGCTCCCCTCCATCTCGCCGGAGACGGCCTTGCCGATGTCGTGCAGGAGGCCGGCGCGCTTGGCCAGGTTCGGGTCCAGCCCGACCTCGCTCGCGATGAGCGACGCGAGGAACGCCGTCTCGACCGAGTGGTCGAGCACGTTCTGGTTGTATGAGAAGCGGTACCTGAGCTTGCCCAGGAGCTTGATGATCTCGGGATGAAGGCCGTTGATGTTGAGCTTGTTGACGGCGTCCTCGCCGGCCTGCGTCGTCGACAGGTCGATCTCGTCCTGCGCGCGCTTCACGTACTCCTCGATGCTCGCGGGATGGATGCGGCCGTCCCTGACCAGGGCCTCGAGCGCGTTGCGGGCGATCTCGCGGCGCACGGGATCAAAGGAGGAAAGAAGGACGAGCTGCGGGGACTCGTCGATCATCAGCGTGACCCCGGTCGCGGCCTCGAAGGACTTGATGTTGCGGCCCTCCCGCCCGATGAGCCTGCCCTTCATCTCCTCGCTCGGAAGGTGCACGAGCGAGGCCGTCAGGTCCGTGTTGGGCTTGCTCGCGAGGCGCTGCATCGAGGCGATCAGGATCCGGCGCGACTGGGTCTGGATCTCCTGCTCGGACTTCTCGAGGGTCTCGCGCCGCAGTGCCCGGAGCTCGTCCTGGCACTCCAGGAGCACCTCGTCGCGCAGCTGCTTGCGGACCTCCTCGCCGTCCAGCTGGGACACGCCCTCGAGCCTCTTGCGGACGCTCTTTGAGAGGTCCCGGATCGCGTCGCGGGCCTGCCGGATCGCCGAGCTCTCGCGGTTCAGGCGCTCCTGGCGCTGCTCGAGCTGGAAGTCCAGGAGGGCCAGCGACTCCTCGTGCGCCTTGATCTCGCGCAGCCTGACGTCGGCTTCGATCTCGCGCCGGTCGAATTCCCGGTTGAGCTCCGCGCGCTTCTCCTGGATCTCGGCCTCGGCCTTCTGCTTGAGCTCCCCGGCGGCAACCGCCGCCTCGCGGCGGGCCACCTCTATTAACTCCACGGCCTGTTCGTGCGAAACCTTCCGGGAGTAACGGGTTACGAACCAGACCACCACCAGACCGCCCAGGGAAAGGACGATCGGGAGGGTCGCGTCAGTGAATCCGCCTGGCAGACTGGAGGTGAGTTCGGCTACGGTTGCTAAGGCCAAATGGTAGGTCGGGTTAACATACCCCCCGGGGACCAAATCTCAAGACTCTTTACCACATCGATTTAGTCGTTCCGCTGCGCTGATTTATCGCCTATTTGGCTCTTGTGCTAAAGGTAGCGATACAGCGATTCCTGCGCCGGCTTGGCGCCTATGACCGGATGAAGGAAACGCTTCTCTACGACTGCTACCGCAGCCTTAGGTTTGGGCGCCCGCTGATGTGGCGGCGCCGGGAGCTCGAATTTTACAGGTCGCTTCTCTGCCAGCGCCCAAAGGAGATGCTCGTCTTTGACATTGGTGCCAACCGGGGGCAGAGGACGCGGCTTTTCCTGAAGCTGGGGGCGCGGGTCGTCGCGCTGGAGCCGGATCCGTCGAACCAGCGCCTCCTTGCGCGGCGGTTTTCCAGGCAATGGTTTCGCAAGCCGGCCGTGATGATCGTGGGAAAGGCCGTGAGCGACTCGGATGCCGGAGCCACGCTCTGGGTCCACTCGCCGGGGTCCGGCCTTAACACGCTCAGCCAGAAATGGGTCCAGACCCTCGCCGTCGACGACCGTAGATTTGGCAGCACTATCGAATTCGCCGGCCAGCGCAGGGTCGAGACCACCACGCTCGATTCGCTCATGGGGATCTTTGGGGACCCCTATTATATCAAGGTCGATGTCGAGGGCCACGAGGCCGGCGTGCTCAAGGGGCTGAAGCGTCCCGTCCCCTTCCTGTCGTTCGAGGTGATCCTGCCCGAATTCCTCGACGAGGGCGTGGAGTGCGTGGGGATCCTCGGTCGTCTTTCCGAGTCGGGGGTGTTCAACTGGTCCGTCGACTGCCAGAACCCGATGGTCCTGGACAAATGGCTCCCGGGCCCAGAATTCGCCGCCGCGCTGCGTCGGTGCGGGGAGACCTCGGTTGAGGTCTTCTGGATGAATCCCCAGGCGTCATGAATCCATGCACGGGCATGCCGGCCTCTCCCACCGCCGAACCCGTCCCGCTGAGAAGGCGGCTGGCCGGCCTCGCTGCGCGTATCTCCCCGCCTGCCATGCGCTTCCTTGCGCACCACAATCCCTTCAGCCGCGGCCGCTGGCTCATGCTGAGTTCGCTCCTGGATGATGAAAAGGGGCGGCGGTGGCTGGCCGGCCTGGAAAACCCGACCCGCACGCGGCATTCATTCCGGATCTACACGATCCCGGGCGACCTGACTTCGGATTGGATAAAGCTCAACGGTCAGCATGAGGTGGGGACGGAGAGGTTCATCCTCGACCACCTTGAGCCCCGAACCACCCTGCTCGATATCGGCGCCAACATCGGCTATTTCTCGCTCCTGGCCGCGGCCGTGCGCGGGGCGCGCGTAGTCGCCTTCGAACCGCAGCGTGAAGTGGCCGAGCTGCTGCGAAGGTCGGCCGCGCATAACCAAGTATCGGGCCTGGTCCAAGTGGAGGAGCTGGCGCTCTCGGATGCGCCGGCGACCATGAGGATGACAGATTGCCCGAGAAACACCGGCCATTCCCAGTTGGTGGGCGCCGACGCCGAGGGCGCCCAGCCCTACCCCGTCTCGGTGGTCGCTTTTGACGACTGGGAGAAGGACAATTCGCTGGGGAGGGTCTCGGTCTGCAAGATCGACACCGAGGGTTCCGAGCTCCGCGTGCTCGCCGGCATGGAGCGACTTCTGGACCGGGACGGGCCGGCAATCGTGCTCGAAGTCATCGAAGAATTCCTCACGGAGTTCGGCGCCTCCGGGAAAAGCATTCTCGAGCTGCTCGGGCGCCGCGGGTACCGCGACGTCTCGAACCGCTACACCTCCCTCGGCGACCGGAACCGCTATTTCGTAAGGGAGCCCGGCGCCACCGCCGGCTGAAACGCCGGAAGCGAGGCGTCGAGGATCGCCTGGATCCGTCCCAGCGCCGCATCGAGCCCGTCCGCGGAGTCCGTCTGTAGGAAAACGTAGGCCCAGCGCGGGGCTTTGCCGCTCGAGACCCGGCACCAGGCGTCGTAGGCCATCCGCCCCGCTTGCGTGGCGAAAATCCGGTCGGCCCCCACAAACCAGTAGACGACGATGTCCGGCACGGACCTCGTGCCGGACGAGGCGGAAACCTCGTGGTGTACGCTCAGGACCGTCGCGTCGAAGCCCGCGCCCTTGATCCCCGGGTAGTCGAAGTGATGGAGCGAGGACTGGTCGATTGTCCAACCCTGGCCGACCAGGCACAGCTCCGGCCGATGAATCGACGTGCGGTCGCGCCCGCTGAGGACGATCGAAAGCAGGACGCTCTGGTCCACCTTCTCCAGGTTGACGTACTTCTTCCTCGAGAAGCCCGTGTCGGGCGGGAGTATCTCCCTCTCGATCGGGGCCGGCTCGACGTGCTGCCCCATCCATTCCGAGCCCAGGTAGGTGGGCAGCTCCTTCGGGTTCGCCCCGTCCGGGGCGAGCGCGACCCCTGTCCTCTCGTCCGGCGGAAGGTCGATGCGGTGTGAAAGGAAGGCCGCCTCGGCCACCGCCAGCAGGGCGACGGCCGCCGTCATCGGGATGGGGACAGCCCCCATCGGCGCCGGCTCGAGGGTCTCGGCGGGTGCGGCGTCCATCGTCCAGGCAGGCCTCATCCGCTGGAGCAACTCGGCGATTCCTATCACTCCACCCACGACAATGACGAAGATGGCGTATCCCATCACGTCATGCACGCGGTTGCCCCATGCCTGGCCGCCGAACTGGGCCGCGAAAATGATCGAGGATATCCTGATCACGTTCCCGAGATAAACCAGAGGGAGGCTCGCGAGCAGCATGGCGCCCCGCAGCCAGGGCGGCTTGAACCAGAGGTAGCCGATCACGAGGGAAAGCGCCGTGAGGGCCATGAGCGACCGTATCCCCGAGCAGGCCGCCACAACGTCGTACTGGTAGCGGCCGTCGGGCGCGATGAGCTGGGTGCCGTTGCGAATCACGCCGATCCCCGCGAGGTGCGCGATCTTGGCGCCGTCCTGCACGACCCACATCTGGAGCCAGAACCCAACGGTATCGAGCGCGTTGACCGGAATCGCGAAGACCATGAAGCCGAGCGGGAACAATGATGCCCGGCTCCACCGGAGTCCGCCCGCAAGTGAGAGCAGCCCCCAGAGAAAGACGAGGAGCGCCACGATCGAGACCCGCGGCTGCTGGGCGATGAAGCCCACGGCGTGAAGGAGCAGCCCTCCAAGGACGGCCGCAGCCGAACGGCTGTCGACGGGGCGCGTACCCGCTCCGCCTCGCCGGAGGTTTTGCCAGAGCAGGAAAAGGCTGAGCCCAAGGATCAACCACGCGTGCTCGGTCTCGGACCTCGGGTTCACCCACTGGAAGCACCACCAGTAGAAGAGCGAGTTCGTGGCGATGTAGCCATGCGTCGCATTTCCCCAGAACTGGAAGATCGCGAGCCCGGCGACCGAACAGACGGCAACGGCCGCGGTCCTGGACAATGAGCGGGCAGAACTCATCGGCCCGCCGCCCCGGGCTGGCCCATGGAAGTCCCCTCGAGCGAGTGCCAAAATAAGTAACGGGCAGGAGCGCCACCGCTTGTCATGACATTGATAAAAAGCTTAACTTGGCCCGCTTGGCAAAACCATCCCGAGAACCCCCGCAGGCGCTGCTTGTCACCGAGCTTTGGGGCCTCGGGGACCTTGCTCTGGCAGTTCCGTTCCTCAGGGCTGCGGCCGCGAAGACCCGGGTCACGCTCCTTGCGAAACCCCATGCGGCGCCGATCCTGACGCGCTTCGCCCCGGGCGTTGACCTTGTCCCGCTGGTTGCACCGTGGACCGCCTTCCGGGGAAAATACCGCCTGCACCGGTGGCCCTGGGATGTGCTGGGCGAGACGGTGCGGTTGCTGCGCGCCCGCCATTTCGACATCGGGGTATCCGCAAGGCCGGACCCGCGGGACCACGCGCTCCTCGCGGCCTCTGGAGCGAGGGAGCGGATCGGCTTTCCGCGGGCGGGCTCCGGACTTCTTCTCAACAGGCAGCTTCCTCCCCCGGCCGGTCCCCACCGAGCAGATCATTGGAACGCCCTTGCGGCGGAACTCGGCTGGACGCCCGACACTCCCGCCTCCGCGTCCGCCCGCACCGGGCGGCGCATTGTCATGCACGTGGGCGCGGCGCAGCCCGTCCGGCGCTGGCCGCGCGAGCGGTTCGAAGAGGTGGCTGCGCGATTCCGGGCGATGGGCTGGCAGGTCGACATAATCGACGACGATTTCACCGACCTTGAGGGCCTCCTCGATCGAATTGCGGCGGCGGACCGCTTCGTCGGCAACGACTCTGGCCCGGGCCACCTCGCCGCGCTCCTCGGCGTTCCCACGTTCACGATATTCGGGCCGCAGCTGCCCGAGCTCTTTGCGCCGCGCCATCCCGGCTCGCGGTGGATCGAGGGCGCACCCTGCCCCTACAAGCCCTGCCGCGACTACTGCCGCTTCCCCGAGCCCAACTGCCTCCTCGCTGTGACGCCCGGCGCGGTGCTCGGCGCGGCCGAGGCATGGCTCTCGCAGGAACAGCCGGCCCCTCGGGCCGCGGTTCCATGACTGCCGGCCCCCGCGACGACGGCCGCAGGTGGCACCGCGCCGGAATGACGGCGTCGGCGCAGATCATTGCGCGGGTGGTCACGGGTGTCTGCGTCCTCGTCCAGACGCCCCTCCTGCTCAGCCAACTCGGGACGAAGACGTTCGGATGGCTGATGGCCGTCTCCGCGTTTTCCTGGCTCTGCCAATATGCAGATCTAGGCGCATTGATCGCGCTCCAGCAGCAGCTCGCCGTGGCGTGGGCGATCAGTGACGACGGAGCCCTCAGGAAGATCTTCACAGGAGGGGCCCGCCTGCTCACGCGGCTCGCGGGTGTCTGGCTGGTCGCGGGAGTCGCGCTCGGAATCGCCCTCGGGCCGAGGTTCCTGCCGGCACCCGACGGCTCTAGGGAATGGGCCTCGTGGATCGCAGTGGCCGCATCCGTGGCGGTGGGCCTGCGTTTCTCCGCCGGACCCCGTCTCGCAGCGGCGGTGCAGGCCGGCTGGATCGCCGCGGGATGGAATGCCGCAGGTTATGTGCTTGGGCTCATCGCCGTGATCTTTGCCGATTTGGCGGACGCCGCTCCCGCGGTCTTCGTCGCGATCATTGTCGCCGTCCAGGCCCTGCCCGGCGCGGTCACCGAGATCCACATGAGGCGGCGGCTGGGTTGGTCGGCCGAGGCGCCCGACAATGTTGCCGTCGACAGCGCCGCCGCGGGCCTGTGGAAAGAGGGGCTTCACTATGCGTTCCCCAGTCTCTCCGGCGCCGTGCTGATGGTGGCCCTGCCGTCCGTGTTCGCGGGCTTTGGTGGCTACGCCGCAAGCGCCGCCTTCTCGGTGGTCCAGAGGCTCTTCGGGCTGGTCACGCAGGCGAACGCGCTCGTGCTGGGCCCGCTCTGGCCCGCGTACGCGGAAGCAGAGGCCACCGGAAACCGCGCGTGGATCAGCCACTCGTTCCGGCTTTCGATCCGGTTCACCTTGGCCTGCGCCGCCGCGGTGGCCGCGGGTGCCGCGGGAATGCCGCTCATCACCCACCTGTGGCTCGGGCGAAACGCGCCGCCGCTCGGCTCCGCCCTCGTCTGGCTCCTCGCACTTTGGTCCGCGGCCACCCTGGTCACGCAGGCCCTGAGCTTCTTCCTCCTCGGGCTTGGCGCGCTGCCCCGAATAGCGATGCGCGTGGGAATCGCGAATGTCGTGACGCTCTGCGCCACGGTTGTCGGCGCAAACATGTGGGGATCCACGGGCGCAGCGGCGGGCCTGGCCGCCGGCTGCATCCTCCTCACGATTCCCCTGTATGTCACCTGCGCCCGGAGCGTGATGACCGAGCGTAAGGATTCGACGCAGGGTCCACCCTCCGTCACCCTCGCGTGATGCTGCGCCCGTCCCGTTGAAATGAGCGACGAACTGAAGAGCCTGGCCATCTTCAAGACGAATTTCCTGGGCGACAACGTGGTCTTCGTCCCGGTCGTCCAGGCCCTTCGCCGGCTGAGGCCCGGCTGGCGGATCACGCTGATCACCTCGCCGAGGGAGGCTCCGCTCTACGCGAAATCCATTCCCGAGGGCGACCTTCTCACGGTGGAATCCGGGCGACTGAAGAAGGCATGGAGGAACCCGCTGGAATTCGGCGGGTGGGTTGCGGAGCTTCGCCGGCGGAAGGTCGATGCGAGCTACCTGGGCTTCGACCAAAGCAGCGCGGCCCACCTGATCGCCTGGGCCGCGGGGGGAGGCTACCGCGTGGGCGGGGACGGGCTGCGCACCAAGGTTCGCGGAACCCTTACCAAGGCTGTCCCCTGCGGGCCCGGCTGGAGCAGCGCCCGTTGGAACTGGGAGATGATGCGCGCCCTCTTGACCGATTTCGGGGGAGCGGACGGCCTGCCCGAGGAGCCCCCAGCGCCCGACCTGTCCCACCTCACCGCAGGAGTTGAGCGTCTGCACGGGAGGATCGTGATCCATGCCGGTTCCAAGTGGGAACACACGCGCTGGCCCTTGGACCGCTTCGCCGAGCTGGCGGGCCGGCTCGCGCGCGACCACGAGGTGGTTTGGATCAACGTTCCCGAGACCCGCGGCTCCTCGCTCGCGGGCAATGTGGGCAACCAGGAATGCGCCGACATCGGCTCCCTTGCCCGCCTGCTTTCCTCCGCGGCGCTTTTCGTCGGAAACAACTCGGGCCCCATGCACCTGGCGAACGCCGTCGGCACGCCGCTTGTCGCGATCGCCGGGGCGTCCGCGCTGGGATGGAACCCGGGCTGGCATAGGCAGAAGGTGCGCGTCATCCGGACCGGCGGCCTTGCGTGCGCCCCGTGCGAGACGATCCAGCATACCCCGGGGCGCTGCCTCAACACCGGGGAGCCCCTCGCCTGCCTGAGGCGCATCGACGTGGACGCCGTCGAGGCCGAATGCCGTGGCGTCCTCGGGAACGTGGAGGCCAACCGGTGATCAGCCCGCGGACCCGGCTGATTCTTTTCGCGATCGCGGGCGCCGCGCTCGGCCTCACCCTCGGCGTCGACGTCGCCGACGAGAGCTACGGGCTGGCGTCGCTGGTCGCGATCGCGGCGCTATGGCTGGTCGTCGGCCGCGTGAGCGAGGCCGCCCAGGAGGCGTGGCTTCTCGCGGTCATCCTCGTCGGCTACATCGTCGGGAACCGCGGGTTCGCCCAGCTTCAGGCGACCTCCCAGCTCCCGCTCCTGCCCGCCGAGGCGGTCCTGCTCGTGGCGGTTCCGGCCCTCGTTTTCCGCATCGTGATGAAGAAGACCTGGGGCTTTCGCAGGGACAATCTCAACTACCTTATTCTTGCCTGGATAATCATAGCCTCGATCCGGCTGCCCCTCGACATGAGCCACTATGGGGCCATGGCGCTGCGGGACTACGCGACGATCTACTATGCCGTCTTCTTCTTCATCGCCCAGGACCTCGGCGGCCGGGGCGAGTCCTCGCGCCTCCTGCGGGGCGCATTCACCGCGGCATTCGTGATCCTCATCCCGGTCGTCGTGAGCACGCTCCTTTGGCCCGATTTCCTCACCGAGCACCTCACGTTCCGGGGAATACCGATCATCTACCACAAGAGCGACCTGATCGCGACCTCGCTTGCAGCGGGGTTCTTCTGGTTCTGGACGAGGTGGGAGAAGTCCCGCCGAAGGGCATGGCTCCTGGCCGCAGCGGCAAGCCTCCTCCTAGTCGGCGGGATGGCGTCGCCACGGGCGGCGATGTTCGCCTCGGCGGTGACGACGGCCCTGTGGCTGCTCTCGGGCCGATGGAGGATCCTGGTGGCGCAGGCCGGCATCATCGCGGCGGGAGTGGTTGTCTCGGTCGCCGTAATCGCCCTCTCGGGCAGGGACATCAAGACCTCCGCGCCCTACTCGATGTACGAGCACGCGATGTCGATCTTCGACCCCGCCGGCACCGGAACCTACATCAATGGCGAAAGCGGTGACCCGGGTGACAACAACCGTTTCCGCCTGGTCTGGTGGCGCGATGTCATCGAGGACACGATCGCCACCAATCCGCTCTACGGCATCGGATTTGGCGGCGACCTCTCGGCGCGGTTCCTCGTGGATTACGACCTCATCTCGGATGAGAGTTTCGCGGCTAGGAGCCCGCACAACGTCGTCGTGACCATGATCGGGCGCCTGGGCCTGATAGGTCTCATCTCTTGGCTCGCCGTCATGGCCGGCACGGGTACCATGGTCTGGCGGCTGCTGAGCCGCGGGGAGCCGGACGGGATGGGCGCCGCCAGCGTCGCGTGTGTCGTGCTTCTTAGCGCCTGCTTCGGGGTTGTGCTCGAGGGGCCCATGGGAGCCGTGGTCTTCTGGACGGCGCTCGGCCTCGGCAACGCCTGGCTGCACCGCGAGGCGCCCGCCCCCGCGGCTCCGCAGGGGCCTGCCGAAGCAAGGCATGCCGACGACGATTGGCCGGTTGCAAAGGCCGGCGCAATGGATACTCAATCGGCCCCACGGTGAACCTCCGCCTGCCCGTAGACAGCTTCAGCGTCTTCAAGACCACCACCCGCGAGAGATGGGACCTCTGGACTCCTATAGCCATGGCCGGCCTCGGGGCCTTCGGGATCGCCTTCATCTATTCGGCGCAGCTGCCCGTCCAGGGACGGGGCTGGATCGTGCAGTCATTCTGGCTCTTTCTCGGGGCCGGGGTCTACGTCGGGGTTTCCCTGATCGATTATCAGTTCTGGCTGGGTGTGGCGCACTGGATCTATGCCGTCTGCCTGGTCCCCCTGGTCCTCGTCCTCGTGCCGGGAATCGGGAGCGAGGTCTACGGTTCCCAGCGCTGGATCAGGCTGGGTCCGGTATCCTTCCAGCCGTCGGACACGGCGATCATCGCGGTTCTGCTCACCACGGCCAGCCTGTTGGTCCGCAGTGAAATAGGCTCAGTCAGGCAGTCGATCGGGGTGCTGGGGAAATTGGCCCTTGCGGTGGGTGTTCCCATGCTCTTGATTTTGAAACAACCGGACTTGAAGTCCGCGATCGTTCTCCCCCCGATGGTCTTTTCCATGCTTTATGTTTCGCGGCTCTCCGGGCGCTTTTTCGCCGGGGCCTTGGCCGCGTTCCTGCTGATAACGGGGATAATCGCTTGGGATACATGGCGTTACATGGATTTCATGGAAACGAACGGCCATTCGTTCCAGGCGGACCGGGGCCTCTATGAGGCGCACAGCTGGGTGCCGCTCCACGACTACCAGCGCAACCGGATCCTCTCCTTCGTCGATCCCGACAAGATCGACCCGATGGGGATCGGCTGGAACCAGCGCCAGTCGCTGATCTCGGTCGGAAGCGGGGGCCTCTCGGGCAAGGGATGGACCGAGGGCACGCAGGCGCGGCTCGGCTACCTGCCGAGGTCGGTCGCACACAACGATTTCATATTCTCGGTCATCGCCGAGGAAAAAGGATTTCTGGGAAGCATTACGGTTCTCAGCCTGTTTGGTCTCATGCTGTTCAACGGCATCCGCATCGCCGGTCTCTCACGGGACCGTTTCGGCACGCTGCTCGCCCTAGGCGTCACCGTGCTCTTCATGGTGCATGTGTTCGTGAACATCGCGATGACCATCGGGCTCGTGCCCATCACGGGCATACCGCTTCCCTTTATAAGCTACGGTGGCACCTTCGTGCTCAGTTGCTGCTTGTTGCAAGGACTGGTCCAGAGCGTCTATCGCTTCCGGAAGGACTTCGCATGACCATGCGTCCGACCCGCGATATCGACCGCCCTGCCGGAATTTCCTGCGCCGCAACCGACGCCCGGGGAGGCCCCGATTCCAACCAAGACAGAGCCCCCCATGAGCGAAACATCCCAGCCCAACGCCGACGCCACGCAGGACGTCGCCCTGAAGTATGATTCCGAGCTCGCAAGCCCCCCGATCCAGCGCGAGGTCGCATCCGTAAACCCTGCCGAGCTAAAGGCGGGCGCCAACGAGCGCGCCCAGCAGCGACCGCTTCTCCAGAAGATCGTCGCGGCATTCAAGAAGGAAAAGGGTTCGTACCGCGAACTCATCATCAACTCCGAGCCCCTCGAGAAGCGCGTCGCGCTCCTCGTCGACGGCAGGCTCGAGAAGTACGAGATCGAACGTGAATCCGACGACCGGATGGTCGGCGGCATCTACAAGGGCCGGATCAAGAACCTTGACCCGGGCCTGAAGGCCGCGTTCGTCGACATCGGCTACGCGAAGAACGCGTTCCTGCACTACTGGGACATGCTCCCGGCGGCCACCGACTCCTCGATCGAGGTCGTCCGCGTGAACAAGAAGCGCGACCAGGCCCCCCGGGGCGAGGTGACCGTAAAGGACATCCCGGGCCTCTATCCCCCCGGCTCCGACATCGTGATCCAGGTCACGAAGGGGCCGATCGGCACCAAGGGCCCGCGCACGACGACGAACCTCTCGATCCCCGGCCGCTACCTCATCCTCACGCCCTTCAGCGACGGCTGCGGCATCTCCCGCAAGATCGAGGACGTGCTCGAGCGCAAGAGGTTGAAGCAGCTCATCAACGAGCTCACGATCCCCGAGGGCATGGGCGTCATCGTCCGCACGGCCGGCGAGGGCAAGAAGCCCCGCTACTTCGTGCGCGACCTGCACCTGCTCCTCAAGAAGTGGGAGGAGATCGCCCGCAAGATGCAGGCCGACCGCTCCCCGAGCTGCCTGTACATGGAGCCCGACCTCGTCGAGCGCACCGTCCGCGACTTCCTGACGGAGGACGTCGACCGCGTCCTGATCGACAACAAGTCGGACTACGACCGCACCCAGGACCTGGTCGGCCTGATCTCGAAGCGCTCGCGCTCCAAGATCGCCTACTACACCGACAGCATCCCGATCTTCGAGCGCTTCAACATCGAGCGCCAGATCGAGCAGACCGGCCAGCGCAAGGTGCCGCTCCCGAGCGGCGGCGAGATCGTGATCGACGAGACGGAGGCGCTGATCGCCATCGACGTCAACACGGGCTCGCACAAGAACCGCTCGGGCGACGAGAAGAACACGCTCTACGCGGTCAACCTCGAGGCGGCCCAG
>Ga0181537_10003326_pt1 | contig 13781 bp, 16 predicted proteins | sample PEATcosm2014_Bin_39_FD_119765 | JGI IMG/M metagenome (GOLD analysis project Ga0181537, IMG submission 119765) | Peatland microbial communities from MTU Mesocosm Facility, Houghton, MI, USA - PEATcosm2014_Bin23_10_metaG | ecosystem: Environmental > Terrestrial > Soil > Wetlands > Peat | place...
CGTAAACTCCGGATCGTCAATCACAATCTCATATCCCGGAAACTGGTTCGCCCAGGTCTCAATTTCCGGAAACTTCGCGTCCAGCCCAGCAGCAGCGTGCTCCGACGTGTAACGTGGCTTGCGCATGCCCCATTGTAAATGCGCGACGCGCAGACGTGTAAGCGCTTCCCATTCCCCGCCAGCTCGCGTTCCTCGCCTTGGTGCCCCACTGCTCGCCTGCGAGAAGCGGGAATTGCGAGAGGTGGGATTTTGCCAGTGGCGAAAACCTCTTGCGGCCTCGGGCTCCCCAGCCGCATCTAAACAAGTACTGCCGCCAGAAGGGTCCGGGGTTCTTCGCCGAGCCGCCGCGGTGGTAGATTACTACTTGCAATCGTTCCCGCACCGCCCTGAAAGAAAACAGGTTGATGCAAGCGGCTGGTGTTCAGCAGATTGCTCACGAAAAGAATTTTGGCATCGAACAACCACAATTCGAATGGGCATCCTGCGCGCCGGCGCCGCAACACCTGGCTTGCCGCCGGAGTCGTCGCCGCCGTCGTCCTCATCCCCATCTTCTCCCGCCGCGCGCCGCTCGCCGTACACGTCACCACCGTGGAGCGCGGTCCCATCCGCAGCCTGGTTTCCACCAACGGCAAAATTGAGCCGCTGGAAAATTTCTATTTCGAAGCCCACGCTCCCATCGCCACCGTGGTCAAGCGCCTGCTGGTCAAGGAAGGCGACCACGTGCGCAAAGGACAGCTTCTTGTGCAGCTCGACGACGCCAACATCCGCAGCCAGGCCGAGCACGCCAAGTCGCAGATGACCGCCGCCCAGTCGGATCAGACCGACATCTCCACCGGAGGCACGCACGAAGAACTCCTCACTCTCGACGCGCTTCTGACAAAAGCCCGCAGCGAACGCGACGCCGCGCAGCGCAGTCTCGAGGCCTTCGGCCGCCTGCAGCAGCAAGGCGCAGCCGCCCCCGGTGAAGTCAAGCAAGCCGAAGACCGCCTGCACCGCGCCCAGGCCGATCTCACCCTGCTCGAGCAAAAACAGAAAGCCCGTTACTCGTCGCCCGAAATCGCCAAAGTGACCGCGCAACGTTCCGAGGCCCAGGCCGCCTACGACGCCGCCGAAGACGCGCTCAGCAAATCCAATATCCGCGCTCCCTTTGACGGCATTGTTTATTCCCTGCCCGTGAAGCAAGGGGCCTATGTGCAGGCGGGAGATCTGCTTCTTCAGCAGGCCGATCTCACCCGCGTCCAGGTGCGTCTATTTGTCGACGAGCCCGACCTCGGTCACCTCAAACCCGGACAAAAAGTTGAAGTCACCTGGGACGCGATTCCCGGACGCATCTGGAACGGCTCGCTTTCCGCCGTGCCCTCCACCGTGAAGTTAAGCGGAGCCCGCCATGTCGGCGAAGCCCTCTGCGTGCTCGACAATCGCGATCTGCGCCTCCTCCCTAACGTAACCGTAGGAGCCACGGTTGTCGCCGCCGAGCATAGCGGAGTGCTCACGCTGCAGCGCGATGCCCTCCGCATCGATGACACCAAACCTTACGTCTACCAGGTAGTCGACGGTCACCTGCGCCGCCGCGAAGTCGAAATTTCACTGCAGAATCTCACCCGCGTGGAAATCACCTCCGGACTTTCCGACAACGCCGTGGTCGCACTGACCGCCGATGGTTCCAAGCCGCTCGTCGACGGCGCCCCGGTGAAGGTGGTTCCTTAAGAGGTGGATTGGTTTTGGGTGGCGCAGCAGTTCAGCACTGCGACTACTCAGTTGCTTTGATCGCGGCTTTAGCCGATGAGGTCGCCGCACTGAACTTCAGCATTCACGAAACTCCTCGTCGCATGGAACTCCTGCTGGCCTCTATAGCCCTCGCGTTCTCCATCACGGCCCGCGCCGAGTCTCCAGCCGACCTCCTCGCCGCCGGCCGCGTCGATGACGCCATCGAAGCCCTGCAACTGCAACTGGCGCACTCGCCCAACGACGCCGCATCTCAGAACCTGCTCTGCCGCGCCCACTTCATGCTCGACGAGTGGGACGGCGGCATTCCTTCCTGCGAACGCGCCGTCGCTCTCGATTCCACCAACGCGCTTTATCACCTCTGGCTCGGCCGCATCTACGGTGAAAAAGCCGACCGCGCCGGATTCCTCAGCGCCGTGAGCCTGGCGAAAAAAGTCCACACTGAGTTCGAGCGCTCCGTCGAACTCGATCCCTCAAACGTGGCCGCCCGCACCGATCTCGCCGAGTTTTATCTCGAAGCCCCCGGCATCGTCGGCGGAGGCAAAGACAAAGCCCGCGCCCAGGCCGAAGCCATCACGCGTCTGGATCCCGCCGTGGGACACTGGGTCACCGCCCGCCTCGCCGAACGCGCCAAAGACGACGCTGCCGCCGAGCGGGAATACCGCGCCGCCATCGACGCCAGCCACGGCGGCGCGCGCGCATGGCTCAACCTCGCCATCTTTTTTCGTCGCACCAACCAGTTCGACCAGATGGAGCAGGCCCTCACCACAATGGAGTCCCGCCCGCTCGACCGAGCCGATTCGCTCATCGACGGCGCCAGCATGCTTCTCCGCACCGGCCGCAACTATCCCCTGGCAGTGCGCCTGCTGCGCCGCTACCTGCAGTCCCCCGTGGAAACCGGCCCCGCCTTCAAAGCCCATTCCATGCTCGGACAGATACTCGAAAAGCAAGGCGACCGCGCAGGCGCCGCCACCGAATTCCGCGCCGCCCTGGCCCTGGCCCACACCTACGCCCCCGCGAAAGAAGCCCTGCACCGCGTCGAACACTGATGTTGCAAAGCACTGACCGTGGGGATGCCGGCGACTCGCGCGCGGCTTTTGACGTTAAGCTCGCGTAGGGGGACGGACACTGTTGTCCGTCGCTTTCGGAGTTGCCCCGTGCCAGTGGCCTTCTCCGCCGCCTTCGACGTTATTTTTGACTCCGTAGGGCAATAAAAATGGCGCAGAGCCCTTTGCGGCCTGCGCCATTCGTTTTTCTTCTCTATGTCCAGAACATCAAATCGGAAGGGGAAAGGTGACACGGTTTCGACTATATATTCCCCACCGAATCAACCACTTACTCCAAAGACCTGACCCTTACCCCCCTTGACAACTTTTTCCACAGTTGTTGCTGACAACGTAGATTCGCGCGCGACGCGCGCGACGGTGATGCCCTAAGAAGCGCGAGAGTGGCATGCTATATTCGCTCGAACTGTGGACACGACAAAACTCCATCCGCGCACGGCGCTGATTGTGCTGACGGCGCTGAATCTGCTCAATTACATCGATCGCTCCGTGTTGAATGCGGTGCAGCCGCTGGTGCAGGACGAGTTTCATCTGACGAAGACGCAGGTGGGGTATCTGACCAGCGCGTTCCTGATTTTTTATATGTTCGCGGCGCCGTTTGTGGGGCCGCTCGCGGATCGCTACTCGCGCAAGCTGATCATTGTGGTGGGCGCGGTTTTCTGGAGCGGGCTCACGCTGCTGACCGCGGTTACGCACACGTATACGGAATTGCTGGTGCGGCACACGCTGGTCGGAATTGGCGAGGCGACGTTTGTAACCATTGCTCCGACTTTTGTGGCGGATCTTTTTGCGGAGGAAAGACGCGGGCGGATTCTGGGAGTGTTTTATCTGGCGATTCCGGTGGGCTCGGCTGCGGGATATTTGCTGGGAGGAAATCTGGCTCCGCATTATGGGTGGCGGTTTCCGTTTTATATTGCAGCGGCGCCGGGATTTCTGCTGGCGTTGGCGGTTTCGTTTTTGAAAGAACCGCAGCGGGGACAATTTGATTCGCGCACGGGAACGAAAGAGACTCCGGAGCGGACAAGTGTTTTGGGACTATTTCGCAATCCAGCATTCCTGACTGCGACGCTGGGCATGGCGGCGATGACGTTTTCTATGGGCGGCATCCAGGTGTGGATGCCGCAGTTTCTTTACAGCGAGCGGCACTACACGCTGGCGGCGGCGAACTTAACTTTCGGCGCGATTATTGTGGTGGATGGGATTCTGGCGTCGCTCGCCGGGGGATGGTTCGGCGACTATTTGCTGCGGCGGATGAAGAGTTCGTATTATCTGATTTCGGCGGCCAGCATGGGGCTGGGGATTCCTTTCATGATTGTCGCGCTGTTTGTGAAGGGACGCGTGATGGTTCCGGCGATTGCGGTAGCGGCATTTTTTTTGCTGCTGAATACTTCGCCGCTGAACGCGGCGGTGATCAATTCGGTGGGCGCGCATATTCGGGCGACGGCGCTGGCAGTGAACATTTTTATTATCCACTTTCTTGGCGACGTGCCTTCGCCGACCATGATGGGATGGGTGGCGGACCGGCGGTCGCTGCAGGCGGCGTTCGTGTTGCCGGTGATCGCGATGGGCATTTCTTCTGCCATACTGTTTTATGGGATGAAGTTTGCGCCGGCGGTGCGGAAGGATGCGGGGGCCGAGACGCCGCGCTGAATATTCTCCTCGGATGGAATCGAGCGGACTTCAGCGGCTAAAGCCGTCGAATTCTGGGGCGCATGTTCGGCACGGGCTAAAGCCGTGCCCTTCCCAAAACCTCCTACGAAAAACTTCGAACAGCACCAAGGATCACGAAGGAGATCCCAACAACTGGGGATGCATTACTTTCACTGGATTGCTGGGGTGATTCTTGCGCTGGCGTGGGTTTCTCGCATCGTCGAGGCGGCGCTCGGGATGCCCAGCGTTGCGGATGTATCGCGGCCGGAGTGGGATCGGAATCCGGTTGGGGCTGCAGGGAACTCTTCGGTTTCGATCATTGTGCCGGCGCGGAATGAGGAAGAGTCCATCGAACAGGCGCTGCATACTCTGCTGACCCTTGACTACGACAATTACGAGGTGATCGCGGTGAACGACCGGTCCACGGATCAGACGGGCGAGATCATGGAACGGGTCGCGGCGAGTCTCCAGTCGAGAAAACTTCAACGTCAAAATTCCCGCCTTGTCTCGCCAGAGAATGGAGAGACAAGGGTGGGGCAGCCGCTTCTAACTTCTCGGTTGCGGGTGGTTCATCATCGCGAACTTCCTGCGGGGTGGTTGGGGAAGACGCATGCGATGTGGACGGCGACGAATCTGGCTGCGGGGGAGTGGCTGCTGTTTACGGACGCGGACGTGATGTTCAAGCCGGAATCTTTGCGGCGCGCGCTGGCTTATGCGGAGGCCGAGAAGGCAGACCATGTGGTGGTGTTTCCGCGCATGATCATGAAACAGCCGGGAGAGTACATGATGATCGCGTTTTTTCAGACGATGTTTATGTTTGGGCACCGGCCATGGAAAGTGGCGGATCCGAAGGCGCGCGATCACATGGGCGTGGGTGCGTTCAACCTGGTGCGGCGCAGTGTGTACGACGCGGTGGGCACTTACGAACGGCTGCGCATGGAAGTGGTGGACGACATGAAACTGGGCAAGGTTGTGAAGAACGCGGGCTTCGCGCAGCGGAATGTGTTTGGCGCCGATTTGATTTCGGTTCGCTGGGCGAAGGGCGCGATGGGCGTGGTCGATAACCTGACCAAGAATTTTTTTGCGGTTCTTTCGTTTCAGTGGTGGCGGACGCTGCTCTCGGCGTTTGCGCTAGCGTTCATCAACCTGGGACCGTTTCTGGGATTGTGGCTGGCGCATGGTTGGGAGCGGGTGCCTTATGCGATGGCGTTGGGATCGATGTTTTTGATTTATATCGGGATGTCGTGGAGATCGGGAGTGCCGCCGTATTATTTTCTGCTGCATCCGGTGAGCACGGTGCTGTTTATCTACACGTTGCTGCGGTCAATGGCGCTGACATTGTGGAATGACGGGATTGTGTGGCGGGGGACGAAGTATCGGCTGGAGGAGTTGAGGAAAGGGATGGTGTGAGGGGCGTGATTCGAAGCTGGCGGACGGGAAAGTCAAAAGCGTTTAACCGCGAAGATCGCAAAGGAATTCCGCAGAGGACGCTAAGGCTTGCTAAGAGCTTGCTGCGGCGGTGCTTAGGGTCGGGCGGAAATATCTCCGCAGTCGTTCCCGGAATGAAACACCAGCTGAGGCATGATCGAAGGGCGCGCGCTAGGTTTTCCCCTGTGGTGGGGGAAACGTCCCCACTTCTCGCAAAAGGCGCGAGAAATGGGGCACCCGGTTTATCTCGACAACTCGCCGATACTTGACGACCGGTTATTGTTGACGGCCGCTTATTCTGACGCTGAACTGTTTTATTTGAACGACTTTACGGCTGCGGTCTCGTCGTCTTTGACGTCGAAGACGGTGTAGAGTTTGGTGATCTGCAGCAGGTCGTTGACTTTTTTGGTGAGCTTGAGCAACTTGAGCTCGCCGTTCTGGTTCTTGGTGGTGGTGAAGGCGCTGACGAGTTCGCCGATGCCGGAGCTATCGATGTAGTTGACGTCGGCGAGGTTGAGGATAATTTTTTTGTTGCCCTTGGAAAGCAGGTCGCGCACGGTATCGCGCAGGGTGACGCTGCCTTCGCCGAGGGTGATGCGGCCGCTGCAGTCCACAATCGTGACTCCATCCACCTGCCGGGTACTAATCTTCATGCTCACTGAGAAGCCTCCTTGTCGCCCGCGGATGGACCGTGGACGTGCTTTATCATTTTGAGTTCGGTGCCCGTATGAGACGGGCGAATTTCAACTACATCCATAAACGAGCGCATAAGAAAGATACCGCGCCCGGAAGTCTTAAGCAGATTCTCCGGGGCCAGAGGGTTGGGGATGCGCCCGAGATCCATACCGGCGCCCTGGTCGCAAATGGTGATGACCAGATTCTCGGGGGTGCGTTCGAAAGACAAAGTGACTTTCTTGTCGGGGGCGTAAGCGTTGCCATGCAGAACGGCATTGACTGCGGCTTCGCGGACGGCCATGGAAATCTGCATGATTTCATCGTCGGGAAATCCCAGCTCTGTGGCAATACGGGTAGCCTTTTCTTCAGCGCTGTCCACCGTTTGCAGGGTGGAATCCAGCGTGTATGAGACCCTTTGCTCGGTTATGCCCATAAATGAAGGGAGGATCGGGAATCCGGCCAGGCGCCCGCTTGTTCGTTCCGCTGCGCCGTTCAGGTCCTCGCCGGAGGCCCTTTTCCAGGGAATGCGGTAGTTTGCCTGTCGGACGGGGAATTGTCAACGAGGAGTCTTATCTAAAATTTTAGGAGGTAAGAGTAGCAAGGAGTCTTATCCACGAGGAGTCTTATCCAATACAAGATGAGCCTGAAGGGGATGGCATGCTCAGGATTGACCATCCATGTGCACGAAGCAGAGAAACTGAGCCGGGCAGATCCAGGCTTTTCTGGGCGCCAACGAAACCATTCGATTCGAAGGCGAAACTAAAGCGCAGATTTATCACTGGATCGAACCTGGGTCGGCAGGAATACCAGAAGCACTCGAGGAGTCTTTTCGAGTGTCTTTTCGAGGACCTCCGGGAAAGTAGGACGCTCCGGAGAATCACGGCCATGAGTTGTTGTTTCCTTGATCCTCGCTCCATATTTGTCTACACTTTTCGCAAGCGAGGTGGCTATGAATCGCTTTGCGGCTGTCGTCTCCTCTCTCCTTCTTTGCTCTGGCGTCGCGGTTTGCCAGTACCCTGCTTCCCTGGAAACTAGCGCCGGCACTTCGCATCTCACGATGCGCTTTCGGGCGGAATCATTTAGCGGGCTAACCATAACGGAGGCTCCTTACCAGCGAGCCCGATGCCGCACTGTTCCAGCCTCCACCCGGATACACGGTGAAGGATGAGACGGGCGAGTTTGGGATCAGTTGGTCGACTCCACAGCGATGACCAAAGCGACGATAACGGATAAGTGAAGCTGCGCGAATTTCAACGACTTCTTAGGATCGGACTGCTGGCGCTGGCGGGGCTGGCGGCTGCGGTTTACTGCGGAGATTTCCTGGCGTTTCGGGTTCGCGTGGCCGCAAACTGGAATCCCTACGGAACTGTCACCGTGGCGCCTTACTACGCGATTGCGCAGAAAAGTGGCAAAACGCAGTTTATTTTTCAGTCGCCGCAGGAACAGACCTGTATTCATGCGCTGTTGCCCCATTCTGGATACAGCACCTGCTGGTATTTGAGCAAGCATCCGGAGCAGAGGACGGATATCTAGGCGTGTCGAATAGGCGTGTTAAAGTTGGTGGCTTCCAGCGAGCTTTTCATTCGAGGGGGATTCATGTTGGCGAACCACAAGAATTATTTTTCAGTGCACGCCGTGCGCGCGTGGGTGCTTGCGGTCTGCATGTTCATGATCATTGCGGTAGCGCCGCTGGTGGCGGCCTCGAAGCAGGATTCTTTTGCTTCTTCCTCCGCGGCTTCCTCTGACCCCAGGCTCGAGAAGGCTTATCGCTTTCAGCGGGGTGGGTGGACTTATTTGCATCTGGAGGGGACGCCTTCGGAGATCGGGTTTCAGCATGGATCGCTTCTGGCGCCGGAAATTGCGGATGCGTTTGCAGCGATCCAGCTTTTTGATACACGAGAGACGCAGCGGGATTGGGAATTCTTCCGCACGACGGCGCGGGAGATGCTGTGGCCGCGCATTGATCTCGAGTATCAGCAGGAACTGCAGGGCATCGCCGACGGGGTGAAGGCGCAGGGCGTGAACCTGGATGTATATGACATTGTCGCGCTGAATGCGTTCGAGGAAGTTCCGGACTACTACGTGCCGTGGCTGAACAAGAAGAACAAGTCGGAGAAGCCGGGGAAATCATCGAAGCTGGTTGCGCCGGGCAATTGCAGCGCGTTTATCGCGACCGGGAGTTATACGAAAGACCACCAGATTGTGATCGCGCACAACAACTGGACCAGTTATTTGGCGGGCGAGCGCTGGGTTGTGATCTTTGACATTGTGCCGGAGCATGGCAGCCGCATATTGATGGACGGGTTTCCGGGAGTGATTACCAGCGACGATGATTTCGGGATTAATGCGGCGGGGATCATGAGCACGGAAACTACGATGACGCAGTTCGAGGGTTGGGATCCGAATGGGAAGCCGGAGTTCATGCGCTCGCGGAAGGCGCTGCAGTATGCCAAGAGCATTAGTGATTATGTGCGCATTATCAAGGAAGGTAACAATGGCGGGTATGCCAACGACTGGCTGATTGGCGACCGCAAGACAGGCGAGATTGCATATCTCGAACTCGGATTGAAGAATACGCCGATGTGGCGGACGAAGGACGGATATTTCGTGAGCTCGAATTTTGCGCGCGATCCGAAATTGATTCGCGAAGAGACTAGCGGGTTCGATGTGAACGATGCTTCGTCGTCGGCGAATGCGCGGCATGCGCGCTGGGAAGAGTTGATGTGGCAATCGAAGGGCAAGATTGATGTGGAGATGGCGCAGGGTTTTTTGTCGGATCACTTTGACAGCTTCGACAAAGTGGGCGGAACTACGGTGAAGAATCAGCCGAACGAGCGCTCGCTGTGCGGGCACGTGGATGCATCTCCGCGAGGCGTGAAGGAGTGGGAGTGGACACCTTACAATCCCGGCGGCGCGGTTCAGGGCAAGGCTACGGACAGCAGGATGGCGGCGAATATGAGTTTCGTGGCGCGGGCGGGGCATCCGTGTGGGGCGGATTTTGTGGCGGCGGATTTTCTGGAGAAGCATCCGGAGTATGGGTGGCAGAGGCCGCTGTTGAGGGATATGAAGGCGGGGCCCTGGACTACGTTTGTGGCGGGGCAGAAGGGCGGGGAGTGAGGTCCAGAGGGAGGTCCCGGCAGCACGGAAGAATCCCGCGCGGGCTTCGCCCTACGCTGGACGGACGAGGCGTACGTCGCTACATGAGTAGTACCACAGTGAGCAGTGCCACATGAGCAGGGAGGAATTTCTTATGAAGGAAACTGCGCAGGAGTATACGCAGCGCATTGTTGCACACACCGAAGGGAAGAAGCCGCTGGCGGTGCAGGCGGCTACGGCGAAGAGGTTGGAGCGGCTGATTAAGGGCGTGCCGACGAGCAAGTTGCGCAAGCGTCCGGCTCCGGACAAGTGGTCGGTGGGTGAGATTCTGGCGCATCTTGCGGAGGCGGAGATTGTGGGTGGTTTCCGCATGCGGCTGATTCTGGGTGCGCCGGGGACTCCGATTGCGGCGTTCGATCAGGATGCGTGGGTGATCAGCGGGCATTATGCGAAACGCGATCCGAGAAAGTCGGCGGAACAGTTTCGCGTGGTGCGCGAGGCGAATCTTGCTTTGTTGAAATCTCTGACTCCGGAGCAGTGGAAACATTACGGGATCCACGCCGAGCGAGGGCAGGAAACGATTGCGCATATTGTGAGGCTGTATGCGGGGCATGATCTGAATCATTTGGGGCAGATCGAGGCGATTCTGAGGAAGTGAGGGAGGGCTCAGGGCAAGCGGGAGTGGGGAAGAACTCCGATGGGAGCAGGGAAGAATGCCGCGCGGGCTACGCCCTACGCGGGACGGGCCGGGCGCCCGTCTCTACATGAGCCGATATGCCACATGAGCGGGAATGAGTCGCCGCATGAGCGGGAACGAAGGGCGCGGAACTAAAGTTTGGGTGGCTTCATCTGCCCTGGGAGATGCTTCGGCGGATTGGCCGTAAACAGGATATACTTGAAACACTTGACCTCGAAGACACTTCATCAAAGTCTTGCGCCTTCGCGATTGAGAGATCGAGAGGCGTATTCCTTGGATTTGCCAGCGCTCCCGGAAAACTCACTCCGTTATGCGACAGGATGCGACCTGGCAGGATCCGACTGCTCAGAATACGGGCGGTCCGGCCAAAGACGTGCATTTTGAGGAAATTCATAACGCTGTTTACAGTGGCGACACTGGCGGCAGCGGTGTTGTGGCGATCCTCTCCTGACTACCGGATGGCGGTTGAGGTGGTGGTTTCCGTGGGCGCGATCGTGCTGGCAGTGTCGGCTCTTTCCGCGCACAAAATTATCTGGAGTCTGGTCTTCCTCGGCCTTTTGGGCGTGTTCACACCTTTCCGGAGCAGCCAGTTTTCAAGCGCTCTGGTTTCCACGTTCGACATGCTGACGTTGGCGCTGTTTGCGGCGTCGCCGATCATGTTTCGAAAGTCAGCGATCGAGCTTAGAAAATCGCCAATCGGGTTCGTAAAAGCTCCGATCGAGTTTAGAAAACCCGGAACGCCGTAAGCGTAACTGCTCGCAACGGGAGTGTTATTACACTCTGTAAAGTTCGTTCACTAACCCGAATCACAGGAGTTCATCATGTCCGGAATTAACGGCGACAAAGCCAGATTTCATCGGGAACGCAGGCAGAGAATCGCCAAGCGGAACCGAAATCGAGAACTCTTGAAGAGCCTGATCGAGCAGCCGAAGACGGCGGGGCCGGGCTCCGGGACGAAAGCAAAGGTGGCAGAATGACAACGACGATGGTGGGAGCGGCGCTGTTGTTGGCACCGATTCCGAATGCGCTCAAGAAACGGCGAGTTCTTCTGGTGGATGCATCGGCGACGAAACGCGAATTGCGCGCCGAAACGATGCGAAAGATGGGCATCGATGTAGATTGCGCGGCTGACATCGGCGAAGCGCGATCGTGGTGGCGGGCTGCGCTGTACAATCTGGTGCTGATGAATGTGGAAAATGACCTGGGACACCGGGATAAGTTTTGCGATGAGGTGCGGGGTGCAACGCCGCCGCAGCAACTGGCATTCCTGGTGGGAGGTCCCGATTTTCTGGCGACTTTGCCGATGGCGGAGCAAGACGCGTCTACCAGGAAGAATGGGGATTACTCCAACACTGGCGACGTTAAGGCGGCGATGACGGCGGACATTGCGGGACACATGGGGCAACGCTGGGGAATTCTGGAAGCCTCGCGGAGAATCTCCGCGGTGCGGTCGTTGTCACACGCGCGTACCAAGGCGCTGCGGGACAGACCCGCTCCGCCCCGGGATTCTGAAATCCGGCTGCCGAAGCGGGCGGGGGAATCGCGATCGCTGGATGATTTACTGAGAGAGGAAATGCAATGAAGAATCTTTATGTTGGAAATTTACCCCACAGCACAACCGAAGCAGAACTGCGCACTCTGTTCGAGACTCACGGAGCGGTGGAAAAAGTGAGCGTCGTCACCGATCGGGAAACCGGACGGGCGCGCGGTTTCGGGTTTGTGGAAATGACCGATGCGAGCGAGGCCGAAAAAGCCATTGCGGCGTTGAACGGAACCCAGCTGGGGGGACGCGCGTTGACCATCAACGAAGCGAAACCGAAGACGGATCGTCCCAAGACCGGCGGGGGCGGCGGACAGCGCTTTGGCGGCGGTGGTGGTGGAGGCGGACGGGGACGCGATGATTACCAGGGACATGCGCGCCAGCCGCGCGAGCCGCGCTGGTAAGCTCTTCTGCTGAAGTTTTGCGGTGAGGATTTCGCCGGCGGAGCGTGTTCGGCGACGCCTGCCCTGGGAAGCCGGGGGGAGATTCGTATGGTGGCGCTGCTTGCCGGGCGACCATAGAGACTCACGATAAGAAACTGACGATAAGAAACTATTGAGATTGGGAGACTGGGTATGCCACGAGGCCGATCAACATTTACCAAGCGCCAGAAGGAACAAACGCGCCAGCAGAAACAACGGGACAAGGCCGAGCGCCGAGTCCAACGCAAGCAGGACAAGCCGGAAGGCAGCGTTGACGACATGGATGACTTGCAGGAGCACGCCAGGGCACAGGCGGCGTTGTTCAACATCGGGGTCGAAGAGCCGGGCGCGGAAGAACCCACGCCGGATGGCGGGAACGAGCGCTAGGGTTAGAAGGGTGAGGTCAAGCGCTTGCGGGCAACAGTGCCCGCACCACACGAGCAAAACCAAACATCAACATCAACGGGAAAGAGTTTTTCCTACGCGGACGATTTCTTCTTGGTTGGTTTGGGCTTTAGCGTCTTGGCGTATTCGTAGCTGGGGTCGAGATACTTCTTCAGTTCTTTTGTGTTCGCCAACAACGCGGCGGGGACTGCTACATACTCTGGCATGACGGTGCCGTAAGCCTTAAACAGCGTCGTCTTGTGTTTCTTCAGAAACTCCTCCCGCTTATCCACAGGAAGCCGGATCGCCAGGCGCGACTGGTGGAGAAGCGTGAACATGTTCCCGTTCACGGACGTGTAGGGATTGGCTGCGCCTTTGCGTTCAATCTTCGGGTTGGTGGCGATTAGCTGATCGTAGAGAGATTCTTCCGGAGAGATGGGTTTTTTTGGAGCGCCCATGATGTGCCCTCGTTGCGGAATCGAGGATACATCGGAGGACGGGGGACCGCAAAGGTCGTGCCGTCCCTATGGGACTTGTTGGACCTGGCCGCCTAGTACCCGACACTTCCGTGCCGGGCTTTCACGTGGCGTCCTTCGGGGCTTTTAACGGAATATCCCGGAAATAAGGCACCCTTCTGAGCGACGAGGGACAGCTGGCGGTGATCGTATCGCCGCAGCAAGGCCGAAATCTTCCGGACCAGCGTGTTTGCTCAGTGACGTCGAAATCGCAGACCAGCGTCTGGCCCGGGACGTCAAAATCCCCGCCCTCTTCCTCCAAAGAACGGAGAAACCAGGACGGGGCACCTGCGGAATCCTTAGTGCAAAGACGAGAATGGACCGACAAAACCAGGATCAACTCTGACGGACAGGAGTGTCCGTCCTACACATTCGCCTACACGAAGACTTCGCCGGGTAGGGCGGTTAGGGTGCGGCTGACCAGGGTGTTTTGAATTATGGGCTTCGGACGGTCGCCGGACGATGGGCCCACTTGCATGCGTTCGATGCGGAGCTTCAGGGTACGTTCGATGTCGCGCAGCTGTAGAATTTCGGCGGCGGCTACCAGCGTGGTGGCGTGCCCCTGGGATCCGGCCCGTCCGGTGC
>Ga0181537_10003327_pt1 | contig 13781 bp, 9 predicted proteins | sample PEATcosm2014_Bin_39_FD_119765 | JGI IMG/M metagenome (GOLD analysis project Ga0181537, IMG submission 119765) | Peatland microbial communities from MTU Mesocosm Facility, Houghton, MI, USA - PEATcosm2014_Bin23_10_metaG | ecosystem: Environmental > Terrestrial > Soil > Wetlands > Peat | place...
CCTCGGCTGCTCTTGAGGAACCAGGCGGTGGCACCGGCCGGAGAATTTGTCGTTTCTCCGGCATTTTCATTTCCCGATGCTTGATTATTCTGCACCCATGAGCGAAACCACTTCCTTCATCCGCGAGGATCCCTGGCGCATTTTCCGCATCATGGCCGAGTTTGTGGATTCCTTCCAGACGCTTTCGCAGGTTGGCCCCGCGGTCACCATTTTCGGTTCCGCGCGGACACGCCCAAACGACAAATATTACCGTGCCGCCGCGGCGATTGCCAAAGGCCTGGCGCAGCACAATCTCGCCGTCATCACCGGCGGCGGCCCGGGCATCATGGAAGCCGCGAACAAGGGGGCGGCCCAGGGCGGCGGCAAATCCATCGGCCTCAACATCGAATTGCCTCATGAGCAAACCGGCAATCGTTTTACCAATCTGCCGCTGCATTTTCATTATTTCTTCGCCCGCAAGGTCTGCTTCGCGAAGTACAGCCTCGGCTTCGTCTTCATGCCCGGCGGCTTCGGCACGCTCGATGAATTTTTTGAAATCGTCACGCTTGTGCAGACGGAGCGCATTCCCCAATTCCCCCTCATCCTGTTTGGGCGCAACCACTGGAGCGGCCTGTTGCGCTGGTTAAAGGCGGAATTGCAGGAAAAAAACAAATTCATCGGCCCCAGCGATCTCGATCTCATCGCCGTGACGGACGAGCCGCGGGAGGCCGTTGATATCATCCTGGAATACGAACGCCGCGTCGGCCACCCCGGCGTGCTCCCCAAGGCGTTTGTGTGATTAACCATGCACCCGCTGATCCAGGAAACCGCCACCGCACACACGCCGGAATCACTCGTGGAAGCATTGTCCGGCCAGCCGGGAATGGTTCTGCTGCGAAGCTCGTCTTTTGACTCACCGCAGGCGCGCTATTCGTTGGTGGCGGCAAATCCGTTTCTCACCTTTCGCTCGTCCGGCTCGCGCTGTGAAATCAGCTTCCCCAACTTCCGACACCCAACTGCCATCTCCCAAATCCAATTCGGCAACCCGTGGCAGGTGCTGGACGCCTTGATGTCGCGGTTTGAATTGCTGGACGAAATCGACCTGCCGTTTCCGCTTGGCGGCTGCTTTGGTTATTGGGGTTACGATCTGAAAAATTTCACGGAGCCGAAACTCCCGCGTCACGCGGTGAACGACCTGGAACTGCCCGACTGCCATGTCGGCTTCTACGACAGCTTGGTGGTGTTTGACCACCATCTCGGCAAAGTTTGCGTCGTTTCCACCGGTCTCGACGCCGATGGTTCGCGGAGCGAAACCCGGGCGCAGGAGCAAATAGAAACGTGGGGGGCACTCATGTCTGCCAACCGTCATGGTAGGGCGGGCAGTCCTCTGCCCGCCGCCGGCCGATCGCTTGCCAACCAGCGGCGCGCACGGAGTGACGCGCCCCATCTTCAATCCAATTTATCCCGCGCCGAATTTCTCGACCGCGTTGAGCGCACCCAGCGTTACATCCGCACCGGCGACATTTATCAGGTCAACCTTTCGCAGCGGCTGACGGCGGAGCTTTTCGCGGAGCGCCGAGCACCGGCCCGGCCCGGCCACGTGAAGTCGCTCCAACTGGCCGAGGCGGCGCTCGGCGCTCCGGTTCCCGGCTGGGAACTGTTCCAACGGTTGAGTTCCGTTTCGCCCGCGCCCTTTTCTGCATTTTTTGATTGTGGCGATTTTCAACTTGCCTCTTCGTCGCCGGAATTGTTTCTACGCCTGAGCGGTTCGCACATTCAAACCAGGCCCATCAAGGGCACGCGTCCGCGGGATGCCGACCCGACCCGCGACGCGCAGCTCGCCTACGAACTCCAGACCAGCGCCAAGGAGCTTGCTGAACTGGTGATGATCACCGATTTGTTGCGCAACGATCTTGGCAAGGTCTGCGAGTTCGGCTCGGTGCAGGTTCCGGAACTGGCGAAGCTGGAAAAGTTCGCACAGGTGCAGCATCTGGTTTCCACGGTTGAGGGAAGGTTGCGGACGGACATGACCCATTTTGCCGCGCTGGCCTCATGTTTTCCCGGAGGCAGCATCACCGGCGCGCCGAAATTTCGCGCCATGGAAATCATCGATGAACTGGAATCCATCGTCCGCGGGCCCTATTGCGGCTGCCACGGCTATCTGGGCTTCAACCGCGAAAGCCAGTTGAGCATCACCATCCGTACGGCCATATGCAAGGACGGCCTCGCGCATTTTAATGTCGGCGCGGGCATTGTGGCCGATTCCCATCCCGAGGCGGAATACGAGGAAACGCTGGCAAAAGCCGCGGGGTTTTTAGCGGCGCTACAAATGAAAACTCCTGGTCCTTCCGCAAATTGCCCCGGGAACGCGAATTCAATCCCTGAAATCGGCGGAATCAGCAGGTAAATCTTTCCACTCGCGGAACGACCCGGTTTCGGATATTGGGAGACGCATTAGGAACGCATGATCACCTTTCTCAACGGCCGGTTTGTGCCCGAAGCGCAAGCGCTCATTCCAGTCAACGACCGTGGTTTCATGTACGGCGACGGGCTTTTCGAGACCGTGCGCGTCGTGAACGGCCGGCCGTTCCGCCTGGCGCAGCATCTGGAACGCATGACGCGCGGCGCGGATTTCCTGAAGATCAAACCGCCGTTTGCGCCGAGGGAATTGCAACAGTTCGCGGAACAACTCATCGAACAAAATCAAATGCCGGAGGCGGTTTTGCGCGTGACGCTGACCCGCGGGCCAGGCGAGCGCGGGTACACGCCGAACGCGGAAGGCAGACCAACGGTCGTCATGACGTTGCATGCCGCACCCACCCCGGAAAACCCAATTCATTGGAGCTTGATCACGTCTGCATTCCGGGTGCCGGCCGCCGATCCATTGTCGTCCTTCAAGACCTTGAACAAGCTGACGCACGTCATGGCGCGTGCCGAGGCGGTGGCCAGGGGCGCGGACGAAGCGCTGTTGATCAATACAAACGGTGAAGTGGCGGAAACCGCCAGCGGCAATTTGTTCTGGGTCTATAACGACAAGATTTGCACGACGCCGACGGGCCGCGGCGTGTTGCCGGGCATCACGCGCGCGGTGGTGCTGGAAATTTGCCAGGCCCTGGGCTTGCTGACGAATAAACGGGTCATCAAGCCCGAGGCACTGAGAAATTCCGAAGGCATCTTCGTCACCCAGAGCGCATTGGGGATTGTCCCCGTGGCAACGTTCGACGGCGAGCCGGTCGCCCCCTCGCCGCTGGTGGACCAAATTTACTCCGCGTATCGTGAATCGCTGGCCAAACCCTAGACGCCGAACCATCACGCAGGGTGCCCGGCGCTCATATTCGTCGAGACGATGATAATCGCAAAATTCAGGACGCCAATCGGCTTAATCATCCCCATTAGTCACCATCAAATCGCCCGGACGCCCTTGAAATTCACGGCATTGGAGGAGTAGGTTGACTTGGAGAACGGCGAAGTCGAGGTGGAAACGCGTCGCCGGCTTGAAACCGTTGAGGCCGTTTATGGTTGAAGCACGAATCCAACGGGTGTCAGAAGCCTTGTGCGAACGGAAAGGCGGTGGCTTCTGCAACCCTCCACGCCAACCCCTCCAGATCAGGAAGTCGTTATGATTGAAACTCGCAGTGTTGATCCCTGTCTGTCATTCATCAGCAGCCAGTTGCAGTCCGCCGGCGAAGCGGGAGCGCGCGCAGAAAACGGGGTTCGGCGGGCGGTGACCCTTTCCAGGCAGACGGGTTGCGGAGCACTCGTGGTTGCTGAAAAGCTGGCGCATTATTTGCAACTACATTCCAAGCGCGCCGCTGCCTGGACGGTCTTTGACCGCAATCTCATGGACAAGGTCCTCGAGGACCATAATTTGCCCGCTTATCTGGCCAAGTTCCTGCCCGAGGACCGTATCTCGCAACTCGAGGATTTCCTGGATGAAATGTTTGAGCTGCATCCTCCGGTGCGAACCATCGTCCATCAAACCGCCGAGACGTTGCTCAAGCTGGCTGCGTTGGGCAATGTGATTCTCATCGGCCGCGGGGGCAACGTGGTGACGTCCAGATTGCCGGACGTCCTGCACGTGCGCCTGGTGGCGCCCTTTGAGAAACGCGTCGAGCACGCCCATAAATATTATAACATGACCAGGGCCGGGGCGCACAAATTCTGCCTCAAGGAAGACCAGGGCCGCGCCCGCTATCTGAAGAAATACTTTAACGCCGACATCAACGATCCACTCCTCTATCATATGGTCATCAACACCGGGGAGATGAATTATGATGCCGCGGCCAAAATTATTGGAGAAGCGGTTTTGAATCCGGCCTGATGGAATCGCTCCCGGCCCGTTAAAGCCCGCCTGACCCGGCTTCGAGTTCGGTCTTGGGTTGGCGCAGGGACTGTGGCTTAATCCCGGTGTGTCTCACGACACCCGGCATCATTCAAACCCTGTACGGCGCAAAAAACACGGCAGCTGGTTATGGCTGCCCGTGGTCGGCGGCCTTATCCTGCTGGCCTGGCTCTGGTGGGGGCATGAACACCGAGGGAAAATTGTCCGGCCCGCAACCACCGCCGCTGCGAAGCGGGCACAACCGCTGGTCTTGACACGCCAATCGCCGGGTGATTTTCCACGGCCAGTCCACGACGTGCTGGAAGCACAAATCGCGCTGGCACGCCGGGCGATTTCGCCTGGTTCCATTGATAGCGCGCTCGGTTCCCAGACCCGCGAGGCGATTACGGTCTTTCAACAAATTCAAAACCTGCCCGCGACGGGCCGGCTGGACAGCAATACCTGCGCACAGCTCACGCTCGACGCGCCGCTGTTGACGACTTATACCGTCACGACGAATGATCTGGCACGGCTCCAGCCCATTGGAAAAACGTGGCTGGCCAAATCACAGCAAACGGTGCTGGATTTCGAAACGGAACTCGAGCTGGTGGCCGAAAAGAGCCATACGAACCCAAAATTGATTCAGCGTCTCAACCCGGGGGTCAATTGGACAAATGTCGCGCCGGGCACGGTCCTGAAAATTCCCGATGTGAATTATCCCGCACCGGCGGACAAGGCGGCATTTGTGGTCATCCACCTCGACGGAAAATTTCTGGAGGCGTTCGGGTCCGAAACCAACCTGCTGGCCCACTTCCCGTGCAGCATCGCGGCGCGCGTTGAGAAACGGCCGGTGGGCGAATTGCATGTTGTCGTCATCGCGCCGAATCCGAATTACACCGTGGACCCCGAACTTTTTCCCGAATCGCCCGAACTGGAGGCCATCGGCCACAAGCTGATTTTGCCGCCCGGACCGAACAACCCCGTCGGCGTGGCCTGGATCGGCCTGGATAAAACCGGCTACGGCATTCATGGCACGCCCAACCCAGAACAAATCGGACGCACGGAATCACACGGCTGTTTCCGGCTGGCGAATTGGGACGCTGCATACCTGATGCAACTGGCCTGGACGGGCATGCCGGTGCTGGTGGAACCGTAACCGGGAATTGAACTTGCACCCAACTAATGCATGGTTAAGAATCCGCCATCAGACCTGACGATGGGACGCGCCGGGCCGGAATGGCGTTAGTCAAACAACAAGCCAGCATGGACCAAATCTGGAACAGCCACACACCGGAACATCATCGCAGGCTGGGATGACGATGCAGAAACCTTCCAAAATGCAGGGGACCCGTGGAGAAAGTCCGGAGCCACCGCAACTGATCGATGAACGTTTCAAATTGATCGCCCGCGCGACGAATGACGTTTTTTGGGACTGGGACCTGGAAACCAATGCGGTATGGCGCAGCGAAGGCGCCAGTGAAACATTCGGTTATCCGCCGGATGAACTGGTCTCGGACATCAATATCTGGATCCACCGCATTCACCCGGAAGATCGCAGCCGGGTGCAGGAAGGCATCCAGGCGGTGATTAACAGCGGCAAGGAATTCTGGCGGGAAGAATATCGTTTCCGGTGCAAAGATGGGTTGTATGTGGAAGTGCTGGACCGCGGTTATGTGGTTCGTGATGCGAAGGGCAGGCCAGCGCGCATGGTGGGCGCTCTTTCGGACATTTCCCGGTCAAAGGTGATGGAAACCAGATTGAAGGAAGATCGCAATCTGCTCCGCACGCTGGTGGACAACCTGCCGGACTATATCTACGCCAAGGACATGGCCGCGCGAAAAACGCTGTCCAACGCCGCCGACGTCCGGGCTTTGGGCTGCAAAAGCGAAGCCGAGGTCCTGGGGAAAACCGATTTCGATTTTTTCCCCAAGGACATCGCCGAACAACTTTATAAAGATGACATGGAGGTGTTAAAGGGACATCCCCATATCAATCGCGAGGAAAAAATCGTCAACGCCAAAGGGGACGTCTTTTGGACGATCACCACCAAGGTTCCCCGGCGTGACGCCGCCGGCAACATCATCGGCCTCGTCGGCGGCGGACGCGACATCACCCAGCAAAAGGAGGCGGAACTTAGATTGACGGCTGAACGCAACCTGCTGCGAACCGTCATTGACAACCTGCCGGACGCCATCTACGTCAAGGACGCCGAGACGCGCAAGACCCTGACCAACAAGGCCGATTTAAACAATCTGGGATGCGGGAGCGAGGCCGAGGTACTGGGCAAAACCGATTTTGACATCTTTCCCCACAACATCGCCGCGGCATTTTTTGCCGACGATCAGGCGGTGCTCAAAACCGGGCAGCCGGTCGTCAACCGGGAAGAGAAGGTGGTCAGGTGGGACGGTGGCATCCGCTGGCTCCTCACCACGAAGGTCCCGTGGCACAACGCCGCCGGCAAAATCATTGGTCTCGTCGGCATCGGCCGCGACATCACCGATAAAAAGCTTCTGGAGGAACAGTTCCTGCGCGCCCAGCGGCTGGAAAGCATCGGCCGCCTGGCCACCGGCATCGCCCACGACCTTAACAACATCCTCGCGCCCATTTTGATTTCCACCACCTTGCTGCGGCAAAAGATCCAGGACGATGAAGGTTTGGAAATGCTGGCCCGGGTCGAGGCCAACGCCAAACGCGGCGCCGACATTGTCAGACAGGTGTTGGGTTTCGGCCGTGGTCTGGAAGGCCAGCGGATGCCGGTGAACCCCCAACTGCTGATTAAAGACGTCATGCACATCATCACGGAGACCTTCAGCAAATCCATTCAGGTTGAAACCACCGTTGCCCCGGATGTCGGATTGGTTTCCGGAGACCTGACGCAATTGCACCAGGTCCTGCTGAACCTTTGCGTCAACGCGCGCGACGCCATGCCCCAGGGCGGCAAATTAACGTTGCGGGTGAGCCATTTCGTCGCCGACGTCCAGTTCACCGGCCGGAACCCGGAAGCCAAGCCGGTGGCGTATGAGCTGTTTGAGGTGACGGACACGGGCCATGGCATTCGGGCGGAGGTTCGTGACCGGATTTTTGAACCCTTCTTTACCACCAAGGAACTCGGCAAAGGCACCGGCCTGGGCCTGTCCACAACGCTGTCCATTGTCAAAAGCCATGGCGGTTTTATCACGGTGGAAAGCGAGCCCGGAAAGGGCTCCTCGTTCCAGGTTTACCTGCCGGCGATGCCCCCAGCCGACCCGGATAAGGCCCAGCCAAAAGCCAGCCGCTGATTCCTGCAAGACTCTCATCGCGGCGGCCGGTCCGGTTGAATGACGCCGGCCGGCCGATGTTAAAGCCGCGGGCCAATTCCAAAAAGACGGTCAAATTATCATTGCCCGGAGACGGGCTTTGACCTAATGGTTAGTCAACTTGAACAAAGGAAAAATATGCCTGTTATATTGATTTCGATCATCATTGTCCTGGTCATGGTGCTGGGCCTCATCGGCTTTGTCATCGGCGGTTACAACAAACTGGTCACGCTGCGCAACCGGTTCAAGAACGCCTATGCGCAAATTGACGTGCAGCTCAAGCGCCGCTACGACCTCATCCCCAATCTCGTCGAGACCGCCAAGGGTTACATCAAACATGAACGCGAGACGCTCGAAGCCGTCACCCAGGCGCGCAACATCGCCTATGCTGCCGCAAAAGCCGCCGCCGCCAATCCCGGGGACGCCGGCGCCATGAAAAGTCTCGGTTCCGCCGAAACCGGCCTGGCCGGCACCCTCAGCCGGCTGATGATGGTTTCCGAAGCCTATCCCGACCTGAAGGCAAACCAGAACATGATGCAACTCACCGAGGAATTGACCTCCACGGAAAATAAAATCTCCTTCGCCCGGCAGGCCTACAACGACTCGGTCATGACCTACAATACCGACCGGGAGGTTTTCCCCAGCAACCTCATTGCCGGCATGTTCAACTTCGGCCCGGCGGAACTGTTCGTCATCGACAAGCCGGAGCAAAAGGACGCACCGAAGGTCTCGTTTTCCTAAATCGCGTGAGGGACGGCGGACCGCCCTCCCCAATTAATTCCCGGGACGGCAAAAGGCCGCCCCTCCCCAAATGGATTTTTTCGCGCAGCAGGACAAGACCCGCCGCAAAACCAAGCTGCTTGTTTTTTATTTTGCGCTCGCCGTCGCGGCCCTCATTGTCGCCGTCTATTTCGCCTCGCTCGTCATTTTTACCGGCGCGCAATCGCACTACCATCGTTACGGTGAGGAACCGCAATTCGCGCTATGGAACCCGCAACTGTTCCTGGGCGTGGCCGCCGGCGTGCTGGCGGTCATCCTCATCGGCAGCGGCTATAAAACCGTGGCGCTGGCCCAGGGCGGCAGCGTGGTGTCGGAAATGATGGGCGGCCGGCTCGTCAACCCGAACACAACTGACCCCGACGAACGCAAACTGCGCAATGTCGTCGAGGAAATGGCCATCGCCTCCGGTGTGCCCGTGCCCCAGGTCTATGTCATGGATACGGAGGACGGCATCAACGCCTTCGCCGCCGGGCACAAACCCGGGGACGCGACCATCACCGTCACCCGCGGCTGCATGAAATTGCTTTCGCGCGACGAATTACAGGGCGTTATCGGCCACGAATTCAGCCATATTCTGAACGGTGACATGCGGCTCAACCTCCGGCTCATGGGCATCATCTTCGGCATTCTTTGCCTCGCCATTATCGGCCGGGTTCTCCTGCAAACCGCGCGCGGCGGCGGGCGCGGGCGTGGACAAAATCCCCTGCCACTGCTCGGTTTGTTGCTGCTGGTCATCGGGTACATCGGCGTTTTTTTTGGACGCCTCATCCAGGCCGCCGTCAGCCGTCAGCGCGAATTTCTGGCCGACGCCTCGTCCGTTCAGTTCACGCGCAATCCGGGAGGCATCACCGGCGCGCTGAAAAAAATCGGCGGCCTGGGGGAAATGGGATCGCGCCTGAGCCACGCCCATGCCGAGGAATTGTCCCACATGTTTTTCGGAAATGGCGTCAGCGAACCGTTCATTGGCCTGCTCGAAACCCATCCGCCGCTCACGGACCGCATCCGCGTTTTCGACCCGAATTTCGATGGAAAATTTGCCTACCTTCGCTACGACGGGCGCGACCGGCCGCCGGAACCAGTTCCATCACCCAAACGCCCGCCCCTGCCCAATCCGTTCGGCACCGTGCTCGGCGGCGCCATTCTTGCCTCCGGTGACGTCGGACAACCGCCGGTCATCCGATCGCATTCCGTCCTGCCGAATCTGGGCAACCCGACGCCGCTGCATCTGCGTTATGCCGAACAATTGCGCAATTCGCTGCCCGACAGCGTCAAAGCGGCGGCGCGCGAGCCCCTGGACGCCGTTGCGCTGATTTACGCCATGTTGCTGAGTCCTGACGAACCGGTGCGCGCAACTCAGTTGGCCGGGCTGGCCCAGCGGGTGGATCCGGCGATTCAACAAAAGACCGCCACGCTGTTTCCCGATGTCACCTCGGCCGCCGCGCACGCGCATTTGCCGATGATCAACCTCGCCCTGGGCGCGTTGCGGCATTTGACCGCCGACCAGTTCACGCAATTCTCACAGACACTCCAATGGCTCATCGAAAGCGACGGCCGGGTGGAATTGTTCGAGTTCGTTCTCCAAAAAATTGTGCTGCACCACCTCGGCCCGCAATTCGACCAGGGCGGGCGCACCGTGGTGCAGTATTATTCCATCAAGCCGCTGGTGCCGGATTGCGCCGTTCTGCTTTCGGCGCTGGCCTACGTCGGCAGCAATGACCTCGCGGAAATTCAAAAGGCTTTTGCGACCGGCATGCCCTATTTGCGTGCGCCAGACGAGACCGATCTGGTATTGCTCCCACGCGAACAATGCGACGTAAACCAGATGGACCCCGCGCTCAACCGCCTTGCCCAAGCCGTGCCGACCATCAAGAAAAACCTGATTGAAGCCTGCATTCACACCGTTGGCGCCGACGGCGTCATTTTGGAAGCGGAAGCCGAACTGCTCCGGGCGATTGCCGACACCCTCGATTGCCCGATGCCGCCATTTATCGCCGGGGAAAACCCGTAGCCGCGTTTGTCAAAACGCGGACAAACCATCCGGAAAGACCACACCTTCAAAGGCACGGCTACAACTCATTCGCGGACCGTCGCGCCGAGATTCTGTTTGAACTGCGCCAGGAGTTTTTCATGCGCCACGTTCACCTCGGCGTCGGTCAAGGTTTTTTCCGGCGAGCGATAGGTAAAGGTGTAGGCCATGCTCTTCTGCCCTTGCGGCACGTTCTTGCCGCGGAACACATCGAACAACTCAACCGCCTCCAGATTGGCCGGTTTTGTCTGTTTCACAACTTGCAGCACGGCGTCGTGGGTCGTTGCCTCCGGCACGAGCATGGCCACGTCGCGCCGGATCGTCGGGAACTGCGGCAACGACCTGAACGATTTGGCCGGGTTCCGCCGCGCCAGTAGTTGGTCCAGATTCAGTTCCGCAAGCAAAACGGCGTCGCGCAAATCGTATTTCTTGGCCAATATGGGAGAAAGTTGGCCTATTTCGCCCAATGGTAGTTTCCCACCGAGCGCAATAGCCGCCGATTCGAGGAACAGTGCCGTGCTTTCGGCTCGTTTGGTAAACGTCACGCCGCGAACGCCGAATTGTTCGAGAAATTCCTCAACGAAACCCTTAAGGTCGAAAAAGTCAAAGTTCCATTCGAACTTTACTCCGTTCCAGAAAACTAGCTCACTATGGCCGGTCAACGCCATCGCTACACGACGTTCCTCGAGGTAAGAACGCTTCGGCGAAGCGTCCCCACCCAGGGCAAATACCCGCCCGATTTCAAACAACGCCACGTCGTAGTTTTTGCGGCTGAGGTTGTGCCGCAGCGAATGAATCAATCCGGGCAGCAAACTGGGCCGCAACCCGTCCATGTCCGAACTCAAGGGATTCGCCAGCGCCACAATCTCTTCGTCCTTCGCACTTTTCACTTCCAACTTCGAGACGAGCGTTTGTCCCTGCGCCTCATTCAATCCCAGCCCGCTCAGGATCCGCCGCGCTTCGGCAATCTGGTCATGGACCGGATCGAACGCATTGGCGCCAATCGCACCGCGTGGCGGGGTGGCGGGAATTTTTTCGACACCGTGCAACCGGGCAACCTCCTCAATCAAGTCCACCTCGCGTTTGAGGTCCACCCGGAAGGTCGGAATTTGAAACGTCATCGGCTCCGGCGAACCGCCCGATCCGACCGGACGCGCCTTGCGATTCATGGCCTTCAAGCCGAGCTGACCGAGATAAAACTCACATTCCTCCGGTTTGAGCTGGATGCCCAGCAGTTCATTCACCTTGTGATGTCGGAGGGTAATTTGCTTTGGCTCAACCGGTTTTGGATAGACGTCCACAACGCCGTCGGCCGGCTGGCCGCCGGCCGTTTCCAGAATCAACTGCGCGCAACGCTGGCTGGCCCAGTCGCAGATGCCGATGTCCGCGCCGCGCTCGAACCGGTAGCTGGACTCGCTGCGCAGGCCGAGCGCCTTGCTCGTGCGCCGAATGTTGGTCGGCGAGAAATAGGCGCTCTCAATGAGCACATCCGTGGTCTGCCCGTTGATTTCCGTGTTCTGGCCGCCCATGACGCCGGCCAGCGCGATGCCTTTTTGTCCGTCGGCGATCAACAGCATTTCGTTCGTGAGCGTGCGTTCGAGGTTGTCGAGCGTCTTGAATTTTTCGCCGGCAGCGGCCCGGCGAACGACGATGGTCGGTTTGCCATCATGGCCTTTGGCAATCAAATGATAATCAAACGCGTGCAGCGGCTGGCCGGTTTCCAGCATGACGTAATTCGTCACGTCCACGACGTTGTTGATGCTCCGCACTCCCACCTTCTCCAGGGTGGTTCGGAGCCAGTCGGGGCTGGACCCAACCTTCACGCCCTTCACTACACGCGCAGTGTAACGCGGGCAAAGTTCGGCGTCTTCGATGCGCACGGATACGAGGTCTTCACAGCGCAGGTCAGGCGTCGCGCCTGACTCTAATTTGTTTTTTCCAGTTTGAGACAGGCGGGACGCCTGTCCTACGGTAACGTCGGGCATCTTCAGTTTGTTGCCCGTAACCGCCGCGATTTCGCGGGCGATACCGATGACGCTGTTCCAGTCCGGCCGGTTTGGCGTGATTTCCAAATCGTAAACCACGTCACCGCCGGCGCGGCCGAGATATTCAGCGAAGGGTTTGCCAATCGGCGCCTCCTTGGGGAGAATCAGCAGGCCGTCCACCGGGTCAGGCAGCCCCAGTTCTTGTGGCGAACACATCATGCCCTGGCTGGTAATCCCGAAAACTTTCCGTTCCTTGATGACGAACGGTTCTTTTTCGCCGGGTTTCAACGGCAATGCAAAGTTGGGCAGGATGAGGGGGACTTTGTCGCCGACATTGTGGTTCTGCGCGCCACAGATGATCATGCGCTCGCCCTTGCCATCGTTGACCTTGCAGACCGTCAGCTTGTCCGAGCCGGGCACCTTGTCCTTGGAGAGGATTTGGGCGATGACGATGCCTTCAAACTCGCCGCCCATTTTATGGACACCCTCGACCTCGAGACCGAGCATGGTGAGCCGTTCGGTCAATTCCTCGGGAGACCAGTCGAAATCAACGTATTGTCTGAGCCAGTTGAACGTGACTTTCATCGGGACGGCCACGTTAAACAGGTTGCCCCGGCCAGTCAATGCCCTGAGTTCCGACCAAAACCGGCAACCGGTTCGGCGCCTGGATTTTGCAATCCAGTGTCGGATGAACTCGCTGGAATTATCCGGGCAATCTGCGATATTAGTTGCGCCCTTTTGTCCTGATGTATTTTGAGATGTCGCACCAAGTCGTATGAAGTTGGAAGGAGTCATAAAATTTCACGTCGAGCATGAGACGGAGGTCTGTTGTTATGAATCGGAGATCGTGGAATTGACGAAATGGAGAAAAGAACTGCGGACGGCAGGTCTGGTCGGACAGGATTTGGCCCGATATGGGGGTTTGGGATTCGGCAATTTGTCAAAACGGCTGGATGACGGAACCTTTTTGATTACCGCCAGCCAGACCGGTCATTGGGAAACATTAACCCCGGACGGATACGCCCGAATCACGGACTTCGACCCCGGCCAGAACCTTGTCCGGTCAAAAGGAATGAATCATCCCTCTTCGGAAACAATGACGCATCTTGCCGCCTATGGTTCAAATCCGCGCGTCCAATTTGTGTTCCACGTCCACAGTCCGGAAATCTGGAACGCCAGGAATGACCTGGACCTTCCCGTCACCGACCCGGGCATTGAAGGTGGAACCGTGGAGATGTTTTACGAAGTGCAGCGGCTGCTCAAAAACCGCGACAATTACTGGAAAGGCATTCTGGCCATGGGCGGCCACACGGACGGAATCCTGGCCTGGGGAGAATCCGCGAATGCAGCGGGAATCAATGTCTTGTTTCTCCTGTCCCGGGCCACCCGCGCCA
>Ga0181537_10003328_pt1 | contig 13781 bp, 11 predicted proteins | sample PEATcosm2014_Bin_39_FD_119765 | JGI IMG/M metagenome (GOLD analysis project Ga0181537, IMG submission 119765) | Peatland microbial communities from MTU Mesocosm Facility, Houghton, MI, USA - PEATcosm2014_Bin23_10_metaG | ecosystem: Environmental > Terrestrial > Soil > Wetlands > Peat | place...
ACTGATGTCATAGGCGCCCGGTTGCGCGACCTCTCCTACCACGTAGACGCGCACGGTTCGCAAGCGGGAAATGGAGACGTCGGCGGAAACATCCCGGTATGCAGCTCTGAGTGCATGCTGAACTTCCAACTGAACGTCGCCGAGGCTCTTGCCAGTTACCAATACTGGACCGGTCTCCGGCAGCGCGATGCGCCCCTGTCGATCCACGAGCCGGACCAGTCGCTGCGTAACGCTGCCCCACACGTCGATGGACAAACTATCGCCGGTTCCCACTACATAGTCAGGTCCCACGGGCAGGTCCATAGGAATCACGTCCGGCTGATTTATGGTGTTGCGGAATATCTCTGAGCCGAAACGCTCCGGTGGACGCTGCCATGCCGCCGCCTGCACATACATATCGTAGAGCGAAGGAACGTCGGCATAGGGATTGGCCGCGCGCACCATCTTCACCGACGTCATATCTTCCTGACGTTCCATGGGTCTCGGCCGCCGCTTGTTCGAACCCAGTGATCCTGCAGGGATATCGTTTCCAGCAACGGTATCGCGCGAATTGGCTCCGTCGGCGTAGGGGCGATTGCTCAGCGCCGCGGTCAAGTCGTCCGGTGCGGGGATGGTGGATCCTCGAGAACCGAATCGCGGGTCGGCTCCGGACTTGATCGCATTCGATGCCAGCTCGATCTGGGCGGCGGTTGACAGCTGCTCGCCTTGACTAAGTCCATCCGTCGACAGGTCGGTCTTCAAAGTTCGAGGCGACGAAGTCGAGGGTTGGGTATCTGGCTCGTATTGCGGATTTGTTTCGGGAGCAGAAGGCTCCTTCTCACTCTCACGCCGATGATGGGTACGGTTTTGTGCCCCTGAGGTTTCGCACTCGCTGTCCTGTTGAGGATCGCAGGTGGTGGTCTGGTCCACGTGTTGAGCGTTCCTTTCAGGGTGCAGCGACTCGCTGTCTTCCTGAGCTTCGACCTGAACCAGCCGCCGCGCGCGCTCCTTCAGGACCAGGTCCTCTTCCTTGGCAAAGCTTGATTCCGGATTTGGCGCCGGCATCAAGTACCCGTATCGCTGCAGCAGGCGAGTCGCCACCGACCGAAAAGCCACATCGCGATCGAGGCGATCGAATATGGCCTGCTCGGATAGATTCGAGTCTTCAACAACCTGTCCGTTGTCAGTAGCTTCCTTGGCTACCCACTGCTTTAACTCCACCAACAATCCCGGATCCTTAACGAGCACTGCTTTGATCTGAACCGGGGATGCCGCCACGCGGTTCAGGTTGTCTTTCGCGAGGTCGGATAGCCCCGACGTTCGGTTCCCTTGACTATCACCCTGCTGAGTGCGCGCTCGTCCGTTATTCTGCCCATACATCAGCGGGCAAAGGATGAGCACTGCAGCGCAACGTGCGGATCTCCCAAGTAGTTTCTTGGATACGAACCACAAAGTTACACTCACATGGCCTCCAGATCAGCCTCGTCCAGTTCGACAGCTACCGAGCGCATGATCAGGTCGATCGAGAAAATAACCCGGCAGCAGTCTTTTCTGCGCACGATGATGCCCTTCAGTCCCTGCATAGGACCGCTGTGTACCAGGACTCGGCGTCCCGCACGAAGGTAAGGATGAGGTTCGATCTTCAGTTCGCCCGACCATCGAGTTTGAAACGCTTCCATCTCCTCGGCCGGCAATGCGGTGGGCTGTCCATTGAACGAAACGAATCGGACTACGCCGGGCAACTGCAGCACCTGCAACTTGCTCGTGAGCGCCATGCGCACAAAAACATAACTCGGGAACAGGGCCAGCTCTAATTCCTTACGTCGGTCTTTCCAGCGCCGCACCGATCGGTACAGGGGTAGAAAGCAGAGAAAACTGCGCTGTTTGATTTGTTCAGCGACGCGCTTCTCGTGGCGCGGGCACGTATAGATGGCGTACCAGTTCTCCGGTCCGGCCCCCTGCGGCACCACTGCCGGTACATCCACTCCCACCGTTGGCGACATCGTTAGTTAAGTCCTTCTCCGCCAGTTGCAGCTTCGCCCCCTCACTTACAGGGCTATCGTGAGCTAAACCCATCTATTCAACAGAGTTACAAGTAACAACTGGGCACTACTTACCGAGCACGGCGAAGCGTAGACCGGCGCAGCTTTCGCGAAATGAGCTCAAACTAGCCGAGTTGTCGGAGAGCAGGGAGTTATTGCCGGAGACTCAGCGAAACACCGCTGATCCAGATAACGGCGAAAACCTGTACCTCCGCGTGCTTCAAGCGTAGCTTTCTACTCTTGCCCGAGTTCAGGGCCGCACGGGACTTTGCCCACCCACAGCCTCGATATTCTCGATCTTGATTTTGTTCTTCGCCAGATTGCCCAGCACGCGAACTCTTTGGCCTGCAAATGCCGCGGCTTTGTCCTGATCGTCGAGGCCGTAGATCGTCTTCTTCTCCGCGTCGAACAGAACATACTTAGAGCCAAGTTGCGCGCACTTGACGGCGCAAGTGTTCTTGTCGCGTCCCATATTCTTCATTTCGTCCATCATTTTTTCGTGGGTGCCGTCTTTGGCGCAGAGCGAATCCATGATTTCGCCAGAGAATGTTTGCGTGTTGGCTTTACCAGGTTGATCCTTTGACAGCGCCTCCATTAGTGGCGTAGTGAGAAGCAGTCCCAAACAAACGGTGAGAGTGATGCCCGAGTGAGTTTTCATTTTCCTCTTAAAGTCCAGGTGGCTGTAGAGCGGTTGCACTCCAGCAACTTAGTTAACGCGGAACCTCGAGTTGTCACGCAGAGGTCAAGACTTTGTAATTTGCTCGTCGCAATACGTTCCATTCCAAGAAGTGACAAATTGTTTACACGCATCTGACAAATGGCGCGTATCACTCGTCTAGTTTTTTGCTTCTGAGGAAAACACCAAATGTCCCATCACAGTGTCATGCGCTGGTTTGGAGTCGCCCTTGTCGGATGCCTGACCGCTTGCAGTGAGCTTGCGTCTGGTCAGACTTCATCCAGCGCGAATGCAGTGTCCGCGTCAGAGCTCGGTGTTTCTTTCGTGGAAGGTTCTGTGTCCCAGGTCGTCGTGGAACACGAGGGGAGGAAGTATGTAGTCGACGTTGCCTCCCACCAGATTCGTCTCGTCGACGCCGCGAGCCAGGTTGCTCCAGCCGAATCAAAGCAATCTCCTGCCGAGTCAAAGCAATCTCCTGCGGAGGCTGCTCATCCGCGTTCCACAACCTCTGAGTCGGCCAAAAGCAAGTTCTATAAACCTGGGGACGATTTTCTGTTCAATGTCCCCACCGGCCGGCCAGTTGAGCGGCACAGCCTTGTCATAAATTTCGCTCACCGTTTTCCGTACGAAGCGGTATTCACCGGACCCGGACGCGGGGATACGCTCTCGGGCCTCGACGACTTCTCTGTTTCGTCGCTCGGTTTGCGCTATGGAGTAACCTCGAAACTCTCAGTGTTCGCCTACCGCTCACCCAGCATCATCGGCCGCCCCATCGAACTGATGGCTGCCTATAACTTTCTCGACGAACACCACGGCGAACCCGTGAACGCCGCTTTCAGGTTCTCCGTGGATGGACAGAACGATTTCTCCAGCAATTTCTCCGAGAATCTTGAGCTGATCGTTTCCCGAAGTCTGGGCCGCCGGGCGCAGTTGTATGCCGTTCCTACCTATACGATTCATCAACGCCCCCTGCTTTCCAATCCCGGGGCCTCTCTCGCCGATGCCATGCCCAATCAACCTTGCAGCGCGCCGCTGGCGGCGGGGATTGCTCCGTCGTTCAACGCGCGTCCGTGCGCTGACACGTTTTCTCTGGCCGCGGCTATCTCGGTCGACATCCGGAGAACCGTGGCGCTGGTTGCCGAAGTCACGCCCACGTTGCTGAACGCTCGCGAGCTGGCGATTCATCGACCGGAGTATGCCTTCGGCATCCAGAAAAAGATCTGGCGGCACGCTTTCACCCTCGGCCTATCCAACGGGCCGGGATCGATCGTTTCGCTGCGGGGAGGCACGCGTGCGACTCTCCTGCAGGATCCAACGGCGGATAAACCAGGTGGCTTATTCGTCGGCTTCGATTTGACCCGGCAGCTGTTCTAGAAATGGAGAAAGGTGAAGCAGGGCGAAAATTGAACGATTCTATTCCAAATCGGTCTGTTCCCCGGAGCGGCTACTGCCGTCGGGTACAGATAGACTTCTCGCTTGATCGAGCAGCGCGCGACCTTGCCAAAATAGTCGCGCCGGAGGGTCCGTGGGCAAGTTCATTCTGGGGGTGATTCTCACCGATGCTGTGTTGGTTTTAGCCGGACTCGGCATCGCCACGCTGGGTTTCTTTCCCACCGAAGCAAACACGGCCCCGCCCAGATTGGAACAGCGCGTCGCCCAAGCTGCGCTCGATGCCTCCATGAAGCGTCACGCCCCGCAGTTGACGAATCCGCTGCCGCCGAGCGACCAGAACCTGATCGACGGCATGAAGATTTACTACGTGAACTGCGCCCTCTGCCACGGCGGCCTTGACCGCAAGCCCGCCGCTTTGGCCAGGAACTTCTATCCGCCCGCTCCCAAGCTGATTTCCGATCCGCCGGACGATCCGGAGTGGCACATCTTCTTTACGATCCGGACGGGCGTCCGTTACACAGGGATGCCCGCCTGGGACGGTGTCCTCGCCGAACCAGATATGTGGAAGGTAACTGCGTTTCTCTCCCGGATCGATAAACTCCCGCCCGCTGTCCGGCAATATTGGCAGGACACCTTCAACGTCGATCTTCAGGCTGGTGAGGATGGAAAAGGCCACGAAGAGAAACCAAGCCCCAAGAAATAGGACGGCTTGACCGGGAGGGAAGACACTTCGTCTGCGGTCCCAGAGCGCCGATTCCTAGCACCTATTCCGTAGCGGGTGGGATATACAGAGAACAAACGCACCGTCGGCAAATTGGATCTGCCGCGATTTCGAGGTGCGCCCGAAACCGCAATGCCTCCGGTCCGTTCAAGATGTCCGGCAGACTTTGGGTCCAGATGTTCCCCATCGCAGCATGAAAGAAGCACGGGCGCACTTCGCCGGATGCGTCAATTACGGCGGAAACCCAGGGTGCGTTGCAACGGGGAGCCGCGTTTGGGATCTGGCCAAGGTGGGCGCGGAAATGATGGACGATTTTGCGCAGCTTACTTGCAGTTTCAACGATAAAGCCGGAGTTCAGTTCAGCACTCCGCTGACTTATCAACTGTTCGATCTCTGAGTCCAGGGCTTCGACTTCCTCCGCGTTAAGCGCAATCTGGTGTTGCCGCTCTTCACCCCATCCCTCTGGCCTATTGAAAGCACTGGAGGTGAGATCAGCCGCCAGGAATGAAATGGAATCCAATCCGGTTTCTTTTGCACCGGCAATGGTTGCACGAAGCGACTGGTGATTCTCCTTTTGCACAGTGCACCGCGCGCGAACCACCATCTCCGGGCGAACTTGCCGTAACGCCCGAACGCCCATTGCCATCTGTTCATATGCGCCTGGGACACGGCGAATGCGATCATGCACTGCCGACGGACCATCCAGGGACACGATGACGTCGTCGACACTCGCCGCAATCATCTCTGAGTGGGCCTTGAGTAGCAACCCCGCCGTGAGGATCGTAACTCGAATGCCCTCGCACCGAAGCATTTGAGCCAGAGAAGGCAGCTGGCTGTTCATTTGAGGCTCGCCGCCTGAGAAGACTACCCAGCGGACTCCTAACTCTCGGAAAGAAGCCAGGTGCTGTTGCAAATCCGACTTCGTTATTTCCTGAGGCTCCCGAATTCTCCAGATGTCGCACATCACACATCGGCAATTGCACTGATTGTGAGGTGAAATGACAATGACGGGGAGACTACGAATCATATGGGGGCTAAGATTCGCGGGATCGCTGGTTGACGCGTCCCCCAGCGGCGATATCGAGATCACTCTATTCATCGCGCTTTCATGCCCACCGAGTGCGTTCAAACCTGAGAAGAATATGATCGGCAAGCAAGCGGATACCAGGACAAGTTCCGAGCAAGGAATCGACCCGCTTCTGAAAGCTGAATGCTCGCGGAGAGCGGAGCACCAACGGTTCCAGATAGCTGGGCGGCACAGTGACGCCGATTCCCTTTACTGACTTCAGCCGAAATTTCGGGGCGAACGTACGCGCCAGCGATCGTACCGACGGATAGGAGACGTGAACCACCGCCCCATCTGCCAGCCGCGCGTCGACTCCTTCGCGATGAAAACGCCGAAACGCTTTTCGCGGGTTACCGTGGGCGAGATACCAAATAAGCTCCCACAGGCAGCACGGCCCCATCAGACAAAGTAAAACCGAAGCGCCGGGGTGAAGCAACTGGCCGAGGTCCGAGGCGAATTGCCGCAAATCTTTAACGCAATTAAGGGCGCCGAAATTTGAGAATGCTCCATCAAAAGGGCGTTCCTCTCGCAACTCGCTGATTTCCTCAGCGGCCACCAAGTGGGGCTGCACAAGCTTTGAATTTCCGGTTTCTGTAACCCGTCGCGTGGCCACAGCCAGCATTCGCGGAGAACTATCGCACGCCACGACTCGGACGCCGCAACTTCCGAGAAAGCACGCATCAACTCCCGTACCACACCCGATTTCGAGCACCCGATCCCCAGAGCGGAAGGCTTTTTTCAGTTCCATCCACACGGACGCGCGCTGAGCCTGGCCGATTCTCGACGCAGTAAACAACTGGTCATAGTCATCGGCAACGGCGTCAAAGGGCGCATCGTACAGCGGTCGGTGTACGGACAACATCCCGTTCAGACCTCCAGTTCTGCTGCAGTCGCATTCAGATTCGTCCGGGCTTCTGCGATTCTCGTTTGCAACGCGGCAACCGCGGACGGGTCACTCACCGCCGCCTTCGTCAGACGCTCCAGTTCGACCTCGTTCCGTAGCAATTTGTCAGCATGGCTATAGAACTGACGCGAATGGCGGCCATGAATCCCGACCTCGCGGTCAGATCCCACACTCCATGGCTTTGAATGCTTGACGCGATTCTCTACTTCGAGGAAATAGGGGGTGCCTTTAATGGGATAGGCGACGGTCGTGAAGAAAATATCTGGATCGGTTTTCTTGACGTGTTCAACCGTGGCCTCAATGTCTGAAAGTTCCTCGCCCTCGTAGCCCCACATGAGGAACATCCCCGATTGGATTCCGTGCGAGCGGCACAGCGTGACCGCGTTCCGAACTTGCTCGACCGTAACACCCCGTTCCATGGCGTCGAGGATCCGTTGCGATCCGCTTTCAGATCCGATCCACACTCGAAAGCAGCCCATGTCAGCCAGTGTTTCCACCACACGCGGGTTCAGACGGTCTGCGCGGGAGATGCACTCGAAGGGGACTTTTAAGCCTCGCCGCTTTAATTCCTCAGCGTATTCGAACAACCAGCCGGGATGAATCGTAAAGACATCATCCGCCATCCATGCCATGTCGGGCTGATATTGCTTCACCAGCCATTCGAGTTCGTCGGCGACGGCGCTGGGATTTCTGCGACGATGCGTCTTGCCGAACACCTCGTGGCTGCACCAGCGGCAGTGGTAGGGACAGCCACGCGCGGTGATGAGAGACACAGATCCCTGGCCGTGGTGTTCCCGCCAAGTCTCGACGTATCGCGAAAAATCGATCGATTGCCGATCCGGCCAAGGCTGGGCATCGAGGTCGCGAATCTGTTGCCGCGGCTTGGTCCGCACGATCGATCTATCGGCGTCACGGAACACAATTCCGTCCACGTGGCGGAGAGCGTCCAGGCTACGCAAGCGAAGCGCTGGAACCAACTCCTCCATCGTCAGTTCCCCTTCGCCGATCACCACAACGTCGGCCCCCGCTTCCAGGTATTCCGAGACGTATGTGCCCGGTTCCGGCCCACCGACCACGGTCTGCCAACCGGCCTGCCGGGCCACTCCTAGAATCTCGATCGCGTTGGACCGAGTCATGAGGTTGGCATAGACGCCCAGCACTTTCGGAGGTGTCTGCTGTAACAGCGCAAACAGCTGCTTGCGCGAAGCGAAGGTGGAATCGAAAACCTCAACATCCATGCCCTTCTCGCGAAGATGCGAGCAGATATACAGAATTCCAAGAGGGGGATAAGGCTTCATGATTTGAAGCTCTTTGGGATCTTCGTACAAGAAATACCCGTGGGTGAGAAGTAGGTCCATAGTGGTCAGAAAGAGGGCATCGATTTAGGCATCACCGCTGGCGATGTTTACGTCGGCATGCAATTGCACCAACGGCGTGCTGGCACAAATAGCAGCAAGTGTAGGACGAGGGTTGCGGCAGGATTGTTCCAGTCGCACGACATTGTTCCATAGCGTTTCCGCCGGAACCGCAGCTTTTTGCCGCTGCGAGGAGGCATTCCGGGCGTCCACCTGAGCGTGCAGCGCATCATGTAACGCGTGATAAAACTCGTCGGTGTAGGCGCCGTGAAACATCATCGAAAGATCGTCGCTGTCGGACCAATTGCTTTTCTGTCCGATTTGCATCTTTACTCGCTCGAAAAACTTGGTACCGGGCAGAGGATATGAAACTGATACGCCAATGTCGTCCGGTCGGGTAGCGCGAACCATCTCCACCGTCTTCTGAATGTCCTCCCAAGTCTCCCCTGGATATCCGAACTGGAGGAAATAGCAGGCGCGAATACCCTCGTTTTGCAGGTTCTCCCTCGCAATTGCGAACTGCTCAATGTGAGTTCCTTTGTCCATCGCATCGAGGATCTTTTGGGAGCCCGACTCGACCCCCATCCACACCTCAGTACAACCCGCTCGGTGCAGAGCCCGCACCGTGCTGCGGGTCATCAGGTCGACACGTGACTGCATTTTGAAAGGCAGCACTGCATCCAGTCGCTCAACTTGTTCGGCAAGGTCGCTTACCCATTTCGCCTGCAACCCAAAAATATCGTCGGCAAACCAGAGATGTTCCGCGTGGCAGTCATGCTTCAGGCGCCGCATTTCCTCTGCCACGCTGCCGGCTGATCGCACCGAGAATGCGTCGCCGTAGATGGGTTTGGCACACCAGTTGCACCGGTATGGGCACCCCCGGCTGGCAACAATATTTGTTGAAAAATAGCCGTGGGCGGATTTCCATGAGTCTCGATACTGATCAAGGTCCACCAATTCTCGAGCGGGAAACGGCAACGCATCCAGGTCGCGCATGAGAGGGCGACTCCCGGTGCGAAATACTTCATCGCTCTTGTCTCCAAGCAAGGCCAGTCCTTTGATATGGCTAAATGCGGCATTCTCGTTGCTCAGTAAGCTCTGCACTACTTCTAACAGCGTCCATTCGGCCTCGCCCGTCAGCACACAGCGAAATCCTTTTTGGAGATAATCCAAAGCGTGATCAGAGGCATCGGAACCATTTACGATCGCGATGGCACCGGCTTTCCGCGACGCGTCAAGGATGTCGTACGCGACCTCGCGCATCCGTGTAAGGCACATCTTGGAAAGAAAATTGAAGTTGTCTTCGTAAACTACAACGATCCTGGGCCGGTGTCGTTCCAAGGCCGACCGGAACCCCTCCGCCGGATCATTGAGCATGGTGTCGAAAACCGCCACCGATATTCCGAAGCGTTGGAGCAGGGCAGCAGCGTACAGCGTGCCGAGCGGAGGGTAAGGTCGCATCTTCCGCGTCTGCTTTCGGTCATAGTAGAGATGATAGGAGTGTGTTAGCAGAACGTCAGCCACGCCGGTAACCCCTTGCAGTTGAAAGTAAGAACATCAGCAGACTTCCTGGGTCGGTTTGCTTAGAGCCCGGCCTGTCAGCAGCGATCGCCTTGTCACAACTTTCTCTACCGTCCGCGATACCCACAATTCCCACGGGAACGAATACCGGTTCTTGCCAATCCGCCAACGGATCGGAGCGCCGAGTGCACGCCGGACGTTTCGCCGGAGCCACGGTATTTTCTTTGTCGCTTTTCTAAGTTGATTGTTGAGCAGGAAGTATTCGAGACTCCGTTTGAGCCTTCGCAACTCTTCTCCTTGCAGCCAGGGCAGGACATTGACGCCGAGCGCCAACGTTTCCCATTCCTTCAATGACTCTGGTTCGTGCACTCCCATTTCCCGTAGCTGGGGCCATATCGGAATACCTGGATAGGGGGTGAAAATGTTGGGAGAAAAGCTGACATTCCAATATTGCTTCGCGATGTCGCTCATGAAGCGAAATGTCTGCTGACGGTGTTCCTCGGTTTCGCCGGGATATCCCAGAATGATATTGAAGACCACATGAATGCCGGAGAGGTCAGCTTTACGAGCGGTCTCCACCATCTGCTCGACATGCTGAAAGCGCTTATTCATTAAGTTCAGGACTTCCTGCGATCCGGACTCCGTTCCAAAGCCGATGTGGTACACGCCACTCTCAGCTAGTGTGTGCACCTCGTCTTCCGTCATTGTGGCCAGGAAGTCGGTGGAAGTTTGAAAATCCCAACGGAACTTTAACCTGCTGTCGATGATCCCGCGCGCGATAGCAAGCGCACGTTTTCTGTCAACCAGAAAATTCGAGTCAAACAGCGGGACATCTTCAATGTTGTAGCGGGGAACCAATTCCGTCAGATCGTTGACCACGCGCTCCGCGGGATACGCGTTGAAACGTCGTTTGTAGAAAACCTGATCGGTGCAGTAGTTGCATTGATACGGACAACCAACGCTGCTGGTATAAGCCAGTTGGCGAATGCCCGAATGCTGGGCGTAGATTCCGTGGTCCACTAAGTCGTAGGCGGGCGCGGGCAAGTCATTAATGTTCGCCACTCGCCGCTCCGGTTCGTGGATGATGCCGCCGCCGTCTTTGCCGCCCTCTTTGAACGAGAGACCGCGGACTCCGTTCCAGTCCTGTCCTTCCGAGATCCTCCGCACGAGTTCGAGAAGCGTCAGTTCGCCCTGGCCTCGCACGATGGCATCCACGAAGGGTTCACGCAACGTTTGATCTACTGCCAGGCTGGGATGCCAGCCGCCAAATACGATCGGCAACTCCGGACGATGCCGTTTTACTCGGCTGGCAACCCGAACCGCCGCTCCAATGTGGGGGCCGGTAAGCACCGATATGCCCAGGCAGAGCGCATCCTCAGCCTCCCGCAGAATCGCCTGCTCGTAGTCTGCGGAGATTAAGTTATCAATAAGCTTGACCTCGAAACCCGACTGCATCAGGGGCGACGCCAGGCAAAGGAGTGAGAGAGGAGCGCCGAGTGCGGGACCGTCGTACGGTGGGTAGAAGAGCACGACTTTGTTCTTCGTAGGCAATGGGTTCCAGTGACCACTCGCGCATAAGGCGTTCCGCTACGCTCAAGCCCTGCGCGTTCAGCCATGCCAGACGTCAGCCGCCACGGTCTGGGAAGTTCCGAATCTAGGACCATAGCCACGACTAATTGTCAGAGGAGTGTCAAATCCGTGTCATTTCTCGTGCGGGTCATTGCTTTGGTCGTTGAGGATTTTGCAGACGTTTTACAAATCTGAGACAAGTGCGCGCTCGCGAGTCAATACGATTCTGCTTTTCAAGAGCAGATGTCCGCCTAACTGCCATGATCCTTCTTTACAACCCTAAGGCAACCCGATCTCGCAATCGCCGCCTTCCCCTCTCAGTCCTCTCCATTGCGGCAATGCTGGAAGGCAAAGAAGAATACGCTATCGTCGACGGAAACCTCGACGCCCATCCGACAGAAACTTTGGTCGCACTTCTAAAAGAGCATCCTGTCGAATTGCTGGCTGTCACTGTGATGCCCGGGCCTCAGACCGTCGGCGCCGTGGCTACTTGCCGCGAGATTCGCGCCCGGTTTCCGAACGTCCCGATCGTATGGGGGGGCTACTTTCCCTCGAACTATACTGCCGCCACTCTTAACGTAGCGTATGTAGACTATGCGGTGCGCGGGCAGGGGGAGCAAACGTTCCTTGAACTGCTGGAGGCAATTCGCGGTAATCGCGACCCGAAGACAGTCTTAGGACTTTCCTACAAAGGCTCGGATGGAGCCGTTTGTTACAACCCAGACCGTCCGATGCGAAATCCCGGTGATTTTCCCTGGTACCCGTATCACCGGCTGCCCGTGGACCAATACCTCTTACCTACCTTTTTGGGTCGTCGCACCGCAGTACACCAAGCCAGCATCGGATGCCCTTATCGCTGCAATTTTTGCGGAGTTGTTACGTTTTCGGGCAGCCGCGAGAAAATGGAACCGCCAGCTCGAACCGAGCAAATGCTCCGCCATTTGGTTCAAGACTATGGAGTGGACGCGGTACAGTTTTACGACAACAATTTCTTCTTGCGCGAGGATCACACTCGTGAACTCGCTGACCGTCTTGCCCCACTCAAGACTCGTTGGTGGTGCGAGGGCCGAACCGACGTCCTTGTGAAATATGGGGATGCCACTTTCGAAGCCCTTCGCCGAGCCGGCTGCACCATGATTTTTTTTGGCGCGGAGTCAGGCTCCAACGAGACGTTGAAGGAGATGAATAAGGACCTTCGGGCAGAGGACACGTTGGCTCTTGCGGCGCGGATTCGCAAGTTCGGCATCATCCCGGAATTCTCTATTATTTTTGGTAATCCCAAAGACCCGGACGGAGACACGGAAGAGTGCATCAAGTTCATCCGGCAACTCAAACGGTTGAACCCGAGGTCCGAGATCATCGTCGAGCACTACACGCCAGTGCCCCAGCGCAAGGAAATGTATGGCGGAGCTGAGGGCAAGTTCGAATTCCCGACTACCGCTGATGAGTGGGCCACTGAGCGATGGCAACGCTTCGCTACTCAGAAAGATCCGAATACGCCCTGGTTGCGGACTCATACCAAAGAGCGCATCGATAACTTTGAGTTAGTTGTGTCTTCCAGGTGGCCAACAGTTCAAGACCTGCGACTACCCACCTGGGGGCGGCTGGCGCTAAAAACTCTGAGCAGCTGGCGGTACCGGCTTGGTTATTATTCAGCGCCTTTAGAACTTCGGTGGATTCAACAATTCATCAACCTCCGCAAGCCGAAAGAGGAAAGCCTGTGAGCGCCTCTGAACGCATCGGAACTCCTTTACCCGATTGCGAGCCCAAAGTGCTCTCGTCATCTTGTGGGCCGTTCGTCATGGGCGTGAGAGATGGCTATGAGCGCTGGGCGCCTACCTACGACCATTTTCCAAACCCGCTGCTGGCTCGCGAACAACGCTATGTTCTCCCGTTACTGCCCGGCCTTCGGAATCGCCGCGTTCTCGACCTGGCTTGCGGCACCGGACGCTGGCTGACACAACTATCAGGGGTCGGTGCACGCCCAGCAGTCGGAGTTGACCTCTCATCCGCGATGCTGCGAGTTGCCGGCGATAAGAAAGAGCTTGCGGGAAGGGTCGTCCAGAGTGATTGCTTAAGGCTTCCGTTCCCGCCTTCGATCTTCGATTTCTCGATCTGTTCGTTTGCGCTGAGACATATTCAGGACCTACGCAGTGCGGCCGCCGAGCTCTTGCGGGTGATGAAGCCTGACTCTGACTTGTTTATCACCGACCTTCACCCGGAAGCTTACGCGAGAGGCTGGCGCACCGGGTTCCGCGACCAGCAGAGCGCGGTGCAGGTTCACACCCTGTCGCATTCCATTGAGGACATCCTCCGGGCTTTCAATTCGGCGGGTTGCGAATGCGTCACCCACGTCGACCTCTGCCTGGGGGAGCCGGAGAGGCCGATTTTTACGGAGGCGGCAAGACAGCACTTGTTCCAAGCTGCCTGCCGCGTACCGGCCGTCCTGTTCTGTCATTTCAAACAGGTTTCACAAGCAAAGGTATATAGCACAACGCCATGAACATTCCAGTGGCCCGCGCAAACCAGGCCTATTGGGACCTGACCGCCGAGAAC
>Ga0181537_10003329_pt1 | contig 13779 bp, 15 predicted proteins | sample PEATcosm2014_Bin_39_FD_119765 | JGI IMG/M metagenome (GOLD analysis project Ga0181537, IMG submission 119765) | Peatland microbial communities from MTU Mesocosm Facility, Houghton, MI, USA - PEATcosm2014_Bin23_10_metaG | ecosystem: Environmental > Terrestrial > Soil > Wetlands > Peat | place...
TTGGAGCGTCCCGGCGTCGCCCGGCCCCGCGCCGGCCGGTCCGGCGACGACCTCCCCCGCCGCCCCCGCTTCGACTTCGGCGCCCACGCTCTTTACGACGGCCTCATCCGCTCCGCCCGCCGCCACGCCCATATTGCCCGCCGCGCCTTCCATCGCGGCCTCTCCCGCGCCTCCCCCTCCTCCTTCCGCTGATTCTGACCCGGCCCAGGACCTCGAGGATATCCTCACGATTCCCGGCCTCGATTCCAAGCCGACCGCCCAGTCGCGGATTCTTTATGCGAAAGCCGCACTGGCCCGGATGCAACGCCGTCCCCGGGACGAAGCCCGGATTCTGTCGGACATCGCCAAAAAATTTAAGCCGGAGGATTTGAGTCCCATCGTCCTGGGGCAGGTGGGAGATGTGCTCGTTCAAGATGGACAAGAGGCGCAAGCCGTGCCTTTCTATAACCAGCTTATGGATGCATACGACCAGAGTTCCGTCGTCGACTTTGCCTACAACGGACTGGCCAAAATCGCCTACGATCAAAAAGACTACCTGACGGCGAATAAATATTACTCCAAGGCCCTCGACAAGGAACTGGCGGCCAGCAAGCTCAAGGACATCACGCTGGGCGAGGCGCAGACGCTGCTCGCCCTGAACCGCCCGACCGAAGCCCAGCCTTTATTTGAGCAGGTGGCCGGCACGCGCGCCTGGCGCGGCGAAGCGACCGCGCTCAGCGTCTTTTCCCTGGGTGAAATTCAGATGGCCCTGGGAAAATATGCCGAGGCTAACGCCTACTACCAGCGCGTCTTCGTCGCCTACCAGAAGTACCCTGCGATCCAGGCCAAGGCCTACCTGCGAAGCGGAGAAGCCTTCGAGAAGCTGGGTAAGATTCCCGAAGCCATCAGGACCTACCAGGAAATGACCAACCCCGATAAAAATCCGAACCTGGTGTCATATCCCGAAATCTCAGATGCGAAGCAACGACTGGAAGAACTGGCCCAAAAATGAAACGGCTTACTTTTCTCCTTTTTGTCCTCGCGGGTTTCTCCGGTGCCTGCGCTCAAACCATTTTGCTGAAAAACGGACAAACCGTGCCTGCCAATGGATTGACGCGCAACAACGACATGGTCATGGTCTCCGTCAAAACTACCAACGGGGGCATGGGGCAGATCGGATATCAAGTCTCCGACATATCCGAATTGAATCTTCCCCCGCCCGGCGTTTTGAACTTCGTCACCGAGCAAATAGCCAATGGCGACTACCAGAACGCCCTGGCCCAGATCGATCCCGTGGTCGCCTACCAAAAAACGATCCGAGACATTCCCGGCAATTGGTGGGCAAAGACGGCGCTCGTGGAAGTTTCGGCCCTCATCGGCCTGAACCGGATTGCGGACGCAACCGCGCTCTCCAATGAAATCTCCGGCTTCTCGAATGATCCGGAAATCCTCACCACCACCAAACTTCAAATCGCCCTGGTGACAAAATTCACCGACCCGCAACAGGCGCTGGCCGCCTACGATGCCATTCTTAGCCAGAGCACGGACGCCAAAACGCTGAGTCAGGCTTGGATCGCCGAGGGAGATGTCCACTTTTCCCAGCACGAATTCGATGAAGCCCTCATGGCCTACCTCACCGTCACGGTCTTCTACCCCGACCACAATCCGCTGATTTCCAAAGCCCTCTGGGGAACGGGGCAGTCCTATGCCAAACTCAAGGACACCGCCAACGCCATGAAGACCTACCAGCGATTGGTCTCCTCTTACCCGGACACCCCGGAAGCTTCCTTAGCCCGAGCAGAACTCAAGAAGAAAGAAAACAAAACGTGAACCCATACCCGCCATCCCCTCGACTCATCTTCTCTCTCACCCTGGCATTACTGCTCATGGTCGGATTGCCCCACCTGCGAGCGCAGGACGCATCAAGCCCCGCCGCCGACGCTACGACCCCGGCGGCCGGCGCTGCTCCCGCCGCCACGACCAAAACCCTCTTGCAGCAAATACAGGAGGGCGGATGGGTGATGGTTCCCATCGGCCTCTTCTCCCTGGCCACGGTCTACCTGGTCGTGGATGGAATTATTCGCACGGGCCGCAAGAAAATTGCGCCTGTCGAGCACGAGCAACGGCTGCAAAGGTATTTTCAAGGTGGTGATTACGTCGGCGCCTTCCAGTACTGCAAAGCCAACCCTTCCCCGTTGAACAATGTCATTCGCGTGGGGCTGAGTCTCCTCGGCGATGGCAAGCAAGCCGTCGAAGAAGGCATGCTCGGAGAGCTATCCAAGGAAAATTCCCGACTCCAGACCTGGATCAGTTACTTGTCCGTCATCGGCGTTTGCTCGCCCATGATCGGTTTGCTCGGGACGGTCACCGGCATGATTCGAGCCTTTGCGACCCTGGGCACGTCGGGCATCGGCGATCCCTCCAGCCTGTCCGCCTCCATCGGCGAGGTGCTCGTGGCCACCGCCAGCGGCTTGTTCATCGCCATCCCGGCCTTCATCGCCTTCTACTTTCTTCGCAACCGCGCCACGGCGGCCATGCACGGCATCCAGGATATTATTGCCAGCCTGTTCCGGAAAATGCCTTACGAATCCATGGCCGGCGTGCACATCGGGGACGATGTTATCTACGCGGCAACTCCCAGCTGGCTCCAGACCGCACCCGCGGCGGCGGCTGAATAATTAATCGGGCAACCTTAACCCCAATAAATCCCTATGGCAGGCGGTGGAGCATCCGACGGAGAACCGGAATTTCAGGTGGCGCCCATGGTCGACGTCCTCCTGGTCCTCCTGGTGTTTTTCATGATGATCACCTCGGCCCAGGTGCTGAAGGTGGACCGAACCATCACCCTGCCGGTCGCCCCCGACGCGCAAAAGGCGGACAGCAGGCGCAGCGAAGTAATCGTCAATATTCGCTGGCATCCCGAGACCAAGAAGCCCGAGTTTGTCATTGATGACCGCTCCTATGCGACCGTTGAAGATCTTGCCGCCCCTTTGAAATCCGCGAAAGCCGTCGGTGAGCAAAAAGTGGCCAAGAGTGACAATCCAACCTTCCGGGCCTTGATCCGGGGCGACCATAACCTGCCCGCCCTTTATGTTTCCCAGGTCATGAACGCCTGCGGTGACGCGGGAATCAGCGACATCTCCTTTTCCACCCTCAATAAGTAAATTATGCGCCGCATCGAGAGCAATGTGAATGACGGGAGCGTGGGATTTCAAATCGCGCCCATGATCGACGTCGTCTTCGTCATCATGCTCTTTTTCATGCTCATGGCGGGAAGCGTCAAGGTGGAAAAGGAACTCAACTCCAAATTACCGGGAGTCTCTCCAACCCAAACCCAGACCGATTTCGTCGACGAACAAATCATCGGCATTTCACTCCAGGGCGACATCACCCTTAACGACCAAACGTTTGACTCGCCGACCAGTACGGATCTGCCCCAGTTAAAAGCGACGCTGGAGAGATTGAAGCAGGCGAGCGATGCGGCCAAAACCCCCGTGCTCATCACCATCATCAGCGATCCGCAGGCAAAATATAGCCGCACAATCAACGTCCTCGATGCTCTGGCCGTCGCGGGAATCGGCAATGTCACGTTCACCGTGAGTGAGGATGATGAGTGAAAACGCCGCGGATAGTTTCAAGTCCGGCTGACCAACGGAAGACCAAACGCAAGCGCTACGCCGCGATCAGTGGAAACGCGCTCCTCTTCACCATTTTGGTCCACGTCGCTTTCGGCGTGATCGCCGCCTACTTCATCGTCGAGCACTTTCAAAAGAAACATAACAATTTCGTGGCCCAGGCGCAGACCCACGAAGAAACGGACATCGAGCATAAAATCCAGGTGGCCAAGAGAAACAGCGAGCAGAGCGCCCCGCAGGATCTCAAGCGGATCGTGACCACCGCCGTATCCGACATTGTCCTGCCCGAACCTCCCGAAGTTCCCCCGCCGGATGACGCCACACCCACCATGATGTCGGGCGTGGGCGGGGATGGGCTGATGGGTTCGGGCAATGGCACCGGCACGGGCGCCGGAAACGGGACCGGCGGCAACCCGTTCGGCGACGATACGCCGCCCGCCAAGCCGGCCTTTGAGGGAACTTTTTATGATTTTAAACAGACGCGCGAGAGAAGGCCGACCGATATGAACGTGAAAAAAGAACTCGCCTTACTCAAGGATTTTTTATCCAACCAATGGGATGAAGATACTCTCAAACGGGATTACTTCAGCAGCGACAAGCACATCTACGCCAACGAAATTCTCATCCCGTTCCAGGATTCCAAGAATGGTCCGCGGTCCTTCGGACTTAATGATGTCCAGCCCGGCTTTTGGGGTATTATTTATCACGCCAAGATCACTGCCACCCGCTCTGGAGACTTCACCCTGGCAGGTTACGGAGACGATTTCCTCATCGTCCGGATCAATCACGAGGTCGTTCTCGATTCCGGCTGGTTTCCTCCCGTTACCGATCTCGATCGTAACAAAAGCATTCCTCACGGACCCTGGGTGAACGATCGCTCGAATAAAGATGTGGTGGCCTATGGCGCAGCCGTAATCGGCCCGCGATTCCATATCGATGCGGGTGAAGATTTGAAAATCGACGTGCTCATCAGTGACGCCAATCCCGCCAACGGAATCGGACGCTGCGGCTACTTTATTATGTTATTGGAAGCCGACAAGGACTACACCACGAAGGACGCCGAAGGTAATTTCATTTTGCCGGTGCTTCAGCTTCACGCTGATCCCAATACGAAACGCACCGGGGAATATCCTCCGTTCACCTGCAATCCCGAAGATGCCCTCATCGGGCCGCCTGATCCCAATGCTCCCCCCGGAATCTAAGCCGCTTGGGCATAACAATTGGGATCGATAAGCTGGAATGGTCTGGCCTATCTTGCCGCCCAGATCAGGCCGCGCCGGGTGATTTCGCGGACTTGCGGCGTGGCGAATTCCCGCGTGTCGTGTCCAATGGACGAATAAAAGACCCGGCCCCGGCCATGGCGCCGCTTCCAGACCACGGGCATGACCGTGCCATTGATCCACGGCGCGCTGATGGTCCGAAACGTTGTCGTGGCCAGCACCTCATTCGACGGGTCGACGTGCAGGTAATATTGTTCGGAATGGATTTTGAAATCGCTGAGACCCGCGACGACCGGATCGTCCTTCCTAACGACGTTCACCTCGTAATCGGTGTGGTTGTCGGGATGGGCCACAAATTGTCCGCCCACGGCAAATTGATACAAGGCGTTGCTCCGAAACGCATCGCCCATCCCGCCGTGGATTCCACCCAGCCCCACGCCGCTTTCAATCGCGCGCACCAGGTTGCTCTCCTGTTCTTCCGCCAGCCGGCCCATCGTCCAATGCGGAATAATCAAATCGAAGGTGGTGAGTCGCGCCGCATCGGCCAGCGCCTCGAGCGTGACGGCCACCTCGACCTCAAAATCGGCGGCTTGCAAATCCGCCGCCATGATGGCCGCAGTTTCCATCGGCATGTGGCCTTCCCAGCCGCCGCTCACGATCAACGCCTTCTTTTTCATCGCAACTTTGATTCTCTTTCCAGCAAGGCCCGTTTCCGTTTCACGCCCCAGCGATAGCCGGAAAGATGACCGTCGGCGCGCAAAACCCGGTGGCACGGAATGGCCACCGCAATCGCATTGGCGGCGCAGGCCCGGGCGACGGCGCGCGCGGCCCTGGGCGAACCCATCCGTTGGGCGATTTCCGCATAGCTCGCCGTTGATCCCGCCGGAATTTTGCGGAGAGCCTGCCAGACCCGTTTCTGAAAAGCGGTGCCCCGCACATCGAGCGGCAGATCGAAACCGCTTTTCGGTGCTTCAATCAAACCGATGACGAGATTGACCATGCTTTTAAACTCGCGATCGGCGCCGATCAGGCGGTCTTTCGGAAAACGATCCCGCAGATCCCTGGCCAGCGCCTCCGCCTTGTCGCCGAGCAAGACCGCGCAAATCCCCTTTTCCGAGGCGGCGACCAGAACGAAACCGAGCGACCATTCCCCCACGGCAAACTGGACGGTCGATCCGGCCCTGCTTTTTTTCGCTTTCAGCAATCTGTTCGTCATCCTTTTTTACTCCGAAAATTCCTGCCATTTCCTCAGCTGCTCCAGCGCCTTGCCCGAGTCGAGCGCTTCCGCGCCTTGCTCAAGCCCTTCTTCCAGCGATGCGGACGTGCCATGGGTCCAACTCGCCACCGCCGCGTTGATCAGCAGCGTCTCGCGGTCGAGACCCTGTTCTTCGCCGGAGAAAATAGTCTCCAGGCGCGAGGCGCTTTCATCGGGGTTGCGCACCAGCAGCGAGTCGAGCTTTTCGTGGATCGCATCGGGCACCCGGCTCAGGCTGGTCAAATGCACGCCGCCGGGCAGGCGCAGCGTGCCGCCGAGCAAAGTCGTGCCGTGCGCGCTCACTTCGCCGATCATCTGGTGGCTCTCTTCATCCTCGCCGCACACCACGGAGAAGAGGGGGCACTGCATGAGTTCGAGGGCGCTTTGATAAAGCGCGACGTGCTGCGGCTTGAACACCCCGACGAGCCGCGCGTCGGGCCGGGCGGGATTAAGCAACGGCCCGAGCAGATTAAAAACCGTCCGCTGACCCTCCGCCGCCAGCGCCCGCCGCACCGGCGCGATGACCGCAAACGTCGTGTGATAGGCCGGCGCGAACAGAAACGCGCAGCCGACTTTTTCGAGGCATCGCGGGACTTCCTCCGGCGCGAGATCGATCCTGATCCCCATGGCTTCCAGCACATCGGCGCTGCCCGAGCGCTTCGTGATGCCGCGATTGCCATGCTTCACCACGGGAATACCCATCGCGCTGAGAATGAACATCAGTCCGGTCGAGATATTGAGCAGGTTCAGCCCCCCGCCGCCCGTGCCGCAACAATCGAGCAGCGGCCGGCCGTTCCACGATCCGCGCAGGCCGGGATCGAGCGCCTGGGGAAGAAAAGCCTCGGCACATGCGGCCAGTTCCGCCGCCGTTTCGCCCCGCAACGCCCACGCGCGGAGAAACCCGGCCTTGACCTTGTCGGCGACGGCGGCATCCAGCAACTCACGCGCCGCCGCGCCAATTTCCTCCGTCGTCAGGGGACGCGCGGGAATGAGAAGCGTCAGGTCAGGCAGCATGGAGGCCATCATGCGCTCGTTTGCCATGCCTGCGAGAAATCATTCAGACCGCCCGCTCACGCGCTCTGGACGATGACCGCCGTGCCGTAGCAGAGAACTTCCGTAATGCCGGGCATCATTTCGGTCGCGTCGTAGCGGACCCCGATCACGCCGTTGGCGCCGAGGGCCGCCGCGTGTTCCGCCATCTGGTTATAGGCGTCGAGGCGCGCGCGCTCACAAAGATCGGTGTAGATCGTGATATTGCCGCCGAAGATGGTCTGGAGTTGCGCGCCAAACTGGCCGACGACGGAGCGCGAGCGCACGACGATTCCGCGAACGAGGCCAAGCGTCCCGGCAATTTTATAGCCGGGCAGGTCGAAGGCCGTGGTGATGAAGCGATGATCCATTGATTCCTCCTTAGCCGCTGTGTGAGCGGCGTTTGACTTTGATTTGGGCGAGTGATCGTGCCAGCGAAGCCTGGGTCGCCTCGAGTTCTTCTCCCTCGAGGGTGTTTGACTTGAGCAGGTCTTCCGCGCGCTTGACCGCGACTTCCGCGGCCTTTTCGTCGATGTCCTTTTCATTGACCGCGCCATCGGTCATGACGGCGATGCTGTCGCCGGTGATTTCGGCAAAGCCTTCGCCGATGGCGAGAATCTCAACCTTGCCCTTTTGGGTGATGCGCAGTTCACCGGCCTTGAGTTCGGCCACGGTCGCTTCGTGCTGCGGGAAGACGCCCATGTCGCCCTCCGCGCCGGGGAGTTCGACGAAATCGGCCTCGCCTTCAAAGACCCTGGCGTCCGGCGTGATGATTTCGAGTTTGAGCGTGGCCATGGTCGGCGGAGGTTAGGAGCGGATCGTCTCGATGTTGCCCTTCATGTAGAAGTCGCCCTCGTCGATGTCGTCATGCTTGCCGTCGAGAATTTCCTTGAAGCCCTGGATCGTGTCCTTCAGGGAAACCTGCACGCCCTTCGTGCCGGTGAAGACTTCCGCCACGGTGAAGGGCTGGCTGAGGAAGCGCTGGATTTTGCGCGCGCGCGCCACCAGCACCTTGTCGTCGGCCGAGAGTTCGTCCATGCCCAGGATGCTGATGATGTCCTGCAGGTCCTTGTACCGCTGGAGCACTTTCTGCACGCCGCGCGCGACCGCATAATGCTCCTCGCCGACGATTTCCGGCGTGAGCGCCTTCGACGTGGAGGCGAGGGGATCGACGGCGGGATAGATGCCGAGTTCCGCGATCGAGCGTTCCAGCACGATGGTCGAGTCGAGGTGCGCGAAGGTGTTCGCCGGCGCCGGATCGGTCAGGTCGTCCGCCGGAACGTAGACCGCCTGGAAGGAGGTGATGGAACCGTTTTTGGTCGAGGTGATCCGTTCCTGGAGCTGGCCCATCTCCGCCGCCAGCGTGGGCTGGTAACCGACGGCGCTGGGCGTGCGTCCGAGCAGCGCCGAGACTTCCGAACCGGCCTGCGAAAAGCGGAAAATGTTGTCGATGAAAAGCAGCACGTCCTGGTTTTTTTCGTCGCGGAAATATTCGGCCATGGCGAGGGCGCTCAAGGCCACGCGCATGCGGGCGCCGGGCGGTTCGTTCATCTGGCCGTAGACCAGCGCGACCTTCGACTTGGAGATGTCCTTCTGGTCGATGACGCCCGACTCGGACATCTCGTGGTAGAGATCGTTGCCTTCGCGCGTGCGCTCGCCCACGCCGGCAAATACGGAATAGCCGCCGTGCACCTTGGCGATATTATTGATCAGTTCCATGATGACGACCGTCTTGCCGACGCCTGCGCCGCCGAACGCGCCGACCTTGCCGCCCTTGGTGAAGGGACAGATCAAATCGATGACCTTGATCCCGGTTTCCAGCACCGTCGACTTGGTGTCCTGGTCGATGAGCGTCGGGGCCGGGCGATGAATGGGATAGCGCTTGGTGAACGTGACCGGGCCGCGTTCGTCGGTCGGGTTGCCCAAAACATTGAAGATGCGTCCGAGCACGCCTTCGCCGACCGGGACCGAAATCGGCGCGCCGGTGTCGTGCACTTCGTTGCCGCGCTTCAGCCCTTCCGCCAGCGACATCGCCACCGCGCGGACCCAGCCTTCGCCGAGATGCTGCTGGACCTCGAGCGTGAGCTGGGTCGGTTTGCCGCTCACCGTGTAATCAACGGTGAGGGCATTGAAGAGTGAAGGCAGGTGACCGTCGGAGAATTCAACATCGACGACCGGTCCGATGACTTGAACAATTTTACCGACGTTGGCGGTGGGGGTGGCAGTGGCAACCATGATGAGTTATTGGGGAGTGATAAAACCGACGGGGAAAAAGAGACTTCAGTATAGGGTGAGAGAAGGCAAGACCGCCAGTAAAACCGCCGAAGAGTTATTGATTGGCCGGCGCCGGATCGGGCGGCGGTGCGAGGCTGGGCGGATTGGCGGATGAGCCCGAGGGTGAAGATGAATCCATGATCGGGCCCGAGGGCGTATCGGCGGTCGGTTCAGACGGCTGCTGGCCGGCGGGAGAGGCTGGAGCCGGAGTCGACGCCGCGGGGTTCTGGGGAGAAGGAGCCTGGGAGACCGCCGGCTCTTGCGGGGGCTGGCTGGGTGCGTATTGCGGCGCAGGCCGTTGGGCCACGGCGGGCTGGGAAGGACTGCCCGGAGAAGTGAGGTGGACTTTCGTCATGTCCACGACGCCGAGAATGTGGCCGGGGGTGCCGGGCTGGATCAGCAAGCGAAGGTTGTAGGGGCCGGAAGAGCCAAGAGGCCGCGCGCGAAAAATGTAGGGAGGTGTGGGACGCCGGTCATCGTCGCCCGGATATTTGGCCGTGCCGGTGTCTTTGACCTCAAACCGCGATTCGACGTATTGAAGCAAACCCGGCTGCATCTTCAGAATCGGCTTGGCGTCGTCGTCAAAATCGGGATTGGCGTCGGCCCAGGCCACCACGGGAGCCGCGAAAAGCCCGATCACCAGCGCTGCGGAAAAAAAGATCACTCCATGTTTCATATACACTTAGACGCAACAAGAGGGCAGATTGCTTCAATGAAACTAAGCCATCATCGCCGCCGCCGAGGAAATCTCCAGGATTTCGTTGGTGATGGCGGCCTGACGCGCCTTATTATATTCCAAGGTTAAATCTTTCACCAATTGCTTCGCGTTGTCCGTCGCGCTCTTCATGGCGACCATCCGCGCGCTGTGCTCCGAGGCGCGCGATTCAAGGATTTTCTCGTAAAGCTCAAGATGCACGTAGTAGGGAAGCAGCTTGCCCAGCAGCTCCGCCGCGTCCGGTTCAAAATTATACGAAACGGTCGGTTTCCCTTCCGTCGTGGGTTTGGCCCGTTCCTCGCGCTGGGCCTTTCCCCGGGCCTTCGCCGCCTCCAGCGTTTCCGCGCCGATGGGAACCAGCGGAAAACGGGTCGGCACCTGCGAAAGCGTATTGACGAAGCGGTTGTAATAAATCTCGACCGAATCGAACTGGTTTTCCTCGAACTTCTGGAGCAGGAACCGGCTGATCGTCTTGCTCTGGGCAAAGGTGGGGCTGTCCTTCAATTCAAAGTCGGCCAGCAGATTCTTTTTCAGGCGGGCGAGGACCTGGCGGCCCTTGCGCCCGACGCTGATGTAAACCTTGTTCGGATTGTCGTTCCGGAGCACGTCGCGCAGCAAATTCGTGTTGAGCGGCCCGCACAATCCCTTTTCGGAAGTGAGCACAACCACGGCGGTTTTTCCGCTTCTTTCACCCTTTTGGAGGAGGGGATGGCTGACTTCATTCGGCCCCATCCCCGCGTAAATATGCGCCGCCATGTCGTCGAGGCGATCGGCGTAAGGACGCAGGGCGATGGCGGCCTGCTGGGCGCGGCGCATTTTGGTGGCCGCCACCATTTGCATCGCCTTGGTGATCTGGGCGGTGTTCTTGACCGACTTGATGCGCCGGCGGATGTCGCGAAGATTAGCCATTTTGGGAAGGTAAAAGGGTAAAAGGAAAAAGTAAAAGGTAGCAGCGGAAGGTACTTTTACCTTTCCACTTTTACCCTTTCACTTGCTAGGCGTACGTTTCGGCGAACTGTTTGACGACGGTCTTCAACTGGGAAGTGATGGCGTCATCGAACGCGCCCTTGTCGCGGACTTGGGCCAGGAGGTCCGCCTGCCGGTTCGTGAGGAAATCGGAGAGCTTGGTCTGGAAGTCCTTGACCTTGTCGACCGGGATGTTGTCGAAGAAATTATTCTGCACCGCCCAGAGGATGACGGCCTGCAGCTCGACGGGAACGGGGTGGTAATTCTTCTGGTTGAAGACTTCGACCACGCGCGCGCCGCGACCGAGCTTGGCCTGGGTCTTCGCGTCGAGATCGGAGCCGAACTGGGCGAAGGCCGCGAGCTCGCGATACTGGGCGAGGTCGCCCTTGATCTTCCCGGCGACCTGCTTCATCGCCTTGATTTGCGCGGCGCTGCCCACGCGCGAGACCGAGAGTCCGACCGAAATGGCCGGGCGGATGCCCTGGTAGAACAGGTCGGTTTCCAGATAAATCTGGCCGTCCGTGATCGAGATGACGTTGGTCGGGATGTAGGCCGAGACGTCGCCCGCCTGCGTTTCGATGATCGGCAGCGCGGTGAGCGAGCCGTTGCCATATTTCTCGCCGAGCCGTGCGGCCCGTTCGAGCAGGCGCGAGTGGAGATAAAACACGTCGCCCGGATACGCCTCACGTCCCGAGGGACGCTTGAGGATGAGGGAAATCTGCCGATAGGCGACCGCGTGCTTGGAGAGATCGTCGTAGATGATGAGGGCATCCATCCCGTTGTCCATGAACCACTCACCCATCGCGCAACCGGAGAAGGGCGCGAGATACTGGCTGGTGGCCGAATCGGACGCGGTGGCCGACACGACGATGGTGTAGGGCAGGGAACCGGTGGCGCTGAGCGTGTCGATCACGCGCGCGACGTTGGCGTTCTTCTGCCCGACGGCGACATAGATGCTGTAGAGGGGGCGGAAGCCGGGCTTGCCCTCGTTTTCGCGGTTGATGCGGGCCTGGTTGATGATGGCGTCGATGGCGATGGTGGTCTTTCCCGTGGCGCGGTCGCCGATGATCAACTCGCGCTGGCCGCGGCCAATCGGGATCATCGCGTCGATGGCGGTGATGCCGGTCTGAATGGGCTGCGAGACCGATTTGCGCGCGATGATGCCCGGCGCCAGTTTCTCGACCGGATAAAAGACATCGGTCTTGATGTCGCCCTTGCCGTCGAGCGGTTTGCCGAGGGCGTCGACCGTGCGGCCGAGAAGCGCCTTGCCGACGGGCACCTGCAGAAGCTTGCCGGTGGTGTGGACAATGTCGCCTTCCTTGATTTTGGAGAAATCGCCGATGATGATCGCGCCGACCTCGGTTTCTTCGAGATTAAGCGCGATGCCGGTGATGCCGCCGGGAAACTCAAGCATCTCGTTGAGCGCCGCGCCGGAAAGACCTTCGATTTTCGCGACTCCGTCCGAAATTTCGCGGACGGTGCCGATGTTGGTTTGAGCGACGTCCGTTTTAAGGGAGACGATTTGGGCTCTGATTTCTTCTAGGAGGGTGCTCATAAGGGGGAGAGAAGCGAAGAGTGTAGAACTTGGAACTTGGAACTGGAAGGCAGTTCTAGACCGAGGTTTAACTTCTTCGCTTCATTTCATTAGTTCTTAGTTCTACGTTCTTCGTTCTACGTTTAGGTCAAGGCGACTTCAAGGCGGGCCAGGCGGCCCCAAATGGAGCCGTCCCAGATGCTGTTGCCGCGTTGGATGCGGATTCCGCCGAGGAGGGCGGGGTTGGTTTCATAAAAATTCCACGAGGCGGGGCCAAAGCGGTTTTCCATCTCGGCGAAAATGGCCTCGCCGCGGTCGGGCAGGGGAGACGCGCTTTCGACCCGGACGGAGCGTTCATCAATCGTCATTTTGACCAGTTGTTGCAGCCGTCCGAGGATGGCCAGGTAGTTGCGCGGCTTTTCCGTGACCAGAAGCTGGACCAGGTCGCGGACATTCTGCTCAATGAGCGAACCGTCGGGGCGCAGGCAGGCGCGGTAATACTTCTTGGCGCTTTGACGGGAATGGCGGTCGATTTTCATGGGCGCTAGTTATTGGTGGCTTCGAGCTGGCGCAGCGTCTCGGAATTCAAGCGGGCCTGATCGTCCGCAGTTAAAACTTTTCCGGCAACCTTTTCGGTGGTCTGGATGACGAGTTCCCCAATATGCTGCTTGAGTTCCAGCATCAGGCGGTTGCGATCCAGAACGGAAGCCTCGCGGGCATTCTTGATGATGTCCTCGGCCTGCCGGGTCGCTTCCCTGGCGCGCTGCTCGGTGACCGCCGCCGCGCTTTTCTCCGCTTCGGCGATAATCTTGTTGGCCTGTTCGTTGGCCTTCTGGATAATGCTCAGCCGGGTCGCCTCGGCGTCGGCCAGTTCCTTCTTGATCTTCTCGGCATTGGCCAGCGACTCTTCAATTGTCTTCTGCCGTTGTTCAAGGATGGTGCGGACCGGCTTCCAGCCATATTGCCATAGCACCGTGAACAGAACCGAAACGGCAATGCACTGGGCGACGAATTGCTGGAGAGTAAAGCCAGTTTGGAGGCCGACATTTTCAAAATTAGTTTTGATGTCGCTGAGATCAGCCAGAGGCAAGTGAGGGATAAACATGGTAGTGAACGCACGCCGCCGGTGAAAGCCACAGGCAGCGATTTGATGGATTATTTCCCAGCCAAAA
>Ga0181537_10003330_pt1 | contig 13776 bp, 10 predicted proteins | sample PEATcosm2014_Bin_39_FD_119765 | JGI IMG/M metagenome (GOLD analysis project Ga0181537, IMG submission 119765) | Peatland microbial communities from MTU Mesocosm Facility, Houghton, MI, USA - PEATcosm2014_Bin23_10_metaG | ecosystem: Environmental > Terrestrial > Soil > Wetlands > Peat | place...
TTACTTAACATGGGGTCGTGACAATCTGCAGTTGGCTTATGACTCACTTCCCCCAACCGCACCCTTCGCGGCGCGCGGCCCGAGTCCAGCTAGGAGATTCTGTCCTGGCTGCGATTCGACTAGAAGACGGCCGGCGCACCAGAGCAAAACTCCAAACCATTTCAGCCACGGGCGGCTTGCTGCATCTGAACAGATCGCTGTCGCAGGGCGATTTCGTCGAAGTCGCGTTTCAGACGCAATCTGGGCCGGTGCACGGCATGGCTGAAATCCTGAGCCCGACGCGTAAAACTACGGAGGGCATTCTGCAAGCCTTTCGCTTCGTCGCGCTTGAGGATGACGACAACCACCGGCTGCGCTCGTCACTGGCGCACGTGGTGGACCGGAATTTGCTGGGCCTGAAATCGAGCGCGTTCTCCACACTGGGAAACGTGTAGAGCTGGATCTCGGCCGCGGCCGCGAAGGGCACGCACTCTCGCTATACTGGTCTGGCTTAGCCGTTCCGGGTTCGTTGATTGCCGTCTTGGGGATCAAACGGCGCAATGTTTGCGGCGCGGTTCCGACGCAAGATTGATGACGCGAGAAATCACCACGCAATCCGCCGAGGAGACAATTGCCTTCGGACGAACGCTGGCGGAATTGCTGGCGCCCCCGAAATTGGTGTTGCTGCGCGGCGATCTCGGGGCGGGCAAGACCACGCTGGTTAAGGGCATTGCGGCAGCTTTCGAAGCGGCTGCCGAGGAAGACGTTACCAGTCCTACCTTTACGCTGGTGCATGAATATCGCGGGCCACGCGCCAATCTCTTCCACATTGATCTCTATCGCGTAGACACTCCGCGCGAGTTGGAGACGCTCGGACTCGACGACCTGCGGGACGGTAACAGTATTCTGCTGGTCGAATGGGGAGAGAAATTTCCGCGTTTTTTGCGGGAACGCGACGTGGAGATTTCGTTGGAGCGGGAAGGGGAGAGCGGGCGGAGGATTAGGGTCAGCAGCTAGGGTGGGCTTGGCGTGGGATAGGTCAAACGGCAGTGGCCGGAATGTCGAGGTGGCGACGTTGGTTCGGAACTCGCGAACCGGTTCTAAAACCCCATGATATTGAATCCGCAATCCACGTAAATCACTTCGCCCGTGATGCCTGAGCTCGCGTTTGAGGCCAGAAAGACGCCAGTACTGCCGACTTCGTTTACGTCGACGTTGCGGCCCAGAGGAGCGCGCTCGGCGTGGGCTTTGTGCATGTCGCCGAAGCCGGCGATGCCGCGGGCGGCGAGGGTTTTGATGGGCCCCGCGGAAATGGCATTGACACGAATATTTTTCTTTCCTAATTCGTAGGCCAGGTAGCGCACCGTGCATTCGAGCCCGGCCTTGGCGACCGCCATCACGTTGTATCGGGGCACGACTTTTTCCGACGCGTAATACGTCATGGTCATGATCGAGCCGCCGTCTTCCATGAGCGGTGCGGCGGCGCGCGCGACTGCGACCAGCGAGTAGACGCTTACATCGAGTGCAACGCGAAAACCTTCGCGCGTGGTGTTGATGAAATCTCCCTTGAGTTCGTCGGCGGGAGCGTAGGCCACGGAGTGCACCAGGGCGTGCAGCTTGCCGTGGCGCTCCTTCAACGTGGCGAAGAGGCGGGCGATTTCTTCGTCTTTGCTGACGTCGCACATGTAGGCTTCGGCGCCGGGGAGCGAGAGGATGAGGTCTTTGGCTTCCTGCTCCAAGCGCTCGTTCTGGTAGGTGATGGCCATCTTCATGCCGGCGGCGTGCAATCCCTGGGCGATGGACCACGCAATGGAGCGCTTGTTGGCGACTCCGAAGACCACGGCGGTGCGGCCCTGCAAGTCAGAGGACATGGGAGGCTCCTGGGAATGGGACAGAATAACAGTTCGCGGAGAAAATTCAGAAGTCACGTTTTCCGGCGTACCCGTTTGATATGAGCGCGCGGGACTTTGCGCGCTTTGCCTGCTGTATCTTCAACGGGGCAAATGGAACTACGTGCAGGTGGTGCCCGAAGATTGGGTGAATGCGAGTAGGCGACCGTATCCCGATTGCGAGTCGGGCGATAGATATTTGTGGTGGACGGGCGGACGCGGCGAGCGGCAGGCCACAGTCAATATCTTTTCCGGATGGAAGTTTCTGGGCTGAGGGCCATCTTGGACAATATGCCATGGTTGTGCCGTCGCTCGATCTGATCGTCATAAACCGCGCGGATTGGGACATGACGAAACGCACGGTGCACAAGCGAGAGATCGCACGGATGGTGGAGATGGTGGTAGCGGCCGCGCCGGCAAACTGAACGTCGTATCGGTCCTGTAGATGCAAAATTCCTTTGCTTCTACTTTCTGCGCCGCGGCTCCTGCAGACCAGTGAGTTCACGTGAGCCTGGCCTGTCGCCCGAACAGAGTCAGAGTCAAGAGCCGCGGGCGAGTCGCCCGCGTCCACACCAAGCTGCTCACTCGAAACTGCTCGCTCTTGCGTGGCGGCGCGTTCGGCGCTAGGATTCGCCTGCTGCGGAATTGAAACTCTTTAGAGAGACGCGTGTACTACGCGTTACGGAGGGTGCACGATGAGAGTCTTCGGCAGGTGGCTGGTGTTGGCTGTCGTATTTTGGGGCGTGGTGGCGAAGCTTCCGTCGGGGGCGCAGGTCGACCATATTGTGATTGCCGCGGGCACGCCGGAGGATCACGATCTGCAGGTGATTACCAGCGAACAGGACGCGCAGAAGAAGCTGGCCATGTACGGCGACTTTGTGCAGAAATACGCGTCGAATCCCGCCGCTGTGGCCTATGGAAACTGGCAGATTTCGCAGGCGTACCAGGCGTCCGGAGATTTTCAGAAGGGGCTCGAGTACGGAGACAAGGCGCTGGCTGGTTCGCCGCATAACCTTGACATCCTGGTCGGGCAGGCCAGTATGGCGCAGCAATCGAAGAACAATGCCAAGCTGCTGGATTACGCGGTGAAGAGCGGCGAGGTTTGCGCTTCGATCGGTAAAGGAGCCAAGCCTGAAGGCGTGAGCGACGAAGACTTCGCGCGCCAGGTGGCCGACGAAAAAACTGCTGCGCAGAGCAGTTGCGAATTTCTGGAGACATCTGGGTTCAACGCAATTCAAACCGAACCTGACGCTCACAACCGTTTGGACTACATCGAAAAGTTCAGCGCAGCGTTTCCGGAATCGAAGTTCAAGGACCAGGTGGCGAGCTACGCCATGGAGACGCTGGGGCCAGGGCAGTTGAATGATATGCCGCGACTGATCGCGTATTGCGAAAAGACCCTCACGACGAATCCCAACTCGCTCGTGGCGTTATTGGAGTTGGCCAGTTTCTATTCGGAAGATGCCAAACCCGGCAGCGCGGCCAAGGCGATCGGGTATGCGCAAAAGGCGATCGCGGTGGCCAATCCGGATGCCCCGGACGCCGACACAACACGCAAGCTTTCCGCTGGAGTCGCGCATTCCACGCTGGGTTATGCGTATATGAAACAGGAAAAAACTGCGGCCGCAATTCCCGAGCTTAAGTCCGCAGCGGCCCTCCTCAAAGGACAGAACGATGTGCAGTATGCCATTGCGCTGTACCGGCTGGGCTTCGCCTACGCCAAGCTGAGCAGAAACACGGAAGCGCGCGACGTACTGATCGAAGGCGTAAAGATTGCAGGCCCGGTGCAGAGCATGTCACAGGATTTGCTCAACAAGGTCAACGCGGCTCGGGCCAAGGGGAAGTGAGTCGGTGAACGCGACTGTTGATTGCTGATTTCTGATTGCTGATTAAAACCCCGGGGCTTGAGAGCTCTTCAATCAACGTTCAGCAATCAGCCATTGGAATCACGGTTGCGGTTTGACGAGTTGATCCGCCAGCAAATGCGCTTTCACCGCCAGATTGTGAGCAAGCTCCAGGTCTCCGGCTTGCAGAGCCGTTTTTGATTGCGCCTGGTACTGATGGATTTGCTTGACGGTCTCCTGCTGGCTCGAATCCAGCGAATGCCCGGCCGTCGTCTTTAGTTCGTCCTCGGTGGAGGCAAGCAAGCTCTCGGTGTTGGCGCGCTGCGGAGAATTTTTGGCCGCGACAGTGCCACCGGTGAGCTGCACTGTTCCCTCAGCCGTTCCCCCGTTGCGAACAACCACTTTCGGAGGGGGACAGGGAGGAAGATCGGCTGAAGCCGATCCGGCCGCTGATTCGGAACTGGCCGTTGTCGCGGGATCGGACTGGCGGCTCTTGGGTGACGTTTTGACGTTGGCGGCGGCTTTGCAGGGGGCTGCATTCTTAGCTGTGCTTTGGGACTTATGTTTCGCGACTGCGGGCACTTTCTTCGGCGCCGACGAGGAAGCCGAGGCTGAACTGTTTGCTGGAGCAGGCGGCTTGGCTTGCGGTGCGCTGGGGCTTTGAGGAACTGGGGCGGACGAGTCCGCTGGCTTCGCCTGAGACGCATCCTGGTCCGATTGCGTCCAAGCGCGAATACCGGCCGATGCCGGTCCTGAACAAAACATGCAGAGGGAAAGTAGTACGGCCAGAGTCATGCCAGGGTCCCGAGTAGAATGCTACGGCAGCCACGAGTATTCTACTCCGGTTTGGCGGGTGGTCGTGTGAAACGAAGGGCCCACACATAATCTCGGAATTTAGCTCGTTACGGCCACAGACTTCGGCTAGCGCGCGGCTATAGAGAAGACTGAGATTCCTCTGCCGCGATGAAAACGCGTCGTTCGGAACGACAAGGTGTTGTAGAAAGGGTATGTCGAAGGGACGCACGGCTGGATTGCTGCCGAGACGGCGGCACTGCTCTTTTAGCCTGCCGGCTGCGATAACTCGGGGACCGAATGCGCCGACGGTTCCTGCCCTGTTTCCGCGCTTCCGGGCGCTGCGGGGATACGAAACCGGAAAGTTGTGCCTTGGCCTTCGAGCGATTCAAACCCTACCGAGCCGTGATGCCACTGCAGAATCTGGTACGCGTAAGCCAGGCCCATGCCGCTGCCGTCTTTCTTGGTGGTGAAGTACAGCTCAAAGATCTTTTCATGCAGGTCGTGAGCAATGCCGCAGCCTCGATCACGAACTTCCGCGATCACGGTATCGCCCGTGCGCTGGGATGAGATGGTGAGTGGGCCTCCCTTGGGCATTGCCTGAATGCCGTTCAGCACTACGTTGAGCAGCGCCTGCTTGATGAGGTCGATATCCGCCGTGATGGGCAGCGGCTCGTTCGGCAAGGTGCGCTCGATGGTGACGCCATGCTGTTCCGCATCCGGAGCGGCGAGCATGGCCACTTCTTCGAGCAACCGGCGGAGGTCGACTTCTTCCAGGTGCAGATCACGGGGACGGGTGAAGTCCACCAGGGTTTGCACCACGCGATCCAGCCGCCGGATTTCGCTGTCGATGATGTCCATGTGACGCCGGGCATCGGGCTCGGTATGCGCCAGCTTGTTCTGCAGCAGCTGCAAGTGCAGCACGATAGCGTTGATGGGATTTTTTACCTCGTGGGCGACGCCGCGAGTGAGCCGTCCGCTGGCGGAGAGGCGGCGTGACAATTCGATTTCGTCTCCGAGGCGCTCGACCGATTCGGCGTCGCGCATGATCAGCAGCGCGCCAATCTGCGTCGATCTTTCCTGCACGAAATCCAGCGACACCTGAATGCGGCGGCCGTCCGCCAACTCGATTTCGTGCTGCAACAGCGTGCGCTTGCGTTCGAAAGCGTCGAGCACGATCGCGCCCAGAACCGAATCGCGGGTGAACACCTCGTCTACCGTGTGGCCAAGAAGTTCTCCGCGCGGGCGACCCAGGAAACGCTCCACCGGGGCGCTGACCAGCACGACGCGCAAATCGCGTGCAAACAGCATCAGGCCGTCCTGCAGCTTGGCCATGAGCTGGTCGACATTGTCTTTGAGCGCGGAAAAAATCTCCTTGGTGTCGCGCACCTGGCGGCCGAGATTGGCGATCTTGAGAGTCACCAGGCCGTATTCATCGTGGCCCGATTCTTGATCCGTGAGCGCGGTGTCGCCTGCGCCCACGCTGTCGAGATTGCGATTGATCGCCTTCAACGGTCCGAGAGCGAGATTGGATATTCCTGCCGCGAGAAACAGCGACACCAAGATCGAGGCGATCGAAAAATAAACCGCATGGAGCAGCCGGGGCGTCAATTCGCTTTGCAGAAAGACGGTGGAAACGCCGATGCGAATCGTCCCGAAATCTGATCCGTTGAGCTGGAGCGGGTAGGTGACGTCGTAAACGCCGGGCCGGTAGACCAGACGAGGTTGGTCCCACAGGCGAGCCTTCAGCACCTGCCTGAAGTCGGTACGGGGGGGGGCGATTTTTCCCGTGAGGCTCGCATTGGTGTGGATCAGAGCTCTGCCGTCGAGGCTGACGATGGAAGCGTCGTAGACGAAAGGCCAGTTGCCCACCGCGGACTCCAGATTGTTGAGGAGATTCACGTCAGTGGGCAAGTAATTCGTCACTGCCTTGTGCAGCGCGGCCGGATCGCTGGTGTCGATCGGAGTGCTGGTCAGGTCGGGTACATCGTTCTCGATCGTGTAGGCCAGTTGTTGCGCCAGGCGTGTGCTGCTCTCATAGGCGTTGGTGAGCCGGAGGCGGAGAATCTGAGACAGATAGAGCAGCGAAAACGACGTCACCATCAGCGTAACCATAAACGTGATGGTCAACACGATAATGATTTTCCGTCGCATCATGGAAAAAATGCCAATGCCGCAAGATTGCTGTGCGAGCGCGGAGCTCAACGGCCAAAGCGCGATCAAAACGATACTTTGATCGCAGCGCTGGAAGCGCTGGCGCCTCCCAAAATCAACTACGTCTAGTTACCAGGAACCTCTTCCTCCCGGCTCGGAGTCCCCTCGGCGGCAGCACTGCCATATTCCTTCAGCTTATTATGCAGGGTTTTCAAACTGATTCCGAGGATCTCGGCGGCCCGCGTCTTGTTGTTACTGGTGGCTTCCAGAGTTTTCAGGATCAGCAGCCTCTCCGCCTCTTCCACCGTTGTGCCTACTCCGAGGCGGACGGCGTCGGGATCGTTGGAGCCGCTGCGGAGCGGGGCGTGACCGAAACCCGGCGGCAGATGTTTGGTTTCGACCATCCCGCCGTCACAGACAATCACAGCGCGCTCAATCGTGTTGCGCAACTCGCGAACATTGCCGGGCCACGAATACCCATTGAACAGGTTGAGCACGGCCTCGCTGACCGCAGCCACTTTCCGCGTGTGCTTGGTGCTCATCTCGCCGAGCAGCAGTTGCACCAGGTCGGGGATATCCTCTTTGTGTTCGCGGAGCGGCGGCATGTGGATGTTGAAGACGTTGAGGCGATAGTAGAGATCACTGCGCAACTCGCCGCGGGCCACGGCCTCTTCCGGAACTTTATTCGTTGCAGCCAGAACGCGCACGTCCACCGGCGTTTCCACTCGGCTGCCGAGGCGGCGTATTTTGCGGTCTTCCAGCACGCGCAGCAGCTTGGCTTGCGTGGCCACTGGCATTTCGCCGATTTCATCGAGCAGAAGGGTGCCGCCCTCTGCCAGTTCAAAACATCCGGTGCGTCTCTCCATGGCTCCGGTGAAGGAACCTTTTTCGTGTCCGAAGATTTCGCTTTCGATCAGAGTTTCGGGAATGGCGGCGCAGTTGATGGCGACGAAGACCCGCTCGTGCCGCGGACTGAGATCATGAATCGTGCGCGCCACCAGTTCCTTGCCGGTGCCGCTGGCCCCTGTAATCAGCACCGAAGCGGTGCTGGGCGCAACCATTTCGATGAGCCGGAAGATTTCCTGCATCTTCCGCGAGGCTCCGCTCAGCCGCCCGAGCGATCCCGCGTCCCGCAGCTTGCGCCGCGTGGCTTCCAGTTCAGCCCGCGTCCCGAGCAGCGCGGACGCGTTGGTCAGCATGGTGCGCAAGCGGTTGGTGTCGATCGGTTTGGTGAGGTAATCGTAAGCGCCCATGCGCATGGCCTGCACCGCGCTCTCGATGGTTCCCTGAGCGGTGACCAGCACCACGGCGATAGTCTGGACTTGTTCCCCTAAGTGACCCAGCAGTTCGATGCCGCCCATGCGGGGCATCTTGAGATCGGTGATCACGATTGAGGGAGACCACTGCGAGGCCTTTTCCAGACCCTCGACTCCGTCGCTTGCGGTCTCGACGCGATAGCCCCAGGAAGTCACAATCTCGGCCAGCCCGGAGCGCTCGTTTTCCTCGTCTTCGACGATCAAGACACGTTCTTGTCGCATGCTTGGCCTTATCCCCCACCCTTTGCTCAACACTCTGTTCTTGACACTCTGTTTCTCACCACCCGGCGCAACCCACTCGGGCCGCAGCAATCGGGACGAACTCACCCCGTACTTACCTCCCCCAGGACGAACTACCACGATACGCGGCTGGCTTCCAGCGGGGCAAGCTGCAGTATGGCCCCGGATAAGGTTGCGGGCGACGCCTACCATGCTTCGCAGGCATGCAGCGCACCAATTTCAATTTGAGACGAGTCTGGTTCCCTTAAACGTTGCTCATGTTTGGTCCTCGCCAAGTCCGTGCTTCCGTTTTGATGCCGGTGTGAGGTACAATTAGTTACTTCCTAGGGAATTCAATCCTTATCTCGGCCAATCACTACTTTTTCCATCGGCGCCTCCATGAACCAGTGCAGGCGCACGAACATCCATGGAGGATGACATGTCACCTTGTTGCAATGGGCGCATAGGTCGCGCGATCGCCGCTGGACTATCCTTGTTGTGTGTCGTTATGTTGTGCGCAGCTATATTTTCGAGTCCTGCCTTCGCGCAGGCTGACTCTACTCCGAAGTGGGACGTTTTTGTGGGATATCAGTGGATGCATCCCGGCGCCACGGTGCCTACGCCTTTTAGCGATCCGAACAATCCCACTCCTTTCACGGTCTCGGACGGCTCGGGCGTGGGTGGGGCACTTGCCTTTAACTTCGATCCGCATTGGGCTGGCGAAGTGGACTTCGGCCATAACTGGCTCCAGCAAGGCAACAACGACACCACTGCCTCGCTCGGCCCCCGATTTATGTGGCGCACCGAAGACGCCAACTTCTTCTTGCATGCCTTGTTGGGCCTGAACCGCCTCTCGGTAGCCGGTCTGAACGGGGCCAACGGCATCGGCGCGATTCTGGGTGGTGGAATGGATCTGCCGATTCGCAGGGGATTCGCAATCCGCTTGTTCGAAGCGGATTATGTTTGGGCGCGGCAGAACTATGCGGATTTCGCCGCCCCAGACTTTCCGGATCTGCGCCGTCCTACGTTGTCCGGTGTGCGGCTGCGGACGGGCCTGGTTTTCAGTTGGGGCGGTGCTCCTGCTGTGGCTCCGACTGCCGCGTGCTCGATCCAACCCGCGGAAGTTTTGGTGGGTGAGCCTTTGACGGCCACGGTTGTCGGCAGCAATTTCAATCCGAAGCACACCGTGACTTACACCTGGAGCGCCACCGGTGGCGTAGTAGCCGGCAAAGACACGACTGCCGCCATCGACACGACCAATGCCGCGCCCGGCAGTTATGCGATCACGGCGCATGTCACCGATCCAAGAGAGAAGAGCAATAACGTCGCCACTTGCTCGGCGAACTTTGTGGTGAAGCCGCTGCCTCCGAAGAACCCGCCCACCATGAGTTGCTCGGCGAGTCCTTCCACCGTGGAAATTCCGGGTTCGGCCACCATCACCTGCAGCTGCACCAGTCCAGATGGCGTTTCGGTTTCTGTTTCGAACTGGAATGCTTCTTCTGGCACTCTCTCCGGCGCCGGCAACACGGCTACGCTGAGCACCGCTGGCGCAGCGCCCGGCAATGTAACGGTGAGTGCAAGTTGTGCCGACACGCGCGGGCTGACTGGACAGGCATCCACACAACTAGCGCTGGAAAACCCGCCACCGCCGCCCGTGAACCCGGAGATCGTGCGCCTGGAACAACGGCTCTCGTTGCACAGCATTTACTTTGTAACCAATTACCCAACGATCGCGAATCCCAAAGGCGGTCTGCTGGTGAGTCAACAGAAGACGTTGATCTCGCTGGCTGCCGACTTCAAGCAATATCTCCAGAGCAAACCGGATGCGCACCTGATTCTTGGGGGCCATGCGGATCACCGTGGTTCTGAGGAATTTAACCAGGCGCTTTCCGAGCGTCGCGTCGAACGCACCAAGAGCTTCCTGATCGAACAGGGTGTTCCCGAAGCCAGCATCGAAACCAAGGCGTATGGCAAGGACCACAACCTGACCACAGAAGAGGTGCAGGGTGAGGTCGACAGTAACCCCGAGCTGACTGCAGAAGAGAAGGCGAGGGTTCTCCGGAACATCGTGGTTATCAGGATGGCGAGCAATCGCCGGGTGGATGTCACGTTAAGCACGACGGGCCAAACGTCGGTTCGTCAATTCCCATTCAATGCCACCGATGCTCTGACTCTTATCGGAGGCAGGGAAGGCGCCAAAAAGCCAGTGGCCAAGAAGCCGATGGCCAAGAAGCCGATGGCAAAGAAGCCCGCTCCTAAGCAGTAACTGGAACAGGCTGGTTCGTTTGCAAGCTTTCGCGGAGAGCGATCAACATCGCTCTCCGCGATTTGTTTGAGGGCTTATAGAGGGTGCCGGAAGAATAGGCGGACATCTTCCTCCGGTGGAGACGATTACCCTCAGGCTGTTCGCGGTTGGACCACAGTTGCGGTACGCAGCCCAATTCCCGCAACCAGGTAAAACAAAGCTGCTATCAACAGCAACGCTTTAAGGCCAACGACCAGCGATAGATTCTCCATCAAACCACCCGCCACCGCCCCCAGCATGTTCGCGGCCAGAGCCGGACCGGGTGATTCAGCGCAGCGGAACTCCTGCGCGAAAAGCAAGCCTGCAAAAAAAACTGGTATAGCATAGAGAATCGCGGCTACCGAACCCACCGCCGCGATCGAGCCGGAAATGCGATGGAACGGCATGAAGTAAAGAGAAATCAGAGCGACCAGCAGGCAAACCAGAATCCACCACCGACTCAACCTTGAGCCGTGTTCCTCGATGACGAGATTTGCGAGCATTAGGGCGGTCAGCACTGATCCGATTGCAACGCCATTCACCTGCCACGTGGTCCCGAAAAATAAAGCCAACCGGCTTACGGTTTGGGTCTCCAATAGGAGGAATCCAGCTCCCATCGCAAAGAAGAACACGGATGACTGACCTGCAGGCTTGGTCGAGACGGCTTGCGTGGAGATCGTACGGCGATATCCGAAAGCCAGGCCCACCACCAAGAAACTCAGGGTCAGGAAAACGACTGGAATGCTCCTCTTCTCCTGGTACAGATAGGGCCAATCGTCCGTAGTAAGCGGAACGGGCTGTTCGTGATCGAAGGTTCGTGCCTGTCTTGCCACGAATGCTCTTAGCTGGGGATGTTCGGCAATGCTTTGCTCGACCTGCTCACCTTGCGAGATCACAAAGCATGTGCCCCCGGCCCCGTAGCCGGGTTCGGCGGCGAAAACCACCGGCGGCTTCCCGAACACGCGAGTCAGCAGCGCGTAAAGTCTTTGCCCGAGCCAGTCGCGATCTACCTGAAATTTCAGGAACAAAACTCCATTCGCAGACAGAAGCCCACGAGCCTCACGCAGAGACTCCTCGGTGTACACGTAGTTGTCGATCCGCATGTTGGCATACTCGGACTGCTGCGTGTGTGAGTCCAGGAGGCCGAAAAGCACAAGATCGTAGCGTTTTTCGGTGCGTTTCATGAACGCGCGTGCATCGGCCAGGTGAGTTGTGACTGTCGAAGATTCGTAAGGGTTTTCGGGATGCATCCGGCCGAGCTTTAGAATGGCGGGATCGATTTCCACCGCATCAACAGAGCGGCTATTGCCCCGAATCGCTCCGGCCACGTCGTTTCCGCTACCCGCTCCGACCACAAGTACGCTGGGATTCGCCACGGTGAAGCGGAAGGGAAGGTTGTAAGGGCTGTCCTCTGCTGGTACCTGCAGAAGGCCCGGATGCCGGTTAAGAAACTCCGTGGAAAGATCGACGATCGTTTGATGGCCAACATGGTTCACGTCGATGGTCGTCGCTTTCCACTCGCCGTTCCTAAAGTAGTCGCGCTGAACCTCGACCTGCTGATACGGAGTCCAGATGCTGAAGTGATCCGGACTGGCTCTCTCATGCAGCAGAATGACTGCTGGCACGATCAGCACCGCCACCGCGGTCCGCCACTTCCATCCATCCTGCAGGAAGGCGAATGCGAGCAAGATCGAGCCGAACCAGAAAGCGGGAGGTAACTCCATGAAGCTAAGAGCGGAAAACAATGCGATGCCTGACAAGCTTGCGCCTAGATTCCACGAGTAGGCTGTTAGTCGGCTTGGGGCGGAGTCCAGTTCCCGGCTTACGATCTGTCCCAGTGGGATAAAGATTAATGTCAACAGGAAAAACAGAATTCCGACGATCGCAGCCGCCAGAATGAAGTTTGGCCAATCTCGCGTGGTTCCCACAAACCAAATCGCTGTGTCCTGCCCTGCGCCCAGGGTCTGGGAGAGACCTTCGAACATAGACGGCGTCCAGGGATTACGAACCAGCACGACAAGAGCCAGCAGCGCCAGAACGCCTCGCCTCCACCAGACGCGTTGCGATGCCAGGGCGCAGCCCACCCCGAAACCGAGAAAGCAAAGGAGCAAAGCCAGATTCTTGGCATAAGCAAAGATCCGCACTTCCGTGGAGAGCCAGCGAATCAGTGCGAGTTCAGCGACCAGGGTGCAGCAACTCGCGACCAGAAGTCTAGGGAGGTTGGGACGACTTTGCTGCATCGAGGGTGGCTCGTTCAGAGCATCGGCGACTATACGATACCGTGCCAGCAATGACAATCGAAAGGGCGTGCCGTTCGTTCCATCTGGCCTGCGGCCCTACCTGAGTTCGTGTCGAAGGGATCTATAGAGGGCAAAAGCTACACGCCCCACGAAAGTGCTATCCCTAAGTTGTTGATTTGGTGAGAACGTGTCTGGTACTTGGGTTGCCACTTCCTCGGATGAAACGGCGGCGGAACTGTGCCTATGGTGGGGAAATCCTGGTGGTTTCGAAGGCTGAAGCAGTTTCCGGTCTCGAAACGTCCCGCCCGGAAAGATTCGGGCCTGAGCTTTGGCGGCTCAGGGTTTCTTGTCCTCGCGCTTCTCCTTTTGATTCTGACGCTTGCGGCGGGATGCTCTCGGCCCAGCGATTTGCCGGCTGATGAAGCGGCCAATAAGGCGGATCAGCATAAGTTGCCTTTCCAGGACAGTGCTACGAAAGGCAACGAGGGCTCGAACTCGGGCGACGGCAATTCCGGCGAAACGAAGGCAGACCCGGCTTCGAACGGTGATTCGAGAACGGCGAGCGGGCCGCCCTTTCAAACATCGCCTTCTGTCCCGGACTTGCCACCGGGGATGCTGCTCACGGTGCGGGTGGAGGGGCAGATTTCCAATGACCGACGCGGCAATGACCGAACCGGCGAGGAAGCTACGTTTGCCGGCGTGGTGGATGAACCGGTCATTACGGATGGAAAAATAGCTGTGCCCAGCGGCGCCACCGTCACGGGGAGAATCGAAGCGGCACGGGCGTCCGACGGGGGGCATGGCCGGGGCTATATTCGCCTGACGCTGGACACGATTACAATTGCGGGCAAGACGTTGCCGCTGCGGACCTCCAGCCTTTTCGTTCGCGGGGGAGCGGGGGGAGTCGTGAGCCCCGAAAAGCACGAAGCGGAACGAGCCCACCCGACCGTGACTCGCCTGCAGAAAGGCCGCCGTCTCACCTTCCGGCTGGCCGCGACGGGGCTGGGGGAACGGCAGGAGACAGTATCCAGCAGCCAGAATCATCCCGCCCGTACGGAA